>Ga0182012_10006703_pt1 | contig 11682 bp, 8 predicted proteins | sample 612S2SmetaG_FD_120486 | JGI IMG/M metagenome (GOLD analysis project Ga0182012, IMG submission 120486) | Permafrost microbial communities from Stordalen Mire, Sweden - 612S2S metaG | ecosystem: Environmental > Terrestrial > Soil > Wetlands > Permafrost | place: Sweden: Stordalen | collected...
CCTTGGCCCACAGCATGATTCCGGTCACGGCCATTAGCGCCGTACCCCACACCAGAGCCCAATACTCCGCCTTTTCCGCGTAATTGAAGCGCCCGAATCCAGGCTTCGTCCTGCTCATTCCCAGGTAATACCGCATGGTCCCAAACGCGTCGAACGCATCTCGCGGCCTGGGAGCAATATCCAAAAGCAATCGCCGCCCCTCCCTCGCCATTGCCAGGTAGAACATGTGATAGATGCCCGCGCCGATCAGAATAACTCCAGCCACGCGATGAGTTATGCTGCGCAGTTTCTCGCCCATCCCCAGCACTTCGGCAAACCATGAGTTCGGATACTTGAGCGCAAATCCCGTAATCACCAGCACAATGAAGCTCAACAGCAGCACCAGATGCTGCCATCGCTGATTCTCGGTCATCCGAACCATGCTCGGATTCTGCATCCGGCGTCGCGCCACTGCCTTGCTGCGCCAGATAATCGCGTTATGCAGGAACATCGCGCCAATCACCAGCGCAATCAGGACAATGTAAATCAGACGTATCCACCGCACCACAACCGAACCGAGGTCGTTCGGATGAACTCCATCCTCCAGGTGCACCCGTGTCAGTGTGAACTTCTGGGTAACTCCCTGGTGGCACTTTCCGCAGGTCGCGTCAAGGTTCGCCTTGTTGATGGTGGAGCGTGGATCGCTCGATGGCAGTATGTTATGCACGCCATGGCAACTGGAGCAGTTGGCCGCTACCACCGAACCGCCTTCCGCGGCCAGCCCATGATAACTGTCGAAGTAACTCGTCACCCGGTTGCCCGGCACGCCAAACTCCTGCGAGAGCCGCACTCCCTGGTGGCAGCGGGCGCACGTATCTCTGGAAAGATTTTGCTCCGAGGCAGGCGAGTTAGCGTCGGTATGGGACTTGATCGAGTGGATCCCATGGCAGTCTGTGCAGACCGGCGCGTCCCCGTTGCCTCGCGCAAGCGCCTGCCCGTGAATGCTCTGCATGAAGGTCGTCTGGATCGCCGTGTGGCAAGTGCCGCACGTCGCGGGAACGTTGAACTTCGAGATCGGCGATTTTTGGTCGTTGGCGGGAAGAATCTCGTGCGAGCCATGGCAATCGGTGCAGACCGCGGCTTTCTTCGACCCCTTTTCAATGGCGCGTCCATGCACGCTTTCCTGGTAGCTGATGAATGGCTGTGCGCTTTCGCCATTCGACTCCATCAGGAACTTCTGCCCGTGGCACCTGCCGCAAGTGTAGGGAATGTTCGCATGGTTCACCGGCGACTTGGCGTCGTCCGCGGCCATAATTTCGTGCGCGCCGCCGTGGCAATCTTCGCAACTTGCTCCCGGCTTGCCACTCGCAATCGCCTTGGCATGGGTACTGTGCGAATAAGCCGTCTGTGCATCCGCATGACACTCGGCACAACTCACCTTCTTGGGAGTCGTGTCATGCACCAGGCTCTTCACATCCTTGTGGCAATCCACGCAGGCAAACATCGAGCCGTGGATCGAGTGCTTCAGCTTGCCTTCGTCCACCAGCAGGCTGACTGTCTTGCCGTTCTCTTCCGTAGTCAGAGTCGAGTCGGAGTGGCAGCCAAGACAATCTTTATCTTTGGGCTTTTGTTCGGCAACCAGGGAAGACGCACCGAAAAGCAGCGCCACAACAAGCGTTTGAGCACAGAATCTACTGTTCAGGTTCACGCCATAAAGGAGACGCTTTCCTCAAACGCATTAGCAGTGACTGGAATCACAAGTAGCAACGGCACGAATGCTGTAACGACGCGAGGGTTTGCAACGGCGCGAAGGTACCGCCGGTCTCCAGACCGGCTGTCGTGCGGGCGTCCCCGCCCGCACCGGTCCCCAAATGATCGCCTTCTAACGCGCTCCGCGCACTAGCTGAAGTACGCGCTCAAAGTCAGCACCAGCAAAGTCAGCCCAATCAAGATCGCCGTGAACCCAATCACCCTCGCAAAGTTGATCCACCACGTTGCCGGCGCAGGCCCCACCCTCGACTCCAGCTTCCCTTCCTTCACCAGCTTGTCATACTCCTCCGGCCGCTTGTGCTTGAACTCCGCTTCGCTCTCCACGCCCGTAAATACCACCATGTCCATGGGAAATGTGTCCGGCCGCAGATGCGTATTGACGAAGTGAATGGAGAAGATGAACAGAATCGCCAACAGCCCCTCTTCACTGTGCACCACCAGCACCGCATTCAGTGCCCAGCCCGGCAGGAATCGCGCAAAGAATGGCGCAAACCACATCGCGTAGCCCGAGAAGCCGATGATGATCATGCCCCAGAACACCGCCCAGTAATCGAACTTCTCCCAGTAAGCGTAGCGCCCGAACGTGGGCCGCTTGCCCAGTCCCACAAACCAGCGCATGTGCCCCACCAGATCCTTCACATCCTTCCAGTTGGCCACCATCGAATTCGGCCCCCAGAAGATTCCCTTCTCGCGGTTCACAATGCCCCGCGTGAAGATGTCCTTCAGGTGGATCAGAAACGCGACCGTCAGCACCAGCGCGCAAAGCTTGTGAAAGAAGATGATCGCGCCGAATCCCCCCACTGCCGAAGCAAACTTCCGCGCCCAGAAGCTCTGGCTGAAGCGCATCGGAAGCCCGGTTGCCGCCAGGCCCAGAAATGAACTGAACAGCACTCCGTGCATATACCTCTGCGCGGCAGTGAAGCGCGTGAAAAACCGCTGCGGCCCCGCTCCGTTCCCAGCCCCGTTCGCTCCGCCGGCCGCTACTGTTTGCTCTGGATCAGGCATGTTTCCCTCCTTCAGTCGACTTTCTCTTCACCTGCTCAAGGCGCTGGCGAATCAGCCACAATATCGTGTGGATTACGAAAAACGTAAGCACGCTCACCAGCAGGAGGTTCATGAACAGCCCAATATAGTAGAGAGCCGGATTCAGCTTGCGGTTGTGCGCATTCGCATGTGGTTGGTATTGAACAAAGCTTTCGTTGGCGCCCGTATGGCACCGGCCGCATGTCTTCACTAGATTCGCCTTGTTGATGGGCGATCGAGGATCGGACGCCGGCAATATCTCGTGCGCCCCGTGGCAATCCCAGCATCGCGCCGTCTCTACATATCCGCCCAGCGAGCCAAGTTGCGAGTGGAACGTGTCCCGGTATGTGCTAAATTTTTCCTTGTGGCAGTTGCCGCAGATAGGCGTCGATTGCGAGCGAAACACAGCCTCCGTCGGCTGCAGGATCGCATGCGCGTTATGGCAGTCTGAGCATACAGGCGCATCCAGATGCCCGGCCGCTATAGCCTTTCCATGCACGCCCTGCTCGTAATCCGTAGCGATGCCCGCATGGCATTTGCCGCAGGTTGCAGGAATGTTGACCTTGTAGGTCGCACTCTTCGGATCTGTGTGGCTCAGAATATGATGTGATCCGTGGCAGGTCTGGCAGTTTGCCGCCACCAGAAGCCCCTCTTTGCTCAGCGCAAATCCGTGAATCGAGTCGATATACAGCGGATAAACGCTGGCAAGCCCATGCTTCTTCGCCATGCCCTCGGTGCCGTGGCATTGCCCGCAGGTGCGCGGAACATTCAGCGGATAAACCGCCGACTTCGGATCACTTTTGGGAAAAATGGAATGTGCGTCCCCGTGGCAGCTCGTGCAGGGATGGTCCTTCCCATCCGCATGAACGCTGCCCACCAGTCCCGCCGCTTCATCGGCGTGGCAGGTCTCGCACTTTACCGGCGCCTTCTGTTCCGGATGCGGATACTCCTTGATGGCAGTATGGCAATCCTTGCATTGCAGCGGGCCGTGAATGCTGGCATCGAATTTGTGCCCATCCACGCTGACGCTGTGCCCCGATGCATCCTGCATGCCTGCGTCCCCATGGCATGCCAGGCAATCGCTGTTCCCCTGGGCCCTCAGCGGCGCTGCGGCAAACAAAAGCGCCCCAAGCGCCAGCGCAATGGTTGAAACACACTTCATATTGACTCCGTTCAATCGTGCCGCTTTCGTCTACCGTAGACAAAGGACTCCCCCTGGGTGCTCGCGTTTCGCACCGCACGGTCACCTCTTGCTCCGCCTTTTACTTCTGCAGAGTACGAATGTACCCGATAACGTCTTTTATCTGCTCGTCGGTCAGCTTGGCGCTGTAGGCGGGCATCTTGTTCTTGCCGTTCTTGGTCGAAGCAATGAACTGCGCATCGGACGCCTTCAGCATCTCCGGGTCCTTGAACGACAGCACTTTGAAGTTCTTTGCCGTCGGTGTGGTGGCCAGTCCGTCAGCGCCGTGACACATTGCGCACTTGGCCTTGTAGGTGTCCGCTCCCGGTATCTGCGCCATCGCGGGAACCGCCATGGAAATTGAAAGAAGAATGAAGGCCGCCGTCCTGATTTGTTGCGTCATCGTTTCGCTCCTTTGCCGGTCTTTCACTTCTTTTCCGGCAAATAGTACAAATACCGCTTGCGATTCGGCTTCGTATGTGATGCCCACCACAGTCGGAACCCTCGCTCCTGCTTCGCAAGTGAGTCAGTTCACAGCCATTCGATTTCGGTCAACAAATCAACCCCGCGCCAGGGTGACACCTGTCACAGGCCGAACCGCCCCCGCTCAGGCACAATAGGCCCGCTACCTGAGGACTAATTTTATGGGCACTGTTGCGCTTCACGAAACCACGTCCATGCTCACTCTTCCTGGGGATGCGGTCCGCCAGATTCAATGGCGGTTCGCCGATCGGTTCGACCTGCAGATGCTCGTCCAGTCGGCCAGAGACGTGGCGCGGGGAACCGTGGCGCGCCTTGTCGCCGCAGGAGAACGCAACACCCACGAGTGGACTCCGGCGAAGGCCGAAATGCTGGAAGCATTCGATCGCGCAGGCATTACCGCTGCCTTCATGGAACCGCAAGAAGGCGGCTTCATCGCCGGCCCCAAGAACCTGGCACTGGCCTTAGCCGCCTTTGAACTTGCCTGGGTCGATGGTGGCGCGGCCACCGCCAGCCTGGCCAGCTTTCTCGCCCTTTCGCCCATTCACGAGCGCGGCACACAGCAGCAGGTCACCCACTACAAGACCCTCGCCGCTCCTCCGCAGCATGGGGAAGACCGCAAACCCTGGCGCGGCGCATTCGCGCTCACCGAACCAATCCCCTACGTAGGCGTCGACACCGGCATGTTGAGCGGCAAAATCAGCGTTGCCGAGTGGAAGGACGGCCAGGAACCCTGGCTGCAGGTGGAAAAACGCGGCCGCTTCATCACCAACATCGCCTTCGCCAACTTTGTCACCGCCGCGGTCAACTCCGCTGACCCGCTTATCAAAGGCAGTTGCGTGGTCATTCTGGAGCAGGGCGACGAGGGCATCTTCGATCGCGGAACCCCCACCAAAAAGCTCGTTCATCAGCTCTCGTCCACCGGCGACCCCATCTTCAGCCTCAAGGTTCCGGCCAGTCGCATTGTCGGCGGATACACGGTCAAGGATGGCGTCATCGAACCCAACTTCAACCACAGCGAAGTCATCGAAGCCGTCTTCCGCCGCACCCGCGTGCCGGTAGGCCTCATGACAGCGGCCAAGCTGCTCTCATCCGTCGAGCCGGTCATCCGCTATCAGCGCGAACGCTTCCGCGGCGCTGAAGGCTCCAGGCCCGGCTCCGTTCGCTATGAGCAGGGCATTCAGCAGCGCGAAGACGCCCTCCATCGTCTGGTCGATATCTGGGCCACTGGCGAGGCCGCTGCCTCTCTCGGCTTTGCAGCTGCGCGTCTCTTCGACCACCTCGACCCCATCGAGAAACACAAGGACGCCGTCCTGAAAGAGCGTGGCGTGCAGGGTGGCCGTGCGGAGATGAAAGCCCTCAAGGATAGCGAGCGTCGCGCCATCGAGCTTCTCTCGCTCAGCGAAGCCAGCCCGCGCCGCAAGGCCCTCGAAGTCGATCCGCTCGTCCATTTCGTCCTCCTGGACGCCGAAGCCAACGTCATCTGTCCCGCCACCAAGCTATGGAATACCGGCCACGGCGCCAACAGGATGCGCGAGGCCGTGAGCCTCATGGGCGGCTACGGCATCACCGAGGATTGCCCCGGCTTCCTGGCAAACAAGTGGATGGACGCGCAGCTCGAAGCAACCTACGAAGGCCCCGAGGCTGTGCAGCGCCGCCAGTTAAGCGTCACCATGACCTCTGAAATCTTCCTGGCCCAGTTCCGAGTGTGGACTCGCGGTATGCGCCGCATCGCGTCAACCCATCCGGGAACCGGCGCATGCACACTGGCATCCGCCATGAACCTGTGGCTCTGGACTCTGGACTACCTGCGGAGAGCCACCGACCCCAGCGGCAACAAGCTCTATCACGGCCAGCGCCAGGGCGTGACTTTCGCTCTTGCCGACGCGCTGTGCTGGCTGCTTGCCTCGCGCTATCAAATCCTCGACGTTCTCGAACTGGAAGCTCAAGGCCACAACGATGCGGTGGCATCCGAAGGCCTCGCCGGAACCGTCGAGTTCTTAAGCGACCTTTGCCACACACAAGCGGCGGAAGCAGCCGGCGAAGTCTCGCGCATTTGCGGCGAGCTGGTCTTCGGCTACAACCCGCACCCAGCCTGGAACGATCAGGCGCACAAGAGCTGCTTCCTCCAGAGCGAACTCGAAGAGTACGAGGAAACCATGCCCGGTATCACCGCCATGGCCCTCGATGTCCTCGCCGCCGATCTCACCCATCCTGAGAAAGCCGGCCCCTGCGCCAGTTGCGGCGCAGCCAGCGAATTCCTCCGCCTTCAAAACAAGCTCACCATGTGCCTCAGCGGCTCAAGGCTGGCCAAAGACCGCGCCGCGGATACGGTAAGCAAGGTAATGATTCCCGCAGCGCTGGACTATCCCGCATGAACGTCGCCACGGAATCCACCACAACTTCGGGTGCCCCAGGTCCCGCTTCTGAGACCTGGGAGACTAATCCGGCCGGTTCACCTCTCGTGGAAATCGACCACCCCACCATGGAAGTCGACATCGCCTGTGCCGGCTTTGGCCCCGCCATGGGAGGCTTTCTCACCACGTTAACCCACGAGTGGTCCCAGCATCCTGACGATCCGGCCTTTCAAAGCAAAGTCTCCCCCGGAATTCCCCTCCAGGTCCTTTGTTATGAGCGCGCCGACGACATCGCCGCCGGCGTCAGCGGCGTGGTCACCCGCGCTCAAGGCATTCGCGCCAGCTTTCCCAACCTGAACCCCGCTGAAATCCCTATGGCCGTCGAGGTCAATCGCGAGCGCATCTTCTACCTGCTGGATCCCCACGGCGCAAGCCGCCGATCCATCCCTCTCCGCGCTGCCGATGCTGCATTCCGCGCTCTAGGGTCCCTCCTTGGCGTCCGCAATCACGCCTTCGAGCTGCATTGGGTGCCGGCCTTCTTGCACAAGCACGGCGGTCTGGTGCTCTCCATGGGCCAATTCAACCAGTGGGTCGGCTCGCAACTCATAGCCACCGGCCTGGTGCAGATTTGGCCCGGCTCGCCGGTCACCGCACCGCTTTTCGAGAAGGACATTTCCGGCGACGCCGTCTCGGGTTTGCGCCTCGCCGACCAGGGCGTTGACCAATCCGGGGAGCCAGCCGACAGCTTCCTGCCCGGCATGGATGTGCGCGCGCAATTGACCGTCGTGGGCGATGGCCCCATCGGCGCCATCGGCCAATCGATCGACGAGCATCTTGGCCTGCCTCCCGGTCACGCCCGTCGCGACTGGGCGCTCGGCATGAAAATGGTTATCGAGCTGCCCGAAGACTCCAAGCTCGAGCCGGGAACGGTCTGGCACACCTTTGGCTACCCCGAGCCGGAGATCTTCGGCTTCCTTTACATGCATCCTGAGCACCTGGTCTCGGTGGGCATCTTCGTCCCCTCATGGATGGACGACCCGTCGCGCACCGCATACCGCTATCTCCAGCACTACATCCAGCACCCCGCCCTTTGGCCATGGCTCAAAGACGGCACGCTCCGCTCCTGGGGCGCAAAGTCCCTTGAAGAGTCCGGCAAACACGGTGAGCCCTATCTCTCCGGCGACGGCTTCGCCCGCATCGGCGAGGGCTCCGGCTCCACCAACATGCTCACCGGCTCCGGCGTCGATGAAGCCTGGACCACCGGCACGCAGCTAGCCGAGGCGGTCGTCGAACTGCTTCGCGCCCAAAAGCCTTTCACCAAAGAAAACCTGGCCGCCACGTATGAAACGCGCCGCCGTGCAAGCTGGGTCGAGCGCGGCGCACGCGAAGCCCAGAACGCCCGCAACGGCTTTCATGCGGGCGTCGTTCGCGGAATGATCGGCATGGCTCTCGCCGGCCTCACCAGCGGCCGGCTCTCGCTCGGTGCGCACATTCCCGCGCCGCACAAACGGAATCACCGCTCCGATCAACGCCTCAAGCTGAAGAATGGCTTGCGGCTGGCTCTCGAAGATGGCCGCCCGCTTCACGATGTTTTGTTAACCGCCCGCGGCTGGCCCGAGATTCCGTTCGACGGCCGCCTCCTTGTCACCCAGCAGGACGCGCTGCTGATGGGTGGCAAGGTGCAGGCCATGCCGGGCTTCGCGGATCACGTCGTCTTCCGCAAGGCGGGTCTCTGCGTTCAATGCGAAGACAAGACCTGCATCGGCATGTGTTCCGGCCAGGCGCTAACGCTTGGGGCCTTCGGCGTGCCCGCATTCGAGCGCGAAAAATGTATTCATTGCGGCGCATGTTTATGGAACTGCTCCAAGTTGGTAGGCGGCCGCTCCAACATAGACTTCCGCGCCGGCGCCGGCGGCCTCCACTCCGCGGAAAACTGAGGTCAGCTTGGATGACTGAGTTACCAAATACCCTGTCATCCTGAGCGAAGCCGAAGGATCTGCGGTTGCTTTTGTCCTTACGCTTTGAAAGGGCACGACTTTAGTCGTGCCGAAAGACCGCAATAAGAAGATCGGGCTTTAGCCCCTGAGGGAAGCTTCTGATGTCGAACCCGCTCCACATCGTCGTTTGCGCAGGCATCGTTCCCGATCCCCTGCAAACCCTGGAGCCAATCACCGGCCCCAACGGCCCCGGCCTTAAAAACGAAATGGTCCTTCCGGCCGTGTTGGACCCATGGGCCGCCAGCGCCCTCTATGAAGCAGCAAATCTCGCCGCCAAAAACCCCGGCAGCAAAGTCTGGCTAATCTCCCTGGGCCCCAAAGCCAAGCTCCAGCAGGTAATGATGACCGTGGCCCAGAAAGCCAGCTTCGAGCTGGTCCCCATCGACGGCCCCATCGGCGGATTCCCCGACGCCCACTCCACCGCCGCCGCCCTGGCCGACACAATTCAATCCCTGCCCGGCCTCGACCCCGCAAAGCTGCTCCTTTTCGGCGGATGGGAGTCAGCCACGCGTGGTGCCGGCGTGACCCTCCAACTCGCCGGCGAAATCCTGGGCATCACCGACCAGTTCCAGGGCGTAGACCAAATCGCCCTCAACGACGACGGTGGGTTTGAAGTGCTGGAGCGCGTGGAAGGCGGCAAGCACCAGGTTTCTGTGTGCGCCGGACCCCCTGCGGTTCTTGGCTGGGCCACCGGCAACCTGCCCGAGCCTCGCAACAACCCCCAAACCGGCATGGCCAACATGCGCACCATCATGCCCGCACTGCAAAAAGCCAATGCCGCAAAACTCGAAGCCAACGGCCTGCGCTACCTCTCGGCCAGCCTGCCCAAACAGCAGCGGACAACCAGCGTAGTCAAAGACCTCAGCCCCGGCGAGATTGCAGCCGAGCTGGCCACGTGGATTGGAGCCGAATGATGGAAACCATCCTCGTACTCACCTACACAGCCCTGAGCACCGATATCGAAGCCGGATCCGGCGCAGCGCTCACCACAGCCTCACTCGAAGCCGTCACCGCCGGCATAAACCTTGCAGCCCAACTCGGAGCCACTCTAACCATCGGCATCGTCGCCGTCGACCACGCCTCCGCCGCCGCTTCCCTCGCATCCACAGGCGCACGTCTGCTAGCAGTCTCCGGCGAACCCTTCGCCCAGCCGCGCTATGTCACCGACGCAGCCGCCTGCGAAGCCCTCTGCCGCGATGCGCGAGCCTCCATCGTGCTCGCGCCCGGCAGTTCCCGCTTCGCTCGCGTCGCAGCCGGCGTCGCCCACCGTCTCGGCGGATTCATCGACACTCACATCACAGCCATTGGCGGCGCGGAGACCGTTGAAGCCACCCGCTGGTTCTATCGCCAGCGCATCGAAGCCGTCCTAACCCGCGAGACGCGCCCCTGGTTCCTCCTGCTGGACGCCGGCACAAACACCCCCTTTGCCGCCGAACCCGGCCCCGCGCAAGTAGAACAAATCCAAGTCCAACTCCCCGCGCTGCGAACCACCGTTACCGGCCTCCGCGCTCCCACGCAAACAGCGCAGACAATCCGCCCCGAAGCCCAACTGCTTCTCGTAGCCGGCGCAGGCTGGACCAAGAAGCAGCTTGACGGCAAGACGCACCCCACCGAAGCCGGCGATCTGATCCTCAACTTCCTTCGCCTTACCAACGCGTCCCTAGGCAGCAGCAAATCGCTGGTCGACCAGGGCAGCGACAACCAGCCGGTGCTTCCCTTCCTCACCCATCTCAATCAGATTGGCCAAACCGGCGCAACGCCGCGCCATTTGAAGGGCCTCTCAACCTGCTGCCACGGCGAAGAACCGCACGTAGTAGGCTGGCGCTTCATCACCGAGCGCCGCGCCATCTCGCTCGACCCCAACTGCGGCTGGACCCGCGGCAAAGCCGACGTAGTCTACATCGCCGACGCCTTCCAGGTCATCGCCAAACTCAACGCCCTGTTGGAGGCGAATCATGCGTAGGCTTCTGCGCATCTTCCTCCTGGCTGTTACGCCTTGGCGGCAAGCACGTCGATTCGATGGACATCGGAAGGCTTCAATTTGTGGGATTGGCTTCTAACACCCGGCGAGAGATATATATGCGATTCGTCCGCCTCAGCTGAGGCCCATGGGTCGGCCATTCGCTCACTTGCTCGTAGATTCCAAACAGAAAATAGTCTCGCTCTTGCAGGAACCGGTCGAGATCCGCAAAACCAATATGCCGTTTGTTTTCGATATTCATTCCTGCTTCGACTTCAACCACGTCGACGCATTGGCTGGCGAGCAGGCGCACAGTCCCCTTGAGTACTTCAAGGTCGTGACCTTCGGTGTCGATCTTCAGAAAATCGATGCGATCAATTCCGCGATCTGCGCAGAAACCGTCCACCGTTTCCGTCCCCACATCTTCAAGGCCTGTCGCCGGCGCCGCTTCGCCTGGGGAGGAAGGCTTCGCCAGATACCGCATATCTGGCCTTTCGTCCAGAACCATCTTCCCTGTGCCTTTGGTCGAGGACATAGCGAGCCGGAAGCACGAAACTCGATCATCTGTGTGAAAGGCGCTCTGTAGTTGCCGAAACGTGTCTTCAGCCGGTTCGAAGCAATATATGGTGCTATCCGGAAACCGGCGGAGGAAGCTTTCTGCCGACTGACCAGTATTTGCTCCGACATCGAAAACAGTTTGCACACGCAATTTCGGCAGATCGTTGACCAGATCCTCGAATGGATCGATTCCGCGAGGCTGGACCCGATATACCTTGATTTTTGTTCCGGTCAGCTTCTCGACTAGACGTCTGATCGCGCCTTTGTAACTCACGCCATTCCCTCTTACTCAAGGTTCGATCATGCAGCCGGGCGAACTAATACAGGTTGTATGGTTTCCAGTGTACCACCGAGTTTCGTGGATCCCGCGCAGACCCA
>Ga0182012_10006704_pt1 | contig 11681 bp, 10 predicted proteins | sample 612S2SmetaG_FD_120486 | JGI IMG/M metagenome (GOLD analysis project Ga0182012, IMG submission 120486) | Permafrost microbial communities from Stordalen Mire, Sweden - 612S2S metaG | ecosystem: Environmental > Terrestrial > Soil > Wetlands > Permafrost | place: Sweden: Stordalen | collected...
CGATCTGCGCGCGCCGGGGTTTCATGCCGAGGGAGTTACGCTGCCGGGTGTGCCATTTGTAATTGCCGGGCATAATGAGCACGTGGCGTGGGGCTTTACTGCGCTTTATGCGGACGTGCAGGACCTTTATTGGGAAAAGCTCGACGGCAAGGGAAATTACCAGGCTGCGGATGGTTCCTTCAAGCCGCTCGCCGTGGATCGTGAGGTGATTCATGTACGGGGGGGCAAGGATGTTCAGCTCGACGTGCAATTCACCGCGCACGGGCCGCTGCTGAACCCCATCTTCAGTTATGAGAAGCGGCCTTTCTCGTTGAAATGGACGCTGCATGACCCCGCTCTGAAAGGCCTGCCAATCTACCGGCTGGACACGGCATCGAGTTGCAGCGAGTTGACGGCCGCGCTGGCGGATTGGAACTTGCCCACGCTCAATGTGGTCTATTCCGACGACCAGGGACACATCGCCTACCATGCCGTCGGGAGAGTGCCGTTGCGGCCGCTTGGCCTCGCGGGCGTCCCGATTCAGGATGCGGCCCACGAGTGGCAGGGCTACATTCCCTTTGACGAGATGCCGAATTCGTTCGATCCGCCTTCCGGATTTCTGGCCACAGCCAACTCGCGTGTAACCACGGAGAATTCGCCGCACCCAATTACGCTGGAGTGGGCCGACCCGTACCGGGCGCAGCGGATTTACAAGGCTCTGCAGGGGCGCGACAAGCTAACGCCAAAGGAAATGCTGGCGGTACAGACGGATATCTACAGCGAAGTGGACCAGGAGATTGGGCATCGGCTGGCTTACGCGATTGATCACACACCGGGCTCCGACGAACGGTTGCGCAAGGCCGCGGACTTGATGCGCAGCTGGGATGGGCGCTTGACGACCGACTCTGCCGCAGCGTCCATTGTAACCAAAACACGGTACGCATTCTGGCCGCTGATTCTGGATGCTAAGCTCGGCAAGGATGCGGAATGGTACTTGTGGTCCACTTCGAATTTTGCCGAGGAAGAGATCGTCATGCACGGCAATGCGGATTGGCTGCCCTCGACCTACAAAAATTGGGACGCGCTGCTGACCGCGGCCGTGCGCAAGGGGATGGACGACGGCAAAGCGCCTGGAGATGTGGCGGTTTGGCGCTACGGAAATTGGCACGTGGTGGATATTGAGCACCCGCTGGCGAGTTTTCTGCCGGTCATTAGCCGGATTGCGGGAACGGGACCGCAGCCACTGAGCGGAGACACCACAACGGTCAAGCAGGTGGGCCGCGACTTTGGGCCTTCGCAGCGATTCACGATCGATTGGAGCGACGTCGACGGGTCGACACAGGACATTGTTCTGGGCGAGAGCGGCGACCCTTACAGCCCGTATTTCAAGGACCAGTGGAACGACTACTACGGCGGAAGTACCTTTGCATTTCCGTTTAGTACGCAAGCTGTCGCGGCGCAGACTCGGCACACGCTGCAACTGCTTCCATGAGATTGCCTGCCCGATATAATTGGCGCCGTTTCCTGGGCCCTGGCCTGATCCTGTTGGCTGCGGCTGCGGCGACAGCGCCGATTTTGCTGCACGGGTCATTTTGCGGAGACGACTTTGAGTTCCACGTCGTCTCGTGGTTTGACACGCAGCAGAATTGGCGGCACGGAATCTTTTTTTCGCATTGGATGACAATCGCCAACTACGGCGCGGGGGAGCCAAGGTACATTTTTTACCCGCCACTGATCAGGTTGGTTGGCGCGGCTCTGGGCTTTCTGATGCCGTGGCAGTTTGTCCCGATTGTCCTTGTATTTCTGCTGCTGGCCGGCACGGGGCTGGGCACACGCGCGCTCGCCCTGGAAGTCTTTCCCGGCGCGCAGGCTACGCTGGCAGGCTGCGCGGCTCTTTTCTCCGGTTTCGCTCTTTTCGCAGCATATGAGCGGACGGCGTTTGCGGAACTCACGGGTGGGTTCTGGATTCCCCTGCTACTGCGGGCCGCCCTGCGCGATCGCAATCCATCGAAGGGGCTGTGGCGTCGCGCGCTGGATGGATCGACTTTCCCAATGGCGCTGCTGTTTGCGGGCGCGTGGATTTCGAACGGGCCGGTGGGCGTGATGGCGAGTTATCTGATCGCGGCTGTGGCGCTGATGGCTTCCCTTCTCTGCCGGTCGTGGGCGCCGTTTTTTCGGGCTTCAATTGCCGCTGGATTGGGGATGGCGCTGACGGCGCTGTATCTGATTCCCGCGGCATGGGAGCAGCGATGGGCCGATCTGCGTGCGGCCGTTGAATATCCCGTCTTCAATATCGAAAACAACTGGCTTTTCTCGCACCACAACGACCCAGTGCTCGCGCGCTTCGGGATGGTGCTCGACCGGGCCTCCATTCTGGCGGCATACATGATAGGCGTTACGCTGTTGGGGCTGGTGGTTTTCTTCTTGCGCGCTCGGATACGGGGATTGAGACCCGCGCCTTCCTCCGAAAAATTCCGCTGGTGGATTCCGCTTGCGCTGATTCCTCTCGTGGTTCTCTTTCTTCAGTTTCCCATTTCCCTGCCGGTGTGGAATCTGCTGCCCAAGCTTCGGTTCCTGCAATACCCTTGGCGCTGGACCCTGGTGGTAGAGGCGCCGATGGCTCTTTTCTTTGCGGGGGCCGTTTGGCCAGCGCGATCGGCACAACGCTGGTTGCGTATTGCGATTCCTGTGGCCTGCGCGCTGGTGTTTCTCTCGACCACGGCGGTCGCGGCAAGAACCTTTCTCCGCGCCTGCGTAGAAGGGGATACCGTGAATGACATGCTGTCCATGTATAGCCGCGGAGGGGGACTGGAAGGGACCGATGAATACGAGCCTCCCGATGCCGATCACTGGAAGATCGCTACCAACCTGCCGGACGCCTGTCTGGCCGCCGACCCTAACACCACCTTGGGCGTAGTCGGGGAAGGTGAATCGATACCCACCTGGCGGCCTGAACAAGGGAGTTGCGAGGCTACCGCGACAGCCCAACTGCGGCAGGCGGACCACCTGCGCATCGACACGATTGCGGCTCACGCCGGCTACATGATTCTGCGGCTGGTCCGGTACCCCTCCTGGCACATCACGGTGAATGGAAAACCAGCCGGTTCAGCGCTGCTGCGCGACGACGGCTTGATCGTGGTTCCGGTTCCGCAGGGGCCTGTCGATTTGAAGGTGGATTGGGCGACTACGGCTGACGTGATTGTAGGCAGATGCTTGAGCTGCGCAGCGGTGCTGCTGCTGATTGGACTGGGGCTGGTGGAACGAAGGCGAGTGAGGGCTCAGGTGTAAGGCGAGCTTCATTTATGATGGGGATTCCTGTTGATGCGGAATCTCCTTTTGAAGCGGGCACAAAGCCAGGTGCGCGAGATTTTAATTTTCAGAAACATCCGATGGAATCGATTCTTCGGAACCGCTATCATCCTGGTTGGCGCGGCAATAGCGGCTGCACCCATCTGGATTCACGGACCGGTTGCTGGGGACGATTTCGAATTCCACCTGGTGTCGTGGCTCAACGCGCAGCAGGGTTGGCTGCATGGGACTGTTTACCCCCACTGGGCGTCGAGCGCCAACTTTGGCGCGGGGGAGCCTCGGTTTGTTTTCTATCCGCCACTGACATGGATGCTGGGCGCTGCGCTTGGGCTGGCGCTGCCATGGACGCTGGTTCCCGTGGCAATTACCTTTCTGCTGCTGGCTGCAACAGGGCTGGCTACGCGCGCATTCGCCCGGCAGGGGCTGTCCGAAGCGCCGGCTACGCTGGCCGGGTGCGCGGCTGTTTTTTCCGGATATACGTTGTTCACCACTTACGACCGCACGGCCTTTGGCGAACTCGCTGGCGGCTTCTGGATTCCGCTGCTGCTCCTCTACGCGATGCGCGATCGCAATACCGGCGGTCGCCTGTTGCGGCGAAGTCTGGATGGATCGACCCTTCCGTTGGCGCTGGTCGTAGCGGGGTGCTGGCTCTCGGACGCGCCGGTGGGCGTTATGGGGAGTTACCTGCTCGCCTTCGTCGCGCTGATCACGGCGCTGCTGGCGCGGTCCTGGTTTCCCATTGTGCGCGCGACGATCGCGATCGTGTTCGGAGTTGCACTGACGGCTCTCTATCTGATTCCCGCGGCATGGGAGCAGCGCTGGGTGGACATTTCGCAAGCTACCGGGGTCAACGGCGATCCGGGACTGAGGGTCGAGAACAACTGGATATTTCCGCACCATACCGATCCTGCACTTCATTTGCGCGACCAGATGTTGCACTTCATTTCGCCAATTGCCGTGTGCATGATTGCGGTTGCGCTGCTTGGGCTTTTGGTGCTCTGGTTGCGGGGACGGCTTTCGATGGAGAACAGGCGCTGGTGGGTTCCGCTGGCGGCGATTCCCTGTGTTGTTCTGTTTCTGCTGTTGCCTCTTTCGTTGCCGGTTTGGGATCTGCTGCCGAAGCTTCGCTTCCTGCAATTCCCATGGCGGTGGCTTCTGGTTGTCGAAGCACCGATGGGCATATTCTTCGCAGCGGCGGTTTGGCCGGGGCGGGTTGCGAGGAGTTGGTATCGTTCAGCGGTTGCTTGCCTGTGCGCGCTGTTCTTTGCCGGTTCTACGTTTTTTGCCGCGGAGAATTTCTTTCGCGATGACGTTGAATACGACGATTTTCAGACGATTCTGGGCAACTACACTTCGGGGCTGGGATTTGTGGGAACCGATGAATATGCGCCACCCGAAGCCGATAATTCAGTTGTCGCAACAGGCCTGCCGGATGCTTGCCTGACCGACGATTTCGATACGGAGCTGGGAATTGCGCCGACACCGAAAGACAATCCTGCATGGCGGGCGGAGCAAGGAAGCTGCAATGCAACGGCAACCGCGCAAACGCGCGCTCCGGAGCATATGCGGATCGAGACTGTGGCTGCGCGTGCCGGATTTCTGATTCTGCGTTTGCGGAGTTTTCCGGCATGGCGGATCAGGTTGAATGGGAAGCTTGAAACCAACCTGCCGGCGCGGGTGGATGGGTTGATCGCTGTGCCTGTAGTCCCTGGGCCTGTCGAGGTGACGGTGGATTGGGTTGCTACTCCCGATGTATTCGTCGGGCGATGTGCGAGCGGATTGGCGCTGCTGTTTCTTGTGGCTTTGGGATTGATTGAACGAAGACTTATCCGATCGCAACGATTGTGATCCGGTTCCAACAGGCTGAAGTGGGATATTCAGATAAGCACGTTATGAATCCTTCAAGCACAGCATCCAATTCGGGACACAGAACGCGGGTCAACTGGCGGCGTTTCGTTAGTCCCGGCATTATCCTGCTCGCCGCTGTGGTGGCTACTGCGCCTCAGATTTATCGCGGCAATTCGTGCGGACACGACTTCGATATCCACCTTGTCTCATGGTTCGATTGCCTGAATAGCTGGCGGCACGGAATCGTGTATCCGCAGTGGACGCCGAGCGCAAACTATGGCGCGGGCGAGCCTCGATTCATCTTTTATCCGCCACTGACCTGGATGCTTGGCGCGGCGCTCGGCCTGGTGCTGCCGTGGCAAGCAGTTCCCATTGTGCTGACGTTTTTGTTGCTGGCGGCCACGGGGCTGGCTACGCGGGCGCTGGCTCTGCGCGGGCTGGCGGACGGGTCTGCAACGCTGGCTGGATGTGCGGCGCTGTTTTCGGGATACGCGCTGTTCACTGCCTATGAGCGGTCTGCCTTCGGGGAGATGGCGGGGTTCTGGATTCCGCTGCTCTTGTTGCTCGCGCTGCGGGAAGGCAATTCTGCCGGCACGGTTTGGCGACGGGCGTTCGACGGGTCTGCCGCGATGCTGGCTGTTGTGATAGCGGGTGCGTGGCTTTCGAACGCGCCACTCGGAGTGATGGCGAGCTATCTGCTAGCCGGAATCGCTCTCGCCCTTGCGGTTCTCCAGCGGTCCTGGGCGCCGATTCTGCGGGGCACGGTTGCGGCTGCATTGGGAATCGGACTGGCGGCCTTCTACCTCGTTCCTGCCGCGTGGGAGCAGCGTTGGGTGGACATTCGGCAAGCTACCGACGATCCGGGCCTCAAGATCGAAAACAGCTTTCTCTTCGGCCACCCAGCGGACCCGCAGCTTGAATTGCACAATCTCGAGCTAACGCGTGTCTCGCTTATCGTGATCGGGATGGTCGGGATCGCGCTGGTTGGGCTTCTCGTTGCATGGCGTCGGAAGACTCTTCCTGCAAACAGACGCTGGTGGATTCCGTTGGCTTTGATTCCGATTGCAGTATTAATTCTGCAGCTTCCTATCTCGCTGCCCCTCTGGAATTTCCTGCCGAAGCTGCGTTTTTTGCAGTTTCCCTGGCGTTGGCTCGTGGTGCTGGAAGCGCCGATGGCGGTCTTTTTCGCCGCTGCTGTTTGGCGGAGTACCGCTTCTCCCCGCTGGGTGCGCATTGCCGTTTCAACCGCCTGCGCTGCCCTGTTTCTTGCTTCGACGGCAATCGCATCCATCTACTTTTTTCAGCCTTGCGACGACGAGGACGCGGTCGCTCCGATGGTCAAGGTTTACGGGAGCGGAGCTGGGTTTGAGGGCGTTTACGAATACGCTCCGATCGGCGCGGACAACGGAGTGGTCGCCACAGGGTTGCCGGACGCGTGCCTGGTGACGAATCCACAGGTGACTCTTGGGGTCGTCGACACGCCGGACGCGAATCCCGACTGGTGGGTGGAACAGAAGAGCTGCGATGGAACCTACTTTGGCGACCCAAGGGCACAGGCGAACCCCGAACACCTGCGGATCAGCGGGACCGTGCCGCATGCGGGCTTCCTGATTCTTCGATTGCGGACTTATCCGGCATGGCGGATCACTGTGAATGGGCGGCAAGCGAGTTCGTTGGGGCGCGAAGATGGGTTGACGGTGATTCCGGTTGGGCAGGGGCAGGCGGATGTTTTCGCCGACTGGACTACTACCAACGACGTGATTGCTGGACGCTGGATTTCCGTGCTGGCGCTGGCGCTTATCACAGGCTTGTGTGTGCTGGAACGGCGAAACGGGCTGCGGCGTGGGCGGGAAACCGTCACCTCTCCGGTATCATGAGAACAATGGCTGTCGATGTCAAATCGTTGAACAAAGAGGCTGCGGAACTCACGGACCGCGCTTTGGAAGATCTGATTCCTACAGTGGAAACCGTTCCTTCGTCGATCCATGGGGCGATGCGGCATTCGACTTTTGCGGGGGGAAAGCGGTTGCGGCCGCTGCTGGCTTACCAGGCTGCGGTCACTATCGCCGGCAGGCTTCCCAAAGGGATTGAGCAACTGGGTGCGGCGATTGAGATGCTGCACACCTACTCGCTCATCCACGATGACCTGCCCGCCCTGGACAACGACGACTTGCGGCGCGGCAAGCCTACTTGCCACGTGGTTTTCGGCGAAGCGATTGCGATTCTCGCCGGCGATGCGCTGCAGACGCGCGCCTTTGAAGTTCTGGCCGGCCTCGACGCTCCACCGGCAGCAACGGTCCAAATCATCCGGCTGATTTCGAACGCTGTTGGCACGGTGGAAGGGATGATCGGCGGACAGGTCCTCGATATCGAAAGCGAGCACCTGAAGCCCACCGCGGAGCTTGTGAATGCCATTCACCGCGCCAAGACAGGGGCTCTAATCCGCGTGAGCGTTGTGGCTGGGGGTGTCTACGCAGGAGCAACCGCGGAAGATGTTGCGCGGCTGGATCTGTTCGGGCGCAAGGCCGGACTGGCGTTTCAGATTGCGGACGACGTGCTGGACATGACGCAGGATTCGGCGGCGCTGGGAAAGACCGCGGGCAAGGATCTTGCCGCTGAAAAAGCTACCTGGCCGGCGGTTTTCGGGATTGAGCAAAGCGAGCGGGACGCGGCACGGCTGATCGAAGAGGCCTTTGCGGCTCTGGAGCCGTATGGCGAGCGGGCAGAGAACCTGAAGGCCGTGGCGCTTTACCTGGTGGAGCGGAAAAACTAGGAATGCTCAGCGAAGCCGACATCCTGACCGCATTGCGCGACTGCTACGACCCGGAGGTCAAGCTGAACCTGGTGGATCTGGGGCTGATTTACGGGATCGCTACAGGGCCTGACCCGGATTCGACACGGGCGTGGCCGAGGCAATGGGTGAAGGTTACGATGACGCTGACTACGCCCCAATGCCCAGCGAGCGGGCTGATCTTTGAGCAGGTGAACAACCGGCTGTCCGGGATCCCGGACATCGGCAAGGTGGAGGTCGACCTGGTGTGGGAGCCCAAATGGACTGCCCACCGCATTAGCGAGGCCGGCCGAAAACAACTGGGGATTTAAAGTGCGCCGGAGGGTTCCCGTTGATTGGTGATGATCCGGTGCAGGCGCTCGCGCTGCAGGGCGACCTCCGCGACGGTTTCTTCCACCTCACCCAGTACATTCTGGACGCTTTCGATGTAGCCCGGCAGGGCGTTCCACCACTCTTTTACGGTTTCCTGCTGGTCAAGCAAGGCCAGGGCCGCTCCTGCGGCTGCCGTCACCATGCCCGCGCGGCGATTGCCCGTAATCAACAAAATGCCGCCTGCCAGCAGGCTTCCGGCAGCCGCATACCGAGCCCAACTGGTGGCTTCGGATTCCGTGATGCGCCGATTATGCTTTGCTTCGCGCTCCATTCGATTAAGAGGGACAACCGCCATTTTTTCTCCTTTTCGTTCCTTGACCGCAGCGCCGGACTGAGGCGATGGTAAACCAAGTATGCCCCGGTTTGGCGGGGGTGGGAAGTATAAGAGAGAACACTCATCGACGGGGGCTTGCACGCGTGCGAAAGAAACCCGGTGCCGCCGGTGCACTCCCTCAGTCCAGGTCGAATTCCCGGAACGGCTTGCCCTCTGGGGCATCCTTGGCCTTGCGCAGCGCCTCGGCAAACTTCTTCTCCAGCAGGTCCGCCTTGTTTTTCTCCGCGTCCACGCTTTGCCGGAAGATGGACTCCTTGCGCTCGTCCTGCGCTCGCATGGCCTGGGCCGCGGTCTCCAGGTCCTCAAACATGCGCTTGCGGGGCGCCGAGGTATGGCTTACCACCAACCCTGTCGACGCATCGATCCTGAGCATGGCCCCGCAATCGGGGCACGCCACTTCGAATATCTTTTCCTTCGACTTAGCCATTTCAATTCAGAATTGTATGCTCCAACGGGGCGCGCTGCACAGGGCGTTAAAGAGTCGGACTGGCGGCATTCTGAGATTTCTTAAATTTGCGAATATGTACACTATGTACATGTTCGTACGTACATATATGTTATATTCGCTTCATGGAAGTACCTATCACCAGATTCCGGCGCGAAATCTTCTCCCTCGTCAATCAGGCCTTGGAGGGCGGAGAAGTCTGGATCACCCACAAGGGCCGCCGGGTCAAGATCGTTCCCGAGGGCGTGCCGGTCAGCCGGCTTAGCCGCATTACGCCCATGGAGATTATCAACTACGCTGCGGGTGGCCTTGAGAATACGGGTCTGCTGGAGGAGATGACGCGCGAATGGGAAGCGGACTGGGACCGGGATTTTGGCCCCGCTCCGGGCGCATCCAACGCACCCGAATCCGCCTCCGGGGCGACCGGCGTTAAACCGTGATCGCCTATTTCGATACCAACGCGCTTGTCTGGCTGTGTGACGGCAGCCTGACCGGCCTCAATCCCAAGATAGACCGGCTGCTCGAAGAGGCTGAACTGCTTTTCTCGCCAATGGTTCTGCTTGAGCTTGAGTTCCTCTATGAAATCAAACGGACTAAGCGCCCCGCCCGCGACATTCAAAACAAGGTCGAGCGCGAACTCGGTGTTCGGCTCTGCGATCTTTCCTTTGAGACAATCGCCAACGCCGCCCTCGATGAAAAATGGACGCGCGATCCGTTCGACCGTCTTATCGTCGCGAATGCAAAGGCCAATGGGTTTGCCTGGCTTATTACCTCCGACGAGGTCATTCCAAAGTACTATCCCCGCGCCGTTTGGTGATTCAGAAGACGGGCCTCGCTCCCTGGACCGCACGAACATGCAGAATCACCCGCCGGTACGACGTCAGGCGGGGTGTCCCCTCGTTTGTCACTGCGAGAATGATGTGAGCTGTTCCCGTTCCTCTGCAGGGCATCAGCCCAGGGAGCCAGGCGGGCCGGCAGACTGCGTCGATGTGAACCGTTGCCTTCTGCGTATCTGCGTCGGCCAATGTGATGGCTGACAGATTTCCATCCGCGCTGCCCGCTTCTGCGTAATGAAACCAGTGGTAATGGAGACCTCGACCATCGGGATCTTTGCTTCCGGCGGCATCCAACGTCACAGATTGGCCCACTTCGACGTCCATCTCCAAAAGCGCAGTCCCGGCCTGCCCGTTTACGACCGAGATGGGCTCGTGGCTGGCATGGGCGAAGTCTCCGAGCGTCCACCCGATGCGCGCGGCAAAGTCATTCTGAAAGGCTTCGCGCCAGCGCCAGATAGTGGCCTGGTCGCTCACGTATTCCTTGCCATCGACGCCGATGACCTCATCCTGCGAAGTAACGCGGGCAAACTCGTCGCCGCCTTGCGTCCAGATTGGATGGGTCTCGCCGTAGGGTTGGCGATAGATGTACCGGCCGCCCCAGCCACCCCAGTCCGGCCGGCGATAGGCATTCAGACCGTTATCGATAAGGCCCAGGTAGGACGGCGTGTCGCCTTCCATGATGAACATGAACTTTGGATAGAGCTTGCCCAGAGGACCTTTGCAGATATTGGTCTCCAGCCACTCATTGGTCACGGTGGTAAAATCGGCGCCGGCGCCGTTGCGGTAATAAACGTCGCCGCTGATCCCGGTCCAAGTCGCGGCATAGTACTCGCCGCTGGTCGGCGTAGACGGCATACCGACCCAGAAGAGAGACGGAAACTCGCGGCGGATCCATGGTCCGGCGTCGTCCTGATCGGAGATGGCGCTCACGCGCAGGCGGCCTACCAGCTTTGTCATTTCGTCCGGCGTGTGGCCGGCACGCAAATCAATTAGCGCCTGGGCCAGCGTATTGGCGCCGCCCCATAGGCAAATCCATAGTGGCCGAGGGTCATCGCGCTCGACGGCACGGACAATCGCTTTGGATCCGTCGGAGGATTTGCCGTCGCCTGTGGCTGCCAATCCATACGCACTTTGGCCGGCGTAGACTCGGCTCATCAAGTCGCTCGCCTCAGGCCAGCCCTTGGCGTTCAGCAGCAGCTTTCGCCGGACATGCCCGTAGGCCTCCACCAGAGCGCGCATCGTTTCGGGATGAGTCGCCTTCCGCTGCCATGTGGACGTAGTGGCAATCAGGGCTTCGATCTCCATTTCATTCGAGTAGAGAAGGAGGCGTACGAGCGACATCTGGTCGTCAGGCTCATTGCCGATGTCGCTGATGACGATCATGCGCGGCTTTCCCTGGAAGTTGTCTACATGGGTCGCTGGGAGACTCTGTCCCACCAGCAATCCCGCCGCCAGCCCCGCCACGGCGCCAAATGCCGCAATCCGTCGCCAACCACGCCCGCCCATCCCCATCGCGATTCCTTTCGCTTGCACCGCATGCTTCAAACCCGGGAATACATCATTCTGAACTCCGCAGCCATCCTGCGCCAGCGCTCCTGCGGCTCGAACTCCAAGACGCGGCAGTCTCCCATCCCTTGACAAAACTCTAAGCAGTGATAATATTTAGACAGTTACCTAATTAGACGGTAGACTAATAATACAATGAGCAATAACGAAGCCTTCAAAGCCCTCGCCGATCCGACCCGACGGGAGATTCTTGCGCTGCTC
>Ga0182012_10006705_pt1 | contig 11678 bp, 15 predicted proteins | sample 612S2SmetaG_FD_120486 | JGI IMG/M metagenome (GOLD analysis project Ga0182012, IMG submission 120486) | Permafrost microbial communities from Stordalen Mire, Sweden - 612S2S metaG | ecosystem: Environmental > Terrestrial > Soil > Wetlands > Permafrost | place: Sweden: Stordalen | collected...
CCAGGGAGAGTCGGTAACGGCCCAGGTAGCCGGGAGAAATTCTGGATTCGCGCATAATCGCCAATGCGCTCATCGAGGCACGATCGGCGACGATATGTGGCTGGACGCCCTGGTTCCCGAACGGCCAAGTTGACGGGAAACGGCCTACTTGTACAACTGCCCACTGCGGATCTGCAGTCGGCCGCCTAGCGTATGGTTCGGCAGATCGCCAGCGATTCGATGGCTGGCTATGCGTGATAATGTCCTTTATCAGATATATAAGGAGCACCTAAAATTACACAAGAACGCTATAGCGGTTATGTGTAATTTCGCCCGGGAGGGCAGAACGAATGAGTAAGAAAACCAGCCTCAAGTACCATTCAGAGGAAGCGCCAGGGGCGGATGGTTCCACCTTTACAGGGATTGTTTCGATGAGGGGGACGAGTTCGTGTATCTGGAATTCGGGGGCTTACCCTTCGAGGCGTTGACTTCGGTCAATCTTTCCGGCAACGGCCTCAGCCGGGTGGCAATGCGGATCCCTAACGAATGGGCCCGGAAACTGGGCCTGATTGAGACTACCGGCAGGAACGAGGCCGAGTGAAATCGCACATGAAGAAAAAGAACCTCGGCTCTACGTTCGATAGCTGGCTCCGGGACGAAGGCATTTACGAAGAAGCAACCGCGAATGCCATGAGGCGCGTGTCCGACCGCCAGGATCTCATCCGCAGCAGCGGCAATGTCTTCGCCGATATGGGGCTTCCGGACGCGGCGGCACTTGACGCCAAGGCCCGGCAGAGAGCTAGGCGGATTGAGGCGCGCATGATGGCGAAAGCAATCAGAGAGTCCCTGAAGCATTTGCGCACGGCGAGCGAGATCGCGGAGCTGGCTGGCGTCAGCCCGGAAACGATGCAGCACAACCTCGACCAATGGAAGGCGGAGCGTCTGATTTTCTCTGTCGAACAGGAAGGCGCCGAGCACTTCCCTTTGTACGCACTCGATGCTCGAGAGAATTACCGGCCCTATCCGGCTGTGAAAGAGATCATCCGCATCCTTGGCGCCGGCCTCGGCACCGCTTCGTGGTTCCCGGCGTCGAACGGTTTCCTTGACAACGAACGGCCGATGGATCTGCTGGCAAGTGATTCCGATGAAGTCATTGCAGCGGCAAGGGACGCGATGGAGGAGATTTCACACGGCTGCCGAGGCGACATCGATGAATAGTCTTATGCCGCATTCCACAGGCTTGGGCCCTGCGCTTCCACTACTGGTAGCCCATTCAGGCGATCGCGCCCGAGTGCGCTTTCTGGAGTTCTTCACCGCGCAGATCCGTAACCCGCACACCCGGCGCGCTTACGCGCGAGCTGCGGCCGAATTCCTCGCCTGGTGCGAAAGCAGGGGCGTCACGTCCCTGCTCCACGTGCAGCCGCTGCATGTGGCCGCATGGATAGAGCTCGCGGGCCGCGAGTCCTCGGCGCCGACCGTGAAGCAGAAGCTCGCCGCGATCCGCCATCTCTTCGACTGGCTGGTCACCGGCCAGGTCGTGCCCTTCAATCCCGCCGCCTCGGTGCGCGGGCCGCGTCACGTGGTGCGCACGGGGAAGACGCCGGTGCTCGAGCCGGCTGAGGCGCGGCGCCTGCTCGACGCGATCGACGCGTCGACGCCGGCGGGGCTGCGCGACAAGGCCCTCATCGGCTTGATGGTCTATTCGTTCGCCCGCGTCGGTGCCGCCCTCGCCATGAAGGTTGAGGACGTCTACACGCAGAACCGCCGCCTGTGGGTACGGCTGCATGAAAAGGGCGGCAAGCACCACGCTATGCCCTGCCATCACTCGCTCGAGGAAATCCTGGCGGCCTACATCGCCGGTGCGGACCTGGCCGGCAATCCGAAGGGCCCGCTCTTCCGCACCATCGGCCGTGGGACCAGCGAGCTCACCCGCACTTCCCTGCCTCAGGCCAATGCTCACGCCATGATCCGCCGGCGTGCCGCGGCGGCCGGAATCAAGACCAGGATTGGCAATCACAGTTTCCGCGCGACGGGCATCACGGCGTACCTCAAAAACGGCGGCACACTAGAAAAGGCCGCGGCCATGGCCAACCACGCCAGCACCCGCACCACGCAGCTCTACGACCGCCGACGCGACGAGATGTCGCTGGATGAGGTCGAGCGGATATTGATTTGAGGGGAAGCAAAAGGGCATACTTAACCCTCATTGCATATCGAGAAAACGCGCCTACGAGGCTCCGAGGTTCCTGGCGCGATGTTTTTCCGGCTTCCGGCAGGAAAATTGCGAGCATTGATAAATGCGATCAATTCCGCATTCTCGGAGATGTCCTTGACGTAACAAAACGTCCTTTACGTTCCGTCTTCTGTGAGTGATTTAGCCCCTAGAATTAAAAACTGTACCACTGCTTGCGACAATTGTGAGCGGTGCTTTCAGCACTCGGCTCCACTGATTATCAATTACGGTGCTGAACTCTTTACTACCTGATCTCTCAATGATGCCATTGTCCTCGAGAGGCCCTCCGCCGGTTCGACTGGATCAAAGCGCTGGTACGCAATCGTACTGTCATAATTCTTCGGTGGTTCGACACCTTCTGCGATAAGCAAAATTTCCCGACAGCAATGTTTCCGGCAGAGGTCAATTTCCCTCTCTACACCTTCTCCCCACTCGGTTCGTAGCCCCCAGACAATAACCACCGAGTGGCATTGCCCTATAAGCGTCTCGATCTGTTCCCATTGCTTCTCGCCGAGTTCTGGCCTTCGCATGAAAAGGCGCGGCGTGAAACCTGCGCGCCGAGCGTATCGCTCTAAGATATTCGCAATGCGCTGGTCTTCTGGCTGTTTGAAACTTACGAAAACCTCTCCGAGGGAGGCTGCCGAAGGATTGATGATTATGTAGAAACCTCCGTGGAGCTCCGAGAAAGAGTCGCCGAGACGGCCGCGCGATTCGGCGTGCCCCTTCAACCGTATCTTGAACTGGTTCGTATACTCCTGATATGAGGGGACGGGCGTAACGTCCACTTCAACCGTCTTGCTTTCCTTCGGTGAAAGTCGCAGGCCAGGATGAAAATCCACATAATTTGGCGCAGCCCCAGTGTCTGGTTGAAACTGGAGAGTGGCACTTTCAAGGAGAGTACTTTCCTTAGAAGAATTTGTGACCCTGATGTTGATTCGGGTGCTCTCGAAATAGCTGGTGCAAATAGTCGAGCTTGACACGACTTCGACGAAAAACCTGTTCGGGTTAGGAAGCGCAGTCGTCATGAAAGCACCTACTTGTACGCTGAAACGATTTGAAAATCCCCTAAGCCTTTGACCCCTTCTTGTTCGCCGCAGACATCGCATCCTCTCTCATGGGTCGGGGCTACGGGAAAGACAGATCCAGACCGGGCATCATAGATCTGATCAATCGGTTGCGGACCCCCTGTGAGGTTCACTATCAGATTGAGCCCAGCCGTGGCCCCGAGGCCTCCTATCACCGCATTGATGGATACGACTGCTGGGGCTGGCTCATCGATCCCTATGAGATAGCCTTCCTTCCGAAGCGCGGAGCGCTCGCCCGGAGACATGGATTCGGCTCGTATACGTTCAGAGTTTATGTGATGCGAGCACCGCAGACAAGCGAACTCCATTCCGACCAGTGTCACCCTTCCAGCAGCAGCCGTAATCTGACCTTCGCGGGCATCTAGCCGGGTCCCATGATCAATTACTGGCACCAGATACTGATGGGAGAAGCGATTGAGAATCGCGCGTGTTCGGTCGTTATCTACGCAAGAGAAGATCAGGTCGCGATCACGAAGATTCAACAATACCGACTGACGGATAGCAGAGCTTCTAAATTTCTTAATCGTCGGAGCACCGATTGCCTGCAGGTGTCTGGCTATCACATCGACTTTGTTCGCACCCACGTCAGTTGGCGTCGACCCAAATATGCGGCTCAGGTTACTTTCCTCAATTGTGTCGCCATCAATTAACAGAAGGTCGCGTATGCCCGCACGTACAAGTTGTTCGGCGACTACGGAGCCAATACCACCGACCCCGATGATCGCGACCCTTGTCGACTCCAAGGCTCTCTGTCCGTCTGCCCCAAAAGCTCGTATCTGCCTATCAAATCGGTCTGCATCTCTAGTACCCGGTTCATTCTCCGTTCGCTCGAATTGGAGTGCGACCGTTGGCGTGCTGATTATCCTCAGACCAGACAAGGGCTGGAATACGCCATTGACCAAAATCCGGCCCGTTGCTGCCGCTTCAGACAAGACAAGACTTGCAGGCTGTTTGCCCGGGAGCAACATTCCCAAAACATCTAGCAACCGCTTCTCGCCATGATCATCTGAGGTCGAGTACCAGGCATCTTGGTGTCCTGGGTGGGAATGGACAATCACGGGCGTTAGGTGCTCCGCGAGACATTTCGTGACAATGGCGTTGTAGAAAGCTGGTGCAACTTCGAGATGATTGAAATGGCGCTCCAGGTAGAGCTCGGCCGGCACTGAAACCATCCGGCGAACAAGAAGCCGACGTAGAGACTCCGTTTCAGCGACGCCGCAAAGCAGAACCGCAGCATTCTCGTTGCTATCGCCTATAAATAGCGATCCTCTGAGCGCAGTCCAATCGCTCAAGCCGATCGTGATGGCAGTTGGCTTCATCGCTTTTCTTGTAACCGTCGGCGCACGAACTCAACGAAGCTGTGAATGTTCTCGATGGAAGGATTCCACGCAGGTCGATGCCACGAGAATCTGCGCCAGTGGCGGGCGGCGTAAGGTCCCTCTACAGACTCGGCGCCTTGTGGCAGCCGTCCGTCGTATAGTGTCACCGAAGTATCCACCCAAAACATATCAGGACCGGCGTCTGGATAAGAACGCGGAACGCGCAAAAGCAAATCTGATGTCCGCGGCTTGAACCCCTCGCCGAGCGAAAAATTCAAAAACACGAGATTGATGAAGTCTCCTTCATCTGACACGTGTATCCGGTGGTTCAGTCTGAGCTCTCCGAGCTCCTGTTCGAGCTTAGGTGGTAGCGTTACGTTAACCAAATTTGCCCGAGGGGATTGCGCGGAAATGCATTTCATCATGGATGTGTACTTCCTGCTCGCTACCGATCGGCACAGTCTTATTGCCCTGCACCTCGAACAGTTCGTAGTCAGCTGGCACACCGGCCAGCGCCTCGATCTGAGCTCCCGTCAATTCGCGTTCGCCCGTTTTGAAGGGCTGATTGTTGACGAACATCGTGAAGTCAAGTTTGTTTGCATCTTCTGCCATGATCGAACCCTTCTATCTGGAAGGATTAGCGTCAAACTTCTTACTCGAAGCCCTTTCCAGCATTATCTGCAACCGCCCTATGGGCAAGGAGTTAATTCGATGTTCTGGTACCGATGTCAGGATGTCAAGGGTGCGGCACTTTTGGATCCCCCGCACCTGCGCACTTGGGACGTGCGCGAGCTGAAGATAAATTCATGACGCAAGGGACATCGTGATTCCGAGCCGCTGGGCCGTCATATCGTCACCCCTCAGGCATCGTCCTACCCCGTCGTCGGGATGAGCGACATGGCTCACCGGCACCACGCCAGCTTTCCCTTCGTCACAAAAAAATGAGCACCGCAAGTTGTCTGCTCCCAAATAGAGGGAGCGAGCGTTGGGCGACGCAACAGGTCCACCTTGATTGACCACCTATCGTTTCCTGCAAGTGGTAGTTGGATATGGTCGCCGCATTTTGGACATTGCAAGTGGGCCCATTTCAAATAGCCGCCACGCATTTCGACGAGCACCATACCCGAGTGCAATTCTTCGCGCGAAGGGCATTCCGATACCAAATCCACCAGAAATGCCGGCCTGGATAGGAATGGCAATCGAAAAACGAGTTCGATGAGGTAAAGCGGCAGAGAACGCATTAGCTTTGATTTAGAAACGGCGTCATGTCTCCACGCCCGTCGTGTTTTCTGAGTGCGCAAAGGGGGCAATCAGGATTGCGTTTACCGCCAGGAACCATGTCGGAATCCTTGATCCAATCGAACCGCCGCACGCGTTCCGCACAGTGACCTCGAACACCTCGAAAGCCAGTGAGTCGATGCAGCAGCTCATTGACCGCGACTGCAGCAATCTCCGTTGTAAATGTGACAACAGCCGGGCTTGGATCGGTCCCACCAACTACATATCCGGCGCGCCGGTACTGTTCGTACCGAGCTGGATCATTTCGTAACATACCCTCCTCAAGCATCTTTTGCGAACTGATGAGGTGCCTGCAGACCTGGCAGGGATAGCCCGGCTGTATAACCGTAACTCGCCCGTCAAAGCTGGCGTAACCCCCATTTTCATTTGGATCAATCAGCACACCCATATCGATCACGGGAATCATGTAGAAATATGCGAGGCGGTTCAGGAAATTTCGGCCCAGGTGATCATCAGTGCAACCAAACACGACGTCGCATGCACGGAGAGGGTCCCGACATTCCGGTGAATCCGCGTGCTGCTTTATGCGCACAACGGATCGAGCAAGGCCGATCTGGGCGATCGCGTCGCCCACCACATCAACCTTATACCGACGCGCAATCGCATCGGACCGTGTCGAAAAATGCAGTCGATTCAGATTTGTGATGTCAACGCGATCCGGATCAATGAGTAAGAAATGGGATACTCCGCTGCGAGCTAGCAAGCTGGCAACCGCCGAACCGGTGCCACCACAGCCCACAATGCCTACTCGCAAATGAGCCAGATCTTCTGTTGTGCTCGCGCCGAAAGCGCGAGACTGACGATCGAACTCCGCGGGGTTTGCGATGCGATCCCGCCCTGGATAGCGGATCAGGAAACGATCACCCAGAACACGGACAAACTCTGCGGGGTGCGCTTCTAAGTCTGAATCGTAGGCTCGAACTAAGAATTCGCCACTTCGATCCATAACCAGTGCGAAGTGTGGACGTTCCGTGTCCATCCGTCCGAAGACAATCTCGAAGGACTCCTTGTCGGCAATGTCGTCCCATTGAGAGAAGAAAAGGCCATTTCCTGGATGCGAATGGGCGATGCAGATGGCATAGTCTCGCACCATCGCCCTCTTTGCCAGTCTAAATAGCGGCGTCGTAGACCAAGTGAGAGACGTCGGCGTCCGCTCAAGGAACGCATCTGATGGGACATCAATCACCTCACGCACGAGTGCGCGTTCTTCGATTACTCCGGTCCATGGATCGATTTGCTGCGAACGACCGCAAAGCAAAAGAACCCCGTACTCATTCTCGTCACGGAGAAGTGACTGGCGCAGTCGCTGGTAATGCTCGTCAAGGATTGTGAAGGTATAGCGCACCATCAGGCGTTCCGGAGCTCCCCACGGATATAGCTGATAAAAGTTCGCAAACCGTCGATGCCGACGCGCCAATCGTTGTCATTTAAGTGGCGAGACCAAAACTGCCATGTCTTTCCGAAGAGTACAGAGTCGACAGTTGCATTTTGCGGGTCGCGCGCGTCTGCACATTTGAGTTTTGGGATCGTGTAAAAGCTGTCAAGTTTAGTTGTTGCGTAGCCGTCTGGAATAACGACGAGGAGATCGCAGGCTTCAGCTTTGACCAGTGATCCACCATTCGCGGTTCGCAGATTGCTAGAAAAGGAGAAGCTAGAGAACAACACTCCTCGACGTTCTTGCCCGTTCGGCATGTTCTCCAGGAGTTCCTGATATTTTATGCCGTTTTCGTACAGGAACTCCTGATCTTCCTCAGGAAGAAAGCTCATGGCCGGCTACTCCGTTGCACCTGGATTGGTCTTCGGTTTCCGCGTCTGGAACTTCTTGACGCCCTCGGGCTCCGCCTCAAAGTCAAGGTCAACGGATTGATCCGGCCCAATCTCTGGATCTTCGCCGGGACCAGGAAGCAACTGGTTGACAACCCAATCCGGTGGGCTGCCGGCGAGTTCGAGAATCTGGCGTCCCTTTATGTAGCGTTCTGTCCAGTCCTTCTCCTCCTTGTTGACGATTAGCTTGTAGGGGTGATGTTCGTGTTCCATCGCTTCAAGCTTTTTTATGTCCCCTTCCAGACGCTCTTCATCGTGTTTCAAGCGCTCTTCATCGCGTCTGATTTCCTGTTCAACTTCGTGTTCGCGTTCACGCAGCTCGTCGGACATTCTGTATACCTCCGAGAATATTGTGACGAGCCGTGCATCCCCGCCACGAAATCAAGTATGGTGGCAATCTTGATTTGTGTCAATGCGGTAAATCTATATGTCAGCATAGCAAACATGTTGACCCAAATTGGTTAACAGTCAGAGAGGCAAACATGTTTATCACATTGACATGATGATCAAGTTGGTGCCAATATTCTTTCTAGCCGTGATTACCGACAGCGAAAAGACGTTCTACAGTACTTTTGGCCGAATGCTCTCCGAAATAAGGCGCAAGAAGCGCATTTCGCAGGAGATGCTGGCTGATGAGCTGGGCCTTTCGCGAACGTCGATAACGAATATCGAAAAAGGCCGCCAGCCCGTGCAACTATACGCCCTGTATGTGATCGCTAGGTTGCTTGGGGCAGATGTGAAGGAACTTCTGCCTTCGGCGGCTATATTCGAACGCCCGGAACGGGCCCAGGGCCTGAACGTGAGCAGGTCCGAGTGGCTTCAGACAATGAACGTACCACTTGATCCCACAGGAGATGACGATGCCCACCCTCGAACAACAAGCAGCAAGATTACTCGAAGAGAATGACATTCGCCGCGCACCGGTCCCTGTTGACGCAATCGCAAGAGCTGTAGGCCTTGATGTCCGCTATGCCCCTACCACGGACGACGTTTCAGGAGCTCTGATTCGAAACGGCAAATCTGCCGTTATCGCGGTGAATTCTGCTCAGCACGAGAACCGGCAGCGCTTCACGATTGCTCACGAGATTGGTCATTTCATACTGCACAAACGAACTGAGCGACATTTCGATGAAGATTTCCGAATAGACTACCGGAATGCCATATCTTCCGAAGCGACGCAGCGCAACGAAATAGAAGCGAATGGATTTGCCGCGGCTCTCTTAATGCCAGGAAGCTTCTTGAAAAAGGACCTACTGCGAATGGATGTTGACGAGAGCAACGCCGACCAAACCATACAGACGCTGGCCGTTCGATATAAGGTCAGCCGTCGCGCAATGGAGCTTCGCTTGTTAAACCTCGGATTTATCTCGCCAGTGTAAGACGGCCTTACCTGCGATTCTCATTTGCGGAAAACAACGCCCGTAGGCCGCGAAGTAATGGAGGATGACCTGGAGCCGGACGTGACGAGGACGGCCCCAGCATGCCAAGCAGACGAATGAAGGCGCCGCCCAAAAACCCGAAGCTTTACCACATAGTGCATGTGGATAAACTACCGTTGATTGTCGCTGATGGGAGGCTCATTTGCGATGCCATCATGGCCACCCGCGACAATGCAGGAACAGTGATAGGAATGAGCAGCATTAAGGAACGCCGGTTGCGTCTTCCCATCAGTTGCCATCGGAAACTGCACGTAGGAGATTGTGTCCCGTTCTATTTTTGTCCTCGATCTGTGATGCTGTACTTGATTCACCAGGCAAATCATCCCGAGCTGACCTACACCGGTGGACAAGGGCCGATTGTGCATCTGGAGTTCGATCTGCATCAGATGGTTAATTGGGCAGACGAGGAGGGACTCCGCTGGGCTTTCACTCTGTCAAACGCAGGGTCATATTATTTTGAGGATCGAAACGACCTGCGTAACCTTGCGGATATTGACTGGGACGCTGTGAACGCGCGGAACTGGAAGGACGTAAAAGAAGGTAAGCAGGCCGAATTTCTAGTCGAAGGGCAAGTCCCGTGGGACTTGGTGGAGAGAATCGGAGTGCTGTCGAACGGAATTGCACAGAGGACAGGGCGGGCGATCGCCCGGGCCTCGACGCAGCCAGTTATCGAGATTAAGCATGATTGGTACTATTAGGCCACCGGAGAGGAACGCCATGATGGAATTCACAACAGGTGACGTCCTAGACGCGAAGACCGAAGCGCTAGTAAACACGGTGAATTGCGTCGGGATAATGGGGCGGGGCATTGCGCTCCAGTTCAAAAACCATTTCCCGAAGAATTTCAAGGCATACGAGGCCGCATGTAAGCGCACCGAAGTGAGACCGGGGCGAATGTTTGTCTATTCCACTGATCTGATGAACGGTCCGAAGTTCATCATCAATTTTCCGACCAAGCGCCATTGGCGAGGCAAGAGCCGGATAGAAGACATCGAAGCGGGCTTGATCGCACTTCGGCACGAGATCGAATCGCGCGGCATTCACTCAATTGCAATCCCGCCTCTTGGGAGCGGCCTTGGCGGATTGAATTGGAGCGAAGTACGCCCGAAGATTGAACATGCGCTTCGAGACCTAGAAGATGTCCGAATCGTCGTTTATGAGCCTGGGGTCAGCACGGAAGAGCGCATTACGAAAGCAATGCCCAAAACACCAGAAATGACCGCAGGAAGGGCTGCACTTGTCGCCCTGGTTGAACGATACTTAGCTGGCCTTCTGGATCCAACAATCACACTCTTGGAAGTACACAAACTGATGTATTTCCTCCAAGAGGCGGGTGAACCTCTCCGGCTAAGATTCGTTAAAGCGCCATATGGTCCTTATGCGGAGAATCTAAGGCACGTGCTGAAGGCCGTTGAGGGATACTACATCGCTGGGTACGCGGACGGCGGAGACTCGCCCATAAAAGAACTGCAACTCATTCCCGGCGCAATTGACGATGCGAAGCGTGAACTTCACCGAGATTCTCCAACTAAACAACGAATCGGACGTGTTGCTGCGCTGGTGGATGGTTTCGAGTCGCAATTTGGACTAGAGCTTCTTTCAACGGTCCATTGGGTTGCCACCCACGAATTGCCACAGAACCGGGACAACGTTATCCATTTCACATACCAATGGAGTGAGCGCAAGAAACAATTCAGTGAGCGGCAAATCAGGCTCGCATATCAGGTCCTTAGTGAGAAGAACTGGCTGGCTGCAGCCCCGGCTCGCTAAGGGCCTTTTGGTTGACGAGACGGGCCGAGATCTTGAGCCGCGCCGGCTCGCGCACGGGTGTCATACGATCTCAACGCACATCATTTCGAGCCATCCGAGTCCAACATCCACGGCACGACAACACAGAGCAAGGCAGACTTGGAGCCAACACCCATAAGCCGATGCATTTCTGTAAGAGGATTCGGCTTGGTGCCAGGTTCTTTCGGCTCACCAAAGGCACACTCCCTCCCCACCAGATGCGATGCTTGGCAGAGTGCGGCTAAATGTCTTGCTGGTGGCCAGTCAGTCTACCGTATCGAGGTGAGGTTCTGTGTTTACCTCTGGCGTTCGAGAAGCCACTTGATAATTTGTAGCTGCTCGGCTAACGCAATTCACGTTTCCCGCCCACTTTCCACCTATTGCACTGAAATCAGGGCATATACTTCCGGTGATGCTCATTATCATCACTGGGGAGATTTTCCGTGCTCGACCCGAAATTGGACATTGGGGAGCTTGAGGTTTCACTCGAAAACCGCTACGCAGAACTTCAGAGCTTGCGGGCAGGTGGACAAGGCGTTGTCTTCAGCGCCACGAGAACTCTGAATTCCCGAAGAGAGCCTGTAGACGATCATGTCGCACTCAAGATCCATTCTGGCGCAACTGATAACGTGCGCGTTGATCGGGAGATCGCGGCATTGCAGGGATTCGACCACCCATGCCTCGCAACCCTCGTCGAACATGGAACGCTCAG
>Ga0182012_10006710_pt1 | contig 11669 bp, 9 predicted proteins | sample 612S2SmetaG_FD_120486 | JGI IMG/M metagenome (GOLD analysis project Ga0182012, IMG submission 120486) | Permafrost microbial communities from Stordalen Mire, Sweden - 612S2S metaG | ecosystem: Environmental > Terrestrial > Soil > Wetlands > Permafrost | place: Sweden: Stordalen | collected...
ACAAGCCATCTGCAGCATCATCGAGTAGCCAGCGGGCAACAGAAACAACACCGACAACCAGAACGTATGCGAGAACGAAAAACAGAAGAGGCTGATTCCCAAACTGGCGCAGCTGATTGCCACCCAGCGGCCCAACCCCTTGACTCCTCCAGTTTTAGCGGCCAGGGTTAAGGCTCCAAAGAGAGCGCCCACGCCGGTAGCTCCCATCAGGATACCCAGGCCGCGCGCGCCTCCGTGCAGGACTTTGTCGGCAAAAACGGGCATCAACACGGTGTAGGGCATCGCCACCAGGCTGACCAACCCGATCAGTAACAGCAGCGCACGGATGATACGCGTCTGGTTGACCCAGCGGAAGCCTTCGATGATGTCTTCAATCGGAGAATGCTGGCTGGACCGCGGAGCGGAGTGCACTCGCATCAGCAGCAGTCCTACGATCACGGCGATATAACTGAGGGAGTTGGCGGCAAAGCACCAGCCTTCGCCGATCTTCGCCACCAGGATTCCGGCAATGGCCGGACCGATGACGCGCGCGCCGTTGAACATCGAGGAGTTCAGCGCAATGGCGTTCATCAGGTCTTCTTTGCCGACCATATCGACGAGGAAGGCCTGGCGTCCGGGAATATCGAACGCGTTGACCACTCCGAGCAGGGCCGCCAATCCGAAGATGTGCCACACCTGCACCCGCCCGCTCAAACAAAGCAGGGCTAGAATTCCGGCGAGAATCATGGCGCAGATCTGGGTGGTGATCACTAAACGCTGGCGGTTGGTGCGGTCGGCGGTAATGCCTCCGAAAGGAGCAATCAGAAAGACGGGAATCTGACTGGCAAAGCCGACACTGCCCAGCAACAGGGCGGATTTCGTCATGCGATAGACCAGCCACGCCTGGGCTACGGTCTGCATCCAGGTACCGATGAGCGAGATGAGTTGCCCGCTGAAGAAGAGTTGAAAATTGCGGTGACGCAAGGCGCGCAAGGTGGTCGCCCACTTCGGCAAGCGCTTAGCTGTCGCAGCCGTTTCTTCAGCAGTGACGGAAATTTTTTCTTCGGTCAAGAGTTCATGGTCACTCTCTAGAACTTTTTCACATCTTGGGGATGACGGCAACCGGCAGAAAGATGCAGCGCTGAACCAAGGCTTTGTCGAGTCAATGGGTTTGTCGGGTCAGTGGACCGGCGGTTGTTTACTTACCTTACAGATTTCCACAGCTCAGGGAGGTGACCGACTTGGAACTTCCCCTCCGGTTTGATTCGAGATAGAGTTGGAATTCCGTGATTGGAGAGGTTCCGGTCCGGGAGTGATCGAGTGGGGGGACTATGAGCACAGATAATCGTCTTGAAAATTGCGCGGAGCGGCGCGGTGTTGAACGGCGAGCCGCGCAGCGTTTCGAGGTGCATCTGCCGGTGGCGATCCACTTCAATGGACGAACTGTGCCCGGATTTACTCAGGATTTGAGCAGCCGCGGAGCTCTCTTCTACGCCGAGACGGCTCTCCCCGAGGGGGCGGTCGTGGAGTTGACCTTTACCATGCCCTCCGAAATCACGCTGGGGGAAAACATGCCGGTGCGCTGCCTTGGGCGGGTGCTGCGGGCATCGGCTTCCGTGGCTGGCCAATGGAGCGCGATGGCTGTGCAACTTGAATCCTACCAATACTTGCCTGCCGATCTGCCGACGGCTCCCTTCGCGCGAGTTTCGGCGGCCAGCGCCGCCGGAAGAAGCTCAGGCTCACTCGCGCGTTAAGGCATTGATTCTCCAACCGTTCGCCACAAAGGCCCAAAGGTCAACGAAGCAGGGACGTCGGCCCAAATCGGCCGGGCCATTATTTTGTGTTGTTGGTGGTGAGGACCGGGCGCTGGTTGTGTCGTGAAGCTTTCCCTCTAGGGCGCGCCCTTCCGACTTTTCAAGCGCAGGACTTTGCCTTACAATCAATTCAACCAGCAGTGTTGCGGGTCAATCTTCCCCCGATTGAATAACCCACTTTCAACCTGCCGCTTCGTCTGTGGTCCGCTTCGATTACGAAGGTCATTTGGCCCCGGGGCTGGAAGTTCGTAGCATGACAATGAACACTGAGAAACGAGTCATGCCCGGAATCGCTGTCGCCCTCCTTTCCGAGGAACGCGAACAATCCGTTGTGCTGAATAGCCGCGTGGAGAGCACCAACCTGGCGCGAACCGTATTGAGCCACGTCGGGTTTCCGCTGGGACCGAGCGACTCTGTTTTGCGGCAATTACAGGATCAGCGCGCCGAAGTTGTGCTGGTGAGCATCGATCCGAAAAATCCGCCGCGCGCCATCCGCGCCATCGAACTGATCCACGCCAGCATTCCAGAAATCACGATTTTCGCGGTGGGAGAAATGAACCAGCCCACCAACATCGTCTCTGCCATGCGAGCCGGGGCCCGCGAGTTTCTGGATCATGCCGCCAGCCGCGAAGCTTTGATCGAAGCTTTCGCTCGCTTCTCGGCCACATTAAGTCGGGCGCAACGCAGCGCGAGCAAGGCCCGAGTCTTCACTTTTCTGAACGCCAAGGGCGGAGCCGGCGCCACCACCACCGCGGTGAATACCGCTGTCGCCTTGCAGGAAACTCACGGGCGCGTGGTGCTGGTGGACTTCGCCCCCATCGGCCACGCCGCGCTGCAATTGAATCTCCGCCCGCAATTCACATTGATCGACGCCCTGCAGAATCTGCACCGCATGGACGGTTCGCTGCTCGATGGGTTGATGACGCCCTATCGCAACGGCCTTCATCTGCTGGCCGGTGCTCAGCAACCGCACAATGCAGCCCCGACCGCGTCGGAACTCGCCCGCCTTTTCGACCTGCTGGTCAACCAGTATCACTTCGTCGTGCTCGATTGCTCGGGGCGGATGGATGGCACCGTGCAGCATATCTGCGCTCTCTCGAATGCCGCTCTGCTGGTGACGCAGACCGACGTTGTTTCCTTATGGAGCGCGGGCCGAATCAATGCCTTCCTGCAGGAGGGCGCGGGCCGCGATCGTCTTCGGATCGTGCTCAGCCGTTACAAGAAGATTCCCGGCTTTACAGACGAAGACGTGGAAAAAGCCACCAGTTGCAAGGTGCTCTGGAAGGTGCCTAACAATTACCAGGTAATCGGACCCGCGATTGACAAGGGCAGCCCGGTGGGATCGCAGGGAAATCACGATCTCGGCCGCTCCTATCAGGGACTCGCCGCGGAACTGGCGGGTGCGACCACAGCCGGCGACGGCGCACTCTCGCTGCTCTACCAACATGACAAGGGCGACAGCAAGCAACGATCCGGTGGCCCGTTGATCATCTCGCCCATACGTGCCGGGCAATAGATCCTGCCGCGACAAGTCACTGCGTTTTCCTCTTGATCTCAGCTGCTTTGCTTCCAACCTCAGTTCGGCAATCCCGCCGCCTTTGTTAGAATCAGTATTCGCCGGATCAGTACTCGCCGATGCGATGGCCGCCGAATCCAATATTCCCCAATGACGCCGAGAACCGTTGAAATCATTTATCAGATGATCGCATTCCTGTTTGCGATCAGCGTGCATGAATCGGCCCATGCCTGGACCGCGTCCCGCTGCGGCGATCCCACGGCTCGCATGTTGGGACGGGTATCGCTGAATCCGATTCGCCACATCGACCTGTTTGGGACGATCATTCTGCCTCTCGTCGCCGCCATCAGCGGCATTCCATTGCTCGGCTGGGCGAAGCCCACTCCCGTCGACCCGCGCAATTTTCGCAATCCGATGTGGGACGACATCTTGACCTCCGTGGCGGGGCCGGTCAGCAACTTCATTGTCGCTACCGGAGCGCTCATATTGCTGGCTGGCATCGCGCTTGCCTCGCCCGCCGGACACACGCTGGTTGTGGGATTAGTCGCGGGAGGCGACGGTTCCGCCTCCGATTCGATGCTGGCGCCAGTCGCCATGCTGCTGTTTGAACTGATGTTCATTAACATTGTTCTAGCGGTCTTCAACCTGATTCCAGTCCCGCCGCTCGATGGCAGCCACGTGCTGCGGCATTTTTTGTCGGAGCCCGTGCGCGTGGTTTACGATCGCATCGGGATCTTCGCGCTGCTGGCACTGGTCTATCTGGGCGGAGGGTTGCTGAGCAGTTTGCTCCGGCCGTTTGTGCATTTCTACATGTCGATTCTGGTGAAATTCTGAATGGCAACTCCTTCTAGGAAACGCGTGCTCAGCGGCATGCGCTCGACCGGCAAGCTCCACCTCGGAAACTACGTGGGCGCGCTCGAAAACTGGACCCGCATGCAGGCGCAGTATGACTGCTTTTTCTTTATCGCCGATTGGCACGCACTGACCACCGACTATGCCGACACTTCCCGGCTGAAAGAAAACTCGGTCGAAGTGCTGCTGGATTGGCTGGCGGCGGGGCTTGATCCCGCAAAGTGCGTGATGTTCATACAGTCGCACGTTCCGGCGCATGCGGAATTGCACTTGCTGCTTTCGATGATCACCCCCCTGGGCTGGCTGGAACGCGTCCCCACCTACAAAGAGCAGAAAGAAAACATCAAGGGAAAAGACTTGGACACCTACGGGTTTCTCGGTTATCCCGTGCTGCAATCGGCGGATATTCTGATCTACAAAGCAGACTGTGTCCCGGTCGGCGAAGACCAGGTCGCGCATGTGGAGTTGACGCGGGAGATCGCACGGCGGTTTAACGGGTTTTACGCGGGCAAGCGCGAATACATCTTTCCCGAACCGGCTGCGCTTCTGACCCCCGCCCCCCGCCTCCCTGGCACCGACGGCCGCAAGATGTCGAAGTCTTACGGCAATGCGGTGATGCTGACCGATCCCGAGCCGGTGGTGCGGCAGAAGTTGAAGACCATGGTCACCGATCCTGCCCGCGTGCGGCGCAGCGATCCGGGCAATCCCGACATCTGTCCGGTGGGCGACCTGCACAAAATATTCAGCAGCAAAGAAACGATGGCGAAAGTATACGAAGGTTGCAGGTCGGCTGGAATCGGCTGTATCGAGTGCAAGGGCTGGGTGGCCGATGCCGTCGTCAGAATCCTCGAACCCATGCAGGAGCGCCGAAAAAAATACGAGGACAATCCGCGGCTCGCGTGGGATATTCTGGAAGCGGGCTCGGCGCGCGCCCGTGAGGTCGCTGGGGCCACCATGAACGAGGTCCGCCAGGCGATGGGTTTGGACTACGAACCAGCGAAGGATTCCGCGAAGTGACGGATTTGTCTCAATCCACATCCGAACAGGTTCCAGTCGAGGCGTCTGGGCCGGGCGCGAATTCGGCCGTTGTGGCCGCGAACAATCTCGTCCCAATCAACGCTGGTGCGAAGAGGTCCGGCAAAGACGACGCCAGCGATTTTCCCTTCGCCATCGAGCTCGGTGAAATCTATGAAGGCCCGCTCGACCTGCTGCTCGACCTGATCCGCAAGCAGGACATCAACATCTACGATATCCCCATCGCGAAGATTACTGCCCAGTACCTCACTTACGTGGAGCGCATCCGCGAACTCGATGTGAACGTCGCCTCCGAGTTCATCTATATGGCGGCGGTGCTGATTCACATCAAGTCGAAAATGTTGCTGCCGCGCGACCCGCTGGCTCCCGCCGACGCGCAGGACGACCCCCGCAACGAACTCGTCAACCGATTGCTGGAGCATGAGAAATTCAAATCCGCGGCGCAAATGCTGCTGCAGAAGCAGCAGATTGAAGATGCGGTGCTGAGCAATCCGGCGATTCGTGAGTTCATGGACGCCGAAGGCACGGAGCCCGAACTCGCCGCCGACGTCATCGACCTGGTCAAGACCTTTCAGCAGATTCTGGATCGCGCGCGTACTCGCCCCATGCTGCAGGTGGACGAAGAAACGGTCACCGTCGGCCAAATGATCCAGTACCTGCACCGCCGTCTCGCGCTCGAAGATCGCCCCATTCGACTGAAGCAGATGTTAAGCAATGTGCCGTCCAGACCGGCGCTGGTCTGCATGTTTCTCGCGCTGCTCGAACTGGTACGGTTGCAGGCCATTCAAGTGCGGCAAGACCACGTCTTCGGCGAAGTGCTGGTGCGCAAGCATTCTCACTTTGAAGAAGTCATGACGGAGCAGGCTGCGGTGCGTGATGATTGGAAATGAAGGAGGTCGTTGGCCGTTAGTCGCTAATCCTTGGTCGGTGGCCGTTAGCAAGGCCTGCAACCCGCGATTCGCGACGAATAGCTAACGACGAACGACAATCGACCAACGACGGTTCTTATGAGTCTTAGACCCCAACTCGAAGCTATCATCTACGCGGCGGAGACGCCGATTTCGCTGGACCAGATCTTTTCGTTGGTCAAGGAGTCGGTGCTCGCCGAAACTCCGGAGGTTGACGCTGCCGAAGTCAAGTCGCGCATTCGCGCCACGATCGAGCAGCTTATCGCGGATTACTCCGGCGCCGGGCACGGCATTGAGATCCGCCAGGTCGCTGGCGGATACCGCATGTCTACCAAACCCGAGCAGCACGATGTGGTGCGCTCCTTTGCCAAGAGCCTGAAACCGCCTTTCCGGCTGTCGCTGCCTGCGCTGGAGACGCTTGCAGTCATCGCCTACAAGCAACCGGCAACGGTGCCCGAAATCAGCGAGATTCGCGGCGTCGATTCCGGCGGAGTCATCGCGACGCTGCTGGACCGCAAGCTGATCACGACCGCGGGCAGAAAGGCCGTAATCGGGCGCCCCATTCTCTACAAGACGAGCAAGGAATTTCTGCTGCGCTTTGGACTGAAGGACGTCAGCGAGTTGCCCAGCATGGAGGAATTCGAAAAGCTTCTGTCGGAATCCTTCCAGAGCGACGGGATTCCCGGCGAAAGCTCCGCGGCCCAGGAGCCTCTGAGTTTTCCGCTACCTCCCAGCGATGATTCTGCTGGCGAGAGCGATTCTCCTGAAGCCATCGCCCGGGCCAAAAACGCCGCTGAGACCGCGGCAAGCTCCGATTCCAACTCTCCCGACGAAGATAAAATTGAAACGCCAGCCGCCACAATGCCGGAGTAGCCATCCATGCCGTCAGAACGCCTGCAAAAGATTATCGCTGCTGCCGGAATTGCTTCCCGCCGCAAAGCTGAAGAACTGATCACTTCCGGCCGCGTGCTGGTTAACGGCCAAATCGTGACCCAACTGGGAACCAAGGCCGATCCCGAGCAAGACCACATCCGCGTGGACGGTAAACTGCTGCAAGGCCCCGAACGCTTTACCTACGTCGCGCTGAATAAACCCAAGGGATACGTGACCACCGTCAGCGACGAAAAGAAACGTCCCACCGTGATGGATCTGGTGCAGAAGGTGAAGGGACGCGTGTATCCCGTTGGCCGTCTGGACTGGGCCAGTGAAGGTCTGCTGCTGATGACCAATGACGGCGAGCTCGCCAATGCGCTGATGAAGGCTTCTTCCAATGTGCCCAAGGTTTACGTGGTGAAAGTTGCGGGCCAGCCCGAGGAAGCGAAGCTTGATAAGCTGCGCCGCGGAGTCTCCATCGCCGAAAAAGGCGGCCGCCGGGTGCGCACGGCTCCGGCGAAGATTCGCTTGATCCGCGAAGGCGACAACCCGTGGCTCGAAGTGACCATCATCGAAGGACGCAACCGCCAGGTGCGAAAGATGTTTGAGGAAGTGGGCCACCACGTGGAGAAAATCCGCCGCGTACAGTATGGTCCGCTGGCGCTCGACGTGCCGCCGGGAGATTGGCGCAACCTTACTTTGCCGGAAGTGGCGAAGCTGAAGGCAGCCGCTTCAGGACGGAAGGTGGCCGCGCCGCCAAGTCCCGAGATACCGCTGCGCGCGCCCAAAGCTGCGGCCCCGAAGCCAAGACCGATGCGGAAGCCGGGAACGGCGGCGCACTCGTCACAATCGAAATTCGCACGCACCGCCAAAGCACCGAAATCATCGTACTCGTTGAGAGCAGCGGGCTCACCACAGCCCAAAAGCAGTAAACGGCGGCACGCTGCCAGACCAGGTTCCGCGCAGCACAAGCGCGACTGAGGACAATGCCATGGCCGGGCGGGACGCCGGCGCTCCACCACCCATCGCATTGATTTCAACGGTTCGCAATCATTGGCAAACGAGCCGCGCCGTAGAGGCCAGCGTCGCTTCCCAACAGCGCGCGTGTGATGATCGTCTTGGGACCGGGTCCCGCCTTCACCACGGCGGAAGCGCCCTGAAGAACGGCTGAGGCATCGGCGGGCGCGGTGGCGGCGTACACCAGAGAGCGCCGCCGCAACTCTTCAAAAATGGCGGGGGAAAACGATTCCCATGCGCTCGATACTCCGCCACCAATCACGTAAATCGGCAGGTTCAGGGAATTCACCAGGGTCGAGAGCACGATCCCCAAACAACGGCCCACGTAGTGGAAAATACGGCGGGCATCTGCATCGCCTTGAATGGCAAGATTGTAGATTGACTTGGCGCTGAACTCCGCATCGGAGTGGGCAGCGCGAGCCAAAGCCGATGCGCTGTTGCTTGCGATCGCTTCCCGCGCCATGCGGACGACTGCGGTCGCCGAGGCGTATTGCTCCAGGCAGCCGCGATTGCCGCACCCGCAAGGGTGCCCGTCAGGTTCGACGGTGGTGTGGCCAAACTCCCCGGCCATGCCGTTCGCTCCTTGCCAGATCGCGCCTCCCATGACCAAACCGCCGCCCACACCGGTACCGAGGGTGAGCATCGCCATATCGGGATAGTCTTTGGCCGCACCCAGCCATTTTTCGCCCAGCGCCGCGACATTAGCGTCGTTCTCAAGCACCACGATGGTCTTTAACCGGCGCTCAATTTCGGCGCGGACCGGATAGTCGGCCCAGCCCGGCAGGTTGGGCGATTCGCGCAACAAGCCCGTCTGCATGTCGATGATGCCGGGCACGCCGATGCCGATGCCGAGCAACGGGGCTGCGTCCTTGTATTTCTCGGACACGCGCTGGATGGCGTCGCACATATCGTCGATAACGTGATCGCGCCCCAGCGAAACCTTGGTGCCCAGTGTGACCTTCTCGACCAGCGTGCCTTGCTCGTCCACGGCGGCGATGCGCAGATTGGTGCCGCCGAGGTCTACTCCAATGGAAAGTTTATTCATGATGAATGACTCGGGAATGGCGATTGGAAACCACTCTTTGCCCAGTACTTTTTTACAGTGCGACCGTGAATCCGTCAATATTAAATCGTTCTATTAGGCCTATTTTTGACATTTTGGACAGTAGTGACTGCTGCGCCCGGCTACGACGACTCGCCGGATCGCAGTCCTGCACACCAGGCACGGCTCGCCTTCGCGGCCATACACCCGATGCTGGAGCTGGAAGAATCCTTCCGCTCCGTCCACGTCCACATAATCGGAGATCGAAGAGCCGCCCAGCACAATCGCCTCGCGCAACACTTCCTGTACAGCGGCATGCAGCGCACCCAACTGCTGACGTGTGATCGACGCCGTCCGACGCCGGGGACGGATGCCAGCCCGAAACAAAGATTCGTCGGCATAAATGTTGCCCACACCGCGCAGCAATTTCTGGTTCAGCAGCGCGCTTTTGATGGGAGTCTTGCGCCCGCGAAAAAGCGCGGCAAAGCGTTCCGCGCCGACCTCCAGCGGCTCCACTCCTCCCGGATCGAAGCCGCCAGCTTGAAGATGGACGCTGAGCTTGCCGAACATCCGCGGATCGATGAACCGAAGTTCACGCCCCGAGGCCAGCTTCGCGATCAGGTGCGTGTGCTTTGCAATTTCGGCAGATGGCTCGCTCACTACCATGCGGCCAGTCATGCCGAGATGGACGATCCACTGCGCACTGGGCTGAAGCAACCCGGACTGCGGCTTTTTCTTGATCGTAGATGGACCCCGTGAAGAGGCGTGCGACGGCTCCGACTTTCCTCCCAGATCAAAAACAATGTGCTTGCCCGCGCGGTGCACGCGCACAATCCTCTTGTTTTCAAGCGTGGTCGCGATAACTCCAGCCGGAGACTTGAGCGGCTGTTTCCGTGAACCAATCCACACCGATTCGACGGTGTCACCGGAGACGCGCTTGTCCAATCCACGCGCGATCGTTTCGACCTCGGGCAGTTCAGGCACGCTGTCAGGATACAAGAGACCACTGCCAAGATGGCGTCTTGAAAAGTTGGCCGCCGCTGCCAGCGCAGCGCACCTGCGCGCCAGCGGCTGCTTCCGGTTTGCTCCTGCACGGCCAGATTCGGTATGCTAGGGCGTACACACCAAGCCGCCGATCTTCCAGATTTTCCAGTCTCTTGAGCAACGGCGCAACCAGTGTGTATGCGAACCTGGGGCAGCCTGATGGCTGCGCAATATTCCAAGTGGAGTGAGCATTGAGCGCAAGTGGAACGGGCAGAGGCAGGACTGCGGTTATCGTCGGAGCCCAGTGGGGTGACGAAGGCAAGGGCAAGATTGTCGACGTACTCACCCAGACCTTCTCGATAGTGGCGCGCTACGCCGGTGGCCACAACGCGGGACACACGGTCATCATTAATGGGAAGAAATTTATCCTGCAGCTCGTGCCCGGCGGCATTCTGCGGCCGGAATGTATCAGCGTGGTCGGCAACGGAGTCGTGATTGATCCGATGGCGTTCTTGAAGGAAGTCGCCTCTCTGCGTGCCTCAGGCGTCAAGGTCGACGGAAATCTTTTCGTTTCGAATCGCGCCCAGGTGATTCTCCCCTACCATCGCATGATGGAACTGGGATCGGAAAACGCTCCCGGGCGAGTCAAAATCGGGACCACTTCGCGGGGCATCGGTCCGGCTTACGAGGACAAAATGGGACGGCGCGGGTTGCGCGTTGCCGACCTGCTGGATACTCCGCTGCTGCGCACCCACATCGAGAACGCATGTCGCGAGAAGAACATGATCGCGCACGCGCTCTTCAACTCCGACCCGGTCGATGCCCACAAGATGGTTAGTGAGTACACCGACGCGGCCGAGCAGATCCGCCCCTTTGTCCGAGACACGGCGCTGCTGCTGAACCGCGCTCTGTCCGAAGGTAAGTCGATCGTGTTCGAAGGCGCGCAAGGCACCATGCTCGACATCGATCATGGCACCTATCCCTTCGTCACCTCTTCAAGTTCAACCTCGGGCGGCGCGGCCATCGGGACGGGCGTGCCTCCAACCGCGATCGACACCGTCATCGGGATCACCAAGGCCTATTGCACCCGCGTCGGCAGCGGCCCGTTCCCGAGCGAACTGCTGGACGCGCAGGGCGAAGATCTGCGCAAACGGGGCAACGAATTTGGCGCGGTCACTGGACGTCCACGCCGCACCGGCTGGCTCGATTTGCCTCTGCTCCGTTACGCTGGCATGATTAATGGTATCTCCTGGCTGGTGGTTACGAAGCTCGATGTTCTCGACCACCTGACGGAGATTCCGGTTTGCGTGGGGTACAAGGTGAATGGCAAGGCAACCGACGAGGTTCCGGCTCAATCGTGCGGTTATGAAAAAATCGAATGCGTCTATCGCAACATGCCCGGTTGGGCCAGCCCGACGCAGGACATTCGAACGGTCGAAGCATTGCCGAGGGCCGCTCGCGAATACCTTTCATTCATTGAGAAAGAAACCGGAGCAAAGGTGGGAATGATCTCCACCGGGCCCGATCGTGAACAGACGATTTTGGTGCCGGAATTCATAAACGCCCTGGGACTGAAGAACGGCTAGGGGTGTTTCATAGGTCGGGTTCGTGTCAGGGCATCGCTTTAGCGATGCCGAGAGTCTTCGGAA
>Ga0182012_10006712_pt1 | contig 11668 bp, 12 predicted proteins | sample 612S2SmetaG_FD_120486 | JGI IMG/M metagenome (GOLD analysis project Ga0182012, IMG submission 120486) | Permafrost microbial communities from Stordalen Mire, Sweden - 612S2S metaG | ecosystem: Environmental > Terrestrial > Soil > Wetlands > Permafrost | place: Sweden: Stordalen | collected...
CCGAAGATCACCGGCATATCGCACCTTGCCGTTTACTCGTCTGACGCGGCTGCCACAGATCACTTCTACCGCGAGGTTGTTGGCGCGGTGAAGAGGCCCGACCCGGAGAATGCCAAGGGCGTTCGCTACATGTTGAGCTCGACGCAGTTTGTCGAGGTATTGCCGCTGCCTGCCGATGCGGGCATCAACCGGCTTGATCACACGGCATGGAACACTGAGGACGCAGAGACGCTGCGGCGGTGGCTGGGAGGCAAATCGTACAAGGTGCCGGACCACGTGGAGCGCGGCTCGGATGGCAGCCTTTGGTTTTCGGTGAAAGATCCCGAGGGCAATAAGGTCGAGTTTGTGCAGCCGCTGGCCAACCTGAAGCCGCTGTCAGCGCCTGACGCCATCGGGCACCACATCATTCACGTGGGAGAGATGGTGCACAGCCGCGCGGTGGAAGACACGTTTTACCGCGACCTGCTCGGATTCAAGCCCTACTGGTACGGAGGCATGATGGACACCCGCGTTGACTGGGTAAGCCAGCAATCCCCTGACAGCCACGACTGGCTGGAGTATATGTTGACTTACGGCAATACTCCCGTTGGGGCAAGCTCGGGCATTCCCGCAGGCATGAAGCAACACGATCTCGGCGTGCTCGATCACTTCTCCATCGGCGTCGATTCAGTGGACGTTGCATTCAACAAACTCAAGGATGCCGGCAAGCTGACTGGCGTCGACGCCCAGACCCACACGCAGATGGGCAAAGACGGCAAGGGGCAGTTCAACATGTACGATCCTGACAATATCCGCGTAGAGTTGATGAACTTCCACGCGACCGAGAAGCCATGCTGCTCGGCCTTCACCGCGGACGACCCGGCGGAGTAAGGCGAGCCTGGTGCATTGCCGTTGTCTTTTGAGGGGGCTCAGGGGTTGATCGCTCGCGATCTCCAGTTTCAGATCTCGTGGATCAAGACGCATCCAAGGTTACTTCCGTCATAGGGACAAGGTCGGTGAGGCTTCTCGCCTCGTGTTAGGGTTGCTGCAATTGCTTTGTTGATTTGGCTGCGGAGCGTCAAAAGAAGCGCGTGGAGACTCACTCCGATGCAAGGTAGCGTTCTGATTCTTCGGTTCCTCCTGTTGGGCTCTGCCGTCTCTATCTCCAACGCCGCTCTTGGTCAGATAGATGCTCCCGTCGCCATGACCGAGAAGTCAGGCTGCGCCCATGACACCTGCGCATGGGCGCCGTCGTTGAAGCACAGGATATTCACTGCCGGCGATCTGACCTATACCGTGGAGATGTATCAAAAGGAAGAAACCGGCGGCGACTTCGTGATGCGGCGCGCCGGCAATGAGCTGTTGCGCGCCCGGCTCGATGGCCTCTCGGCAAGCGTTAGTGTGGTGTGGTCTGCTGACAAGAAAAACTTTGCAATCACCTGGAGCCTCGGCGGCGAGAATGGCGGATTTCATGTGCGCGCCTTTCATGTTGAAGGTGACTTGATCACGGAGTTCCCTGCAACGCGCGCGGCACTTGACGATTTCGATGAGCGCCACGGGTGTGAAGCGCGGGGCAACAACATTCAGGCGCACAGTTGGCTGCCCGACTCCAGAACTCTTGTCCTGGTTTTGTCCAACTATCCCTCCGCCGACTGCGGCCGCGACCATGGACACACGGAAGCCTACCTGGTGGACGCGCCGAGAGGTAAGATTGTGCAGCGTTGGAACCTGAAAAAGCTGAATGAGTATATGGCCGCCCATCCCGAATAATGCCCCAACTTTACGCGCCTCAACCGACTAGAATTCCTCTATGCCCGCCATCGCACTTTCTCCTTCCATCCTGGCCAAGTATGAGCCCGTCATCGGGCTCGAAGTCCACGTTCAGCTGCTGACGAAGACCAAGGCATTTTGCGGGTGCGCCAATCACTTTGGATCTGCGCCAAACACCAATGTCTGTCCGGTTTGCCTTGGGCTGCCAGGCGCGCTTCCGGTGCTGAACGCGAAAGCGGTGGAGTTTGCCACCATGGCTTCGCTGGCGATTGGCTGCCAGGTGCGGGAGCGCTCAATCTTTGCGCGCAAAAACTACTTCTATCCCGACCTGCCCAAGGGCTACCAGATTTCGCAGTACGACAAGCCGCTGGCCGAGCACGGCTGCATCGAGGTGCCTACCGCCGACGGAACCATGAAGCGGATCGGAATTACGCGCCTGCACATGGAAGAGGACGCGGGCAAAAGCCTGCACGATGGGTTCCCCGATTCAGCGACGCGCACCTATCTTGACCTGAACCGCTGCGGGACGCCGCTGGTGGAGATCGTATCCGAGCCCGACATCCGCACGGCCGACGAAGCCTACGAGTACCTGACGCGGCTCAAAGAGATCCTGTTGTACGCGGCCGTCTCTGACTGCAACATGGAAGAGGGCTCGCTGCGCTGTGACGCAAACGTGAGTGTACGGCCACGCGGTCAGGCAGAGTTTGGCACTAAAGTCGAAGTGAAGAATGTGAACAGCTTCCGATTTGTGCGAGCGGCCATTGAGTACGAGATCGAGCGACAGATTGAAGTGATCGAGGGCGGCGGCCGCATTACGCAGGAGAGCCGCTTGTGGAGCGCGAACGAGGGGCGAACGTATTCAATGCGCTCGAAGGAGCAGGCGCACGATTATCGCTACTTTCCTGAGCCGGACCTGCCGCCACTTGTCGTGACGCCGGCGTTTCTGGCCGAGATGTGCGAGCGGCTGCCGGAGCTGCCTGAGGTGCGGCGCGCAAGGTTGATTGCCGAGTATGAGATTGCCCCCAAGGACGCGGCAACGCTGACAGCGTCGCGCGAGTTTGCGGATCGCTTTGAGGTTGCTGCGCGCAAATCTCGTGCGCCGCGCCGCGTGGCTAACCTGCTGCTGAGCGAGGTGGGCGGACGGCTGAAGGCGCTTGACCTGGAGCCGGAGCAGTCGCCCGTTTCGATGGATGGCATCGTGCTGGCGGCCGACTTGCTGGACGAGGAAAAGATCAGCTCCAAGCAGCTCAAGCAACTGCTCGACATCTGTTTTGAAAAGGGCGAAGACTTCCCTGCCGTTTACGAGCGCGAGAAGCCACAGCAGATCACCGACACGGGCGCGATTGAGAAGATGATCGACGAAGTGATCGCCGCAAATCCGAAGCAGGTGGAGCAGTATCGCGCCGGCAAAAAGTCAATGGCAGGATTCTTTGTCGGCCAGGTGATGCGCATGTCGAAGGGGCAGGCAAACCCCGCGCTGCTCAACGAGCTGGTGACGATGAAGCTGGAGGGGTAGCAAGGAGCCGACATCGATTCGGGGCAGCGTGCGAAGAAGCTCGACCGTCTGGTTTTAATCCTCAACCTCACGCTTTGCGGGCCCGGTGTAGATCTCGGCGAAGCCTTCGTCGGGTGAGCTGGGAGGCCAGCCAACCATGACGAAGAAGACATCGAGCACGAAGAGCGCGATGGCCAGATCGTTCATGAGCGGCGCCCATTTGCTTTCGGACCAGAATTGATTTGCGGCCCAGAGCAGAAACGCGAGGGCCAGCAGCGTAGCCTTGAGCAACTCTGCCTTACCCGGTTGGCGAATGATTTCATAGGCAAGATAGGCGACTGCGATGAAGGCCAGGGGAAGCGCGCCAAGCAGATCGCGGGCGTCAGCGGGCAGGAGTGGCGGGTAGGCGTCCCACGCCAACAGAATGGCGGCGGAGAAGAGTGCGGCGATGCCGAGGAAAACGGGGACTGCCCGGCGCGTGGATTGAAGACGGCTCATTGGATGGTCCAGAAGACCGGGGAAGGCTGCGGCGCCTGAGGCCCGCCTGCGAAGGTGCGGCGTCTCACTTGATCTTCAGCTCGGTATCGAACTCCTTGCGCGAGTCCCATGAGCTGACGGTCTTGGTGGGGCTCTTCTTACCGTCTTTTTCGGCCCACAACTCGTGATCCTCTGCCATGTTGACCTGGGTGAAGCGGAAGCGACCCTTGGCATCGGTTGTGTAGCTGCGAATGGTTTTGTCTTTAATATCCTTGAGAAAAACTGTGGCACCGCCTGTGACTGCGGAGCCACCGTCAGTGACGATGCCGGAGACGACGCGCTGGCCGATGTTCTGGGCCTCGGCGGCGCTTGGCGCAAGCAGGGCTGAGTGTGAACCGCTGCCCGCGACTCCCACGGCCACTGCAGCAACCATCGCACAAGCCATAAGCTTTGCCTTACTCAAGCTCACTCTTCCTCCTCGTCCTCTTCGAATGGATCGTCATCGTCATCGAGGTCGTCATCGACCCGCGCCAGTTCAAGAGGCTCCACGCCTACGATCTCATACTCGGTGCCACATTCGGCACAGGCGACCACGTCGCCCTCTTCCACTTCATCTAGTTCAATATCTAATTCATTCTCGCACTCTTGGCATGTGGACATTGCCGTCTCCTCTCGTTCAGGAAGCTGTCAACTTCTGAATGGTTCTGGTTCGCACTGCAACACCGCTATCTTTAGGGAGAACCCGGCCTCAGGTCAAGAGCACCAGCGAATCCATTCAACCCGACCTTCGTTTGGCGGAAAGACTGCCGCATACGGTCGAATCCGCAACCCAAGTCTGTACGGGCATCCCAGACAGCGTCACCGCGCGATTCCCCAACTTCCGGTTAGACTGTGGGCACACGGGAAAGGGTTACCAGCCCAGGCTATGAGTGAAAGGGGACGACAATGCGCGCTTTTGTGCTTGCTCTTGCCATCATCTCGATCCCGGCGCTTGCGCAAACAGCGCCCGCCAACACGGCCGCGCCCCAGGCACAGGTTTCCGGCCGCGTTACCTGCGGGGACACCGGCCAGCCGGCCCGGTTTGCGACGGTGCAGCTCATTGCGGAGCACCCCAGCAAAGATCCGCTGATCGATCCTTCGAAGGAGCCCAAAAGTCCGGAAGATTTTCAAAAGCTGGTGGCACAGACCATGGCAGCCATGATGAAGGGCTCAAACGTATCGGCGATCACCGGCCTGGATGGCAGCTTCTCGCTCGACAAGGTTCCTCCGGGCACTTATTACGTCGTGGCGCAGCTCCCGGGCTACCTGTCGCCGCTGACGCAGTTCTCGATGACGGAGCGGATGAAGGCCGATGAAGCAACCCTAAAGGCGGTTAAGGATACGGCCGAAAAAGTCGTTCTTGCCCCGAATCAGCCCGCGCACGTAGAGCTCCGCATCGAGCGAGGTGCATCGCTGAGTGGCGTTGTACGCTACGACGATGGAAGTCCCGCTCCGGGAGTCAACCCAATTCTGATCAAGATGCAGGAAGACGGCAAATGGAAGCAGATCGACCCGGCCGGAATCAATTCCACTAGCACCGACGACCGTGGCCGCTACCGCATCGCAGGCATTGGTGCAGGCAAATACGCGGTGAAAGCCGCACTCGCCACTACACAGGCTACTGTGGGGCTGGGCGGGGGCGCCCCAAGCTTTGCCTTTCACTCCAACATGGGCGACGCCCTCCAGGTGTACTCCGGTGGCGCACTGCGGGAAAAGGATGTGAAGCCGGTTGAAGTTGGGCCAGGCGCGGATGTCGATGGCGTCGACATCATCTTTCCACTCGACAACCTGCACACGATCTCAGGCAGCGTAGTAGCCAAGGCGGACGGCCATCCGGTAAGCGCCGGGATGCTCAACCTGATGGACCCCGATGGAAAAACCGCCGTGCGTGTCGCTTTAGTCGAGCAGGACGGCACTTTCAAGATGAACTACATTCCTGAAGGCCAATATGTCTTGCACGTGAACGGCGCGTCCGATATTGATCTGTCCTCCGCGCCGAGCGGCCCTGCCAACCCATTCCTTGCGATAAACGGTCTGTCGAACTTCAAGAAGCTGAAGAGCTACGCGGATGCGGAGTTGCCCATCACTGTGAAGGGTGACTCCACGGCCCTGACCCTTCAAGTTCCTGACCAGGGGTCTACGCCCGCCCCAGGCGGAGCCCCCGCCGTCCCCGCAAAGTAGCCATCCTCCGCGCAAACGCAGCCATCTGCGCAAACCGGAAAGGCACGGACCACTTTGGGCAAAAGCCGCTCCAGTATCCGCGCATTCCATGACACCCGCGCGCTCCCCCGTATAACCTGTTGTTAACGATGGCGCGAACCGGATCCAGCCCGCTCTCCTTTCCCGGCTTTCGAGGGGCCACGCGTCAGCTTGTGCTCGTGAACATGGTTGCCTTCTTCGTGCTCTTGTTGGCCCAGGTTGCAGCACGGGACGCAGCAAACGCTCTCGCCTCGGGTCTCGTGTTCACACCGAGCGGATTTCTGCATGGATTCTTCTGGCAGCCACTCACCTACAGCTTTATCCATCTGGGAATTCTTGGCACCGCATTCGAACTGCTGTCGATCTGGTTCCTGGCCGGGGTCTTGGAGGATCTGCACAAATCCGGCTGGGTGCTGGGGCTTTATGCGTCGGCTGTGGTGGGCACCGCGGCCGCGGCGCTGGCCATCTACGCCGTGAGCAGAACGCTCGGTTTCACTGCCGGCGAAGTGCCGCTCTACGGCTGCTTTGGCGGCATCTTTGGCATGCTGGTGGTGATCGGCATGCTCTACGGCGACATGGAGTTCCTGTTGTTTTTCGCGATCGGCATCAAGGCGCGGTACCTGGCGATCATCTATGGGCTCATCTCCATCGCTATGCTGTTCGGCGCGCAGAGAATGTATGCATTCGCTGAGTTGGGCGGCGCGGCGGCTGGGCTTCTTTGGATTCGGATGGCTCCGCGGCGTGGTGTCTCGTTTGTGTTCAGCGAGTGGTTCTACGGGCTGCGCAACCGGTACTACCGCTGGAAGCGGCGACGCGCGGCGCGAAAGTTTGAGGTGTACATGAAGTCGCAGGGGCGGACCGTGCGATTCGACGGGCAGGGTCGCCAGCTTGACGACGATCCGGACGACAAGAAGCGTTGGAATTAGGGCGGCGAGATCGGCGATTGCAAAAGCGAATCCCCCACCTGACGCGATAAAATCCAGACTGAAATGGACAAGAAAATTGCGTTTCTCTTTCCGGGACAAGGCTCCCAAACCGTAGGCATGGGCAGAGCCTTGGCCGATGCGTTTCCAATTGCAAAACAAACATTTGAAGAGGCCGATGAGGCGCTGGGTTTCGCGCTGTCAAAGATCATCTTTGAGGGACCCGAGGACGAGCTGCGGCTCACTGAAAACACGCAGCCGGCGATACTCACCGTGAGCGTGGCGGCATGGCGTGTCTTGCATGAGCTGGGCGTTACGCCTGCGCTGGCTGCTGGGCACTCGCTGGGCGAGTGGTCGGCGCATGTGGCGGCGGGAACGCTGGAGTTTGTGGAGGCAGTGCGGGCGGTGAAGGCACGCGGGCGGGCGATGCAGCTTGCGGTTCCTGCCGGCGAGGGCGCGATGGCCGCCGTGCTTGCGCTGGATCCGGCAAAGGTGGCCGAAGCCTGCCTTGAAGCGGCGGCCGAGACGGGCAAACCGGTGGCGGCGGCCAACTTCAACTCACCCAGCCAGACGGTCATCTCCGGCGCGGTGGCTGCGGTGGAGAAGGCAGCCGAGATCGCAAAAACAAAGGGAGCGCGCCGGGCAGTGATGCTTCCCGTGAGTGCGCCGTTCCATTGCAGCCTCATGCAACCGGCGCAGGATGAGGTTGCGCGTGTGCTCGCGGCCATCACGCTTCAGGCCCCGGTGTTTCCCGTCGCCGCCAATGTGGATGGCAAGCTGATTGCGACCGCTGGCGAGGCCGCCGACGCGCTCACAAGGCAGGTTACCGGGGCAGTCCGCTGGGTGGAGTGTGTGCAGGCGCTGGTGGGCGCGGGCGCTGAGGCGTTTGTCGAAGTGGGCCCGGGCAAAGTGCTCTGCGGCTTGCTCAAGCAGATCGACGGAACGCAGAAGTACTGGAACGTGGAAGACCCGGCCAGCCTGCAGGCAGCGATTGAGGGGCTGGCAGCGAGCTAGACCTGCGATCTTTGTTCTTAACTCTCCGAACCACTACGGCCCCAGATAAAGCTCAACCCCCGGCGGAGCGAAGTCCAAGGTGCTGGTCTTGGGATCGTATTCGAGATTCAGCGCCTTGCTCTTGCGGCCATTGATGAGGATGGCGACAAGAATGCCGTTGCCATAGCGGCCGGCCAGAACAATATTGTGGCTCTGGATCACGCCGTACTCGTTGTCGGGGCTGGTTGAGCTCCAGTCCTCCTGAAAGCGCGCAAAAGGATAAGCGCCATTCTGGGCCGGGTGCTGCTGCCAGTCCTTATCGTGAGTCCAGATTCCGTAGGCGGTTGGCAGGTCGTTCTTCTCGACTGCGGTCAGGAATTTGTTGACCGTGTTGCGGCCGAAGAGATAGTTGTTCCAGTTCCACGGCCAATCGACCGGCCTGCCAGCCACAAACCACCAGACAACAAGGAGCACGAGCAGAAACGTAAGCGTGCTGTAGACGTAAATTGTCCGGCGCTTGTCGCGTGCTTCGTCGAACTTTGGAGCATCAAGCAAGGTCATGGTGGGAACTTCCTTCGGAGAACAGGATAAAGCAACAGCGTTGCGGAGCGCAGGGCGGTAGGCGGTGGCAAGATCCTGGACGCGAGCGCTCAGCGGTATGAAGGCTGTCTAGTTAGACACCGCCGGCTCCTTTAGAGTTCCCTAGGCTGGCTCGGGCTGGTGCGCAGCCGCCTCGGCCCTTGGCTTTTCACTACTTTCGTCCGGCAGCCTCGACCGAGTTGGTCGGGTCGGCGCCTGTCCAGCTCACGTCTGCAGTTGGCCCGTAAGTAGAAGGTACTTCCCTGCCGAGCAAACGCAGATAGACGGTGAGCTGGGTGCGGTGATGCGCGGTATGCAGCAAACGACGCCAGAAGACCCAGATGCGCTGCCGTTGCACGTCGAAAAAAGGAACAGTTGTCAGCCACCAGTCAGCCTTTTGTTGCGCAAAGAAGGTCAGGCGCGGCCTTGCCAACTCAACGAATCGGCTGCTTGCGAAGCTGACGGTGAGGTCGGCGGGCAGCACGTCTGCGGCCGCCGGCTCCGGCGTGCCTAGAAACTCGCCAAAGAAACGGCGCTCTGAGAGCAACTGATGCTTCAGAATCTCGCGCACGCTGCTGGATCGGGGATGAGGCCGATACTCCAGGTCGGTATCAACGAACTCACGCCAAGTGGAGACCACCTTGTTGCACTCGCTGGCATAGGTGTCGAGCAGATGCTGGAATTGCGCCTCCGCCGCGTGTGGGACTTCAGCGTCTGGAATGGCTGTGAAGGCATAGTTCATGGCGTTGCCTGGCTTACGACTCTCTTGTGTAGCTGTTGCGGGTCTTGTCCTGATGGCGCTCGATGGCGAACTCGATCAGACGCGTGATCAGTTCGGTGTAGGGTACGCCCGAGGCCTCCCAGAGCTTGGGGTACATGCTGATCTGGGTAAAGCCGGGCATGGTGTTCACTTCGTTGACGTAGATGCGGCGCTTGCCGTCGGGCTCCATCAGGAAGTCGACGCGGGCGAGGCCGGAGAGGTCGCAGGCCCGAAAGGCCTCAACAGCCATGGCGCGAACCTCGCGGGACTCAGACTTGGAGAGCTTGGCGGGGATGACCGGAACCGATCCTTCGGAGAGGTACTTCGCGTCGTAGTCGTAGAACTCTTTGCCGGGGATAATCTCGCCGACCACGCTGGCGACGGGGGTGTCGTTGCCGAGGACGGCGACTTCAAGCTCGCGGGCCTTCTTTTTACTGCCCCCGACGCCCTGCTCCACAACGAGTTTACGGTCGTATTTGGCGGCGACAGTCAGAGCAGGGCCGAGTTCCTTGCGGTCGTGCGCCTTGGAGATGCCCACCGACGAGCCGAGGTTGGCCGGCTTCACAAACAGCGGATACTTGAGCGCGCTTTCAATCAGCTTGGTGACCTTGGCGGGCGACTTCTCCCAGTCGGAGCGCAGAACAGTGAGGTCTTTGACGATGGGCAGGCCGGCCTGGGCAAACAGGCGCTTCATCACGGCCTTGTCCATGCCGGCGGCAGAGCCGAGCACGCCGGCGCCAACGTAAGCGATGCCGGCCAGTTCGAAGAGGCCCTGCACCGTGCCGTCCTCGCCAAAGGTTCCGTGCAAGACCGGGAAGACCACGTCGATGGCCTTGCCTGCGGGGCCTTGCGGGCCGGGCACAGGCGCCAACAGCGTCGGAATTCCTTCGTGGAGCAGCTTTGCGCCGGGGGTGGACTCAGGATCGCCGGCTCGAAGCGGGCGCGTCGCATCGCTGGCGCTATTCTCAAGCAAGTGGTGGGCGTCGCCTCCGGCCAGCCAGCGGCCTTCCTTGGTAATGCCGATGGGCACTACGTCGAACTTGCTGCGATCGATGGCTTTGAGAATAGAGGCAGCCGAGAGCAGCGAGACTTCATGCTCGCCCGAGCGGCCACCGAAGAGTATTCCTACACGTAGTTTTTTTGCCATTTCACTTTTGATTCTATTTGCGTGTGGTGATGGGTGTGTTGTACAGGCGGATTACCGTCGGCAAACGCAGGATGCCTGAAGGTTCCCCAAGCTCGCTCCTGCCATCTCCGATCAGTGCCGCTAAAGTATCTTCTTCCCAAACGCTGAGCATGCCAGCTCTACTGCAAGATCTGCTGTCCGATTATGCTCGTCGATCACCGGGTTGACCTCGACGATCTCGAAGCTGAGCATGCGGCCGTGGTCGGCAAGGATCTCCATGGCGAGATGGGCTTCGCGATAGGTTGCGCCGCCGCGGACGGGGGTGCCGACGCCGGGGGCGTCTTCGGGGTCGATCCAGTCCATATCGAGGGACACGTGATATCCGGCTGTCCCGCGTCCGGCGGCGCGCAGGGCCTCTTCCATCACCGTGCGCATGCCGCGCTCGTCGATGTCGCGCATGGTGTAGACCTCGGCCACGCCGGCACGACGAATGTTGTCGCGCTCGGCTGAGTCGATGTCGCGAATGCCGATGAGGACTGTGTTTTCCGGGGCAACTTTGGGTGAAAAGCCGTAGATGTTTTGCAGCGCGTCGGGGCCAAGGCCCAGCAGCGCGGCCAGGGGCATGCCGTGCACGTTGCCCGAGGGGGACGTTTCAGGGGTATTGATATCCGAGTGAGCGTCGAGCCAGATCACCCCGATCCGCTCGTTGCGCCGGCGGTAGAACTCCGCCACGCCGGAGACCGAGCCGGCCGCGAGGGAGTGATCGCCACCGAGAACCAGGGGGACCATGCCCTCTTCAAGGGTGCGAACCACGGCCTCTGCGGTGCGCGTGCAGGTTTCCGCGATTTCGGTCAGGTAGCGGGCGTTGCTCGAGCCGGAAGCACGGGTTTCCGCCACTTCAACGCGGATGTTGCCGCCGTCGGTCACCTGGTGGCCGACCGCTTCAAGCCGGGCCTCAAGGCCGGCGACGCGCATGGCCGATGGGCCCATATCGACGCCACGACGGCTGGCGCCCATATCGAGCGGAACGCCAATGATGCGAATTCGGCGGGTTGGCAGGGCCTGTACCCCGCCTTGCGGAAACGGAGAAGCGGAAAGATCGATTTGATTGGACATAAAACTGCTTTCATTGGCCTGCGAAGGGGGAAATCAAGGCCTCCAGGCGCAGTTGCCAAGATACCGCAAAAGGGTGACTGGCTGTATGAAAGACAGTTCAATGGCTACGAACCGGGCCATTCGCCAATCCCGGTCCGAAGGTAATCTGATGTAAGCAAAAGGGTCTCAAGAATCCGAACCGCGAAATCACAGTGCGGAAGGTGGATTCCTAG
>Ga0182012_10006713_pt1 | contig 11666 bp, 7 predicted proteins | sample 612S2SmetaG_FD_120486 | JGI IMG/M metagenome (GOLD analysis project Ga0182012, IMG submission 120486) | Permafrost microbial communities from Stordalen Mire, Sweden - 612S2S metaG | ecosystem: Environmental > Terrestrial > Soil > Wetlands > Permafrost | place: Sweden: Stordalen | collected...
ATGTCTGCTACGTCCACTCATGATTCGAAGCGTGGCGAGGATGCGCGCGCTCGTCTGAATATTCTTTCTGAAATTCCCAAACTCTGGAACCAGAAAGTCAAACTGTGGATGCGCGTCAACTCTTCTGCCCGTTCTCTAGCGCAGGACGAACTGGCACCTGACCGATCTGACGAATATATTTATTACCAGGCGCTCCTCGGAGCGTGGCCAACAAATCAGCAAGAAGCCGCTCCCGAGTTTGTCGATAGAATGCGCGACTATTTGGCAAAGGCCACGAAAGAGAAAAAGACGCACACGAGCTGGATTACGCCATCGCCGGAATACGACGCCGCTATCGCTCAATTTGTCGAAAAAACATTGACTGGCTCACGCGCGAAGCAATTCCTCAGCCAATTCCTCCCGTTTCAGGAACGGCTGGCCGAATTGGGAATGGTGAATTCGTTATCGCAACTAACCCTCAAACTAGCTGCGCCCGGTATACCCGACTTTTTCCAGGGCAGCGAACTTTGGGATTTGAATCTGGTTGATCCAGACAACCGCCGCTCTGTTGATTTTGCAGGGCATCAACAAATGCTGGCTGATATCAAGAAGAAGCTCTCCGAGCAATCCGCCTGCTGTCTAGCTAAACAACTGCTCAGTGACTGGAAAGATGGCGCGGTAAAACTCTTTCTCACCGCACAAGGTTTGGGATTGCGGCGGGAGCGTCCCGAGTTGTTTCTGCAAGGAGATTATCGCCCACTGGCAACCTCCGGCCGTTTCGCCAACAACATCGTCACGTTTGCACGAAGCTTTCAGGGTGCAACCGTGATCGCGGTAGCGCCGAGGCTCGTTACCGGCGTCACTGGCTTCGATACCGGACTGCCGTTGGGTGCAGCGTGGCATGACACGGTATTAGAACTGGGCGATTTCGCCTCTCGATCGTTCCGAAATATTTTCACAGCGCAACCAGTAAAAGCCTCCCTGAACGGGCGAATCCGCCTGGAAGAACTATTCAACACGTTCCCTGTCGCGCTGCTTGCCAGCGGTGATAGCGCATGAAAGCCTCCGGCAACGCCCAAGATCCGCTTTGGTTTAAAGACGCAATCATTTACGAATTGCACGTGCGCGCTTTCTTCGACAGCAATGGCGACGGTATGGGCGATTTCCAAGGGCTTACCCAGCGCTTGGATTATTTGCAGGATTTAGGCGTTACGTGCATCTGGTTATTGCCGTTCTTCCCTTCCCCGCTCAAAGACGATGGGTATGACATTTCCGATTATTTGAACGTTCATCCCGATTACGGAACTCTGGAAGACTTTCGTGCCTTCCTAAGTGCAGCGCACGAACGCAACATGCAAGTGATGATTGAGTTGGTTATTAATCATACTTCCGACCAGCATCCGTGGTTCCAACGAGCGCGCCTTGCTCCTGTTGGTTCCGTTGAGCGTGAATTTTACGTTTGGAGTGATACCGATCAAAAATATGCGGATGCTCGTATCATTTTTACGGACACGGAGAAATCAAACTGGACGTGGGATCCAGTTGCCAAAGCGTATTACTGGCATCGTTTCTTTTCACACCAACCTGACCTGAATTTTGATAACGCGTTGGTCGTGGAAGAAGTGCAGAAGGCCATGCGGTATTGGCTTGATATGGGGGTGGATGGGTTGCGTCTTGACGCTATTCCCTATCTGGTAGAACGCGATCACACCAATTGCGAAAATCTTCCGGAGACGCACGCGGTGGTAAAACAGATCCGTCGCGAAATGGACGAACGTTACTTGAATCGAATGATTCTGGCGGAAGCAAACCAATGGCCCACCGACGTGCGCGCCTACTTCGGCGACGGTGACGAATGCCATATGGCGTTTCATTTCCCCCTGATGCCTCGGATTTTCATGGCTCTTCGTTTAGAGGACAGGTTGCCGATAACGGACATCATCGCGCAGACTCCAGCGATTCCGGAAAGCTGCCAATGGGGCTTGTTCTTGCGCAATCACGACGAACTTACGCTTGAAATGGTGAGCGACGAAGAACGCGATTATATGTATCTCGCCTACAGTGCCGACCCACGCATGCGGGTAAACGTAGGCATTCGCCGCAGGCTAGCACCGCTGATGGATAATAATCGGCGGCGAATCGAATTATTGAATAGCTTGTTATTTTCGTTTCCCGGCACACCGATTTTGTATTACGGCGACGAGATCGGCATGGGTGACAACATCTATCTAGGTGACCGTAACGGTGTTCGAACGCCAATGCAATGGAGCGCCGATCGGAATGGCGGCTTTTCGCGCGTAACTCCGGGCCGCCTGTTCAATCCGGTCATCATGGATGCGATCTATGGATATGCGGCATTGAACGTGGAGGCGCAGCAAAGCGATCCGTCGTCGCTTCTGAGTTGGATGCGCAATATGATTGCGCTTCGCAAGATTTTCAGAGTTTTCGGAAGGGGAGCCATCGAGTTTTTAAATCCGGTCAATCGAAAGGTTCTTGCGTACTTGCGGCGTTCCGCAGATGAGGAGATTCTGTGCGTCGCGAACTTGTCACGATTCCCGCAACCGGTGGCACTGGATTTGGCAAAGTTTGACGGCACAAAGCCAGTTGAGATGATGGGCTACGTAGAGTTCCCGCGCATTGGAAAGCAGCTTTATCCACTCAGTTTGGGCGCTTACGAATTTCTTTGGTTTGAGTTACACAAACCAAAGGAAAACGAACGGAAACCGGAGGATATTGGAATCGTTATGGATGGCGGTTGGAAAAGTACACTGGAAGGACCGTCGTTAGGCACTCTTGTGCTCAAAGCCTTGCCTGATTTCCTGTGCAAACAACGCTGGTTTGGAGGCAAGTCGCGAAAGATTGGCACCATCGCTCTATTGGATTGGGCGCAACTTCCTAATACTGAATCAGCGCTGACACTGCTTTCGATCCGTTTTGAAGACGGTAGCGCCGATACCTATTTCTTACTACTGGCAAAGGCATTTGGAAGTGCGGCCGATAAATTGCGAAGCGACTTTCCGATCGCGGTTGTCGCCAATATTACCAGCGGCCAAGAGGACGGGATTCTCTACGACGCTATTTTCGACGATGCCACCTGCGAAGCTCTTCTTTCCTCGATTGGCAACGATGCATCCATCCGAACAGGAAAAGGGGAGATTCGGGGCCGCAGCAGCAGTCTGTTTAACGCCGCACGCGGATCGCAGGGATCAGCACTACCCCCAACAAGGGGCACGGCCGAGCAAAGCAATTCGTCGATTCATTTTGGCGACAAGTTGATCATGAAACTTTTCCGCCGGCAAGAACTGGGGCAGAACCCGGATTGCGAGATCGGGCGGTATTTAACGGAGAAAACTCAGTTCACGCGAATACCGCCCTTTGCTGGATCAATTGAATACAAGCAGGACAACAATGAACCAGCTACTTTGGCTATGCTGCAGGGGTTGGTGCAGAACGAAGGCGACGGTTGGCGCTGGATGCTGGAAGAATTGGAGCGATTCTATGAGAACTGTTCCCGGACGCCGCGCGAACAGGCTCCCGCAGTAAAGAGTTCTTTCATCGAACTCGCTAATCGTGAAGAAGATCCGCCAGCGCGAGCGCATCTGGGCATCAGCCTGGATGCGGCCGCCACGCTGGGACGTCGAACGGCTGAGATGCATCAAGCGTTGGCCTTGGGTCAGGACAACCCCGATTTCACGCCCGAACCGCTGGATCGCGCTAGTTTGCAGTTGCTCGCCCAGCACATGGAAGAACATGCAGCTGTCGTATTTTCGCGACTCAAGCAAGGCATCCCTAAGTTTACCGATGAAGCAACGGAGGCTGCGGCTATTCTGCTAAGCCGCCGCAGCCAGTCGCTAGCCCACTTCCAGAGCCTGCGGAACGCTCCTGCGACAGCCCAGCTAATCCGCATCCACGGCGATTACCATCTTGGTCAGGTTTTGTGCGTGAAAAATGATTTTGTCATTTTGGATTTCGAAGGAGAACCGACCCGTCCGTTAACAGAACGGCGATCAAAACAATGCGCCTTGAAGGATGTGGCTGGAATGCTGCGCTCGTTTAGTTATGCGGCCCACGTCAGCCTGGCGAATTACTTGGCGCGGCGTCCCGAAACTATGGATACCCTTGCCGGCTGGAGCCGCTTCTGGGAGCGGTCTGTGGCTAGTTCGTTCCTGCGCGCGTATCGGAGCGAAACCGCCGGAGCGTCTTTCTTGCCCGGTGATCAGGCTGGCTTCAACACGTTGTTGGAGGCGTATCTGCTGGACAAGGCTTTCTATGAATTGAATTACGAATTAGAGAACCGGCCCTCTTGGGTCAGGATTCCATTAGCAGGTATTGCCGCATTAGAGCTCTGAGCGAATCGACGTGAATTTATGGCCGAAACGGGAAGTCTACCGCAAGAAGTCAAAGAACACCTGGAAACAATAGGGACCGCTGATGTTGTTATTGGTTTGCCATCAATCGACAGCGACGACGGGCTAATGTGGGTGGCCCAAATTGCCAGCGCAGATCGGCGAGTTGTGATCGCTTGCCCAAGTACCAATGGGGCTTCGAGTTCCGCCCTACTCGAGGGTGTCGAGATTTTGCGCTATGTGGTGCCGCCTTCTGACCGGTATCTCAATACGCCTCCCGGACTCTATGGTGCTTTTCAAGAGGTATTTCAGATCAGCCAAAGAGTAGGCGCCAAGTGCTGTTGTGTTTGGAACACCAATCCGCAGCGCATTTCTAGCGAAGTCATAGGCGAAATGCTAGAGCCGCTTATCAACCAAGGTTTTGACTTGGTGGTTCCGCGTTATGTTGAAGTGAAACTTGGGTCGTTAGTCAACAGCAGTATTATCTATCCGGCGGTGCGCGCTCTTTATGGCAAGCGTATTCACTTCTCCATGGCGATTGATTTGTCGTTTTCCGCAAGCTTTGTCGATCGCTTGCTTCAGCTTGATCCAAAAACACGCCGGCCGCGCTGCCACCAATGGATAGCGATAGAAGCTATAAACGCGGGACTAAAGATTTGCGAAGCAAATTTGCCGATGGAGCCGCCGCGGCCGCCGGAATCAACCGATGTAAGTTCGATTCTGGCGATGGTGCTGGGAAGGTTATTCCAGGATCTAGAACGAAACGCCACCGTTTGGCAAAGGTCTAACGGGTCGCAAAACGTACCGGCTTTCGGCACGCTGCTTAGGAAAGAAGAGGACGAGGTAACGGTAGAAGTGCAACCCATGATTGAAACTTTTCAATTGGGCTACCGCAATTTGCGAGAAATCTGGACCGTAGCGTTGCCCCCCGCTACGTTTCTGGAATTGAAAAAGATGACAGCGCTCGCGGGGAACAGCTTTCGCATGCCCGATGAACTTTGGGTGCGTATTGTGTACGATTTCGCACTCGCCTACCGGCAGCGCGCGATCAACCGTGAACATCTATTGCGCGCTATGACACCGTTGTATTTGGCATGGGTTGCCTCCCATGCGTTGGAGATTCGCAGCGCATCGAATGCGGACCATCAATACGTGCTGGAGCGTCTGGCACTGGCATTCGAAAAAGAGAAACCCTATTTGCTATCGCGTTGGCGATGGCCGGACCGTTTCAATCCGTAGGAATCAAAGAACAGGAGTAATTTTATGTGGCAACAGGTATCCCAAGCACTCAATCAATCGGTCACCAGAGTTGCAACAAGGATAGCAACGCTACTGCCCGGCTTTCTTGCCTTGGTCGTAGCACTCTTGGTCTCTCTCTTGGTCGCATGGGCCATTGGGTTTATTTTGCGGCGGTCGCTTCGCAGTTTCGATTTTGACGGCAAGGTGGCAACATGGGACCTGCCCGGTACGCACAGCGAATCGGGCAGAAGCCCCACCGACTTAGCGGTGCGCATTGTGGGTTGGACCGTGATCATTCTCGGCTTCCTGGTTGGCATTAACGCCTTTGAAGCAACGCTCACGTCACAGTTCGTCGCGCAACTGTTTGCGTATCTGCCGAACGTGATCGCGGCGGGACTGGTATTGCTGGTCGGCGGGATAGCGGCTCGCTTCTTTTCGCGCAGTGTACTGATTGGCGCGGTGAATTTAAATGTTCAATACGCCCATCTGTTGAGCGTTGGATTGAAATGGCTGATCCTCGTACTAGCGGGCGCCATGGCATTGAACCACCTGGAAATTGGGGGCAAAATTGTGGATGAGGCGTTTGCCATTCTGTTCGGCGGCATTGTGCTGACACTCGCATTAGCTGTCGGATTAGGAGCACGGGACTTGGTGAGCCGGAGCCTGGAGCGGCAGGCCGCGCGGATGCCGGAGGAAAGCACAGAAAGCCTCCATCACTTCTGATGCCGTTGTCTATTCGTGTTTTCTATTCGTCGACCTTCGCTTCCAGCATAGGGAAGATTTGTTTCAGACGCGCGGCGTTTGGCTGCGTTCCGTACTCACAGACTTCGAAGGCTTCCGCATGCCGAACCGCATTGCCTTTCTCGGGCCCATACCATTTCACGAGAGCGGCTCGTACCTCCGCCGAAACGGGGCGAGCAACGAAGCCAGTTTTCAGCCATTCTTTGCGGGCTACAGCGTCTTTCGGGACATCGCCTAATTTGCCATCCACCCAGGGCAGCCATTCGTAGAACTGTGAGACATGGGAATCGAGCGCTTCGATTTTGCGGTCGAAGACATCGTCAATGTCGACTGCTACGTCAGGCCGAAAGGGGTTTGGGCGCTGGAAGTTGTCTTGGTAATAGAGGAAAACCGGGTTCTTGCGTAGAGCCGGAATTTCGGGAGCAACGTTCGGCACGACGACCATGTAAGCGGCATCTTGCATAAGAACGCCGGTGTAGCGATGATCGGGATGGTAATCGTTGGGACGCGGGCCAATCACCACGTCGGCCTTCCATTTACGGATTTCGCGGATGATTTCCAAACGAACAGCCAGAGTGGGGAGTAGTTCGCCGTCATGGTTGTTGAGCACCTCATATTCGATGCCGAGACGGCGGGCAGATTCCTTGGCTTCCGCGAAGCGGCGCCTTGCTAGTTCTGCGCCATGCATGCTCTGGTGGCCGGCATCTCCATTCGTGACCGAGACGAACTTCACAGCGTAACCCATCCTGACCCAGAGCGCAGCGGTGCCGGACGCGCGTATATCGCAATCGTCAGGATGCGCGCCGAACGCGATGATCCGTAGGGGAGGGGTTTGCGCGCTGAACACGGCAACTGTTACACAGAGCAGCAAGAAAAGGCGAAAGAGATGCATGCGAGAATCATACAAGTTGGTGTGGTATGTTGCCAATAGCGGCGCGGTAGCCAAGCGGTAAGGCAGAGGTCTGCAAAACCTTTATTCGGCGGTTCGATTCCGCCCCGCGCCTCCAGTCATTCCAACGAAATCTTCGGTTTAATCCAATATTGTCTGTTGGTGCAATGCGGAAGTTGGGTTTCCCTGCTAAATAGAGAAGCCTGCCGGTTCCGTCGTACGAAATCCGGCAGGCTTTTTCACATCAAGACAGCGAACTAGGGAATCACCGGAGGCAAAGTAGAACTGCCAGACGAGTTGAGACAAGCGGGGTGTCCGTAGCCGCTTGGACTCACCCCCGAACCGCCATTCGGATTCGGCACAATGTCGAAGATGATGTTGTCCGGATGCGACGGGTCTCCAGAAACGCCACCGACTGGCAGCAGTGAACCGCCGCCCAACATGTGGTCGTACCCAAGGTTGTGGCGAACGCGCCAGCCAATGTTGTGGTCGCCACAAGCCGTGTCACCGCTGACACCGACCCCACCGATTCTTTGTCCCACCATCGGATCAAATTGGGTTCCATAGTTGGATGGCGGACCGGCGTACGCTGCCTCGGCATTCACCGGATTGGTGGCCGCTAAACCAAATAAACCGCCGCCCGGTTGAGCGCTCGAATAAAGATTCGCGCTGGAAATCGCCAGACCGTAAGGCTGACCCGAACCCGCGCTTTCCGACGTGCTATCGAGGCTAAACGCGTTCGCCGTGTTCGCTTTTGTTGCCGCAATGATGCGGCTTCCAGGAAATTGCGCGCCGCGATTGATGCCCGTAAACGCCACCGCGCAAACGATGCCATCCCGATCTACAATAACGCCCCACATATGATTGTTGAGTCCGCTGGTTTCGGTCGCCGTCGCGGATATAAGTGCTGTCTTGAGTGCTGCCTGACTCGGCAAGCCAACGCAAGTGTTTTGCGGTTGCCCAAATGATTGCGATAGGGCCATGGAAGCGGCTAACGCGGTGAAGACTCCCATGAAAAAACAGGTTTTCAGTTTACACATAGTTGGAGTGTTTGTTTTTTTCCTAATTGATTGTTTAGTTTGTTTCCTAAAATTAATCGGAACGTTTTAGGGAGGTTTTACAGCAGGCCAGTAGTAATACGCGGTACGGGCCTTTTGGAGCTTAGCATGCGCGGCGAAAGTCTCGCAACAAAAAGAATGGACGGCATAATAGGCCGGAAGCTAAGCACTTAATAAGGGATGCGCCAAGCCCTTAACTCGGCGGTTCGATTCCAAGTATCATTTAGAAGATGTCGATCATTACTCGATCTGTGGATCATAGCTTGGACGGCCAGACTTTCGAAAGTCTTTTGGTGTTGGATGACGTGCGACAAGGCAAGCGGCCAACGGTGTTGGTGTGTCATGCGTGGGAGGGCAGGTCGGAAGATCAAGAAACATTCGCGAAGCGCCTAACAGCATGGGGCTACGCAGCTGTTGCGGTGGATCTCTACGGCAAAGGAAAGCACGGTAAAACCACCGAAGAGTGCCAAGCGTTGATGATGCCACTAGTGCAAGACCGAGCGCTGTTGCGGAAACGTTTGCAGGCGGTGCTGGATGTAGTGCAAGGGATATCAGAAATAGAGACCGCTAACATCGCGGCCATTGGTTTTTGTTTCGGAGGATTATGTGTGCTGGATTTGGCGCGCGCTGGTGCGAAGATAAAGGCGGTGGCAAGCTTTCATGGATTGTTCACACCGCCGAATTTGCCAACGGCAAAGCCCATGACTGCCAGGGTGGCTGCGTTTCATGGATGGGAAGATCCGATGGCGCCGCCCGATCAGGTAGTGGCGTTCGGCAGAGAGTTTACCGAAGCAGGTGCGGACTGGCAGTTGCACGCCTATGGCGGAACCAAGCACGCGTTTATGAACGAAGGCGCGAACAACCCTCAACTAGGTCTGCTCTATAACGCCAAGGCGGCAGACAGAGCTTGGAAAACCTTGCAGCTCTTTCTTGCTGAGGCGTTTAGCAGTTGATTTGGAGTTGGGAATCGCGTCTTCAGCGAGCGACTCCCAGCTGCCGAGTTAGAAGCTGCGAGATCTGTGATGGCTTCCGCCATGTCCGACGCATTCGCAGCGGGCGGCTGAGGAACTGCCGGGAGCGAGATGAAAAAGAGAATCAACGCAAGACAGACAAGCGGTGCGTAGCTTCATTCACGCAATTATATCTCCCCAATGGTCTCCGCTGCCTACCGCATTCCGAACACGTTAAGCAATAAGTAGAGCGAACCTGAAAAAATTCCGGCACCCAGGAGAACACAAATCGGAAGGGTAAGAACCCAAGCGAGTAAGATATTGCGGAGGGTGTCGGCTTGCAAACCCGAACGATTCGCAAACATAGTGCCGGCGATGCCGGAAGAGAGCACGTGTGTGGTGCTTACAGGCAAGCCGTACTGGTCGGCTAACGCGATGGTGGTCATTGCTACTAACTCGGCCGAAGCGCCTTGGGCGTAAGTCAGATGTTCTTTCCCGATCTTCTCGCCTACGGTGACGACAATGCGTTTCCAGCCAATCATCGTGCCGAACCCCAGGGCAAGAGCGACAGCGAATTTTACCCAAGTTGGGATGTACTTGGTCTGCTCTTGCAGCGAAGTTTGGTAGGCGGTTAGTGCTCTCGCTTCGGCCGGGTCGGTGATTTTGTGTTGCTTGTTAAGCTTCGCAATGGTTTCGCCCAGAAGGTAAATGTCGCTGCGGAAGCCTTTACGCTGTTCCACGGTCAAGTCGTCGAAGTTTTTCTTGCCATCGAGTTCGATGGCGATTTCACGGCTTCTGCCCAACATGGCAGCCCAAGTCTTAGCTGTGGCTTTACCGCTGGTTTTCAGATACGCCGATAATTCATCTGTGGCATCTTGCGTGGTGAGTACGTCAGGGGAATGCTTCGCTAAGATCGGGTCCAATTGCTGCGCGTGCATGACAATGCGTTGGATCTCGTCCTGTGTGACGGTGGGATTAAGCGCGAACGCGCCGGGCAAGATGCCTACCAAGATGAGAACAATTAATCCCATTCCCTTTTGACCATCGTTGGAGCCATGAAAGAAACTCACGCCTGTGCACGTAAGCATCAATAGGCCCCGAATCCAAAGCGGTGGCGGTTGACCTTCGGGCGATTTGTAGAGTTCGGGTTTCTTCACCAGCGCCTTCATCAGCAGGAGTAAGAGCGCAGCCCCAAAAAAACCAACGACTGGCGAAACCAAAAGCGAGGAGAAAACTTCGCGGGCTTTGGCCCAATTGACGCCTTCTCCGAAAACGTGTCCAGCCAAAACTGAGTTCGCTAAACCGACGCCCATGATTGATCCCACCAGAGTGTGAGAACTGGAGGCTGGCAGGCCTAGATACCAAGTGCCAAGATTCCAAATGATGGCGGAGATCAGCAGCGAGAAGACCATGGCGAAGCCCGCGCTTGAGCCCACATTCAAAACCAGTTCTACGGGCAAGAGGGAAACAATGGAGTACGCCACCAAACCGCTCGAAAGCAGCACCCCCAATAGATTGAACAGACCGGACCAAACAACCGCGTACACGGGTTTCAGCGTATGCGTATAGATTACGGTAGCTACGGCATTGGCCGTGTCGTGAAAGCCGTTTACAAACTCGAAACCGAGGGCAAGGCCCAAAGCCGCTATTAGGGCGAACGCAGTGCTGAAAGGTATGGTCTGTCCGAAAATATGCAAAAATCCCCCGATTCCGCTTGGAAAAAAGCCCAGCCTTGCCAACATATAGAGCGGAGGTTACAGGGAGATGAAAAACAGGATAATTTTGTGCACCTAATAGGGCCAAAAGATGAAGACGGCCCAACCAAGCATTCCAACAACGATTAAGATCCAGCAGGCAGCGTTCCACCATTTCGTTTGTGTGATGGGCCGCAAATACTCTGCACCTGAACCATAACGCACGAAGACGTGGGTGCAAACACCACGGGCCGAGCGGAAAAAGTGGTTGACTTTCATTGACTTAGATAGATGCCCTACTAGTAGGCTACCTCAAATTAGGTTCTCAATGACGGCGGCTATTGTTCCTGGCGCAAAACCCTCGAGCCGATTGTTCACAAAAATGAAAGTAGGCTCAGCCCGTTGTTTTGCTCTGATTAATAAATTGCGCAGAGCGGCTCGTACTTCCGCGTTTTGTTCCTTGAGTTCTCGGTAAGGCGCAAAACTGCGGACGGATTCTTCATAGCTCCGCCCGACTCTTAAGAGTGCGCGAGCCACCGTGAAACCGGCAGTAAAACTATCGGGCTCCTTAATTTGTTCCGTCATTTCGGGCATACCGGTCCAGGCGTTGAAGACGTGGGCCACATTATTTTTGCGCAGTGCGTCGAAATAGCTGGAGTCAAGAAATATGGGCGAGCGAATTTCAACAGCGAAACGAAAATCTTTCGGCAAGGCGGCGAAGAATTTGTCAATCGCTTCGGCAAACACGGCCGCTGACTCAAAGCATTTTG
>Ga0182012_10006714_pt1 | contig 11665 bp, 12 predicted proteins | sample 612S2SmetaG_FD_120486 | JGI IMG/M metagenome (GOLD analysis project Ga0182012, IMG submission 120486) | Permafrost microbial communities from Stordalen Mire, Sweden - 612S2S metaG | ecosystem: Environmental > Terrestrial > Soil > Wetlands > Permafrost | place: Sweden: Stordalen | collected...
ATCCAGGGCCGCAAGGCTTTCCATCCGTCCGGGCCCGAGCACGCAGGCTGCGACCACCAGCGGGCCCGCACACGCACCGCGGCCCACCTCGTCCACCCCGGCCACTGGCCCCAGCCCGCTGCGGTACAGCGTGGATTCCAGGGTGCGCAGTCCCCGGAACCCCGAGGCCTTGCGGATCACCGTTCGCGGCGGCCAGGTCGTGACCATGGCTACTGACCCTGCTGAGGGTTAACCGAACCGACACCACCCCATCGCGACGGCGGCCACACAATGAATCTGGCTTTGCCGATGACATTGGAGACGGGCACGGTCCCCGACGCCGGATCGCCGGTGCACAGCACACCCCTGAGCGCCTCGGCCGGAATGCTGGCGCAATGGGCGCGCGAGTCCGCCGAGTGCGTCCGGTTGTCGCCCATCACCCACAGACGTCCCTGCGGGACGGTCACCGGACCGAACTCGCTGCCCAGGCAGGGGTACACGGTCGGGTCGGCCATCATGGTGGCCGGATTCAGGAACGGCTGATTGAGCGGCTTGCCGTTGACTGTCAAGCCAGTGTCTGCCCGACACTGCACTGTCTGGCCTCCGACCGCGATAACGCGCTTCACCAGGTCGTTCTCGTCGGGCGGGACGAAGCCAATGAACGACAATGCATCCTGAACCCAGCGCAGCGCGGTGTTGTTCGAACGGATCGATTTGTATCCCAAGTTCCAGTTCGGCGGTCCCTTAAAGACGATGACGTCGCCGGGCTGAGGTGAGCCGAAACGGTAGGTGAGCTTGTCCACCATGATTCGGTCGCCGACGCAGCCCGTGCATCCGTGCAGCGTGGGCTCCATTGATTCCGACGGAATCAAATACGGGCGCGCCACGAACGTCAACATCACGTAGTAGAGGACCACCGCCATCACCGCCAGGATGGCGAGTTCCCGCAACGCGGACCGCTTCGTTTCCTCCGGCTCGCCCACTGCTACCGCCTCCGGAGCCGATGGCTCCTCGGGGGGGACGTCAGGGTCAGGGGTATCGCGGGTCGAGACCTTCGGCTCCGGCTGGCCGGCATCGGACTGAGGCTCAGGCGAGTCGTGGGTCACGAGATCAGCGTAGCCAGCAGTGGCGGTGTCGACGCGAGCCACCGAGGCGACCCGCACAGGTCGCCAAGGCGTGCCAGGTCAGCGCTTCTCCTTGATCTTGGCCTTCTTGCCGCGAAGTTCACGCAGGTAGTAAAGCTTGGCGCGGCGGACATCGCCACGGGTCACCACCTCAATATGGTCGATGTTCGGCGAATGCACCGGAAAAGTCCGTTCCACGCCGACGCCATAGCTCTCCTTGCGCACAGTGAAAGTCTCGCGGATGCCTCCGCCCTGTCGGCGGATCACAACGCCCTTGAACACCTGGACACGCTCCTTGGCGCCCTCGATCACCTTGACGTACACGTTGATGGTGTCGCCCGGGCTAAAGGCCGGGATGTCGTCGCGTAGCGACGCCTTGTCGACAAAGTCCAGCCTGTTCATTCGAGAAGACACTTCCTCGCAGATAGCGGCTTGCGGCAGCTGCGCACACGCGAGCGTGAGGCGGTCACCAAGCCGATGGGTTCGGGCTTTCTGGGTGTGTCTCGCAGTAGGCGGGGAAACGCCCGGACCAGCCGGCAACCGCAGGAGACAACTGGCTAATTGTGCCAGATAGTCCGCCTACCGTGAAAATCACATGAAATCACGCGGTTCGCGACGGGCTGAAGTCGCTGGTAAATGGTACATATGACTGGGGTCAAAGTGCGCTAGTCAACCCGAACCTCAGCGTAACCTCAGCGTGATGCCCGGGATGTAGCCGCCCACATGCAGGTTTTGATGTCGGAGGAACAGGGATGCGAGTACGGCCGCTGACGCTGCTCACCGCCACTGCGGCGGTGACGTTGGTTGTCGCCGCGGGGTGTGAGGCACAGGTACAGGCCAAGGTGTACAGCGCGCCGGTCTATGACGCACCTGATCTGGTCCCTTCCCAGCCACCACCGCAGCTGGCCGAGCTGCTGGTGCGCGCCATCACGGTCCCCGACGCGCCCGCGGCTCCCGAAACGTCGCCGAGCTCTACATTCCGCGGACTGCAGGCACGCGTCCAGCAGGCGACCGACGAAGCAGCCGCCGCCGGCGCCACCCTCTCGGTAGCCATCCTCGATCGCACAACGCACCAGCTGGTCTCCAATGGCAACACCCAGATCGTCGGCACAGCATCGGTGGCCAAACTCTTCATCGCCGACGATCTGCTCCTGCAGGAATCTCAGGGGAAGACCACGCTGTCCCCGGACGACCGTCAGGCATTGGACACCATGCTGCAAGCTTCCGACGACGGTGCCGCTGAGAAATTCTGGGGTCAGGACGGCGGAGCGGCGATCATCAACCAAATCGCGAACCGATACGGTATGACGTCCACCACACCGCCCAGCGACGGGCGGTGGTGGAACACGATGAGCTCGGCGACGGATCTGATCCGCTACTACGACATGCTGCTCAACGGCTCGGGCGGGCTGCCCCCGGAACGGGCCAGGATCATTGTCAACGATCTGGCCCGGTCCACCCCGAACGGAGCCGACGGCTACCCCCAGCGATTCGGCATCCCCGACGGTTTGTACGCCGAAACGGTGGCGGTCAAGCAGGGCTGGATGTGCTGCATCGGCAGCGACTGGATGCATCTGTCGACAGGGGTGATCGGCGCGGACCACCGCTACGTCATGGTGATCCAGTCGCTGCAGCCCAGCGATGACGCCACCGCGCGAGACACGATCACCCGGGCCGTCAAGACGATATTTCCCAACGGCCGGATCTGACAGTTAGTCCTGGCCCAGTCACTCGCTCAACAGATCCGGGCGCCTTTCACGAGTCCGCTGCAGCGAAACCTCACGACGCCAGGCGGCAATTCGCGCGTGGTCACCCGATAGCAGGACGGCCGGGACGTCGAGTCCACGCCAGCTCGCCGGCCGCGTATAGCTGGGACCTTCCAGTAGCCGACCCAGGTCCGGCGAGTGCGAGTCATCGCGGTGCGACGCAGGATTGCCGAGAACGCCGTCCAGCAGCCGCAGTACCGTCTCGATCATCACCACTGCGGCCGCTTCCCCACCCGGCAACACATAGTCGCCGATCGAGACTTCTTCGACCCGCATCCGCCGAGCGGCATCCTCAATGACCCGCTGATCAATGCCCTCGTATCTGCCGCAGGCGAAAACCAGGCGCTTCTCGGTGCTCCAGCGCTGGGCGGTGGCCTGGGTGAATCGCGCGCCTGCGGGGGTGGGAACAACCAACAATGTTTCGCCGGAACAGACTTCATCCAGCGCTTCGCCCCACACCGTCGCCTTCATCACCATCCCAGGACCACCACCATAGGGCGCGTCGTCGACCGACTGATGCACGTCATGCGTCCAGCGCCGCAAATCGTGCACCCACAAGTCGATTAGGCCCGACTCAATCGCCTTGCCCGGCAACGATTGTCGCAGCGGCTCCAGGTAACCCGGGAATATCGTGATGACGTCGATACGCATCTGCTACCCGAGATCCAGCAGGCCCTCGGGCGGATCGATCTCGATGATGCCGTCGTCCAGCGACACCGACGGCACGATCGCGCTGACGAACGGCACCAACACTTCTGCATGGCCTGTTAATTCACCCGTTTCGCCGAAGCTGCGGCGGCGCACCGCCAATAACTCACCGGCCGCGGTGTGCAGCACTTCGGCGACGACGCCGACGTCCTGTCCTGTCGTCGTCCGGACCGCAAGCCCTTCCAACTGGTGGTCGTAGTAGGTGTCGGGCTCGTCGATCGGCGGCAGGTCATCGGAGTCGACGACGAACAAACTGCCCCGCAACGCGTCGGCGGCGTCGCGGGTAGCCACCCCGACCAGTCGCACCAACAGCCGTCCGCTGTGCTCGCGGACCGTGTCGACGACATAACTGCGCAACGGACCATCATTCCGAGGTCTCTTGGCGCGCAACGTACTACCTGACGCGAACCGGGCTACGGGATCGTCGGTGCGAATTTCGACCAGCACTTCACCGCTGACGCCGTGCGCTTTCACGACGCGCCCGACTGTTAACTCCACGGGAGCACCATGAGCACTGCGCTCCGCTACTGGTCGGTGTCCACCACGTCGACCCGGATGCCGCGGCCACCGATACCGGCGACCAGCGTCCGCAACGCGGTCGCGGTGCGCCCCCCGCGACCGATCACCTTGCCCAGGTCGTCGGGGTGAACGTGTACTTCGACAGTCCGACCGCGTCGACTGGTCACCATGTCCACCCGGACCTCGTCGGGGTTGTCGACGATCCCGCGGACCAGATGCTCAACAGCGTCGACGACCATCGTGCTCATTGCGCCCGTCAGCTCTCGGTCGCCGGCTCGGACTGCTCGCCGGCCTCGACGGGCGCGACAGCCTCGACCGGCGCGTCAGCCTGCTCGGCTTCGGTGTCGGTTGCGGCGCTTGCCGGCGCAGCGGCCTCGTCACCGGATTCGGCAGGCTTCGCGGCTTTCTTGGCCGGCGCCTTCTTCTTCGGTCTGGCGGCATCAGTGGTGGGCCCGCCGTCGGCGGCAGCCAACGCGGCGTTGAACAGCTCCAGCTTGCTGGGCTTGGCCGGGGCGACCTTCAACCGGCCCTCGGCGCCCGGGATGCCCTTGAATTTCTGCCAGTCACCGGTGATCTTCAGCAGCTTGAGGACGGGTTCGGTGGGCTGAGCCCCCACCGAAAGCCAATACTGGGCGCGCTCGGAGTTGATCTCGATGAAGCTCGGGTCTTCCTTGGGGTGATACCGGCCGATGACCTCGATTGAGCGGCCGTCGCGTCGCGTCCGTGCGTCGGCGACAGCTATGCGGTACTGGGGATTGCGGATTTTGCCAAGCCGAGTGAGCTTGATCTTCACAGCCATGGTTAAGCGACTTCTCCTGTGGGTGTCACGCTGCAATTCAGCGATCTGGGCGGGATGTCCGGATCCGGTTTTGCCTCGCGTGTGTGACCGACCGCGCAAGCACCCGTCAGGATGGGTCGCGCGGCGGACAGCCTCCGATTGTGCCAGAACGAGGGTCCTGAACAGAAATTGCGTCACATCACTTTCTGGAAGACCTTCGTTTCGACACGGCGGGTCATCCGCCAACCCTGCGGAGTGCGCACGAAGTCGTCGTCGTACCACAGCCCGCAGAACAGCACTTGATCTTTGTGACCAGGTGAGTCGCCGGGCAGCACCATGGGGTTGAAGCAGATCACCCGCGAGGACGCGGTGTCGCCGTCGATGCGGACCGAGAAGTTACCGAGCATGTGCGCATACACCGGGAAGGTTGACAGCACCTGCGACAGCCACTCCTTGACCTCTGGATACCGGCCGTCAATGCCGCCCAGCGCCCGGTAGTCGATATAGGCGTCGGGCGTGAACACCTTGTCCAGATCATCGAATCGGCGCTGGTCAATGGCGGTGGAATAGTCCACCAGCAGCTGCTGGATCTCCAAGCGATCGGAAATTTCGGCCAGGCTCAACATGCATCGATTCAACACCGCGGCCCCGTGGCAGGAATAGGCGCTAGGCAAACCAGGAAGTTAAGCTGTGCGACTATGCGGAAGCTTATGGCCGCAGTCGCTGCTTTCCTGACGGTCGGTATCTGCGGTGCTGTCGTCGGCGCGACCACCGCGGTGGCCGACAGTATGCAGCCGATCGGCTCCGTACCGATCCCCGACGGGCCGGCCCAGACCTGGATCGTCGCCGACCTCGACAGCGGTGAGGTGCTGGCCGGCCGCGACCAGAATGTGGCGCACCCGCCCGCCAGCACCATCAAGGTGTTGTTGGCGCTGGTGGCGCTGGACCAGCTGAACCTGGACTCCACGGTGGTGGCCGACGTCGCCGACACCCAGGTCGAGTGCAACTGCGTCGGCATCAAACCCGGCCGCACCTATACCGCGCGCCAGCTGCTTGACGCGCTGCTGCTGGTCTCGGGCAACGACGCCGCCAACACGCTGGCACAGATGCTGGGCGGCCCGGAAGCGACCGTCGCCATGATGGACGCCAAGGCTGCCTCGCTGGGGGCGACCAATACCCACCCGGCGACCCCGTCCGGTTTGGACGGCCCCGGCGGTTCCGGGTCCTCGACCGCGCACGACCTGGCGGTCATCTTCCGGGCGGCGATGACCTACCCGGTGTTCGCGCAGATCACCGCCGAGCCGTCGGCGATGTTCCCCGGCGATCACGGTGATCAACCGATCCTCAACCAGGACGAACTGCTACAGAGGTATCCAGGCGCGATCGGCGGCAAGACCGGGTTCACCAACGCCGCGCGCAAGACCTTCGTCGGCGCCGCGGCCCGCGGCGGCCGCCGCCTGGTGATCGCCATGATGTACGGCCTGGTGAGAGAAGGCGGACCGACGTACTGGGACCAGGCCGGCAGTTTGTTCGACTGGGGCTTCGCACTCAACCCCCAGTCCAGCATTGGCTCGCTGTAATACCGCGAGCAGTCCACCGCAAGCGGGAGGTACCCCCAGCAAAAGCTCCCGACACGCCGTGCGTGCGGGGGCTTTTGCGTCTTCTCGCGCTCAGAAGGCGCGGGTTATCAGCGCTGCGAGCAGTTGAATCCGCTGCTCCTCGATATCCGGTTCTGGCAGCACCCCTCGAACGATTGCCGCTCCGTCGAAGACGTTGGTCAGCAAAGCCACCAGAACCGGAAACGTCTGCTCCGAGAACCCCTCGGCGCCGGGCAGTGCACGCGCGGCGCCGTAGATCTTCGCGGTGTACTGCCCGAGCACCTCGCGCAGATGGGCGTTGAGCTTCTCGTCGGTGCGGGCAGCAATCATCAGTTCGTACAGCACCGCGTTCGTGGAGCTGCTGGTGATGTCCCGCAGAATCGTCAGCGCAGCTTCCAGCGCCGGCCGGTCGGCCGGTATTCCAGCGACTTGCTTGGTGAACGACTCCAGCTGGCGGCGCAGCACCTCGGACGCTGTCGCCGCCATGAAATCGCCCATTGTTTCGAAGTGCCGGAATAGGGCGCCTACGGACACCCCAGCGCGCTTGGTGATCACGGCAGCCGATGCCCGGGCGTATCCGACCTCCACGATGCTGGCGATGCACGCCTCGAGAAGCCGTCCGACGGTTTCCTCGCGGCGTTGCTGCTGAGTGCGAGCCATCTCAGGCGCTGACGCTCAGCGCAGCCTGACGGGAACCCGTCCGCAGGTACCGGCCCGACTTGACCGTCTGGCCGTAGCCCGCGCGGAATTGGCCCTCGCGGAAGACGACGGCGCCGTTGACACCAGTCGCGACCACTGCCTCGTCGTTGCGATTGACCATGCGCCGCAAGCCACCATAGAAAGGAACCTCTTCCTCGTAGTAGCCGTCCACTGCTTCGTTGAGGCCGGCCGGGTCGACCACCACGAAGTCCGCGCGGTCACCCTGGCGCAGCGTGCCGGCGTCGATGCCAAACCACTCCGCCAGTTCGCCGGTCAGGCGATGCACGGCGCGCTCGGTGGACATGAACGGGGCGCCGGCCCGGTCGGCATCCCGGGTGCGTTTGAGCATCCGTATCGGGAAGTTGTAGAAGGCCATGTTGCGCAGATGCGCGCCGGCATCGGAAAAGCCCATGTGGACGCTCGGCTCGGCGGCGAGTTTGTTGAGCTGCTTGGGCCGGTGGTTGGCCACGATGGTTGTCCACCGGACGTTGCGCTCACCGTTTTCGACAAGCACATCGAGGAACGCGTCGAGCGGGTGCAGTCCGCGCTCGACGGCGATCGCGCCGAAGCTCTTGCCGATCACCGACTTATCTGGACACTCGACGATCACCGCGTCGTGGAAGTCGCGGTGCCACAACGACGGTCCGAGTTTGCGGCGGTCGAACTCCTGCCGGAACCGGCGACGGTATACCTCGTCGGCCAGTAGCCCGTTGCGCTCTAGTTGATCGCGTAGGTGCAGGGCCGCCGTTCCCGCGCCGAACTCCTCGAAGACCGGCAGATCGACGCCGTCGGAGTACAACTCGAACGGGACCGGCAGATGCTGGAACCGCACGCTGGAACCCAGCAGCGCGTTCAGCACGCGCGTACCCAACCCGAAGACGTGCACCGCCAGCGGCATCGACTTGGCGTCGGCGGACACCAGCATGCTCATCCGCACTCCCCTGCGGCGGCCGAACATCCGGCTGCTGGCCAAAAAGAACATCAGCGCAGATACCGGGTTCTCGACGTCGGGCGCGCTCTGCAGCATCCGACCACGCTTGCGCAGCACCGTGATCAGCCGGCGCCGTTCACGCCATGTCGCGAAGGTGGACGGCAGCGCGCGCGACCGGAAACGGTCGCCATCGAGCTTGTCGATGGCCGCATCCATCCCGGACATGCCGAGCACGCCGGCGTCGAGCGCCTCATCGAGCAGTGCCGCCATCTTCTCGAGTTCGGCATCGGTGGGTTTGACGGTGCCGTCGGTGGCGCGATCAAGCCCCAGCACTGCGGTCCGCAAGTCCGAATGACCGAGCAGTGAGCCGACATTCGGCCCGAGTGGCAGAGCGTCGATGGCGTCGATGTATTCCGCGGCCGTCGACCACGTCCGGTTGGAGTTCAGAGCGCCCAAGACATACTCGCGTGGCACCGCCTCGACCCGGCTGAACAGGTCGGCGGCGTCCTCGGAATTGGCGTACACCGTCGACAGCGAGCAGTTTCCCAGCAGCACCGTGGTGACGCCGTGACGCACCGACTCCCGCAGCCCGGGATCGAGCAGCACCTCGGCGTCGTAGTGGGTGTGTACGTCGATGAATCCGGGCACGATCCACTTGCCCGCGGCGTCGATCACCTCGGGGCACCCGGTCTCGTCCAAAGGCCCCTCAGCGGGGGCAGCCACCGTGGCCACCACGCCGTCGCGAATACCGAGCGACCGAGTCTGCGGCGCGTTGCCGGTGCCGTCAAACCACAATCCGTCGCGGATGATCACGTCGTAAGTCACAGCTTCCTCCAGCCCGTTGCGGTTCAATGAACCTAACATAGCGAGTAAGCACTCGCAATCTTTTCTGGAAACGCGTTTTGTCCGCGCAAAAGGGCTGTTCAAGAGACAGGTAAGGCCAGGTCAGCGCGGCGTCGTGGTCGGCGCTGCGGGCGTGTCCGGGATCGTCGCGGGGTCCGGCACAGTGACTCCCGGCGGCACATCGCCGCTGCGGGTGGCCACCGCGGGTGCCCGGAGTACGGCTCCCCTCTGGGCGCACTCATTGCTCTGCACAGTGACCGTCATTTCGCCCACGAGCTCGCCCTGCGGCTGGGGTCGCAACGACAACACCTGCTCCGTGGAGTGCATCCCTTCCGCTCCATTTGGCCCGATACAGGGGAATGTGTCCTCTTCCGGGCGGGACAGCCAACGACCCTCACGGAAGTCCAGGACGACAGGTTCGCCGCCGGCCGACTTCACTTGGGTGTGGCCGTTGTCGTCCAGTCGCACACCGGCCGCGGTGCATGAGCTGGGCGTGCACGAGGAGCGAAAGGCCCACCAGGTACTCACGTCAGGTACTTGGGGATCGGCCGTGTAGTTGAACGTCTGCCTTGTGCGCTCGGCCTCCAGGCGGTAGACGCCGTCCAGTGGAACGGGCGCGGCGACCTCGGTGCTGGCCGTCGGTGCGCCGGCCTCAGCCGATGCTCTGGTCGTCGGGAGGGCGGCCGGCATGGCGGTGGTGGAGTTCTTGCGCCCGGTCACGAAGCCGATCGCGAGCAGCCCAACCAAGAACACCACCGTTACGGCAGGCAACACGATCTTCCGCGGCCTGCGCGTCCTCGGCGCGGCCTCCCGCGGCTCCTGGGTGTCGGTCGTCGGGGCTTCAGGTGCCGTAGAGAAGTCGTCCAGGCGACGCGCCAATGCCCCTGCCGCCGATCGCAGGATGGTGCTGTGTCCCTCTGGCGGCCGCACAGCTGGATGAGCTTTGGGAGGCGATTGGATGTCGTCAATCTCATCGGCCTCGGGCCAGGCGTAAGCGGGATAGTCGACCACCTCGACGGCCAAGACGGCTTCGGGACTGCGATCGCCAATCGAGGCGCCGGCCTGTTCATTGGCCGCATCGGCAAACTCGCGGCAGCTCTCGAACCGGTCATCGGGTCTTCTGGCAAGCGCGTGCGCGAACACGCCGTCCAGGCGCGCCAGTTCCGGACGCTGATCGCTGAGTCGTGGTGGCGGACTGTTGAGCAGCTGGTCGACAGCGGCGGCCGGATCGGTGTGCTGCACCGGTGGCGCACCCGTCAACAAATGAAACGCGGTGGCCGCCAATGCGTACTGGTCGGCGCGCCCATCAATGTTGTCGGCGCCCATCAACTGTTCGGGCGCAGCGTAGGCGACCGTTCCGGCCGGGACGTGGGTCGCGTTGGGTCCGGTTGGTGCGCCGAGTTGCCGGGCTATCCCGAAGTCGGCCAACAGAATCCGTTGTTCACCTTCTCCCCGGCCGGTCAGCAGAATGTTAGCGGGTTTGACATCGCGATGAAGCTGGCCGCGCTGATGGGCATGGTCCAGAGCCGAGGCGACGGCCGAGACGATCGCAAGTACCTCTCCCGCCGGCGAAACCGCCGGAAAGCGATCGACCATCAGCCGTGCGGCGTTGCTGCCCTCCACGTAGTCCATCGCGATCCACAGCTGTTCGTCGAACTCGCCGCGGGCATGCACCTCCACGATGTGTGAGTGATAGAGGTTTGCGGTGGTCGTCGTCTCCGAGAGAAATCGTTGGCGGAAATCGCTGTCCGCCGACAGCGCCGGCGAAAGAACTTTCAACGCAACCCAGCGCGACGATCGCGGATCCTGGGCGAGGTAGACCTCGCCCGTCACTCCGGAACCCAGCCTCCGCGCGACCGTGTATCCGGCGAACGTCGCGCCGCTGGCCAACGCCATCACCCGATCCTAACCGCCTCGCCAACGCGGCGCGCGTCCGGTCTGCGGCGCCGACCCGGCTGGTCTTACGGCCGAAACGCCTTGCCGCGCAGTATCACCAGGTCGGGATGGTTCAGCACACCGGGACCCTGCCGCGGGTCGCCTGCATAGCACAACAGGTCAGCCGATGCGCCGTGTTCCAGACCGGGCCGGCCCAGCCAGCGACGGGCATCCCAGCACGCCGCTCCTAACGCCTCGGTAGGACTCATCCCGATGCCCTTGAGGGCCTCGACCTCATCTGCGATGCGTCCGTGCGCGATCATGGTGCCGGCATCACTTCCCGCGTAGATCGGCACGCCCGCTTCCCGCGCCGCCGCCATCCGCGGGAGGCCTCGAGCATGTAGGTCGCGCATGTGAGCGCCGTAAATCGGATAGCGCTTCGCGGCGTCGGCGATACCGGGGAAGTTTTCGACGATGTTGATCAGCGTGGGAACCAAGGCGGTACCGTGCTCGAGCATCAGCGCGATGGTGTCCTCGGTGAGCCCGGTGCCGTGCTCGATGCAGTCGATCCCGGCGTTGATCAGGCCGGGTAGCGCGTCCTCGCTGAAGACATGCGCGGTGACCCGGGCCCCGTGGACGTGTGCGGTATCGATCGCGGCCTTGAGCACATCGTCGGACCACAACGGGGCGAGGTCGCCGACATCGCGGTCTATCCAGTCACCGACCAGCTTGATCCAGCCGTCGCCGCGCCGCGCTTCGATGGCCACCGCGTCCGGCAACTGTGATTCGTCTTCGAGCTCGACGGCAAAGCCGGCCTGATACCGCTTGGGTCTGGCCAAATGGCG
>Ga0182012_10006716_pt1 | contig 11662 bp, 8 predicted proteins | sample 612S2SmetaG_FD_120486 | JGI IMG/M metagenome (GOLD analysis project Ga0182012, IMG submission 120486) | Permafrost microbial communities from Stordalen Mire, Sweden - 612S2S metaG | ecosystem: Environmental > Terrestrial > Soil > Wetlands > Permafrost | place: Sweden: Stordalen | collected...
ATACCTAAACCGTAAATTCCCAAGGTTCCGCCATTATCAGACACTTCTTCTAAACGAAGAGCGGCTGAATAATCGCTGGAAAGAGCTAACTTGGCATACAAGTCCGCACCCCAGAAATCAGCAGTTCCGATTCCATTTTCTCCGCCAGCTTCCGCATCCAACGCGAAAGTCAAGTCAGAGGCAGCGTTAAAGCCAATGATGGCTTCGCCAACATATCTGTTAAGACCAGCCGGTATAACAGGCAAAGGAGCCTGGGATCCCGGACCATCTACTCCGTTCAAGGTGACACTCCAAACTGAATTAGGCGTCCAAGCTAAGGACAATCCATAAGTCTGGATCAATGAATCGGTAGTAATCGCAGTATTAACAGCATTGTTCCAACCGTTAGTGGCATAGCCCGTCAATTTGAAAGTTGAATCGGGAGCGAAAGCTACGCTAACACCTTGGTGCCACAAGGGAATGGTGTACCAGAAAAGCAACGAACGGCTGATGTTCCAGTTGCCCGTGCTTTCAATGACTTCATTACCCATCCAGGTCACAAAACGACCACCAGATAAAGTAAATACGCCCGGAGCGTAAGAAACATAAGCTTGTTCCACGTCAATTCCAGGAACGGCAGAACCAATTGCTAAATTGGCTTCTTGTCCATAGGCCAAAACCAAATGACCACTGGCCAATCCCTGGGTCGCGGTGGCTTTTAATTCAGCCAAGCCCAAGGTATAGGAACCATCCGTACCATCAAAAAAAGTTCCAAGATTTCCCGCACCGTTGGCTTTATTGGCCGCATTAGTGAAATTGTACGAATAGTACGCATCCACCATTCCATCAATCACAACCGCCGGAGGCGCTGGCGTAGCCGCAGCCGTAGGTGCTGGTGTCGCCGCGGTTTGAGCCAAAACGGGCGATAAGCCACCCGCCATGACGAGCGCAGCAACCAAACCCATCAAATTTTTAATAAACTTGTTCATCTCTTCCTCCTAAATAAAATTAAACGACAAAATTCAACGTCGACTTCATTACAACAACCTTCTCGAACAGCATTCAGAGACAAGAAGGGTTCGGCAATTCCGTGCTTTGAATAAAGCAAGCCTTATGCCAATCCAACACCCGGAATAACCTCGTTGCAAATCGGTAAATTCTATGTGAAATCACGTATTTAAAACAACTTTTTGAGCTTTTATTTTTTAAAACATCAACCATATTTGGCCTAAATTGTCCTTATCTACAATTTTGATTAATACCCACTTCCTTCAAAAACCCCATCAAATTCAGCAAAATTAGGTTTTTTTGAATTTTAACCCCATCAAAAAACACATTTGAAAACTACAACGAATCATTACATTAGGATTCTGTTTAAATTGGAAAAAAGCGGTCTTAAATTGTTAAATAACCTTCTGTTAGATGACCCAACAGGTTAATAGAAAAGGGCCTCCCCTTTCGGAGAGAGCCTTTTCCACTATCAATAATTGGCTGTGTTAATGGAACCATTTGCAGGAATTGAACCATCGATAAAAGAACCACTCATACTTCCACCATTGGAAAGATTAACTGTATAGCTATAAGTAATAGTTCGGTTGCAATCCGACTGCAAAGTATAAGTGGTAGCAACACCATCCGAAATGGACTGTGTTCCTAAATCTCCCGACGAGACAATGTTACCAAACAACGAGACGGAATATGTCACATCAATAGTACTTCCCGAACACAATAAATTAGCAGAATCAAGCTCAAAAGAAATTGTACCTGTTAGTTCTGTCGTGCAATTTCTATTAGCATTTGTAATTGAAACATTGCTTGAAAATAATATTGAAACCGGAATCGAATAATTCTTCGATATTCCAATATTGGAAGTCGCATTTGTTGCTCCACCGAGTAAATCAAATGCCGTAAAATTCAAGGAAGTGCTATTAGCATCACAAGAGTTTTTAGTAATCGTTAGGGGAGCCATTGATCCTAATGTGTTTAAAATAACATGGGAAGGCGAAACACTAAAAGCCGAAGACAAACCACTAGTTTGAATCGAAACTGGCACATCCAAATTCCCAGAATAGGAATACGAAACCGTAACTGGGATTTGATAGCCCACCGAAGATGAATAACCAATAGACGTTGGATTAGTTGAAATGGTTTGCCCTGAACAGCTAAAAGTAACGGCGTAATTGCCCGCGCCCGCTATGGTTAAGGGCTGAGAACTGTAAAGATATCGGGTTTGGGTGGGGATGTTTACCGAATAAATACCATCAAAAGAAGGCGTAAACAATAAGGGAGTTCCGCCGGAAGTTTGAGTAGTTGTATTAATGGTATTACCGTTGGGATCAACCAAGTTCCAGGAAACACCGTTTTGCGAACTACCGCCATAGTTAACATAACAACTGACATTAACAGGGCCCAAAGTAGCTGTAGGCGTTGGTGAATTGGTTGGCGTGGCAGTATTGGTAGCGGTAGCCGTTACAGTAGGAACATCATAGGGTCCATTGGGAAGTTGGGTGCTTTTACAACCCAAAATGAAACTAAAGCACATCAGTGAACAAAGAATAATTAGAGTCGAAATCTTCAAGTATTTGAGATTCATATTTTTCCCCGGAAATAATCAATTGTAACCTCTGAAAAACTCGGCCATCGCCGTCTTTTCAGAAAAACATTCAAAGAAACCCCACGATTTCTTGCAGAGATCTCTGGGTCGCAACCTCTGTTTGAAGCTAACTATTAGTTTTTCAGAGATTACAATTAAAATTAGTTTTGATACTCATTAAGTGAATAATCGCGGAGCAGTTTACTATTCGAGGCCTAAACTTGAAAAGATCAAAAATAAAACTTCAAACTAAACAAATATTCACGGCAAATATTATAGTTTCATGAGGTTTTTTTAAGACTTTGTAAATGACATCATTTCAACTTTGATTAAACCACTGGTCAAAAAAAAGGGCCGTCCCCTTTCGGGGACGGCCTTCCCATCTAAGCTTAATTTAAAACTTAAACAGCGCTGATACCAGTCTCACCCGTACGGACACGAACGGCTTCGCTCGTATCGAGGACGAAGATCTTACCGTCGCCTTTGTTACCCGTATTCAAGACTTCCGTCATGACTTCAATGACGTGAGGGACATCCCACACATTCACCACAACATCCACGCGGATCTTGTCGATGAATTTGACTTTGGTCGGCGCATCATCGGTTTTAGAGCCTCTGGTGCGGCCATAGCCCTTGACATCGGATACGGTCATCCCTTGAACCAATTCTTCTTTGTTCAAAGCATCCGCCAGGTTCTCCAGGGAATCCGGCCGAATGATGGCCGAGATCATCTTCATCCCGTGAGATTTCAAGATGGAGGTAAAGAACACGTAGAGGAACCAAACCAGGCCCCAGCCGCCCGCGATATAGAAGAATATCTTGGCTTCCAGCTGGGAATCGGCGTTACCGATGGTATAGAGGTAGATAACCCCCCAGCACATCAGCACGTTCAAAATGAGTCCGCCGAACGGAATGACGAAATGTTTGAACAAGTTAAAGTCTTTGCGTTTCTTGTAGGCGATAAAGGTCCAGATACAAACCGCGCCGTAAAGAACGAAAGTACCAAAGTTAGAGGCCAAGGTAATACCCGTCAAACCGTCCACCGATTGGCAGCCAATGGTCGCGATAATGCAGGAAACCGAGACCAGGAGCCAGATAGCGGCATGAGGCGAGCCTTTTTTCACGTGAATAAAGCCCAAGAAGTCAGGAAGTTCCCTGTCTTCAGCCATACCGGCGGTAACGCGAACGGCGGTGTTATAGCAAGCCAGGGTCGTTCCGATGACGGCGATGATGACCGTGATGGCCATACAAATCATCAAGGGGAAACCCAAGTGACCGAAGAAAGCGTCGCCCAAACGGACAACCATGTCCCCGATCGGAGCGCTGGAAGCAGCACTCGCGGCCATACCGGTAACCACTGCGGTAGTCGCGGGAGCGGCAGCCACAGCGGCCACAGCAGCCACAGCGGGAGTAGTAGCGGTAGCGGCAACAGCCGGTACAGCGGCCACAGCGGCCACAGCCGGAACTGGAACGGTTCCCGTCAGCTTTTCGCTCACCATGAAGTTGGCTGCCCAATATTCAAACATATAGGCCAGCACGCACTGAACGATCAAAGCCACAATAATGGCTTTCGGAATATTCTTTTCCGGTTCTTTCGTTTCAGCCGATAAGGAAGTGGAGCTTTCGAAACCCACGAGAATCAAAATGGCGATCGTGGCTTGAACCAATACCCCTTGAACCGAATGGAACTTAACGATGTCAAAGCCATCGCTGAAAGCCCACGAAGTAGCGTGTTCCGGATTAATCAGGCGGTAGGCGATAGCCGCGATGCTGAATATGCCCAATGTGGTCCATTGAATAATATTGCCCCACATGTTCATCTTCGTGGAACCGGCCACACCCTGGTAGGCGATGAGGCCCACACCGAAGGCAAATACCCAGGCGACGACCAGTTCCCATAACATGGGCAAGGTTGCCCCGTTAAAGAACGCGCCGTAAAGGTACGAAACCATGGTTCCCATGAAGGCCACCATGACGCCGGGATATACCCAATAAAACAAATGGGCCGCCCAGCCGGTGATCAGCTTGGCGATACGAGCCGCCGAAGCAGGACCGGGACGCTTTAATCCCTGGTCATCAATAAAGGCTTTTTCCGCGAAATACACAGCTCCGGCAAAACCCGCTTCCGGATAAATTTTCGCCAATTCCATGTAGGACAAGGCTGTTAAAAGAGCCAATCCCAAAGCGACGAGAATGCCGCCCCACATGTCATTCGCACAGGAAGCTCCCGACGGGGTCGAAGCTGCCGCCTGTAGTTGATAGGTAATCCACAAAAACGCGCCCGGCGCGATCAGCGCCATAGCGTTAGTAGACGCACCTTTCCAATCAAGCACCCTTTCAACCGCGGACGGCGGCGTGGGCGTAGATGACTTAGCCATAATAATTCTCCTTTTTTACAGCAGATTGCTGAAATGTTTGACGAGGGTGTTAAAGCAAGGCTCATGCCATCTATAAATTTTTAGTAATAACCTAGTAAATATTTAATAAACATCGCAAATTATTAATAAAAATCTAATAAACAAAAGATAAATTTCCGGTTCAAAAATGTAGATGTATACAAAAAATCCCACATCCAACACCAAAAACGCAATTTTCGGTTTTGAACTAAATGTTGGGGTTTTATTGATTATTGAGTTATTTAAAAGAGATGAACAACAACGATTAGATCACAAACGATGGTGGAGTACTTCAAAAAGGCGGAGGCTTTTGACGACGGATTATCCATTAAACTTATTTAAGAACGAACCCCGCCGCTTAAATAAAGTGATTTCGTCTCTTTAATAGTTTAAGAGAAGTATGGGGATCAACGTTTTCACTCCTATTTTTGGGCAAAATCAAAAATAGGGACAAACCAATAGCTCAATGGCACTTCATTTAGGGAGCGTAGATTTTCATGAGTTTGTAAACGACGAGGGCCGCCAGAACTGCCACCATAATCCCCACTTTGACTAAAACCTTTTTTTTGGTCTTTTTTTTCTCACAAGCGGGGCAATAACCCACCGTTGAATCCCGCGGATCGACGCCGTATTTGGTTCCGCACTCAGTACAGGTCGCGACCAACAAGCTTTTCGATTTGCCGCAAGAGGGACATTCGGTTTGATTTTTTTCCAGATAGGCACCGCAAAACTTACACTTGATTCTTGAAATTTTAGCCATGGAGGATCTCCTGAAAATTATTTACGGCGTTTCGCCGGCTTTTTGCGCGCGGAAACTTTCGGCTTAACGCTTCTGCGTTTCTTCGGCTTCGCAGCCCGTTTGGCCCTAACCGCGGGGCCACAAGGCGGCTTTAACTTGGCCCGGAATTTTTTTTCCAAAGCCTTCCTTTGAGCCGCCGTCAAATCGGGGGTATAAAGAACGTTTACCCTCAATTCATATTTTTTTGAATTTTTAAGCCAGCATTCCCGGCGGGTACTGGTTTCAATGGCCTTGCGGACCTCTTCGGATTCCCCGATATCTAAAATGGTGTGCTTTCCCTTGAGATATTCGGTAACCAAAAATATTCCCGGTTTATTCCTCAAATCTCCTGGAGCCTGGTAAGACCCTTCAAAGAGATAAGAATCGATTTTGACGCTCATGGTAAAAACTCCTTGCCTATTTAAGAAAAGAATCTCTCCGCGTTAACGGAAAGCCTCGCGAAAACCATCTGCGCATCAACCGCCTTCGCCAATTGAATGATACAACAGGTTGCAAATCCGGTGCTTTATAAATTGAACCCATCGATAAATCTTCTATCCGAAAAACAAAGGGCCAACCGGGGAGGTTGACCCTTTATAGACCTGCATCAGTTTTCTGATTCCAAATAAAAGCCGATTAATCGATGGCTTTTTCTCCAGTTTCCTTCGAGCTAATACGAATCGCGTCGTCGACTTTATAAACAAATATCTTTCCATCGCCGACTTTTCCCGAGGCGCAAACGTCCAGAATTCCTTCAATCAGCTTGTCCACCAATTTGTCCGAAACCACGAGCTCTACTTTGATCTTCGGCAAAAACGGTGTTTTGTACTGCGTTCCGCGCCATTGGTGAGTCACGCCGCGCTGCTTGCCGTGTCCCACAATTTCGGTAACCGACATTCCCGGATATCCGAGGCTTTCCAGGTGCAAACGCAACGGCTCAAGATTTTCAGGCCGGATGATCGCTTCAATTTTTTTCATGTGAATCCTCCTTGTAAAGTGAAGGGGATGGTTCTAAAACCATCCCCCCTAATACACTGCTGGCTAGTCAAGTTCCGGATAAGCTGTGCCGCCGTGTTCGTGAATGTCCATGCCTTCCAGTTCGCCTTCTTTCGAGATACGAAGGGTTCCTGTCAGGTTGACAGCGTACATCAGGATGAGAGCCACAATGAAAGTCGCTCCGCCGATGGCCGCGTTACCCTCGACCTGCGCGATGAATTGATTCCATCCGCCGCCGTAGAAAAGACCTGTTACAACTGCTCCCGCTGAATTGTCAGGACCAAGAGGACCAGGAGCGCCATATTTACCCGTGGCGAATAATCCCAAGCTCCAGGTACCCCAGATACCGCAGGCACCGTGAACCGGCCAAGCGCCTACTGGATCGTCGATGCGGATGTACTCTAAGAAGTCGGTTGCCAAGACCACAACCACGCCCGCCACCGCGCCGAGAATGATGGCGCCCAGGGGATCAACCCAGTAGCAAGGGCAGGTGATAGCCACAAGACCGGCCAAGAAGCCGTTCACGCAGGTACCGCAATCCCAAATTTTGGCCCGAGGATAAACAAAGAAGAGGGCTGAAAGACCGCCCGCGCAAGCCGCCAAAGTCGTATTGGCTGAAATTCTGGCGCAGCCTTGGAAATCCATACCCGACAAGGTCGATCCAGGATTAAACCCGTACCAGCCGAACCAGAGGATGACACCGCCGACCGCGGCGATCGTCATATTATGACCGGGCATCGGTCCGCCGCCGTCGCGTTTGAATTTGCGTCCCAAACGAGGGCCGAGAACAATGGCGCCCGCTAAGGCGACCATTCCGCCGATGGTATGAACCACGGTGGAACCCGCGAAATCGTGGAACGGAGTCTTCAAGTTATTCAACCATCCATCCGGACCCCAAGCCCAGTGACCGATGATCGGATAGATAAAGCCCGAAACGCCCAAGCTATAGAGAAGATCGCCGATGAAACCCGTACGGCCGACCATGGCACCCGAAGTAACTGTCGAGCAGGTATCCGCGAAAGCAAACTGGAAAATCCAGACTGCCAACATCGGAACACCGGTCGTCAGATAGGTATCTGGCGCGCCCGTTAAGCAATAATACTGATTGCCGATCCAGCCGCTTCCCGCGCCGAACATCCAGGCAAAACCCCAAGCCCAGAATAAAAGACCGCAGAGACAGGTATCCACAATACCTTCCAACAGGACGTTAACTGTTTCCCGGGTCCGGGCAAAACCGGCTTCCAGGAACATGAACCCCGCCTGCATGAAAAACACCAGGAAGGCCGCGACCAGCGTCCACATGGTATTAATCGGATTAACATACTCCGGGTTTGGCGGAGTCGCCGCCGGAGCAGCAGCCGCTGCCGGGGCCGCCGCGGTGGCAGCTGCCGCCGCTGTAGCCGTTACCGGACTATCCTGCGCTAAAGACTTGGTGCCGAACACATAAACAGAAATCATCGTGATCAGCGCGAAAAGCACAACCAACCCGAGGGCCTTCCCGCCCAGAATCGTGAAAAAAAGTTTACGCTGTTGCGGATCACTCCATTTTTCGCGAAGCCGATTGATGAATTCCCCCCTTCCTCGAACCGGGGAAACATCACGGTTCTTTTTTGAAAAAATAGCCATGGAAAACCTCCTGAAGAAAATAATGGTAAAACCAACCATGTCTCCCTTAGAGCAAAGGGTATGCCATTTCAAACTGAGAATTTTTTCAGCGGGGGGATTCTTCGGAGCGATCCAAGGCTTACACGTCTTAAAAAACTGAAAGATAATTTCGAAATGCCGCAAAACACTGAACTGGTACGGAAAAAAAGAGATTAGTTTTCAAACGAGCTCTTAAATAATTTTAAAATTATTTTCAACTGTCGAAAAAAAGGAGCGGTAAACCAAAAAATTTTTACTACTTCCTTACGGGTCTTGGGGCACCGACGATTTTTTATCCAAAACACTTACTTTTAACTTACTAAATATTTACTATTTATTTACTACAACTTTTGTATGATTACCGTAAAGGTCTACATAAACGTCCAAATTTAATTGTCAATTCTCTCTATTTCCATTTGCAAATGTAAAAAGTCGTAAATAAACAATAAGATTATCGTAATTGGAAGCTGCTTAAAATCTAGTCGGTAACGGGCATTAACCTTGCTTTCAATAGGGTAATAATTCGTTTCAAACCAGCCCCTCATCAAAAAGTTTCAACGGTTGTCGCCGAAGAAACAAAACGACAAATTAGGATCAGAAAATGAAAAAAAACGCGGAGGATATCTCTCCTCTTACGGTCCTTATCGACTCCCACCCCGCCAGCTCATCCGCTCTAAAAACCGTATATGACTGGAAATCTTATCTCTTCGCCCTCTTGGTTCTTGTCATCTGTAACGGCTCAGCTTGGATTTGCAAAGACTTTTTAGCTCTCACCAATATTCTGATGATCTATTTAATCGGCATTCTGATTGTTGTTTTTAAGTGCGGAAAAGGTCCTTCAATCTTCGCCTGCGTCCTTGGTGTTTTAAGTTTTGATTTCTTTATGGTCCCGCCCCGGTTCGTTTTTGCCCACAGCGACACCCAATATCTCATCACACTTTTAGTCATTCTCATGATCACCCTTACGATTAGTGGGTTAATGGTAAGAATCCGTTATCAAACCGAAACCATCCAATTGAGAGAAAATCGGACTGCCGCACTCTTTACGCTCAGTTGTAAATTAGCGGCATGCCAGGAGGTTAACTCCTTGCTTGAAACCGCGGTAGAACATATCTCTCATATTATGGATTGCCGGGTAATTCTTCTGATGCCGGATCAGAATAAATTGTTGACTGTACGAGCCGGACTGGAATCCGGATTTGTCTTAACCCCTTCGGAGCGAAAAATTGCCGATTCGGTTTATCATTCCGAAAATAGGTCCCCACAGGAAACTAAAACTTTTTCTGACATGGACGGGTTATACCTTCCCCTGATGGTTTCAGGTAATCCTCTGGGAGTCCTGGGAGTACAACCACTTCATCAAGATTCTTTATCCTCAGAACAACAACATTTTCTTCAGTCCCTCGCCAATCAAATCGGAGCCTCTCTGGAAAATGCCAGGCTTGCCGAGGAAAGTCAAAAATCCCGTTTACAGATTGAAACCGAACAGTTAAGAAGCGCTCTTTTAAGTTCGGTTTCTCACGACTTGCGCACGCCTTTAGCGGTCATTACGGGTTCGGCCAGCGGTCTCTTGGAGCCCGAAAACCGTCTGAGTGCCAAAGCCCGTCAGGAACTGATTCAGGATATTTTCGATGAATCCGAACGCTTAAACCGTCTTTTAAGCAATTTGCTCGAGATGACCAAACTCAGCACTGACAAGATTCGGTTGAAAAAAGAAATTCAACCCCTGGAAGAAATTCTGGGATCTTCTCTTTTCCGCTTGGAAAAAAAGCTGGGAAATCGTCCGGTTAAAACAATGATTCCTATCAATCTTCCTATGGTTCCTTTGGATAGCATTCTGATGGAACAGGTTTTTATCAACCTGATCGAGAATGCCCTCAAATACACTCCTCCTGATTCTCCTATTGAGATTTCAGCTTCTCAGGAAGGAACCTTTTTAAAAACCCAAATATCGGACCATGGTCCAGGCCTGGAAAAAGATGATGAAGAACATATTTTTGAAAAGTTTTATCGCGGTCTTAAAACCGGAACGCAAGGCGGGGTCGGCTTGGGACTGGCGATCTGCAAAAGCATTGTGGAAGCCCACGGCGGCAAAATATGGGCCGAAACCCGACGGGATGGCGGCGCTTCTTTTTATTTCACCCTCCCTTTAACGACAAAGACGGAATCATGACCAAAGAAAGGATTTAAAATGGCGGCAATATATCCAACAATTCTAATGATCGAGGACGAAGAACATATTCGGCGGTTTCTGAGGCATTCTCTGGAAAGCCAGGACTTCCGCTTGATTGAATCCGCAACCGGCGCGGAAGGTTTGACCTTAGCGGCTTCACATCATCCGGACGTCATCCTGCTGGATCTGGGCCTGCCGGACATGGACGGGTTGGAAGTCCTTCAGCGATGCCGGAGCTGGAATACGACGCCCATTATCATTCTTTCCGCCAGAGGCAAGGATCAGGACAAAATCCACGCTCTGGAAATCGGCGCGGACGACTATCTAACCAAACCTTTTAGCGTGGGTGAGTTAACTGCGCGCATCAAAGTGGCCCTGAGGCATTCCAACCGCCCCAACGCCGCTTCGATTGAAACCGTTTTTAAGTCGGGCAGCTTAATGGTTGATATGCAGGAACATCGAGTCACCTTAAACGATCAACCCGTTCATTTAACCCCTACCGAATTCAAATTATTGGCCATTTTAGTCCGTAAAGCAGGCCGATTAGTGACTTGGAAGGAATTATTAGGCGATATTTGGGGACCCACTGGAGGTGATTCAACTCATTACCTTCGTATTTATATTTCTCAGCTTCGCCACAAATTGGAGGAAAACCCCGCCAGGCCTCGTTACCTCATTACCGAAGCGGGGGTAGGCTATCGCCTCAATGTTGATTAGAAGACTGTAAATGATTAAAAGTCTAAAAAATCTTTACGATTAACATACTTGCTCTTACACTTTGATGTCTTAAAGTGCAGAGCATTTCCCGGAATGTTCTACATTTTAAGTTTTTGAATAGGGAGGCCGTCTTTGGCTAGCGATGTCAAATCAACTTCAGTGAAAGTTCACCAACTCGGCTGGATTCTGGTTTTCGCTATTGTGTACGCGGACATCGGCACCTCGGTTTTTTACACTCCGGGCATCCTGTACGGCTCCATCGGCAATCTGGCCACCCTGGCCCAATTTATTACCACCGGCGTTTTCGTATCGATCGCGCTCAAGTACGTTGAGATTTGCGAAAGATGTCCGGACGGCGGCGGTGTGGTTTCCATCACCCGCAAAGC
>Ga0182012_10006717_pt1 | contig 11662 bp, 13 predicted proteins | sample 612S2SmetaG_FD_120486 | JGI IMG/M metagenome (GOLD analysis project Ga0182012, IMG submission 120486) | Permafrost microbial communities from Stordalen Mire, Sweden - 612S2S metaG | ecosystem: Environmental > Terrestrial > Soil > Wetlands > Permafrost | place: Sweden: Stordalen | collected...
GCCCCGATGGCGGTCCCCGGCACATTGCTCGCCTGCGCTCCCCAACTCGGGGCCGTTCCTTCTGGCGCGTTGAAGTTCGGCTGTATCGGTATCGCCGCCACGTTCGCAGTCGGCGGAGTTGGATATGCCCCAACCTGCGTATTGAACCCGGCACCTTCGAGAACGGCGGTCATCGACACCCCGGCCTGTCCGCTGGATTTGTCCGTGGCACGGAAATAGATGTCGGCCGTGTTGTATTGGATAAGCTCGCGCTCGCCACCATAAAGCTTCGTGTATATGCTCTTGGTCAGTGCGGATGAAGGCAAGGACAGTAGCGGATAGAGTTTGGCGCCATCAGTTCCCCATGCGGTCATCACGCTATTCTGCACTTGGGTCCCGATGAACGTCAGAGCGGCGCTTTGCGATGCCACATACCAGTTTTTCTCATCCCACATTAGCATGAAATTGCGTTGCGCCTGGGTGTTCGGGTCTATGCCGCTAAGCAACAGCAGATAGACCGGGATGGTATGCAAATTCATCACCGCCCCGGAAGGTGTCAGTCCACCCGGTAGGATCGACACTTGTCCTGTCGTAGGATCGCGCGGAAACGCGCTGTCAAAGATGTTGTTTACCTTAGCCGAAACACGCCTGATGGCCCCACCATAGAGACCTTGGATGCCGTTGGAGTTCGCAAATAGCACCGACTGTCCAAAATCCTGTATGGTGTCGCGCCATACGGACCCGACCTGCGCCGATGTGTTTTGGTAATTAAAGTTGGTGGCTGTTGGCGATCCCCCTGTCTGCACATTGGATATAACGTCAACCGAGCTATCCCCGATCGGGTAAAGGTATCCGTTACTCTGATGCAGCGCCGTGTAGCCCGCGCGCAGGAACCGATCGCTGCTGCTGTAGAGCAACCCACCATCGGCCGAGGAAAAGTCCGTCAGCGACTCCGGCGCAGACACGTTGAACGTGGAGGCTGTCTGCGGCGTGCCGTTGGGTGCCGGTGCTGATATCCAGATGCGGGATAGAAACGTCTCGATGCATGTTCCTGATATACCGAACGGCATCACGTCGATCTGGGCTGATGCTGCGTCATTCGACCCCGGCGCGACAACCACCGTGGGAGCCGTCTGGTAGCCCGTGCCGCCGTTTGTCACCGCCACTGAGGTAATCGAGCCCCCGGCGATCGTCGCCGTAGCGATTGCCCCGGAGCCACCGCCGCCGCCCTCGAACGACAGGGCAGGAGTGCTGGCGAAGCCAGTGCCGCCGTTGATGACGCTGATCGCCGCCACGCTGGTGGCATTGATGACGGCAACCGCGCTCGCACCGGACCCGCTGCCGCCGCTGATACCGACCGTTGGCGTGGCCGTATAGCCTGATCCACCGGCCGTCACAGTAATTCCAGTAACCGCACCCCCGGCGATCGTGGCAACGGCTGTTGCGCCAGTGCCGCCACCACCGCCAGAGAACGATACCGTGGGGGCTGTCACATACCCGGTGCCACCAAAAATCAGTTCCACGTTTGTAATCGCGCCGGCTGTCAACGTGGCTTGGAGAATGGCGCTGTTATCCGATCCACCGCCAGAAAACGCGAACTGAACAATATCCCCTGGGCTGTATCCCGTGCCTGGGTTGGTGATCTGGAGCGATACGACAGAGCCGTTGGTGACGGTCGCAATCGCTGTCACGCCTGTGCCTGTCCCGCCAAACGGCGTCACAGACGGAGCCGACGAATAGCCCGTGCCCGAGTCGGTAATCGCGCCGATCTGATAAGGCCCGATGGTGCCGGTGCCATAAAGGATCGCACCATCCCATATCCAATAGGCGTTCGGTGTAATATTGTTGCAGATCAAGAGGTATTGCGCACCTGATTGCACCGCAAATGGCAACTGCCCCCCCGTGTAGAACGTGCCGGGTGTGGCGCTGATCGTGGTGACGGCGCCGTTGGTCTGCTGCACCTGAACAGCCGTGCCATCACTAAGAAACACAGAGACGTAGTAGGTTGTCCCGAGGTTATACCAAGCGAAATAGACGATCGTCTTGCCGACAGGAGCAGTGTATAGCGCCGTGCCAATGTCCCAGAGAGAACGCAGCGAAGCGTTGCCGGTCAGGAACAGGTTTTCTATCCAGAAGAACTCTTGATCTTGTAACGCCGTGCGCGCGTCTTGCTGGTTCATCCCAGCGAAAGGCCACGGGGAGAAGAACTGGACATCGGGCGGGATGCCGAGGCCCTTGGCAGCAGCAGCCGATAACTTGGTTAGTTTTTGGTTGGTGTCGGACATTACGGATGAGCCGGGTAATTCATGGCCATGTGGGGTATCGAGTCGGGACCTTACCTCGATCTACCGCACCGCGGCGCAACTGGTTAGAATCAAAGAACCTCTCGTAATTCAGTTGCGAGGCAGCATAGGACCCGCGCGCCTCGAACGCCCGTGCCGCAGCATAATACTTGACACCATTGCGGAACGGCGCCGGCACAGCGTCAAAGTCATCGTTGGTGTAGATAGGCCCCGCCGTGCAGAATGTGTCCCACTCCATCTCATTGGCTGACTGCGGCACTGGAAAGAGCCAGACCTCGCCGGCCTCGCCATCGTTGTAGATCGAGAACACCACTGGATAGTTCGTCACGAGGATAATGTTCGACCGGCAGAATGCCTGGAACTCCTCGAACGGCATCCAATCAAGCGACGGGCGGACAGCGCCGCCCCATGACCCGGACACCGAGATCACGTCGCAGATGCCACGCAGGCCACGGTATTGCTGATTGAGGTAGTTGTTGCCGTAGCCGATATACGGATACCGCTCTTGGCCTGTGATGGTGGAGAACGTGCTGTTTGGATTGGACCCCGGCATGGCACCACCCGGCACCGCCAGCCCCGGCGTTGACTGCGCCCCAAACGGAGGAACTCCGACAATCAAGCGGCGGCAGCACCCCGTAAGAAGTGAGGTCGCTGCTCGGGCGTCGTTGATGTAGGAGGTCAAGGTCTGTTGCGAGACGAACAGACCTTGCTGATCTCGGATTAGGTCTTGGACCTCGTTGATGTATGTCTGTAGGGACACACCGCGTCACGCCGCCTTGTCTGACATTGACTCAAATACGAGCCTATCCACGAGACGCTTCAACTCCAACAGTCCGGGCATGGACATTTGACTTGCCAGAACCCGGACGGCCGGAAGAAGCGACACGTCGCTATTGGTAGGCAGAACCAGCGCGGCCATACTGCGATCACCCTTGCGGGACACGTCAATTACCCCTGCTGAATCCAGAGGTAGTCCGTCGCGCCACCCACGCCCAAGGTCAGCGTTGCCACAGTGCTGACCGTGCCACCGAAGATCAACGTCTGGATGTTGGAGGTGATGCCGCCGATGTGGCCGCCGTCGATCAAGGTCTGACCAGTTGCGGTGATCGCATTGGAGGACAGCGCCGCCTCGATCTGCGCCGCCCTGGTGCGCAGGAACGATGCTTGCGAGTTCGGGTTGGTATAGGCGGTCGCCGTGGTCGGGATGCCGGTGCCCTGGGTCTGGACCTGGATGTTGCCGTTGTAGCCAGCGCCACCGGCGGTCACCGCGTAGCTGGTAACGGTCCAGTCCATGATGGCGGTTGCGGTCGCCGAGGCACCACCGCCGCCGGAGAATGTCAGGGTTGGCACCGTGCCGGACGTGATTGGCAGGCCGTGGTTGGTGCAAAGCAACCCGGTTACAGTGCCGTTTCCGGCAAGCACCGCTACGCCCTGGGCGCCTTGGCCCGTGTTGTCCCGCGGGTCGTTGACGAAGTTGATCGCCGGCACCCCGAAATATCCGGCGCCTTCGTCAATCATCGTGACCGATGTCACGCCACCGGATGCATTCAGCGTGCAATAGGCATCGGCGCAGATGCCGGGGTTGCCCGGAGCCTGGATCAGCACCAGGGGCGGATACAGGTAGTTGGACCCGGCATTGGTGACGGTGACCGAGGAAACCACCTGACCGAGAATGGCCTGCCACACCGAGCTTCCGGCCGAAGGCGTGACGGTCGGGACCGACGTGTAGCCGGTGCCAGCCTGGGTCAGCAGTGCCGCGACGGCGCAACCAGTCTGGTTGGCGACGCGGTAATTGTTGCCGTCCGAGTCTACTTGCTGGAAGTTGCCCCCATCTGAGCCGAGCGGGCGGAACACACCCATGACCGGATCGAGCGCCTGCACTGTCGAGTTCGAGCCGTGCCGGAGGTTGAACGTGCCGGGCGGGATATACATGACCGCTCCGGCCTGAAGCGCCCATGAATTGGTGCCAAGCTGGTTGAGCGGGAGAGAGACGCCAACGCCACCGAAGCGAGCTGTCATTGTCCTGTGTCCTCAGTTCAGCGGTTGACCGTTGAAGGCGGTTTGCGAGGCCGGGTAAGGCGGCGGCGGCGGGCCACCGCTCCATGCCGGATTGGTGATGCCGGTGAAGTGCGCGCCGCTCGATGGCTTCATGCAGCACATATTCAGCGCCGCCACGAGAACGCCAATCGAAGCCAACTGTCCTTGCGGGATCATCGACTCGAACCCCGTGAAATACATCTGCAAGGACGGGTGCATGAACATCGCGAGATAGCGCGAGTTTATCATGTACATTTCGCCGACCGGGCAGAACATGTCGGCGAACACCGGCACGTCGAGCACCCGCAGCGCGCGGAAGCCGGAGTTCACGAAGTCACCACGCCCATACTTGCTCTTGGGGTCGGTGTTGTAGAGTTCCGACGATATGAAGTCGGCCATCAAGGCGGCCCAGTTCACCGGGTTCATCACGATGAAGTCCGGCGCCTCGCCGCCCGCACCGGTCTGCACCTTGACGATGGCTTCCGCCACGCCCAGTCGGTTCGCGATGGTCGCGCTGTTCGGGTAATACTGGCCCTGCCAGTAAGAGTTGGTGGTGCGGTTGATGCCGCCATAGGTCGGGGCATTCGTGCCGTTGTCGTAGGCGCCCACCAGTGAGTCGAGCGCGAGGTTGCCCGGCGGAGAGTTGTTCGGCACGTAGGAATACAGCGACGTGGCGAGCGACTGCTTCATCACCACGGCGGCGTCCGAGGTCACGGCCCGCAGCTTGGGGATAACCACTTCGGACGACTGGATGATGCTTTCAAACCCGAAGAAGCCGATCGGCACCATGCCGGCTTTGAGGTTGAACTGTGCTTGGTTGAGAGCGACCTGATCTTGCGGGATTTGGAAGTCGCCTGCGAACCCGCCCCACTGGAACGAAACGAAGCTCGAACCCTGCACCGGGAAGGTGATCTGCCCAACACCACCCATCGCAGCCTGCGTGTTGGACAGCAACAGCGACAGCAACGGGTGCGCCTGATAGACCTGCACGAAGACGGTCGGGATGATGGCCCGGCGCGTGATGTAGGATAGTTGCTGGCCGGTAAGACCGCCAGGAACGAGGCCGCCACTGGAGGGGCCGGTGAATTGGGTGATTGTCCCTGACACTTACCCGATCTCCTTACTGCTGGCCGAGGCGCAGGAACTCGGGGTCCCTGACGATGTTGCGGAGTTCCTGCGTCTGCCAGCCGGTGGGATTCTCTCGCAGACCGTCCCACGCCTTGTTCTGCGCGTCGGTGATCCCGCCATACACGTCCACCTGGGACGGCAGGTAGTCGTGACCCGACGCCGGCAGCGGCTTCGGGATGGACTCGGCGACGAAGGCTGCTGCCGATTCGACATCAGGGTTGTTCTGGTCGCGCATCCGCGCCAGCACCTTGTCCATCGTCTCCTGGGAGAAGCCGCGCTTCGTCTGGATGGCGAGCACTCGCTGTTCGAGGGCCGCCTGTTCGGCGGCGGCAGCGGCAGCGGATTCCTTTTCTTCACGGGCGGCCCATTTCGCCTCAATCGCGGCAGCGCGGGCGTTGGCGGCTTCAATCTGCGCCGCCGTTTCCGTCCGAACCTGGGTGACCATTTCGTTCACCGGAGCCAACAGCGCCTCACGCGATGCCCGGTTCGGGAACACTGCGTTTGGGTTGACCTTCTTGATGATTTCCTCGGCCTGCGGTGCCACGGATGGGTCACCCAGCATCCTATCCACCAAGCCAGCCGCGCGCTGCATGAGGTCGGCCTGCTCGCGCGACATCGTAACGAAGTTCGGATCGTGGGCGGTCAGCGCTTCCGACATGAGGATCAGCCCGCCTTCTTCACGCCGCTACCGACATGCTCGATGCCGGGCGGACGCTCGCCGATCATCGTGCCGGTCGGCATGGAGGTCGGGTTGGCGCCGATGTCCATGTGAGGGAACGGAACCCGCCTCATTAGCGGGTCATTCTCCACGATCGACTTGACGTAGGGAGCGAAAGGGCCGGGAGCGGCGAGGTCGTTTGCCATTGGTGATTCTCCTGTCAGGCTGCCAGAGTGGCGACTGCCGTCGCGCCGGTGCCACCACCACCTTCGAAGGTGACTGTCGGCGCCACGTCGTATTTGCCGGGCTTCTTCACAGCTATGCTGGTGACGACGCCGTTGGTGAGAGTCGCAACGGCCTCGGCGCCTGCCGGCTCGAACACGACGTTCGGGACGGAGGCGTAGTTCACGCCGCCGTTCACAACGGCAACCTGCACGACACCGACCTTCTTCCAGTCGCCATCGAGAAACAGTGCATACGCCTTCGCTCGCGTAACCACCTGATCGGGTGTCTCTCCGGGGTGGTTGGTCTCGGCATACCTGAGGGCAACCGAAAGATTGTCCGTAGCCGGTGCTGGCGCGTCGCTCATCGGTATCCTCCTTATGCAGCCAACGCAGCCGGCGATGGCGCCGGTGCGATGGCTGGCGGTTGAGGCGGGGGTTGGCCGGGGGCAGCGCCCCCTTGATGCAAAGCGGCCAACTGCGGATTTTGCTTCATCTGCTGGATGGCCTGGAGCATCGTTTGAATGGTGCTTTGGGCGTCTTCCTTGACCTCGCCGATGTGCTTGCTCAGCTTCGTGGCGATGTCCGACGTTGCCGTGTAGAGCGGCGTGCCGATCGGTATCTGGTGCATGGCGTCATTGATAAGCTGAAGCGCGCCGTGCAGCTTCTCGATTGCACCCTTGATGTTGCCCGGATTCGACTGTGGGATCGTGACGCCGCCTAGATTGGCTGGGGGCGCGGTCATGCCGGGCGGAAGCCCGCCCCCTGGCACCCCTTGCGGCATCGGTCCCAAACTTCCGGACACCTAACCTCCTTCAAAAGCGACTGGCCCGCGCCGCATCACGCAAGCGCGGGCCGGTTTGATTCAGCGCCGCTTACCGTGGCGCTTCATGCGATTGCGCAGGTCCATCGGATTACCGGCGCTTGCCGTGGCGCTTGCCACGAAAACGGACGTCCATGAGCGAGACTCCTGTCGTTTGATGCCCGCGAACCAGACAGCGGGGACCGGCGATGGCCGGACGAACGCTAGGTTAAGAGCATACTTTAAGATCGTCAACTACATCATTGGTAAAGCTTGGTTATTTTATCTACTGGACTAATTCGGGCAAGATACGTATAAGCCATGTATGGATAAGATGACGGAACGGGTGGAGATTCAGTTCACTCCGCGCCAGATGGCAGGTTGCAAGGCATCTGCGGAAAAGCGCGGTCTGAAACTTGCGGCTTGGATTCGCATGGTGGCGCTTCACGCCGCCGATGGTGCTGGGTCTGGCTCTAATGACTTGCCTATGGACACGACGAGACAGAGATGAGTGATTCGCTTGGCGACCGCATGAAGGACTACGAAGCGCGTGAGGCTGGACGGCGCTTCCTACCGATGCTGCCGGTCTATGCTAGGATCGACGGCCGGAATTTCTCCGCCTTCACGCGCGGCATGGATCGCCCTTACGATCTCGCCATGACCGAGGCCATGATCCGCACCACAGAGGCGCTGGTTGAGGAAACGCATGCCCGTATCGGCTACACGCAGAGCGACGAAATATCATTGGTCTGGCAGGCCGAGCGGTCGGATAGCTCGATCTTCTTCGACCATCGCATTGCCAAGATGACCAGCGTGCTGGCGTCATTCGCTACAGCGGCCTTCATCCACGCCTTGCGTTGGGAAGGCTCATACGCCGGGCGGATCGACAATCTGCCCCACTTCGATTGTCGCGTGTTTCAGCTACCGAACCGTTCCGAAGCCGCCAATGTATTCCTATGGCGCGAGCAAGACGCAACCAAGAACGCAATCAGCATGGCGGCGCGGTCGGTTTATTCGCACAAAGCGCTGGACCACAAGAACGGTGCCGAAATGCAGGAGATGCTTTTCGCCAAAGGCATAAACTTCAACGACTACCCGAACCACTTCAAACGCGGGACGTTTGTGCGCCGAACCACGATCCGGCGCGCATTTACTGATGTTGAACTGGCCCGTATTCCCGAGGCTCATCGACCCGAGACTGGCACAATGGTGGATAGGTCGGAGACGGTCAGACTGGATTTTCCGCGCTTTGGCAGCGTGACAAACCGGGAGGCTGTGATATTCGACGGGGCCGATCCAGACGTGGCGGGTTAGCACAACGGTAGTGCAGCGGATTTTGGTTCCGCGTATCGTGGGTTCGACTCCCCGGCCCGCTGCCACTTTAGTGATGTTTGCCGCCATGCTGAGGTTTGAACGCCAATTCCGGATGTTCCTTCACCAACTCGGCTTGAGTGATATCGCGACGTTCAGCATCCTCTATCAGAGCATCCTTATTCGGGGGATCAACAGCTTCAATCAACCGCGTCTGCGACATCGCCCCAACCTTGTTGAGCGCAAACGCCAACTGCCGCGCTTCCTCGGAGAACGCCGGGCTGGACGAATGTCCATCTACCGCCACGCGAGCCTTGTTCGATAGATGCCTAAACTGGAAGCTCACCGGCTTCATGCCCTTCACGGGCGGCTCAAGCGTCGGGTCTGGGTGTTCATCAATCTCCCCCGACTCGATGCCAGGTGGCAGCCACGCCGTCAGCGTCTCCGTGGACTTAGCTTGCAGCAGAGACAGGCTGATACCGCCGACGTTTGCCACCGAACGCTCGATCTTCAAGGCCGGGTCCTTGTGCCGGGCCGCACCAGTGCGCAACAGCGTCTCCGCATGGCCCTGAGACCTCACAGAGCCCTCGCCCTGGCCCTGCGTGATGTTCGGGGTGCCGGCGATAGTGTCGAACATCTGGTTCAACTGCGTGAAGTCGCGCCATATGTCCCCAGGCACGTCCTTCACGATGTCCTGTATCTTCGCGGTCGGCGATCCATCCGTGAAGTAACCACCGGGTCGGTTCAGCTTAGCATAGGCGTTCTGGTTGACCGTGGTTGACCCCGACATGAACCGTGGTGGGTCCTCCTGCTTACGGAGCATGATGTTGATGCCGTCAATCCTCTTGTTGATGGACCGTTGCAAGAGTGCTACGAGATAAACGTAGCTGATACCCCAGAAATATCCCTCCAAAGGCAGAGGACAGAACTCGACAAATCCATGCTTTCCAGCAAGCGGATTCTTGTCATCGCGAGTTTTCATCGCGTTCTGGCTGGAAAACGCATTGAACAGTTCATGGCCGCCGAAGATCAACTGATCCCCGACAAGCGTCAGTGTCGCCCAATCGTCCTGATCGTCGTTCCAAACCCACAATTCGTCCATCGGCACGAGAGATTCGACAACCCCAGCCTCCATCGCAGCCTGCGGCGCAAACAGGTGAGTGACCATGCCACCGCTTGTTTGCGCAGGCGACCCTGACGTGGTGTAAGGAAACAAACCGCCAACAATAACCTGTTTCAGAACGTTGTTATGGTCCTCACCTTCTCTGGCCCTGACTGCAAGGTTGTCAACCGTCTTCATAATTTCTATCTGCCGATTGATCGGAAGGCCGCTGATGATCTGCGCGAATCGCGAGCGTGTTGGGAAACTCGTGTGAACGAAGGCTTCTTGCTGTTCAAGCGAGGCGATCGATTCGTTGAAAACACCGAAACTCTCAGGCTGAAGCAGATACGGCTCTAGGCCATTGCGAGACCATACCATCTGCATGATGGTCTTGCCCTTAATCAGCGCCCACAGAGTCGCCGATGAACAAGCCTCGTCAACCTCCGCCTCGGTGATGTACTGATGTAAGCCGCTGGCGGCAGCCATTCCTTTGGCTCGTTCAGCCGGCGACACTTGTCCGAAATAATCTATCGTGAAACGGAGATCGGCGGGGGAAAACAGAAACGCGGTGATGTCGCGAATCATGTCCTGGGTGCGGAGGAATGTCTGCGGCACGCCATTTTCATCGCCGGTCAAAAACAGATTCCGGAACGACAGTCCGCGCTGCACACGCTCAGACCGGCTATTGGTGCAAGCTCGCACCAACCTCGCGGCCCATCGCGCCCTATCCTTGACCTTAGACGGTATCTTCATGCCGCATGGTTACCACGCAGCGTGAGGTATCTGCAATAACCTGCTGATTCTGGACTACTTCGGGTTGAATGATCCGATAACGCGGTGCTCCGGCACGGGCGACGATCCAGGCGCCTTCGAGGTAAGGATCGGGGCGACGCCGGGCGAGGTGGCGGCGCTGAAGTTCTGTCCCATCACCGGTGAACCGGCTTGGGCGGAGATGGCGCGCTCACCGTAAATGGGTGACAGGTCGGCCCGCACGGTGCGTGTCTTCTGCTTCTGACCACCACCCCAAAATGAGTCGGCTTGTTTTTGCAAGTGAGACGGAAGCGGCGGCGCAGACGATTCCCCCGGCCTGCGGTGATCGAGGATGTTGGTGACACCTTGATCCTCGGCGACGAATTTCAGCGCGGTGTCGAACGCCGTGGCGTGGACGCTGGGCGTCATCGGGAACTTACCGGCCGCAACGTCAAGTCCCAGGTCTGGGACGTGCGACTCCTTGGCCTTACCGCCGCACGCCTTGCGTGGGCAGCGTGGCGTCTTCACCTTGGCAGGGTCGGACGTGAGGCGATCGACGTGAAATCGAGTGGCGCACTGTCGGCACCTGAAGTAGTGGCGATAGCGCGGGCGATCGTCTTCACTCATGCCATGATCGCTCCCGGTGCCACGCGCCCCGTCGCCACACGCCAAGCCACTGGCTCATCCTTAATCGGCTGCCGGTTCATCGGGTCTGACCAGAACCCGTGAGGCACCCAGCGCCAGCCGTTATGCCGCGAGGTTTGGCGCCACATCATGTTGAAGACGCGGCCGGAGATGTCAATCCCCTCCTGTATGGACCCGTCGCGCATGGCGTCCGGCATGAAGTGCCACGGGTTTTCCGGGTCGTGCGTAGCGGTCAGGACGGCGGCGACGGCCGGCGAGACTTCGGGCTCTTGTGGCGCATCTGTGGCTGTCTGGGCGTCCTGTAGAGGCTCCGGCGCGGCCTGCATGATGGCAACCACTTCGGGATCGGCCATGACGGACCGAAGCGGCGGTATGACTGGCTCTGGCGCTATGCTGACATGCTCCCCGCCCTGAAGGGCGGGGGTTCTGGTGGGCTTCATGCGGCCCTCCGGATGCTTCCTGCGTCCTCGGGCCGCCAAACGCGGTGCCCCTCAGCAGGCTTCAAGGACTTATCCAGCCCCCGTTGTAGGATATTGATCGCCGCGTTGGTGTCGGCATTGGCCTCATGGCCGCAGCCCGTGCAGACGAACCGCGCCTGATCCTGTACCTGATTCGTAAACTCTGGCGAAAATGACGGTTCACGTTGCTGCTCGTCCATTCTTATCCCTCCACTTTTCCACCACCGCTATAGCCTCCCCGACCGTCTCCGGCAGAGGTTCATCGGAC
>Ga0182012_10006720_pt1 | contig 11661 bp, 10 predicted proteins | sample 612S2SmetaG_FD_120486 | JGI IMG/M metagenome (GOLD analysis project Ga0182012, IMG submission 120486) | Permafrost microbial communities from Stordalen Mire, Sweden - 612S2S metaG | ecosystem: Environmental > Terrestrial > Soil > Wetlands > Permafrost | place: Sweden: Stordalen | collected...
AATGCTCGGCGTCAAGAGCACGTGCAAGGATCGCTGGCGTCAGGTGCTGTCCGAAGCGGCGAGAATTGATCGAAAGCATCTGCTCACTCTGGAGACCTCTATAAGCACTAATCAAACGAACGAAATGCGGGCCAACAAACTGCAGCTTGTGGTTCCCCGCGGATTGCATAACACCTATGATGACGCTCAGAAGGCCTGGCTTCTTGATCTCGCCGGGTTCATTGGCACCATTCGAGGGAAGCAGGCAAAGGCAGGGCTTGCCTGATGGTCGATGTTCACTCCAGTGAACAGCGCAGCCGCAACATGTCCGCAATCCGATCTAAGGACACGAAGCCAGAGGTTTGCGTTAGACGGCTTCTGCACTCGATGGGCTTCCGTTTCCGGCTTCACCGCAGGAATTTGCCTGGAAAGCCGGACATCGTTCTCGCTCGGCACAAAGCGGTGATCCTTGTGCATGGCTGTTTCTGGCACTGCCATAAGTGCCGCTTTGGGATGGTTAAGCCCGCACAACGGGCGGAATTCTGGGCTGCCAAGAGACAATCAAACACGGAGCGGGATCTTAGGAACAAAATTTCCCTTGAATCTCTGGGCTGGCGTGTCATGGTCGTGTGGGAGTGCGAGATCGGGGCTCACGATTTGCTAAAGAAAAGGCTGAAGGAGTTTCTCCACGAAGGGAATGGGGACCCGTGCCGCCCAGATTGAAACCAACCGCGTAGGGAGCCAGGGGCGGGTGGCCCCGATCCCGGGATACTTCCAAACCACAAATGAGGGTGCCCCCGGTCCCTCGCTTTCGGGGACCGGGGGTGCCACTGTCCTCAACCCGTTCGCGACGCTCCCGGTCAATCCCCGTAAGTCGGCAAGTAGGAAGCGATCCAGGCAGGGTCTGTGACCTTTCTGAATCATTCCGCGGCCCCGCCAGCCCGCAACCCCGCCCCACCGCCCAATCAGCCAGCCATTCTCCCCTCCGCAAAAAAACCACGCCAGTTTTGCATAGTATTACGCGCCCTTGGCGCACAATCGTTTCATAGCGTCATGCAAAGCAGGGGCAATTCGTCCGCGCAACCATCTCGCGAACGCCTCCCGCACCGCAAGTGCTTTGTTTTCTTATATCTGCGGATAACTCCCTTGTTATGTCATAGTTGCCGCGCAACCAACCCCGTAACCCGCTGAAAAACAACGTACTTATTTTCAGAAAGGGGGGTGGGGGTAGGAAAGGATTTGTCATGTCTGTCTTCTCGTACGAGTGCCGCCACATCATGCCCAGCGGAGCCAAATGTCAAGCCATGGCTCTGCGAGGCAAGCCGTACTGCTACTGCCACACCCGCCTCCACCGCTTCGCCGCCGCCCCGTCTCCCGGCCCCATGGACTCCATCAAAATCCCGGTCCTCGAAGACCGCAGTGCCATCCAGATTGCCATCGCACAGGTCCTCGATGCACTCTGTTCCTCCCGCCTCGACCCCAAACGCGCTTATCTCTTCCTCTACGCCATCCAGATCGCCTCGAAAAATGTCGAGCGCAAATTCGACATCATCCCCTCCTCAACCGAGGAAGACGTCACCCAAACCGACACCGGCGACGATCTGGGCGAGCAAGTGCGCGTCTGCGGCCTCGATGAATGCACCACCTGCTCCGAACGCGACACGTGCGAAGACTGCGAACCCGATGAAGACGAAGAAGAAGATGAATAGGACGGCGAAGAAGCAGGCGAAGACTAATCCGGCACAACTGACAGCTATTCCCTAGTCCCTAGTCCCTTAGTCCCTTAGTCCCTGTTCCCTTCCCCCACCCAACGATGGAGCCGCGCCCGCCCCGCTCATGAGAAAATGAACTTCGTGATCCAGAATCCAAAACCATTTTTCTCCGTACTCATCGCGGCGCTCTTGCTCTGCTCCGCGCTCCACGCAAATGCCCAGTCCGGCGGCAAAGCCTCCGAGCAGGCCGGCGCAATCCTCTTCCGCGACAAGGGTTGCGCCTACTGCCACGGCGTCGGCGGCATCGGTGGCAAAAAGGCGCCCTCGCTGGTCGACATCCGCAAAAACAAGCTCTGGGCCCCCCAAAAAATCACCAGCCAGATCCTCGACGGCGGACAGAAGATGCCGCCCTTCCGCGACTCCCTCACCGACGAGGAGGTGGCTCAGCTAGTCGCCTACCTCCGCGCCAAAGACCGCCCCATCCCACCGCCGTCCGATACTCCGCCGCCTCCACCGCAATAGCCGGGCCAACCCTCACTCAACCGGCCAGCGCACCCCGGTAAGCTCCTCTGAGACCTCCCACAGTCTCTTCGCCACATCCCGGTCGCGCGCCCGCTTTGCCACCACCGCCTGTGCCGGCATCCCCGCCAATTCCAAAAATCCCCGCGGACCGTAGTATCCCCCCGGCTGCGCATCCGGCGACGTAGCGGCAAGCACCGCCGGCTGCGCCCCGTCGGCCGCGGACTGCCCAACAATTTCGCCCAGCCCCCGGCTCAACCACCTCAGGAGGGTCCGCTCCCCAGGCGAATTTCCCACCAGCCCCCTTTTCGAATACCCCGGATGCACCGCGTTGCTCTGCAATCCCCATCCATAAAGCCCGCTGCGCCGCTGCAGCTCCAGCGCGAACATCAGCGCCGCCAGCTTGCTCTGGCAATAAGCAGCCCACGGTCCGTAACTCCGCTCGCCGTGCAGGTCGTCGAAATGAATCGTGCCATACCGATGCGCCAGGCTGCTCACCTGCACTACTCGCGGACGCCGGCCCTGGCGAAGCAGCGGAAGCAGCCGCCCCGTCAGCGCAAAGTGACCAAGATAATTTGTCGCCAACTGCATCTCAAAGCCGTCCGCGGTCACCTGCCGCTTCGGCAGCGCCATCACGTTGGCATTGTTGATCAGCAAATCAACCGGCCGATTCCAATTCACCAGCCGCTGGACAAACGCCGCCACCGAGTCCTGTTGTGCCAGGTCAAGCACCTCAAACCGCACCAGCGCCTGCGGCGCCAACGGCCGTAGCTTGCCCAGCGCCTCGCGGCCTTTCGCCTCGTCGCGTCCGGCCAAAATCACGTCCACGCACCCCTGCGCCAACTTCAGCGCCGTCTCAAACCCCAGCCCGCCGGTCCCGCCCGTCACAACCGCCAGCCTGCCCGCCTGTGGTGGAATTTTGCCTGTGGCCCATCCTTGCATGGATATATGCTTCTTATCGACTATCGCTGTACCCTCTTCAATCTCTTCCGTCTATGCTGACTGACTACTCACTCATTCAATCCGGAAAAAAGTTCACTCCCCCGTCAACCCATTCCAAACCATCTTGAATCCCAGCTCCCGGCAAACCCGCGCGCGCTCCGGATTTGCATTCAAATGCTCCACCGTCATCTCCGCCAACGCACGAAACATCAGCACCAGATACTCCGCAGGGGCGCTCCCCACCTCGCTTCCCTGAGCCGCCTCCCCGGTAGCCTTCAGCACCTGCAACAGAGCAAACGCGGGCTTCTCCTCGTCCTTGAACAGCCGGCCCGAAGCGCGCAACTGGGCCAAAACCTTAAGCCGCTCAGGATGCGCCGCGCCCAGCTCCAGGTACTTGTCCCATATGTACTTAAGCCGTGTCCGCGCATCCGCGTCATGCGGAAAGTCCGCTAGGTATTCGCTGAACTCCATCCGCAGCTCCAGATAGAGTGCGTTCATCAGCTCGTCTTTGGTTTTGAAGTAAGTAAACAGCGATCCCTCGGCCACCCCCGCGGCCGTAGAAATCGCCGATGTCGGCGCGCTCGCAATCCCCCGCTCCGCAAACACACGCAGCGCGGCATCCAGAATCGCTCTACGCTTGTCCTCGCTCCTGGGCCGTGACAAATCCGCCTCCCAATCTGAAATATGGATGAGCGCGTACTCACTCGTAGAATACACGATCTACTTTTCTGATGCAAATTCATTGCGGAATTCTCAAACACACAGTCCTGCGCCAGCCCGGATTTCCGTCAGCCGCCGCCAGAATACACCTCTTCAGGCCGAATTCCAGCAAGGCGCCAATCCCTCAGTTGTTCCGCAGCGCAACCATAGGGTTAACGCGCGAAGCCCTGCGTGCGGGAATATATCCAGCCAGCAAAGCCACAGCGCCAATCAGCACCACCATGGCCGCGAAGGTTATTGGGTCGCTGAGCGCGGTATTGAAAAGCAGTGCGGCAATGGTCCGCGACACGAGCAGCGATGCAACCGCGCCCGCGGCAATTCCAATCAGCGCGAGGCGCAGAGTTTTTACGAGGACACTACGCTGCACCTGCCCCATGGTTGCGCCTAGCGCCATGCGGATGCCAATCTCCTGCGTGCGCTGCGTGACCGAGTATGAGATCACTCCGTAAATGCCAAGCGCCGCCAGTACGATTCCGAGCGCAGCAAAGGCGGCCACCAGAAGCATGAAGAACTGGCGCGACGAGTTGGCGTGGATGACAAGCGCCTGGATGGGCCTGAAGTCCGCGATCGGCTGCTTGGGGTTGATTTCGCGGAGAGTACGGAGAACGCTGCCGGCCAGGGTTGCGGGCGGCAGCGTAGTGCGCAGGACGAGTTGCGCACCAGTTGGGCTCTGCTGTGTGAAGGGGTAGTAGATCTGCCAGCCGGTTGCATCCTCGGTGCTTTCCTCGCGGACGTCATCCACCACGCCAACGATACGGGAGCCGCCGCCGGTGTCGAGCATCTGGCCGAGGGCATCTCCGTTCGGCCACTTGGCCAGTCCGGCCAGATAGTTGGCGAGAGCCTTATCGATCATCACTACATTCTGGCTTTTTGGGCCGTCGTCCCAGGTGAAATCCCGGCCCCGGATTCCGGTGCCCATGGCGCGTAGATAGCCGGGTGTAACCACGTAAACTAGGGGTGAACCCGGGCTCTGGTCCGGATGCGCGCCATTTTTGGGCCATGGCATGCCCCATGCGCGATTCTGGCCGAGGGGCAGATAGTCAGTGACGCCGGCCGCCTCAACTCCGGGAATGGCGCTGACGCGTGCGATCACCTCCTGAAAAATGACAGCGCGCTTTTGAGCGCTCAGCGAGCCGTCTTTATCTCCTGGCACGCTGTCGTTGTATTCCACCTTGACTGCGGCGGCGTGCTCGGGCTGGAAGCCGAGATCGACATCGAGGACATGAAGAAAGCTGCGCAATAGCAGGCCCGCACCGACCAGCAGCAGGCAGGCCAGTGCAATCTCGGAGACGACAAGGATGGAACGGATGCGGTCATGTTTGCGGCTTTGTCCCGAGCCCGGGCCGGAGCCCTTGAGCGACTCGTGCAGGCTGCCACTGGCCATGCGGAGTCCTGGAACAAGTCCGAAGAGAACCGCTGAAGTGACGGCGATAAGAAGCGTCCAGGCCAGGGCCGCGCCGTCGATGCGCAAGGTGCTCAGAAGCGGCAAGGCGACCGCTCCCTGGTGCGCGAACCAGGAGACGAGGAGCCAGGCGAGACCGAGTCCCACAACAGCGCCGGAAAGCGACAGGACGAGGCTTTCGGTGAGAAGCTGGCGCACGATGCGGAAGCGGCTTGCGCCGAGTGCGCCGCGCATGGCGAACTCCTTGGAGCGCGAAGCGGCCCTGGCCAGCAGCAGGTTGGACAGGTTGACGCAGGCGATGAGCAGGATGGTGCCGACTGCGGACCAGAGCACAACCAGCGAACGCCGCAGCTTGCCGCTGACGTAGTCCTTGAGAGGAACCGGGACGACCCCGCCTTTACCGTTCTTTTCCGCATAGACGCCGCAGCTCAAGGGAACGGTGTTGTTCCAGCACATTTGCGGCGCCGCTGCCGCTGCGTCGTCCTTCGCCTGAGCAAGCGTGACGCCGGGTTTGGCGCGGCCAATCATGGTGATGATGTTTCCCCAGCCGCGGGGAGAGCCGTATAGGTTGAGGGGCGTGATGGCGTCAATCTTTGCTCCGGGGGAAAAGACCGCGCCGAAGTCGAAGCTCCTGGGCAGGACGCCGATGACGGTTGTTTGGGTGCCGTTCATGTCGAACGCTTTGCCCACGATCTTGGGATCCGCGTTGAATTGCGTCTTCCACCAGGCGTCGCTAATGAGGATGACGGGTGCTGCACCGTTAAGCGCATCCTCGGGGCGGAAGACGCGGCCCATGGCCGGCTGCACGCCGAGCAGTTGAAAAAAGTTCGCGATGACGTCGATGCCGGTGGCCGGAATGGGAGCGCCGCCGCGATTGAGACTCAGATTTCCAGGGCCGGAGAAGGCGAAGTATCCGGTCACGTCCTGAAAGCTGCGACTGTACTTGCGGAATTCGTCGTAGGCATCGGTGGAGTAAGTAGCGCATGACAAGCCGCACTTGGTGGGAGGCGGCGCGATCCACATCAGGCGGTCCGCATCCTGGAACGGCAGCGGCCGCAGCAGCAGAGTATTCACTACACTGAAAACGGCAATGTTTGCACCGATGCTGAGGGCCAGAATGAGGATGGCGACGAGAGTGAAACCGCGATCACGGCCAAGAGTGCGGAAAGTGTACTTCAGATCCTGCAAAAGGATGTCGAGTTTCATAAGTCCTCGCGCTTCGCGTTGTTGGTCTTTTGCGGTGTCGACGCCGCCGAAACGGATGAGCGCCTGGCGGCGAGCTTCCGTCGCGCTCATGCCGCGCCGCAGGTTGTCTTCCGCGGCCAGCGCAATGTGCTCGGCAATCTCGGCTTCGAGATCCGCGTCGAGCTTGGGTTTGTGAAAGAAAGAAAAAATGCGCGCGAGGCCGCGCCGCAGCGCGCCCATCACAGCCCTCCCTCGGGAGGCATCGCCAGCACCCGCCCCATCACATCGCTCAGTCGCTGCCAGTGGGCGGCGTCCTTTGCAAGCTGCTTCCGCCCGCTCCGTGTAATCGAGTAGAACTTCGCCTTGCGATTGTTATCGCTGGTGCCCCACTCTGCGGAAATCCATCCGCGCTGCTGCAAGCGCACCAGCGAGGCGTAAATCGTGCCCTGGTTCAGCAGCACCTCGTCTCCGCTGGCCTGCTCAATGCGCCGGGCAATGCCGTAGCCGTGCTGCGCGCCCATGGCGGCAAGAGTCTTCATCACCATCAGGTCCAGCGTACCCTGCAACAAATCGAGTTTGGATTCGCCCATCCCGCTCTCCTGTGTTCATCCCACATTAGTATGACGCAACTCATGTGGGAATGTCACAGGAAAAATATTCCACAGGCAAAAGACAAAGTGGAAGACGAAGCAGCACGCGAAGACTGATCGGGCACAACTGACAACTTACAACTGAACACTAATCTCTATTCTCTATTCCCTATTCCTTGCCCTACACCACCGCCTCCACATCCCCCACCCCCGCCGTTCCGAAGAGCCGCCGATACCGCTCCACCTCATCCAGCGGCCCCATCGCCTTCTGGTAGTTGTCAGACAGTTTCACCGCGGCCCGTCCCTCAACCTCAGTGAGCTTGCACACCAGGCTCACCGGATTGAATCCCTCATCTCCCAGCGGATTGCAATTGCGAAAATCGTTGGTCAGGAACGTTCCCCACCCCGCGCTGAACCGTATCCGCCGGTCGGCCACCCACATGCTTTCATCCTTGAAGTCGGCGGCACTCTGGAAATCTCCCGGCATGGCTCCATTCCGCAGCCGTCCGCCAAAGTAGGCATGAAGGCCCAGTATCTGCCCCGCATCCAGCGCATCGGAAGCAATCAGCCGCTTCTGCCGCGGGTCGCGTCCCCGCCGCTCCAGCCAAGCAATATACTCGTCCCCCGCAATGTAAGGGTCCTTGCTGTCCATCCTCTGCCCGGTCCAGTCCGCAACCCACTCCGGCGCATTCTCAAGAAACTGCGTAGTCCCAAATGTATCCGGCAGCAGAATCAATAACTCCCCCTGGTAAGTCTGCTGCCATAACTCCAGCACGCGATACTGCGCCTGGCATAACTCCTCATCGCTGTCCGCCAGTGCCGCCACGGCCATGGGCAGCTCATGCGCATTGGTGCCGATTGCCTCAAGATCGTGCTTGTATGCGAGATATGTATTCGAACTCCCCGCAAAGCTCGAGCCCAGCACATCGCTCATAGCCTTCACCACATACTCATGCCACAGAAAGCTATGCCGCCTCCGCGTCCCAAAGTCGCTAACGTTCAGCCGCGGAACCCCGCGCAGCCTCTCCATCTTTTCCCATAGCCGGGTCTTTGCCCGCGCATAAAGAATGTCCAGCTCAAACTCGCTCAGGCGCTTCAGGCTGGCCCGCGTCTTCAGCTCATCGATGGCCGACAGCGCGTAAATCTCCCATATCGTCGTGCCTGTCCAAAGCCCCTCAAAGCGCAGAGATATCTGCCCTTCCGCTTCGCTCAATTCAAAGTCCGACAGCCTGAAATCCTGTTCAAGCCACTCCAGAAACGCCGGCTCAAAGATTCCCCTGCGCCCATAGAAGGTGTTGCCCGCCAGCCAGATCAGCTCCGACTTATGGAACCTGAGCGTCCGCGTCGCCTCCAGTTGCTCCCGCAATTGCGCCACACCCACCAACTCTCCCAGCCGCACGGAACGGGTGCGATTCAGCAGCGTAAATGTCGCATGGGTGGTCCTGAAATGCTTCCAGATGAACTGCAGCATCAGCAGCTTGTAGAAGTCGGTATCCAACAGGGACCGCGTAATCGGATCCAGTTCCCAGTTATGATCGTGAGCGCGCCTCGCGATATTGATAATCACAATAGTCCCACTTTACCGGATCGCCCTGCCCAACCCGCAGATCTGTCCGCGGCCATGCCGGCTCCCTGTCCGCCGGCCATCGTGTTTCACCGCTCAACAGCCTCCACCATCCCCGCCAAAACCTCATCGGGAACAGCCGGCATGCCGCCCGCCTGCGACGCCACCCAACTCCCCCACAGATTTCCCGCCTCATTCAGCGTCTCAAGGTCCGCGCCTCGCAGCAGGTAGTGTGCCAGCGCGGCTGTAAATGCATCCCCTGCGCCGATGGTGTCCACCACCTTGTCCGGAAACCCGGGGTGCTCGTGCCACTCCTCGCGGGTCACCAGCAAGCTGCCTTGTCCGCCGCGTGTCACAGCCACCATGCCGAGGGTTGGAAACTCCTCGAGCAGCCGCTCGGCGCCAATCCGCAGTTGTTCCGATTGCGACCCGCCCGCGGCAGGCAATCCCAGCAGACCCAGAACCAATGGCGCCTCAGCGTCGTTCATCTTCATCACCGTTGCCAGCTCCAGCGACTCCTGGATCACCTCGCCGGAATAGAACGGCGCGCGAAGGTTCACGTCAAACAACCGCACGCACCTCGACGACGTCTGCGCCGCAAGCGTTTGTATCGTCTGCCGGGACTCAACGCATCGCTGCGCCAGCGATCCGAAACAGATTGCGCCTGCCCTCTCGGCCAGGCTCACCCACTGATCAGTAAGCTCGAGAAAATCCCACGCGGCCGGCTCGTGAATGGTGAACCTCGGTTGTCCGCCTTCAAGCATCACCGTCACACGGCCCGTAGCGTGGTTTGAATCCACCTGAACATGGCTCGCGTCCACTGGAAGCGGGTCCAGCACATCCACGGCCTGGCGTCCCAGGTCGTCGCGCCCAATCCGGCTCAGAATCGTCGCGTGGTCGCCAAGCCGCCCTGCCATTACCGCAAAGTTGGATGGCGCGCCGCCTAATCTCGATCCCTCCGGCAGCACATCCCACAACAGCTCTCCCAATCCCAAAATCAAATGCTGTTCCGTCAAAGTTTGCTCCAAAAGAACGACCACACTGCCAGCTAACTACTCTCTTCCCGCCAGCCTGCGTAGTCAATGCTTCCCACATAAATTTTTCGCGAAACGCGCTAACTCCTCCTAGCTCTTGACCCCACCCAGCGCCAAATGGAACAGTCTTCCGCATTCGACGACGCGTACTCCCCTTCGGGCTGATTCGCCAAAATCCGGTGATCGGCAATCGCATCCGCCCTGGACCGGTGCACCTCGCCAAGAAACAGCTGCTGAAATCCAGCTTGCCTCTCCAGCACGCGCTCCTGCTCATTGTTTACATAAAGAATGTCCAACTCGCCGGGCCTGCCTTGAAAGCTCTTACGCATTTGCTTTAGCAATCGCCGCATTACCACCGCGCCAAATGGATTGAACAGGAATGCGAGGCACGGTCCCGATGGCCACTGGAATTCCACCGCATCCCCACGGATCATCTTCATTGGCGCGCGCGACCAACCCGCCTTGCGCCACACCGCCAGGTTCCTGCGCGCAATTCGATCAAGCTCCTTGTGCAGCTCGACTCCCACCACCGCCTTGAAGGTCAGCTCCGAGGCCAGCAGCACCGCACGGCCCATCCCCGAGCCCACATCCACAAACGTGAATTCCTCCATAGCCGCCACCGGTCGGCTCCGGCGCCAGCGCTTCACCAGTCCCTGAAACACCGAGGGCGCAACCCCGTAGTAGGCCGTATTATGGCGATCGTGCCTTTGCCCGCTCGTCAAGTGCCGGCCCGCTATCAATCCGCTCGTCCTTACGCCAAACTCAACGTCGAACGGGTGCAGTGTGAATCCTTCACTCGCCTTCAGTCCCGGCAACTTCCGCCTCGATGCGTTCGCTGGCACCCGGGGCTTGGCGATTGAGACCTTGAGCGCGGGATCGCTCGCCAGACAGAGTTCCGTCTTTGTCCCTTCGTCGTTCACGGAATGAACCTTAGCACACGCAACCCGGATTTCCTTCAGTCCGCTGGATTGCAAACTGGCTGTTTTGATCAAACCCGGCCAGGGAGTTAGTGACTCCAAAGTAAATAAAAAGTAACTCAATCTCCAGTAAATCGGGAGCCATTCTTTTTTAACTTGCAATTCAAGTCACGTTTATGCAGAATGGCTCATCGACGTCCTCCCCTGATTATTCAATGGCTTCAGCAACCGGCTGGGCGACCCCGTGTTATCGTTTCAATTCGATGCAACACAAGGGAAACCTGAGCCACCAAACGACCATGCACTTTTTTTCAAACATCTCCCTCGAATCGAGGGCGAAACATCGCGACCCGCAAATGGCCAGAGCCCGAAAGGCCTGGCCGAATGCCTGCCTTGCGCACACCGCGAATTTCGGTGCGCAGAATTCGTTCAACATACCATCAAACTCACCTCACTGCCATACGGAAAGGGAGAAGTCGAATGCCGAAAGCTGTCCTCAGAACCCACACATTTAATGCCGAAGCAAAGATATTCGAGGGCAGTTTGCGCCTGCCTTTGGTCCAGCAGATTCAACCCCAGGCCCACGCCCAGTTGCCGGCCGAAGGCGGTTACAAATCGCAGCACTCCGCAGGCTACCGGCTCGAAGGCATCCTATCCTACAGTGCCGCGCACAGCCAGGTTGCAGGCAACCCCGGAACCAAGCCGGGACAGGGTTGGGAAACCCTGAGCACTACCGTCATTGAAAACCTGAATGTGTTGGAAGTGGTCACCGCGGATCGCGTGGTCGGTCAGATCATCACCGAGCATCCCCTGGCCGGTTATGTACCCCATATCCACTTCCTGGGAACGCGCTTCGAGAACCTGCGCATAGCCGGCCATCCGGTCCACCTGGACTTCGATTCCGACATTCTCGGCCCCAAGCCCTTGAAAGATGGGGCCTATACCAGGGACTCAGGTCTCAAAACCCGCGTCTCAAGCCAATACGACCGCATCCTCAAGGCCAAAAACCTTCCCGAAGACCTGCACGACCGGTACAATCAACTTTCCTCTAATCTTGGCAGTCCGGAGGCGGTCGAATGCTCGTTGGTCAACCAGGC
>Ga0182012_10006721_pt1 | contig 11661 bp, 5 predicted proteins | sample 612S2SmetaG_FD_120486 | JGI IMG/M metagenome (GOLD analysis project Ga0182012, IMG submission 120486) | Permafrost microbial communities from Stordalen Mire, Sweden - 612S2S metaG | ecosystem: Environmental > Terrestrial > Soil > Wetlands > Permafrost | place: Sweden: Stordalen | collected...
ACCTTGCCGTAGTTGTCGATCTTGACCAGCGCCAGGTCGGCGCCGATGTTGGCCGAGTACACGTGCCCCGGCACGCGATCGCCGTTCTGGAAGACGACCTCGATCTTGGAGACCGGGCCGACGCTCGACGGCGGATTGACCACGTGGGCGTTGGTCACGATCAGCGCGGAGTTCCCGTCGCGCTGGTAGATGAAGCCCGAGCCGGAGGCGCGCGCCTGGAAGTGGCGCACCTGGGCCGGCCCTTGCTGGCCGTTACCGAAAAACTGCTGGAACGGGTCGGCCGGCACGACCTGCTGGCCGTTCACGGTGACGTTGAGGGCCACGACCGACGGCGAGACGCGCTTGACCGCGCTCACGATCCGGTCCTGGTCGCTCGTTCCGCTCGTGAGGGAGGCGGCGCTCAGCGGCGGCGGCTCGTTGTTGGGCCCTGCGACGCCGGCAAAATGCGTGCTGGCGAAGATCATCATGGAGAAGCTTCCGATGACCGCTCCGACGAGGCCGACCATCGCCGTCCCGAAGATGCGAGAGTTCATGGGTTGACTGGGCTCCTTGCTCGGTTATTGGTATCGCGGCGTACTACCGCCCGACCCCGAAAATGTAACACATCCGGCCCCCCCTCCCTCGGCGACCGCGGGTGAGGGCGCTCACTGTGGCCCCCCTCGCCGCAAGCCGGCCCAGGGAGCGACAGGAGAGGTGCCCCCCCTGGCGCATTGTGCAGCCAATACCTCACTTCGGAAAAGGTGGGCTTTCTCTGCGTGCGTGAAGCGCTCGGTCTGAGCCGGGTCGCGGCCCTCTGCGTCGTGGTCGCCGGTTGTAGTCATGGCAGCAGCGGGACGACGGCCCCGGCCCCGCCCCCACCGGTCGTTCAGGTCGCGAAGGTGGCCCAGCAGACCGTCCCGATCACCCAGGATTTCGTTGGGACGTCCGGCGCGATTACGTCCGTCGACGTCCGCGCGCGCGTGTCGGGCACGCTCGAGGAGGCGCCGTTTAAAGAAGGCACGCTCGTCCATCAGGGCCAGTTGATCTTCAAGCTGCAGCAGACGAAGTACGAGGCCGACCTGCAAGCGGCGCAGGCGTCGCTGCTCAAAGGCCAGGCCGACCTAAAGCAGGCGACGGACACGCTGCCGGTCGTTCAGGCCGAGGCGAACGTCGCGCAGAAGGCCGCCGTCGTCGAGCGCCAGGAGATCTCGGTCGCGCGGCTGACGCCGCTCGCCAAGGAGAAGGCCGTCCCGCAGAAGGACCTCGACAACGCGCTCACGAGCCTCGAGGGCGCCAAGGCCGACCTGATCGGCGCAGAGGCGCAGCTGCACAACGCGAAAGTCACGCAGCCGGTCGACATCGACCAGGCCAAAGCCGAGATCCTTCAGGCGCAGTCGCAGGTTACCAACGCCAAGCTCAACCTGTCGTACACGATGATCTACGCGCCGGTGACGGGCCTGATCGGCTTCCTGAAGTACGACGTCGGCAACGTCGTCGGCGACCCGGGCACGAGTTCGAGCGTCCTCGACACGATCACCACCGTCGACCCGATCAAAGTGGACTTCGCCGTCGACGAGAACACGTATCTCGAACTCGCCGGCCGAACGAACGTCGAGAACGAGCACCCGCTACTCAAGCAGCCGGTCTACATCGTGCTCGCCAACGGCAAGACCTACGAACACCCGGGCTCCCTCTATACCGTGAACCCGACGCTCGATTCCAAGACCGGCACGATCACCGTCGAAGCGCGCTTCCCCAATCCCGACGCGCTGATACGCCCCGGCCAGTTCGCCCGCGTGCGGCTCGTGACCGAGGAGCGCCCGAACGCGCTTCTGATACCGCAGGAGGCGGTCGTCCAGGCGCAGGGCACCGACAACGTCTACGTTGTCTCGCAGGACGACGTCGTCGACCAGCGTTCGATTACGCTCGGGCCGCGCTACCAGAACTCGTACGTCGTGCAGGACGGCCTCAAGGCCGGCGAGCGCGTCGTCACGCAGGGCACGCAGAAGGTGCGCCCCGGGGTCAAGGTTCAAATCGTGTCGGGTAACCCGGCGCCGAGCCCCGCCGCGACGAAGTAATGGCGAAGTTCTTCATCCACCGGCCGGTCTTCGCGATCGTCCTGTCGATCATCATCGTCCTCGTCGGCGGGCTATCGATCTTCGTGTTGCCGGTTGCGATGTTTCCGCCGATCTCGCCGCCGGTCGTCCAGGTGCAGGCCACCTACATCGGCGCCAGCGCCAGCAACGTCGAGAAATCGGTCGCCATCCCGATCGAGAACCAGGTCGTGGGCATTCCGCACATGATCTACATGCAGTCGACCAGCACGTCGAACGGTTCGTACGTGCTGAACTGCACGTTCGCCGTCGGTGCTAACCTCGAGAACGCGCTGATCGACGTCCAGAACCGCGTGCAGCAGGCGATGGGGCAGTTGCCCTCACAGGTCGTCAACTACGGCATCACCGTGCAGAAGCAGTCGCCGCAGTTGCTGATGCTGGTGACGCTCTACTCCCCCGACGACAGTTACGACGCACTGTATCTCAGCAACTACGCGACGATCCATCTGATCAATCCGCTGGCGTCCGTCCCGGGCATCGGGAACAACGTCGTGGTCGGCCAGCGCAACTACGCGATGCGCGCCTGGGTCCGGCCCGACAAACTCGCCAAACTCGGCTTGCAGTCCAGCGACCTGGCCAACGCGATCCAGGAGCAGAACGTCCTCATCCCGACCGGCCAGATCGGCCAGCCCCCGGCCAAAGCGGGCAATCAGTTCCAGCTCAACATCAACGCCCAGGGGCAGTTGCAGACGACCAAGGAGTTCGGCGACATCGTCGTCCGCACGAACCCCGACGGCTCGGTCCTGCGGCTCTCCGACGTCTCGCGGCTCGAGCTCGGCGCCGAGCAGTATCAGTCGGTCGGCAAACTCAACGGCAAGACGTCGACCGTCATCCTGTTGTATCAGACGCCCGACGCCAACGCGATCTCGACGGCCAAGGCCGTGCGGTCGACGATGGAGGGGCTGGCCAAGCAGTTCCCGCCGGGCATCACCTATTCGATCCCCTACGACAGCACGCTGTTCGTCGAGAGTTCGATCCACGACGTGATCAGCACGCTCGAGGAGGCCATCGTCCTCGTCATCATCGTCGTGCTGGTGTTCCTCGGCAGCCTGCGGACGTCGTTCATCCCGATGCTGGCCGTTCCGGTCTCACTGATCGGCACGTTCGCCGCGTTCCTCGCGCTCGGGTTCAGCATCAACACGCTGACGCTGTTCGGCCTCGTGCTCGCCGTCGGATTGGTGGTCGACGACGCCATCGTCGTCGTGGAGGCCGTCGAGAAGCACCTGGAGGACGGCCTGACGCCGGTCGAGGCGGCCGACGCGGCGATGGACGACCTCACCGGACCGATCATCTCGATCGCGCTCGTACTAACGTCGGTCTTCGTGCCGTCGGCGTTCGTCACGGGCATTACCGGGCAGCTGTACAAGCAATTCGCGCTCACGCTGTCCGTGTCGGTCATCATCTCGACGATCGTGGCCCTGACCCTGACGCCCGCGCTGTGCGTGCTGATCCTGCGCGGGAAGGGCCGGCTCTGGGGACCGTTCGGGTGGCTGATCGACCGCTTCAACGACGTCTTCGCGGCGACGACCAACGGCTACCTGAAGAATCTCGACTGGCTGCTGCGCCACTCCGCCGTCGTGATCGGCATCCTCGGCCTGTTCTACATCGCCGACGGCTTCATGGGAACCAACCTCCCCGGCGCGTTCGTGCCGACCGAAGACCAGGGCGTCTTCTTCGCACAGATTCAGCTGCCGTTCGGCTCGTCGCTGTCGCGCAACGACGACGTCACCAATCAGATCGCCGGCGACATGGGCAAGATCCCCGGCGTCGAGAACGTCATTACGCTCGGCGGCTTCAACGTGCTCAACTCGGTGACCCAGCCCGACACCTCGACGCTGGTCGTCGTGCTCAAGGACTGGGACCAGCGCAAATCGGCTGAGTTGAGCCTGCGCAACATCATCCAGACGGCGTACGCCAAGATGAACCGCTACCCGCAGGCCGCCGCCGTTCCGTTCGTCCCCCCAACCATTCCCGGCCTAGGCGCGTCGGGCGGCTTCAACTTCGAGATCATGGACCTCGCCGGGCATACGGTGCAGGACCTCGCCAACGTCAACACGGCGTTCATGGCGGCTGCGGCCAAGCGGCCCGAACTGACGACGATGCGCAGCGCGATGCGCGCCAACGTCCCCCAGGTCCAGGTCGACCTCGACCGCACGAAGATCAAGACGCTCGGCGTCAACGTCAGCGACGTCTTCAAGAACATGCAGGCCTATCTCGGCGGCCTCGTCGTGAACCAGTTCGTGCTGTTCGACCGCGTCTGGAACGTCATGATCCAGGCCGAGCCCGACTACCGCGCGACGCCCGCCAACATCAACACGATCTACGTGCGCAACGACCAGGGCGGCATGGTCCCGCTCTCGACCGTCACCAAGATCAGCAATAGCGTGGGCCCCGACATGCTGCAGCGGTTCAACACGAACCGCGAAGTCGAGATCACCGGTTCGAACGCCACCGGCTACAGCACGGCGCAGGCGCTCGACGCGCTCAAGGACGTCGCCAAGCAGACGCTCCCGCCGGGCTACGGCTACGGCTGGGCGGGTACGGCCTATCAGGAAGAGACGGTCGGCAACACCCAGACGCTGATCTTCGCGCTGTCGATCGTGCTGACGTTCCTCGTGCTCGCGGCGCAGTACGAGTCGTGGCTCATGCCCTTCTCGGTGCTGCTGGGCGTACCGCTCGGCATCTTCGGCGCGTTCCTGTCGGCCGAACTGTGGCGCATCGACAACAACGTCTACGTGCAGATCGGCCTCATCATGCTGATCGGCCTGGCGGCGAAGAACGCCATTCTGATCGTCGAGTTCGCGCGAGAACGCCACGAGAAGGACGGCCTGCCGATCATGGAGGCGGCCCGCGAGGGCGCCCACCTGCGCTTCCGGCCGATCCTGATGACGTCGTTTGCCTTCATCATCGGCGTCATTCCGCTGATGCTGGCGTCGGGCGCGGGCGCCGCGTCGCGCCACTCGCTGGGGTCCGCCGTGTTCGGCGGCATGCTCGCGGCGACGTGCTTCGGCGTGTTCATCATCCCGTCGCTGTACTATCTCGTTCAGACGCTCGTCAACAAGACGTCGAAGAAGAAGCCGGCCGTCCCGGCCGTCGCGGCCGAGGCCGGCCGCCGCGCGAGCGAGACCGCGCCGTGAAGCTGTTCCTCGCGATGATCGCCATGCTCAACCTGTTGGCGTCGTGCGTCGCCAATACGCCGACCGCGCCGCCCGACGCGCACGTGCCGCAGGTCTACCGCGGCCTCGCCGCCGACGCGACGGCCTCGCTCGGCGACGTCCCGTGGCGGCAGCTGTACGACGACCCGGTGCTGCAGTCGCTGATCGAGCAGGCGCTGAAGAAGAACTACACGGTCCAGCAGGCGTACGCGGCCGTGCTCGCATCGCAGGCGAACCTCGCAATCACCAAGGGCAACCAGCAGCCGCAAGGCCAGGCGACGTTCCAGACGCCGTACACGATCAACGCCGGAGATAAGACGCCCATCACCCCGAGTAACGCGTTCGCGCAGTCGCTCGGGGTCTCGGCCAGTTACGAGATCGATCTGTTCGGCAAGTTGGCGTCGGCTACCGCGGCGTCGCAGGCGCAGTTGCTGGCGACGGAGTGGGGCCAGGCGACGCTCTTCGCCTCGCTCGTCAGCCAGGTGGCCAGCGCGTACTTCCAGTTGCTCGAACTCGACGAACTCATGGAGATCTCGCAACAGAGCGCCAAACTCCGCGAGGAGAACGTGCGCCTGATGAAACTGCGCGTCGACTACGGCGAGTCGGGGGAGCAGGATCTCTTGCAGGCACAGCAGGCGCTGCTCGAAGTCACAGAACAAATCCCCTTGATCCGCCAGGACACGATCCAGACCGAGAACGCGCTGTCGGTTCTCACCGGCGACTATCCGCACGACATCAAACGCGGCCTGACGCTGGAGCAGCAGATCAAGATGCCCGTCCTGCCGTCGACCGGAATCCCGAGCCGGCTCCTGACGCGCAGGCCCGACGTCCAGCAGTCGGAGTACCAACTCATCGCGGCCGACGCGCAGATCGACGTCGCGCGCAAACTGCTGTATCCGTCGCTCAGCCTCGGCGTCGGCGCGACGGCCTCCGGCGGGATCGTCAACGGCATCGACCCGAACCTGCCGTACAACCTGTCGAGCGGCGTCAACGGCGTGTGGTTCGGCCCGAGCGGGCTGTTCTCGATCGTGCCGCAACTCACGCAGACGATCTTCAGCGGCGGCAAACTGCAGGCCAACGTCCAGTTGGCCAAAGCGCAGCAGCAGCAGCTCGTCTTCGGCTATCTGCAGACCGTCCAGCAAGCGTTCCAGGAAGTCTCGAACAACATCACGGCCTACAACCAGCAGCGGCTCTACCGCATCGAGACCGACAAGTACACGGCCGCATCCGTCGAATCGGCGCGGCTCGCGCAGTTACGCTACCAGGAAGGCCAGACGGCGTATCTCGAGGTGCTCAACGCCGAGACCCGCGCCTATCAGGCCGAGGTCACGTCGACCAAAGCCCGATTGTCGGAGCGGCTCGCGCTCGTGCAACTATACCTCGCCCTCGGCGGCGGCTGGCAGCAGAGTTAGGGCCGCGCTCAGCCGAATTTGCGCTGGCCGGCCACCCAGGTCTCGCTGACTTTGATGGCCGAGATCGCGTCCGGGCTCGCCTTGTAGGGATCGCCCTCGAGAATCGTGAGGTCGGCCTGTTTGCCCGGCTCGAGCGTGCCGATCGAATCTTCGAGACCGATTTGCCGTGCTGCGTTGATCGTGATCGCCTTCAACGCTTCACCGACGGAGATCGCCTGGCCGCCGCCGATGATGGAATTGTCGGTGATGCAGCGGCGTGTAACGGCAATCTGCACCAGGCGTAAAGGGCCGGCCGGAGAGACCGGCGAGTCGGTGTGCAGCGAGAACGGGATGCCGGCCTTCACGCAAGCGGCCATGGGCTCCATGAATTCGGTTCGCTCGGGCCCAAAGATCTGGTCGCGAAAGGCCGCGCCATACAAGGACAGCAGGTCCGGAAGAAAGCTGGGCTGCACGCCGAGCCGCTTCATGCGGTCGAGTTGGTCCGCACGCGCCATCGTCGCGTGCTCCACGAGATTCAGGCCGGTGGACGGATTCGGGCCATAGGCCTGTTCGATCGCATCGAGCGCATCGTCGATCGCCGCGTCGCCCTGACAGTGGATCAGGATCGGCCAGCCGGCATCCTTCGCCGCTCGGCACAGGCCCGCCATCTGCGATGCGGAGTAGTTCGGCTTGCCTCGTTCGGTCGTGTGCAGGTAGGGCTTGGTCTGCGCCGCGCTCTCGGTCTGGTTCGAGCCGTCGGCCCAGAATTTCATTCCATAGAGCGAGAACCGGCTGTTCGGAATCTTCCTCGCCTTCGCGCCGGGCCCAAGCGACACGAAGGCCTTGCCGGCCGCGACGGAATCGGTGCTCAGGCTCGCGCTCATCCGCACGTCGAGCGTGGTGGAGAGTTTCGCAAGCGGTGCGACCCACTCCGGCTTGACGGTGCCGGGCTCGTGCAGCGTCGTATTGCCGGTAGCCGCGACCTGTTTCGCATACGACGCGAGTACCGTGGCAATCAGAGCGGGCGTGACGGGGGGAGCCGCGACGGAGAGGAATTTCAGCAGCGCGGGTTCTTCGTAGATCAAGCCGTTCAGCTTGCCGTCGGGCGTCCGGCCGAAGTGTCCGCCGCCGGGCAGTTCGCCGACATCTTGCGGGATCTTGGCGAGCGTAAACGCGAGGGTATTCCCCGCGCCGACGTGTCCGTTCACGTAGAGCACGAAAATCGGATGCTGCGTCGAGATCGCATCCAACTCGGCCATCGACAGATCGCCGCCCTGTAAGAGATTGTCGTAGGAGCCGGCAGAGATCCATTGGCCCGACGGCGTTTTCGCGACGGCCGCTTTCACCGCGGCGAGGGCATCCGCGCGCGCTGCGTATGTCGGATAGCCAATATCGAGCAGCAGGTTTGCGAACAGCGCGGACAGGACCGTGTGATGGTGCGGGTCGACGAACCCCGGGAACAGGACGCGGCCCTGCAGGTCGACGATCCGAGTGCCGCCACGCCGAAGCGCGGACACGTCGGCGTCCGATCCGGCGACGAGAATGTTTCCGCCGCCGATCGCCAGCGCCTCGACGGGGAGTCCGCCGGCCGTCATCGGATAAATCGTCCCGTTGCGAAAGATCGTCGCCTCGCCGTCGGCGGCGCGGGCTTCGCGCCCGGCCGCGATCGCGGCGGCCGCGGCGCCCGCCGCGGTGTAGGCGAGGAACCGGCCCCGGCTCGGCGCGGCTTGCCAAAGCCCCGCGGTCAGGTGATCGGTGATCTGGGACGTCACGCACGCTCGGCACATCGGCGGCTCCTACATCCAGAGGCCGTGGTCACGCGGCAGGTCTATCGAGCAAACGCATTAGCACCCAGACCGAACGCCCCCTGCCGCGGAGCGGCGCGCTCGGCGCAGCGGACCGGGGCGGAGGAAAGGGCGCGTAGGACGCCTGACTTGCGTTGGGCATGGCGGCGCGCGACGGCGAAGCGGAGGTACCGGCGCCATCCGGCACGGTGACCTTTCTCTTCAGCGACATCGAAGGCAGCACGCAGCGGTGGGACCGCGATCGCGTCGCCATGCAGGAAGCCGTGCGCGCTCACGACCGGCTCATGCGCGAAGCGATCGCGGCGCGCGCGGGCCGCGTGTTCAAGACCGTCGGCGACGCTTTCTGCGCGGCCTTTGCGACGCCGGAGTCGGCCGCCGGCGCCGCGCTCGATGCGCAGCGCGCCCTCGGCGGGTTCGACTTCTCGGCGGTCGACGGCGTGCGCGTCCGGATGGCGATCAACACCGGGACGGCCGACGAACGCGACGGTGACTACTTCGGGCCGACGCTGAATCGCGTCGCGCGATTGCTGTCGCTCGCCTACGGCGGTCAGGTATTGCTGTCGGGCATCGCGGCCGATTTGGTGCGAGAGAACCCGCCGCCGGAGTCGGTGCTCGACGACCTCGGTGCCCACACGCTCAAGGATTTGGAACGCCCTGAGCACGTGTACCAACTCGTCGCGGCCGGCCTGCAGCGCGACTTTCCCGCCCTGCGCGCACCGGTCGAGCGGCCGTGGCTCGTCCCCGCCGCGATGCACACGCGCTACTTCACGGGCCGCGAGGGGTTGCTGGCGGACCTGCGCCGGCAGTTGCAGGAGCGGCGTCGCGCCGCACTCTCCGGGCTGGGGGGCGCCGGAAAGACGCAGACCGCGCTCGCCTACGCGCTGCGGCATCGCACGGACTATCGCGACGGCGTCTTCTGGTGCAACGCCGAGACCGCCGGCGGATTGACGAGCGGCTTCGTCGACATCGCGGCGGCGCTGCGCCTGCCCGTGCGCGACGAAAGCGATCACGAGCGCATCGTCCGCGCCACCCTCGACTGGCTGACCGCGAACGACCGCTGGCTCCTGATTCTCGACAACGTGTCCGATCGGCGGCTGATCGACAGGTTTGCGCCGGATCGCGCCGCCGGCGACGTGCTCGTCACCTCGCGCGAGCGCGTGTTCGCGGAGGCGGGAATGCCGCGTGCGCTGGACGTCGGCGACCTGAACGAGGACGAGGCCGTCGCTTTCTTGCTCGCGCGAACCGGACGCCGAGACCCGCAGCGCGCGGAGCGGGCAGCCGCGAGCGCGTTGGCGGCCGAGCTGGGATATCTGCCGCTCGCGTTGGAGCAGGCCGCCGCGTATATCGCCGAAACGGACGCCGCGTTCGGCGACTACCTCGAGGCGTTCCGCAAGCGTCGCTTGACGCTGCTTGAGCGGTCCAGCGCGCTCGTCGCCCGCGACACCGTGGCCGTCACCTGGGCGGCGAATTTCGAGGCCGTCGAACGGGCGTCGCCGCAGGCTGCCGACCTGTTTCGCCTCAGCGCGTTCGTCGCTCCCGACGCCATCACGTACGATCTGTTCGCGAAGGGAGCGCAGGCGGCGGGGGGCGCCGTAGCGTCGGCGCTCGCCGACGCGGACGCCCTGTCGATGGCCGAGTTGCTGCGGCCGCTCGCGCGCTACTCGCTCGTCCGCACCGACGCCGCGTCGCACGCTTTCGGCGTCCACCGGCTCGTTGCGGAGATCGTCAGAGACGCGCTCGACGACGACGAGCGTCGCGGCTACGTCGAACGCGCTGCGGCCGCGCTCGAGGCGGCGTTTCCGAGCGCGGAGTATGCGACCTGGCCCGCGTGCGACCGGCTGGTCCCGCACGTCATGGCCGTCGCAGGGTGGGTCGAAGCCTACGACGTCGCGACCGAGGCCGCCGGCGGCATCTTCCAGCGGAGCGGCTCCTATCTCCGCGAGCGGGGCCGCTATGCGGAGGCGCGCGCGTTGCACGAGCGCTCCCTGGCGCTCCGCGAGCGCGTGCTCGGTAAGGATCACCTCGACGTCGCGAGCAGCCTCACGCGCCTGGCGATCGTGCAGGTGGATCAGGGCGAGCACGTCCTCGCCGAACCGTTGTTGAAACGCGCGGTGGAGATCGAAGAGCGAGCGCTCGGGCCGGATCACCTGCAGCTGGCGATCAGTCTCAATACGCTCGCTACCGTATACTCCGAGCAGGGCCGCTACGAGGAGGCTGAGCGGCTGTTCGAACGCGTGCTGAGCATCCGCGAGCGCTCGCTCGGCCCGGATCACGCGGACGTGGCCGCGTCGCTCAACAATCTCGCGTACCTCTACGCGGACCGCGGACGGCTTGCGGACGCGGAGCCGTTGCTGGAGCGCGGCTTGGCGATCCGCGAGCGCGCGCTCGGCGGCGACCATCCACGCGTGGCCAACAGTCTAACGAACTTGGCGCACGTCTACTTTGCCCGCGGCCGCTTCGCGGAGGCGGAGGCGCTGCACGAACGAGCGCTCGCCATCAGGGAGCACTCCCACGGGCGCGACCATCCGCTGATCGCGCACAGCCTCGACGGCATCGCAGAGGTTCGGCGAAAGCGGGGGCGTCACGACGAGGCGCAGCCGCTGAACGAGCGCGCCTTGCGCATTCGGGAACGCGCGCTGGGTCCAGGCCACCAGCTCTTGTCATACAGCCTCGACGGGCTCGCCGCGATCGCTCGCGAGCGGGGCCGCTACGCGGAGGCCCGGACGCTCGCCGAGCGCTCGCTGCGGATTCGGCAGGACGCACTCGGGAGCGGCCACCCGAACCTCGCGTACAGCCTCGAAGCGCTCGCCGACGTGCAGCTCGAATTAGGGGAACAGGCAGAGGCCGAGTCGGCCTACCGGCGCTCGCTCGAGCTACGCGAGGCCGCGCTCGGCGGCGACCATCCGCTCGTCGCGGTGAGCCTCGGCCGGCTGGCCGGCGCGTATATGCGACTCGGCCGCGATGCCGATGCGGTCCCCCTGCTCGAACGCGCGATAGCGATCTGCGAACGCGAGTTCGTCCCGGGCCACGGCGACGTCGCGCAAATGCGCGACGATCTCGCGCGAGTGCGCTCCGAAGCTCGCTAGAACGCGCGCCGCGCGAACTCGACGATGATGCCGGGGAAGCCGTCCGCGTAAAGCGGCCATGCGTCCGCCGTGGCCGGCGGGACGCGTAGCGTGTGATCGGCGCCGGGGAACACGCGGACCTCGACGTGGGC
>Ga0182012_10006722_pt1 | contig 11661 bp, 12 predicted proteins | sample 612S2SmetaG_FD_120486 | JGI IMG/M metagenome (GOLD analysis project Ga0182012, IMG submission 120486) | Permafrost microbial communities from Stordalen Mire, Sweden - 612S2S metaG | ecosystem: Environmental > Terrestrial > Soil > Wetlands > Permafrost | place: Sweden: Stordalen | collected...
AGCGCCAACCCGCCCGGCGAGGCCGCGCCCAACCGGCATTTCGCCCATGCCTTCATAACGGCCTTACCCACGCGTAACCGTCCTTGATACGCACCGGGAACGTCTCCAACTGGGCCTGTGGAGCGGTAAGGCACTCGCCCGATTGGCAGTCGAACCGGAACCCATGCCAGGGGCAGGTAATCGTTCGCGCTTCCACGTCAATCACTCCGCCATCCAGCGGCAATCCTTGGTGGGCGCATGTATTGCGAAAGGCCTGCAAACGCCCGTCAAACCGGATAAGCAACACGCTGATCTCGCCAATATCCCATCGAAGCGGCTTCGCGTCGTGCAACTCACTCGTCCTCGGTCCCTGCACCCAGCCATTCGCCGCCTCCGCCGGAGCAATCTGCACAAGATGCGCAGGCTCGGCCGCTGAGTCACGCGTCGGCTCGTGCGGCACCACTTCTACCTTCACGATCTCCGGCACGCTCTCTCGCATTCGCTCTTCCACCAGATTGCGCAGCGTAGTCGCCGTCTGCGAACAGCCATTGCAGGCGCCATCCATGCGCACATACACGATGTTGTCCTCGATGTAAGCCAGCTCCACATGGCCGCCATGCGATTCAATGTATGGATTGGCCGAATCGATCACCCGGTTTACACGCATGTTCAGATCGGCGCGGCTTTTGATCAAGCCATGCATCGCAAAGAGCGCATATACGGCTGGCTCCGCAGCCAACTCCATCAGAAGTTCAAGCCCTCGCGGATCGGCCTTCAATCCCTGCACGATCTTGACCAGCCCGGCCTTGTGAAACTCCTCGATCGCAATCTGCAGACCCTTCGCCTTGGCCTGCGCTTCCGGCCCAAGGGTCTCCACCGCGGCAATCGCCTTGTCCACCTTCGCGGCGAGTGCCTCGAACTCTTCCTGAGCCGTGCCTTCCTGCGTTTGAATCGGCGCGCTTGCAGCCATGGAAATGCTCCCGTCTCGCTTACCCGATCGAAGCAGCCGAATAAGCCTGGAACCCGATGCGACGCTCCAGCTCTTCATCCGTCTTCTGCCGCAGCAGTTCGCTGAATACGCTCATCGCCATCGTCAGCAGCACAGTCTCTACCGTCCCCGCAGCCGGAACCATCACCTGACGCCGAGGCAGAGCACGCAGGACAAATGCAGCGCCATCCACTGAATTCAACAGAAAGTCCTGAAACAAAGCATCTACAAACTGCCCGATCCAGATCAATTCCCCCTCCGGATTTGCCCGCAAACGCGCCAGTGCATTTTCCGCGCCCTCATTGCGCTGTTCCAGCCGCTCCACAAAGCGAGCGACGGCAAGCTCCAGCAATAGATCGAATTGTTGCCGTTCATGCATGTCCATCGTCAGTTCTCCCCCGCTGAAGTTACAGAAACCCGCTCATGTATCTGTCCCACAAGATCCATTGCGCTCGCTGCAAGCTCTCGTTCGTTGTGCCACTCAAATAGCTTTCGCGCCTCCTGTAGTTTTTCAAGCGCGGGAGGAAATATGCCCAGGTGCGCCAAAGCGTTCGCCTGGTTCGACAGAATGCGCCCGTACCCCACCGGGTCGAAGGCCTTCTTGCGCACCGTAATAAGCTCTTCGTAAAGCTCTACCGCCTGCACCAGATTCTCCTCCGGATGTGATGACGTAAGGTACTGCAGCGAGTTCGCGAGATTGAGCTGAATGCTAGACCACAGCTCAGGCAACTTATCGCGATCGCAATGCCGCAGCCCTTCGCGAAACGACTGAACCGCAATCGCCATGCGCAACTGGTCGCCTGCCTCACTCATGCGCATGGTAAGGTAGAGCAGCCCAAGATTGTTATGCGCCAGCGCAAATAACTCGGCGTGTTCCTCAGCCACCAGGCCGCCGCGCAACACCTCCTGGTAGGCCGTCACCGCTTCCTTCATGCGGTCGTCGCGGCCATGCGCCTGCTCCTGGCAGGCCACGCCCAACTGCATCCAAAGCTCGCTGCGCATCTCAGGCATATTCGCCTCGCCCATCAGCGCAATCGCGTGTCGGTAATACGTCAACGCCTTGGAACAAGACGGCTCCGGCTGTGTCCGCCACAGACTCGCCAACTGCGCGGCAAGTTGCGCGGCAAAGAGCGGTGAAACTTCGCGCGTCGCGGCGACCGCAGTTTCGAGCGATGCGATCGCTGGCAAGGTCTCGCCGCCTTCTATTGAGCTCACCGCCTGCGTCATGAGCGCCAGAGCCAGCAATTCGCCGTCCAGACCCTCGGCGCTTGGTGCGTCCTCGGCAAGTCCAAGACTGTACGCGGCAACCTCCAGCAAGCTGCGCAACTCACCCGTCAGCATCCCGCGCAACCGCTCAAGATCGTCCGCAGCCGGACTCAACACGAAGCGGTTATAGGCGGCAATCGGCCCGTCGCACTTGCGCAATTCTTCCAGCGCCTGCGCCCAAGCACCCTCCCGAGCCAAGGCGTAAAAGGACCAGCAATCCGGCAGTCGATGCTGCGCCGCAACGCATTCGTGAAGCAGGTCCCTGCTCATCTCTCCAGGCAGTACAAGCAGCCCAACCGGAACAGGCAGAATGCCCACAGGCTGCGGCCGCGAAAGTCGAATTGCATCAGTCATCTCGTCTGCTTTCAAGATCGCTTGCCCTTATGAACCCAGGGGCGGATGCGGCAAATCACGAGCCGCCGCGCGCACCATAAAATTCGCTGCAAGCTGCGCCCGTTCGAGCGTTGGATAAACAGCAATACGGCGGCTCACCGTGTGTAACGGAGCCTCCGCCGCCTCCTCATTCCAAAACGATACGTCCAAGAACACCACCCAATGTCCAGACTCCGGCTCGATCTTTGCCACCACCCCCACTGATCGTTCCGGAAATCCATCCTGGTCAGCCACTCGACACTCCCAGAGCCACTCGCAAAGCACCCTGCTGTTCATCCCAGAAGGCGATTCGCGCCCCCTCCATCGCCCGCATTCCCAGCGCCTCCCAGATCAGCACCGTTCGATCGCCGCGCCCGTTGCGCTGCTTCAACATATACCCTCCGGAAGCATTCCCATGCGTCGGCATCAGCCACATTTCCGGCCCCTTCACCAGCGCCACCACGCCGTCCGTAGGGAAGTAGCGTTTCGCAATTTCGCCGGAGAGATGCAGATAACCACCAGCCGTAAATTCCACCTCAATCGGCATGGGCCAACTCCACATTCGTGCTGCGCTCCGCCAACTGCGACAACAATAACTTGGCCAGCTTGCGCATGGCCTTCGCGACCGGGTCAGACAAAGGATCGCCGATGGTCAGGCTCTGCGCTTCAATCAGGTAGACGGTGATTTCTTTGGGATAATCCTCCTTGAGCAGCCAGTGAGCAAACGTCAAAGCATGGTCCCAGCGAAAGGCATGCAGATTGATGCCCGCTAGTGGGGGAAGTGTTTCCACCTCCTCCGCAGGCAGGCAAAAGAGCGAGCCGGGTTCCGAGCCGCTCACGCAGGCATCGACAAGAATTACATGGCGAACGCCACGCATCTGGAAGGCCACGTCCATGCCGCCAGTGCCGCCGTCGGCGCAGCGCACGCCTTCTGGCAAGCCCAACTCCCACAAATGACGAATCAACACCGGACCAACAGCGTCGTCACCGCGCAGCAGGTTGCCGCAGCCGATAATCAGCGTATCCGCAACCTTATCCGTCGGGAGCGTGTAATTGGTCATCTCAACCTTTCCAGCCGACACCCGATCAGACTTAGGATCCTTCGCCAATCCTGAACTTGGAAAGCTCCTTGCCAGTCTTCTCGTCATAAGCATGCACGGTGCACACCAGGCAGGAGTCGAACGAGCGCGCCACATGGCCCATCTCGACCGGGTCCATGGGGTCGACAATCTCTGCGCCCATAAACGCCCGCTCCATCGGTCCCTGTGCGCCACTGTTATCGCGCGGCCCAATATTCCACGCTGTCGGAGTCACAATCTGGTAGTTCTCGATCTTGCCGTCTTTGATGATGATCCAATCCGAAAGCGAACCGCGCGCCGCCTCGGTCGAGCCAAATCCCTTGCCCTCAGCATGCTCAATCGGTTTGGTGTAGAACTTGTCATGCAGGTCCATCGCGTCGAGCCATTTCCGTGCAAGCTTGTAGTACTTTGCAGCTTCATGCATCCTGCTCAGCACCCGCACCAGCACGCTCGGTCCTTCTGACTTCACGATGTTCAGGAACAGCGGATCGTAATCCTGATGCGCCGCCGCATTCGGTCTTCCCGCAACCACCTGGCGAGCCAGCGGACCAGCCTCAAGCGGCAGCGAACCACCTCTGCCTGGCACCAGATACCGGGGCGATTTAGCCCAGCTGTACTTGCCTTCCTTATGACCATCCAGCGGGTCGATCGGCTCCGTGCGGCCTTCCCATGGATGCAGCGAAGTCGTGCCGCGATAGAACGAATGCGCTGTATCCTCACGCACCTGCAAATGATCGAAGTCATGGAAGGCGCTGCCATCGTAAACTCCCGAGCGATTGATCAGGGCATCGTTGCGTCCATCAATCGTAGGGTTCTCGTAAAGCTCAGGCTGAAAATAAGTACCGGTGGCAAGATAAGCTCCGCAACCCGATCCAAACTTATGCAACCCGGCCTTCATGCCGAAGCGAATCAGCAATCCGCAATCGGAGTTATGCTGGCTCTCGTTTTCATCCGCCCAGGCCAGCACATCATTCCATGTCTTGTTCTCAAGCCATCGATCCACCGAGCAACCCAGCCAGCAGGTTTCCAACCACTCGCGCTTCCACCACTCCAGAATGGCGATAGATCGCGTCACATCGGAAAGAGTCGGCGCACACATCACTCCGCCAGGGATCATGAAGCTCGAATGCGGCCACTGCCCGCCAAAGATCGCATACACTTCCACAGGTTTACCAGAGAAGGTAACGCCCTTTTCATAACTTGTGCCAACGAAGGGCGCAAAGCGTCGAACGCACTCATCGTATTCCGGAATCTTGGCGTAGTTCTTGTTCGTCAGATCGATGGCAAACAACGCATAAAACCAGCGTGGAATCGACTGCAGCGTCTCGCATGCCTGCGCGATATTGCGCACCAGTGTGGCATTCTGCGGCACATGCGTCTTCCAAGCAGTATCCAGCGCGTAGCATGCCTTGTAAAGATGGCTGCCGCCGCAGATTCCGCACACACGCGGCGTCACAATCAGCCCCGCCTGCGGATCCTTGCCCTTTAAAATAATCTCAAATCCGCGGAACATGCTTGCTTCCGTCCACGCATCCGTCACCACGTTGTCCCGCAGAGTTACCCTCAGATCCAGGTCGCCTTCCACGCGGCCCAGTGGGCTGATTCTCAAATTCTCGCCTGTCGCTGCCGTTGCCATTGCGATACTCCTTCGTGGGCTCGCGCCACTGTTTGCGTTTGCCTTGCTTGCGAGGTTTGCGGGGGAGGGAATTGCCTCCATTTAGACGACGAACATATCTTCCTTGGACCACAGCGGTGCGGCAATCCGCGCCGCCGCAGCATGCGCCATATAGGTCACATGATCCGTGCCCGACTGCAGTTCCTTGGGGATGGTTCCACTGATCTTCTGCGTCTTGAAGACCGTCCCCGGCTTCAGATCGTGGAAGGGAAACTCCGGCTCCGTGCATCCCGTGCATGGCATGCCCGCGCGCGTCTTCGAGGACTGGCGATTCCACAGGATGCGGTTGCATGGCGAGTGTGTCATCGGTCCACGGCAGCCATACTCATAGAACAGGCAACCCGTGCGCGTGCCCTGTCCAAACTCCATCGTCGACTGCTTGTACTCATAGAACTGCACGCGCGTGCAGCCCGTCTGCGTAAAGGTCTTGAAGAAGGTCTGCGGCCGTTGCAAATCGTCGAGCGCGATGTCGCCGGCACGTCCCGAAGCCACGGCAATCAGGATCTGCGTCACCCAATCCGGATGCGCGGGGCAGCCCGGAATATTGATCACCGGCAAACCCCACTTCGACTTGAAGTCCGCGCCAAGGAAGCCGCCCTGCTTGCGCTTCAGATACTGCAAGCCCACGTTGTCCACCGGATTCGGCTCAGTCGCTGGAATGCCGCCCCAGCAGGCGCAATCGCCCAGCGCCACTACCGCGCCGGCCTGCGCGCAGATATCCTTCACCCAGTCCTTCATAGGACGGTCGGCAAACATGTTGAAACGCCCGGAGCCATTCGGCCCCTGAATCACCGTGCCTTCAAAGACAAAAATATCCAGCGGTTTCGCACCGCTGGCCACGTCATCGAAGATACGCTTGGCATTCTCGCCCATCTCCATCCCCAGCGATGGATGCCACAGCACATCGATTCCAAAATCGGTTACCAGATCGCACGCACTGGGCTCCTCGGCATTGAGGAAGGACATTGTGTTGCCACTGCAAGCTCCACCTTGAAACCATAACAACGAAGCCATCGGTCAGACTCCTTTTCGCGAGGCAAACTCCGAGCCAAGCGATTGAAATCGACAGGTGCAACGAGCCGCAATAGCAAGAACTAGCTAATTTGCGCCGGCTCACGTCCAGCCGCAACCACCAGCCCCCGCGAGATAGCCGTCCGCATCAATTCCATCTGGTTATGGACATGCAGCTTCTGCATCAGGTTCGCTCTGTGCCGGGTCGCCGTGTGATGGCTGATGTTCAAAATGTCGGCGACCGCCTGCGTCGTGTGTCCGTCGGAAACCAGTTGCAGCACCTCGCGCTCCCGCGCCGTCAACTCCGACTCTTTTTCATCCTGCGTCGCCACCCGCGCCATATCGATAGCCGGCGTAACATAGCGCTCGCCGCGCAGCACCAATGCCATCGCCTCAAACAGTTCCGAATCCAGCGCATGCTTGAGCAAGTAGCCACGCGCCCCGGCACGCAATGCCTGGGCCACAAACTGCTCGTCGTTGTGCATCGACAGCACCACCACCGCAAGGCGCGGCCATAGCTTGTGAATCCGCCGCATCGTTTCCAGACCATCCAGGCGCGGCATCGCCAGGTCCAGCAGCACCACATCCGGCAACGCTCGCGCGAAATAATCCCCGAGCTGGTTCAATGCCTCTTCGCCGTTATCCGCCTCGCCAATCACCTCATAATGGCCATCCATGCGCAACAGGGCCGCCACGCCGCGCCGCACCAGTGCGTGATCGTCCACCAGAAATACGCGTGCTAATCTCATACTTGCGCCACCCTCACCAATATCTCTGTGCCGAACCCCGGTCGTGAACGAACCTCGAATCGCCCCGGCAGCATGTCGGCGCGTTCCTTCATTCCCATCAGGCCAAGCCCCGTATGCTGCGCCGCATCATCGAACCCCTTGCCATCATCGCGAATCGAGAGCAGCACGTCCCCGCCGTCTTCCACCAGCATCACATCCACGCGCGTCGCCTCGGCATATTTCACCGTGTTCGTCAGCGCTTCCTGCGCAATGCGATACAACGCCAGTTCCGCAGCCTTCGGCAACCGTTCGCAGGTCGTCGAAAGATCCAGCACAATCGGAGTCCCGAGCCGTTCCTGGTAATCGAGCGCCAACTGCCGCAGCGCTCCATGCAGTCCCAGCCGGTCGAGCGTAGGAGGGCGCAGACGCCGCGCCAGATTGCCCAGCAGCTTCGTGGAGTGGCTCACCTGCATGCCCAGTTGCGCCATCTCCGAACGCAGGTCAGAAGGCACCTGCCTCGCCAGCACCTGCAGGCCCAGTTGAATTGCAATGAGCGCCTGTCCTGCCTCATCGTGCAGTTCGCGCGCAATATGCTTGCGCTCCTCTTCGAGCCGCAACAGGTTGTATGCCGAAAGCGCCCTCACCTGCTCGCCTTTGATCTCCAGCGCTGCGCTCTTAATCTCCAGCGCCTTGATCAACTGCGCATTGCGAATCGCGACGGCCGTCGTGTTTGCCAGGGACTCCACAAACGCCGCATCCTGCCAGGTGAATGCCGGCTGGTTGCTTCCGCGATGCAGCTCAAAGAAGCCCAGCACGCACTCTTCCACATCCTTGATCGGAACGCAGAGCGCGCGTTGCACTTCAAACCGCGTCAGCAGATCCGCATCCGCTATCTTGTCCTCTGGATACTCATTCGAGAGATAAGGAAACTCATTCTCAAGCACATGCCCGGGCAGTCCTTCGAGCGGATCCCAGTTGCGCCGCCACTCCTGCCATTCGCCGCGATTCCAATACGCCTCCGCAGACATGACGAGTTTGGCTGCGCCTTCCACCGGCAGCGCCAATCCTGCAAACGCTCCATCCGCCTTCAAAAAGCGCGCCGCATGCTCGACCAAACGCCGCACCAACTCCGACGGATTCAAATGCTGATTCACCGCCGCATTGAAGGCCAGCAATATCTCGAGGGACTGACTCCACTCCTGCATACGATCGAAGAGTCGCGACCTCTCCACCCCAATCGCTGCCTGAATCGCCAGCGTCTCAGCCACCGACAGATCCTGCGTCGAAAAGCCGCCTGCCGAGCGGTGATTCTGCACCTGCACCGCTCCCACAACATAACCCTGGTGGTTCAGCATCGGCACGCACAGGGCATTCCTGCAGCCAGCTTGGACCAGATCCACGCAAGGCAAACGATTATCGGGATTCGCTGAATCAAATAAATGCGACTGGCGATGCCGCACCACCCATTGCGAAAGGGAATTGACCGTCTCCGGTCCGTACTTCCCATGGATGCTCAGATCCCGCGTCACCTCCACCGGCCGATGCACATACGAGGTGCGAAAGTACGGCACGTCCTGATCGTATAACTCCACCAGCGCATATTCGGCATGCAGCAGATGCGCCGCCTGGCGCGCCACTGCCCGCGCCAACATGCGGGTATCCAGTTCGTGCAGCACCGCCGCAGCGCCACTTCGCAGCGCCTCAACCTGCCCTGCCAACTGGCGATTTTCAGCTTGTAACGCAGCCATCTCCGCGTGCGTACTTGAGTCTTCCGTGATTCTCGGCCGGAAAGGATCGGCATAACCGTGATTGCTCAGTTCCCTAAGCGCAGGGATATCGTAGCCTCCCCGGCCGCCAAGAGCCTCCGTCGCTGTTACACCGTCACGCATCGGGCCTGTTTCTGTTCCAGCAGACAAGCAAGCCATTCCCTCATGCCCGCGCCGGTCTTGGCGGAGACCGCCATGATCCGCATCCCGGGACGCACCGCTTCAATGTTGGCCCGCGCAGCTTCCATATCGAACTCGCAAGCCTCGGCCAGATCCATCTTGGTGATCACCGCTACATCGGCGGAATTGAAGATATTCGGATACTTGAGCGGTTTATCTTCGCCTTCGGTTACCGACAACAATACGACCCGCAAATCTTCTCCCAAGTCATAGCTCGAAGGACAAACCAGATTGCCGACATTCTCAATGAATAAAAGGTCAAAATTGCTCAGATCCCATCCCGCCAGATGATCGGAAATCATCTGCGCCTCCAGGTGGCAGCGCCCATTGGTATTGATCTGCTTTACCGGCACTCCGGCCTCGGCCAGTCGCCGCGCATCGTTGTCCGTCGCCAGGTCGCCCACTAGAGCCGCCGGAGAGTGGCCCTCCTCGCGCAAGGTGCGAAGTGTCCGCTGCAAAAGCGCAGTCTTGCCCGTCCCGGGACTCGAAACCATGTTCACAGTCAGCAGACCCGCAGCCTGAAGCCGCACCCGCAGGCCCCGCGCAATCTCGTCATTCTTGTTCAGAATGCCCTTGCGAATTTCCAGAACCCGCGTTTCCATAAGCTTTCCTCTATTCCGGCATCTCGATTTCTATCGATTCTATCTCCAACTCGCGCCCCTGCCGGATATCGCCACTCGGCGTATCGCACCGCGGACAGCGAAAGCTCTGCACGCCATCCAATTCAACCTCAGCCGCGCACGGTACGCAGTAAACCTTGACAGCGAGTTCTTTCACAAACAAGGTGGAGTGGTCAAGCATCGTATCCGCAGTAGCAATCTCATAGCTGAACTCAAGAGCGCCGCGCACCACGCCAGACAGCGCCCCCAGGCGCACGTGTACCGCGCTCACCCGCGTGGCGCCAGCCTGCTTCGCACTCTCGCTGGCCAATTCCACCAGGTTGTACGCTATCGAAAGTTCATGCATTGCGAATTACTTGATCTCCGCTCTGAGGGTCTTACCGTAATTATGCGCGAACGCGATCCCAAAGCCCAGCGTCGCCTGCACATTCGGATCTTTCAAAGCGCTTAAAAGCCCGAATATCCCTTTCGGCGAATATTTGGCATACTCCTGCTTCTTGTGAGTAGAGGTCGCCGCAGCCCCCATACCACCTACGACTTCGACCGTATCCGGAGCCAGCGTCCCGCTCGCCTGCAACTGGTTGAGCGTCTCGAACATGCTCTTCGCGTGATCCAGCAGCCCGGAGCGTTTGATCTCAATTGCCACCTCCATCAGCGCCGGCAACGCTGTCACAGCTTCCTTGATCTTGCCGAAATCGATCTTCGACTCAGCCTGCGTCACCTCATGAATCGACTCCGCCACCGAATCCGCAATGACCTCGCTCCGCTCCAGGAATTCTTCTGCCGCCGTCAGCGCAAATGCCGCCAGGTCCAGGTGATCCAGCAGAATATGCAGCGATGCGATCGTCTTCTCGTTCCCGAGCCGCTCAATCAGCCCCGAAGAGAGCAGCCGCCCGAAGGCCGGCCCAAACCCCGGTTGACTGGTCAAATCCGCCACCTGCAAACCGGCATGCGCCAACCCCGGCAGCTTCGCGCCCAGCCCGTGCGTCTCCGCCGAAATCGGAATCTGCCGCAACTCACTCAGGCTCGAGGAAACCGACTCCGCAATCACCTCGCTCCGCGCCAGGAACTCGCCCGCCGAGTCCGCCACCAGCGCAATCACATCCAGCCGGTCCAGTAGCCGGTTCAGAGCCTCCGCCGTATCCGGGCGTTCCAACCGCGCCATCAGCTCTTCCCGCGCACTCACCGGTACTGCCATCAAGCCAGTCATTCCCATCGCCGTTCCTCTCACATCTCAGACACCCGCGATTGTAGGCCCGCATCCACAACTCCCGTCATGGCATGAAGTTGCCATTTCTCGCTCAATCCGTTCGCTTTGGCCCCCGGTCGAACCATCCAACGCGCAACCCGGGTTCGCAGGCCGCGCGCCGAGTCGAGTGCTAACCTTATAGGTGGTGTTTCTGAGGAAGTGAAACTCCTCATCGGACGCCAATCGATTCGCCCAACCCTGCGCAATTCCTTCAGGAGCATCCTGAACGATTTCCGCGACAACCCACAACGGAGACACACCAGGATGTTCGGGAAGACGGTGAAAATCCGTCACTGCCCCGCAACTGTGAGCGCATCCGCCAGACTCCTCGTCCCTCTTGAGGACAGAAGTTTCGGCAGTAATCCGGCCAGAAGCCACTGGGAAACTGCTTCCTGGGAAGGCGGTTCGGAAAGGCGCAAGTCAGGATACCGGTCCTATGGTGCCCATCACCCGCTTACGTTCCGAGGGGAACGGAGGATATTGATGTCCATTGCACCTTGCCGCTCCGGCATTCGTTCGTTCGCCAGCCTTTTCGCCTTCATCCTGCTTCTCGCCCCAGCCCTCCTTCAGGCCGGCATTATTCGTGGCACCGTCACCGATACCACCGGAGCTACCGTCACCGGCGCCACTGTCGTCCTCCTCAACGGCGGAAACTTCGTCTCGAAGACCGTCTCCACGGCCGACGGCAGCTACCAGTTCACTACCGGCCAGAGCGGCCGCTTCGTTGTCGCCATCACCGCCCAGGGAT
>Ga0182012_10006723_pt1 | contig 11659 bp, 12 predicted proteins | sample 612S2SmetaG_FD_120486 | JGI IMG/M metagenome (GOLD analysis project Ga0182012, IMG submission 120486) | Permafrost microbial communities from Stordalen Mire, Sweden - 612S2S metaG | ecosystem: Environmental > Terrestrial > Soil > Wetlands > Permafrost | place: Sweden: Stordalen | collected...
ACCAGCTCCGGACGGGTTCCCACTGAAAAGGGCTACCGCGAGTTCGTCGACCGGCTCGACGACGTCAAGCCGCTGTCATCGGCCGAGCGGCGCGCAATCCAAAGCTTCCTGGAATCAGGCGTCGATCTCGATGACGTGCTGCGCCGTGCGGTGCGGCTGTTGGCTCAGCTGACCCGTCAGGTGGCCGTGGTTCAGTACCCGACGCTGTCTACGTCGACGGTTCGCCACCTGGAAGTGATCGCCCTCACACCGGCCCGGCTGTTGATGGTGGTCATCACCGAGTCCGGGCGGGTCGATCAGCGCATCGTCGAACTCGGCGACGTCATCGACGATCACCAGCTTTCCCAGCTGCGCGAGATGCTCGGCCAGGCGCTGGAGGGTAAGAAGCTGGCGGCGGCCTCGGTCGCGGTCGCGGACCTGGCCGGGCAGCTGCGCGGTGCCGGCGGGTTGGGTGACGCGGTTGGCCGCTCGGCGACGGTATTGCTGGAATCACTGGTCGAGCACACCGAAGAACGCCTGCTGATGGGCGGAACCGCCAACCTCACCCGCAACGCCGCGGACTTCGGCGGTTCGATGCGATCCATCCTCGAGGCTCTCGAGGAGCAAGTGGTGGTGCTGCGGTTGCTGGCGGCTCAGCAGGAGGCCGGCAAAGTGACGGTGCGGATCGGTCATGAGACGGCGGCTGAGCAGATATTGGGTACCTCGATGGTGTCTACTGCCTACGGCACCTCGGACACTGTGTTCGGCGGTATGGGTGTGCTGGGGCCCACGCGAATGGACTATCCGGGAACTATCGCCAGTGTTGCCGCGGTTGCTCTCTATATCGGCGAAGTTCTCGGTGGGCGATGAACCTCGGTGGGCGATGAACCTCGGTGGGCGATGAACCTCGGTGGGCGATGAAGCAGTATCTGGCGCAGAATTTGTGGACAGCCGCTTAGAGCGCGGCAACAAAACCCCTCATAGGAGAGTCAAGCGTGGCACGCGATTATTACGGGCTGCTCGGCGTGAGCAGAAACGCCAGCGATGCGGACATCAAGCGCGCTTATCGCAAGCTTGCGCGCGAACTGCATCCTGACGTCAATCCCGATGAAGCCGCGCAGGCGAAATTCAAAGAAATCAGCGTTGCCTACGAAGTGCTGAGCGACCCCGAGAAGCGTCGCATCGTCGACTTGGGCGGGGATCCGATGGAAAGCGCGGCCGCATCGGCTGGTGGGTTCGGCGGCTTTGGCGGTTTGGGTGATGTGTTCGAGGCCTTCTTCGGGGGCTTCAACGGGGGTTCGACATCGCGCGGTCCCATCGGCCGGGTTCGGCCGGGTTCGGATTCGCTGTTGCGGATGCGGCTCGATCTCGAGGAGTGCGCCACCGGTGTTACCAAGCAGGTCACCGTCGACACAGCGGTGCTGTGTGACCGGTGTCAGGGCAAGGGCACCAACGGCGATTCTGCGCCGATCCCGTGTGACACCTGTGGTGGTCGCGGGGAGGTGCAGACCGTGCAGCGTTCGCTGCTGGGCCAGATGGTGACGTCGCGGCCATGTCCCACTTGCCGCGGTGTCGGGGTGGTTATTCCCGACCCCTGCCACCAGTGCGTCGGCGACGGCCGGGTGCGGGCCCGTCGCGAGATCAGCGTCAAGATTCCCGCCGGTGTGGGTGACGGCATGCGGGTCCGGCTCGCCGCTCAGGGCGAGGTCGGGCCCGGGGGAGGCCCGGCCGGCGACTTGTATGTCGAGGTCCATGAGCAAGCCCACGACATCTTCGTCCGCGAGGGCGACGACCTGCACTGCACGGTGTCGGTGCCCATGTTCGACGCGGCGCTGGGCGCTACGATCACCGTCGACGCCATCCTGGACGGCGCTAGCGAGATCACCATTCCGCCTGGCACGCAACCGAATACGGTCATCACGTTGCGTGGCCACGGGATGCCGCAGCTGCGGTCGAGCGTGCGGGGGAACCTGCATGTCCACGTCGAGGTGGTGGTACCCACTCGGCTGGATCACCATGACAGCGAACTACTGCGCGAGCTGAAGACCCGCCGCAGCCGCGACGTCCCCGAGGTCCGGTCGACGCACTCCGCCGGCGGCGGACTGTTCAGTCGGCTACGCGAGACCTTCACCGGGCGCTAGCGCGGGTTTTCGGTTTCCGAGGCCCTGCACATGGTGGCGGCGCTGTTCTACGTCGACGCACTGCCCGAAACCGGCGCGGTTGCCAACGTTGACGGCGACGAAGGGTTTCACGCTGCCACAGTGCGGCGGATCCGCCCCGGCGAGGAATTGGTGCTCGGCGACGGCGCCGGCGGGTTCGCCCGCTGCGTGGTCGAGCAGGCCGGCCGCGAGGGGCTACGAGCAAGGGTGCTGGGGCGATGGAGCGTCGCTCCCGGGCGGCCGCCGGTCACTGTCGTGCAGGCTATCCCCAAGTCCGAGCGCTCGGAGTTGGCGATCGAATTGGCCACGGAGGCCGGTGCCGACGCGTTCCTGGCCTGGCAGGCGTCTCGCTGTGTGGCCAACTGGGAGGGCGCCCGGGTCGACAAGGGCCTACGCCGGTGGTGCGCCGTCGCCCGGTCGGCGGCCCGCCAATCCCGCCGCGCGCACATCCCGCGAGTCGACGGCGTGCTGTCCACCGGGGCGTTGACCCAGCGGATCCGCGACGAGGTGGCCGGCGGCGCTGCGGTTCTGGCCTTGCACGAGTCGGCGACCGATCGGCTTGCCGATGTCTTCACAAATGTTGCTGTGGCACAAGCTAACTCGTTGCTTCTCGTGGTTGGCCCGGAAGGCGGAATCGCTCCTGAAGAAATCGCGGCGCTGGCCGACGCGGGCGCCGTGGCGGTCCGGCTCGGCTCTCAGGTGCTGCGGACGTCGACCGCGGCCGCGGTCGCGTTGGGCGCGCTCGGGGTGCTTACCTCCCGGTGGGATGAGCCTGAACCTTTGGGAGGCGGCCCTGACCAGCGGTAGACTCGCAGCCAGCGCTTCGCCCGATACTCTTCGCCCGATTCTCACAGAAAGCAGGCATCAGAAACCACGTGACGCCACGCGAGACCAGCGCTGCTGACGCGGCTGCTTTCCAGGCCAACGCTCAGGTTCGTAGCAGCATCGATGTTCCGCCCGATCTCGTCGTGGGCTTGCTTGGTTCGGCCGACGAGAATTTGCGCGCCCTCGAGCGCATTCTCAACGCCGACCTGCATGTCCGTGGCAACGCCGTGAGCATCTCCGGTGAGCCGGCCGACGTCGCGATCGCCGAGCGGGCGATCTCTGAGCTGGTCGCCATCGTGGCCAGCGGTCAGCCGTTGACACCAGAGGTGGTGCGCCACAGCGTCGCCATGCTCGTCGGCAGCGGTAACGAGTCACCGGCCGAAGTCCTCACGCTGGACATCTTGTCGCGCCGCGGTAAGACGATTAGACCCAAGACGCTCAACCAGAAGCGCTACGTCGACGCCATCGACGCCAACACGATCGTTTTCGGGGTCGGCCCGGCCGGGACCGGCAAGACGTATCTGGCCATGGCCAAAGCGGTCCACGCGCTGCAGACCAAGCAGGTAACCCGCATCATCTTGACCCGGCCGGCGGTGGAAGCCGGTGAGCGCCTTGGCTTTCTGCCGGGCACGCTGAGCGAGAAGATCGACCCCTACCTGCGACCGCTGTATGACGCGCTCTACGACATGATGGATCCCGAGTTGATTCCGAAGCTGATGTCCGCCGGGGTCATCGAGGTGGCGCCGCTGGCGTATATGCGGGGCCGGACGCTTAATAACGCCTTCATCGTTCTCGACGAGGCGCAGAACACTACCGCCGAGCAGATGAAGATGTTCCTCACCCGACTCGGTTTCGGATCGAAGGTCGTTGTGACCGGGGACATCACCCAGGTCGATCTTCCGGGCGGTGCCCGGTCTGGCCTGCGCTCGGCGATCGACATCCTCGATGACGTCGACGACATTCACATCTCTCACCTGACCAGCGCGGATGTAGTGCGCCATCGGCTCGTCTCGGAGATCGTCGACGCCTACGCGCGGTACGAAGAGCCCGACTCGGGGATGAACCGGGCGGCTCGGCGGGCGTCCGGCACCCGCAGTCGCCGGTGATGCGCGAGGTGAGCAGTCTTATGAGCATCGTATGAGCATCGAGGTATCCAACGAATCGGGTATCGACGTCTCCGAATCGGAATTAGTCAGCGTCGCGCGGTTTGTCATCGCCAAGATGGACGTCAACCCCGCCGCCGAGCTGTCCATGGTGCTGTTGGACACCGCGGCGATGGCCGACCTGCACATGCGCTGGATGGATTTGCCTGGTCCGACCGACGTGATGAGCTTTCCGATGGACGAGCTCGAGCCGGGTGGCCGCCCCGACGCCCCGGAGCCAGGGCCGTCGATGCTGGGTGACATTGTGTTGTGCCCGGAGTTCGCCGCTGGGCAGGCGGCCGCCGCGGGCCACAGCCTCGGACAAGAGTTGGCGCTGCTGACCATCCACGGTGTGCTCCATCTGCTCGGCTACGACCACGGCGAGCAGGAGGAGGAAAAGGAGATGTTCGCCCTCCAGGATCGATTACTCGAAGAGTGGGTCGCTGAACAGGTCGAGGCCTACCGGCAGGGCCGTCAGGACGAAAAAGACCGCCGGTTGGTTGACAAGTCAAGGCATTTCGACCTTTGATCAGCCTGAATCAGTTGCTCGGCGTGATCGCGTTGGTTGCACTGGGCGGCCTGTTCGCGGCCATCGATGCCGCCATCAGCACGGTGTCGTTGGCCCGGGTGCAGGAACTGGTGCGCGATGAGCGGCCCGGCGCGGGTTCGCTGTTGAAAGTGATGACCGATCGGCCGCGCTACATCAACCTGGTCGTGCTGATGCGGATCACGTGCGAAATCACCGCGACCGTGCTGCTCGTGGTGTTCCTCTACGACAACTTCGGCCTTGACTGGGCGTTGTTCGGTGCCGCGACCATCATGGTGGTGACCAGCTTCGTCGTCATCGGCGTGGGCCCACGCACCCTCGGCCGGCAGCACGCTTATTCCATTGCTCTGGCGACAGCCCTTCCGCTGCAAGTGATCTCGGGGTTGTTGAAGCCGATTCCCCGATTGCTGGTGGTGGTCGGTAACGCGATCACCCCGGGCCGGGGCCTGAGGAACGGGCCGTTCGCATCCGAGATCGAGCTGCGCGAAGTCGTAGACCTGGCCCAGCAGAGCGGCGTGGTCGCCGCCGACGAGCGCCGGATGATCGAGTCGGTCTTCGAGCTCGGTGACACCCCGGCTCGCGAGGTGATGGTGCCGCGCACCGAGATGATCTGGATCGAAAGCGACAAATCAGCCGCTCAAGCGACAACGCTGGCCGTGCGCAGCGGGCATTCCCGCATTCCGGTGATCGGCGAGAACGTCGACGACATTGTCGGGGTGGTGTACCTGAAAGACCTTGTCCAGCAGACATTCTCGTCGGTCGACGGCGGTAAGAACACGACGGTGGCGCAGGTGATGCGCCCGGCGGTGTTCGTGCCGGATTCCAAGCCGCTCGACGCGCTGCTGCGCGAAATGCAGCGCGACCGCAACCATCTGGCTCTTTTGGTCGACGAGTACGGCGCGATAGCCGGCTTGGTCAGTATTGAAGACGTGCTGGAGGAAATCGTCGGCGAGATCGCCGACGAGTACGATCAGGCTGAGACGGTGCCGGTAGAAGACTTGGGCGACAAACATTTCCGGGTGTCGGCGCGGCTGCCGATCGAAGACATCGGCGAACTCTACGGCGTGGAATTCGATGACGATCTCGACGTCGACACCGTGGGCGGGCTGTTGGCCCTGGAACTGGGCCGGGTTCCGCTGCCAGGCGCCGAGGTGGTATCGCACGGCCTGCGGCTCCACGCTGAGGGCGGCCCTGACCATCGGGGACGCGTACGGATCGGCACCGTACTGCTCAGCCCGGCCAAGTCCGACGATACCGACGGATCGTCGGATGGTAAGGAGGCCGACCATCATGGCTGAGCTGCGGGAGAGCGAATACCATTCGGGCTTCGTGTGTTTGGTCGGCCGGCCGAACACGGGCAAGTCGACGCTGACCAACGCACTGGTCGGCAGCAAAGTCGCGATCACCTCGAAGCGGCCGCAGACCACTCGGCACACCATTCGCGGAATCGTGCACCGGGAGAACTTCCAGATCATTCTGGTCGATACGCCGGGCCTGCACCGGCCACGCACGCTGCTGGGCAAGCGGCTCAACGAGTTGGTGCGTGACACCTACACCGAAGTCGACGTGATCGGGCTGTGCATCCCGGCCGACGAGGCGATCGGTCCGGGAGACCGCTGGATCGTCGATCAGATTCGTTCGGTTGCTCCTAAGACGACACTCGTCGTGATCGTCACCAAGATCGACAAAGTGCCCAAGGACCGGGTGGCCACGCAGCTGATCGCGGTCAGCGAGCTCCTGGAAAGCTCAGCCATTCCAGCTGAGATCGTCCCGGTCTCGGCGGCGACAGGCGAGCAGGTCGACGTTCTGACGGACGTGCTGGCCTCAGCCCTGCCCGTCGGCCCGGCGTATTACCCCGACGGGGAGCTGACCGACGAACCCGAGGAGATGCTGATGGCCGAGCTCATCCGCGAGGCTGCCCTGGAGGGAATACGCGACGAGCTGCCGCATTCGTTGGCGGTGGTGATCGACGAAGTCACCGCGAGGGAAGGGCGTGACGACCTGGTCGACGTGCACGCGGTGCTCTACGTCGAGCGGTCCAGTCAAAAGGGGATCATCATCGGCAAGGGTGGCGCCCGGCTGCGCGAAGTGGGTACCGCGGCCCGCGGCCAGATCGAGAAGCTGCTGGGCACAAAGGTCTACCTCGACTTGCGTGTGAAGATCGCAAAGAACTGGCAAAGCGATCCTAAACAACTTGGTCGACTTGGTTTTTAGTCCGACTTGGTTTTTAGTTTTGTGCATCGCTCGGCGAGTTCCCGGTGTTCCACCACACCTGCGGCTGTTTGCTTGCCCAGCCGCTGACCGCCTCCAGCTCGGCGGCCAGTGAGATCAGCATGCCCTCGCTATTCGCCGGTCCCATCAGCTGCACTCCGATCGGCAAGCCTTCGGAGGTGAAGCCCGCCGGCACGTTGATCGAAGGCCAGCCCAGCACGTTCCACGGCCATGCCACCGGACATGCGCGGATCATCGCGCGGTCGGTGCCGAAGCTGCCCAGCCGGTCAAAGTAGCGGGCCAACGGCGGTGGTTGCGCGGTGGTCGGCGCCAGCACGACGTCGACGATGTCGAAGATCGAGCCCACCTGACGCTGGGCGGCGGCTTCGTGGCGGCGCGCACTGCGCAGGATCGCCTCTCCCAACACATGGCCGACGCGCAGATTGGACAAGGTGCGGCGGTCCAGGGTGACGTCGTCATCCAGCCGCTCCTCCCAGTCCCGCAGGCCCGCGGTGGATCTGGCGAGAAAGTCCCATGACAACCGCAGACCGTAATCCGGGTTGCCCGACACCACCCGGTGGCCGAGTTGCTCGAGCTGCTTGCCAACACTGTGCGTCGCGGCGAGGATTTCGGGATGCAACTTGGCCCGAAAGAAGGTGTATGGGAAGCGGGTTGACAGCGCGATGTTCAGCGGACCGGGTGCGATGCTGACGTACTCCGATGCTGTCACCGGCGGCGGCTTGTGCGGGTCGCCCTCGACGTTTCCGGACGCCGCGTCGAGCACCAACGCCGCATCGGCCACTGTGCGGGCCAGCACACCGTTGACCGTGATGCCGTTGAACGCCTCCGGCAGCGGCCAGGTGGAGATGCGGCCTCGTTGCGGCTTGATGCCTACCAGGTGTGTCCATGCGGCGGGGATGCGGACGCTGCCGGCGCCATCGGAGCCGATAGCGGCGGTGACCAGACCCGCGGCCACCGCAGCCGCGCTACCGCCCGAAGATCCGCCCGGAGTGTGCCGACGTGACCAGGGATTGCGGGTGTGTCCGAAGCCGGGGCCGCTGGTGAATGGCCATTGACCTAGTTCGCAGGTGTTGGTCTTGCCGACGATCACCGCGCCGGCCGCTTTGAGACGGCGGACGACCTCCGCGTCGTGGGTCGCCGGCCGGACGTTGCCCTGGGTCCCGAAAGCGGTAGGCACTCCAGCAACGTCGACGTCGTCTTTGACCGCGATCGGGATGCCCAGCAGTGGGGCGGTGTCGCCGGCGGCTCGTTGCCGATCGGCCTGCGCCGCGTCGGCCAGCGCGGACTCGGTGAGCACCACCCGGAAGGCGTTCAAGGTGGACTGGCTGGCAATGATCGCGTGCAGGGAACGGCGCACCAACGTGTCGGAAGTCACTGAGCGGCTGGCCAACTGATAGAGCAGGTCAGTCAGCGTCGGTAGACGCTGGCTGCCCGCCTTAGAAAAGGACCCAGAAGAGGACCCGGAAGCGCCAACCACGGGTTACGAGACTATCGGCGCGGATCCCCGCGATGTCGCGGTGGGGTGCAAAACTATTGTGATGCGGCTGTATCGGGACCGGGCAGTGGTGCTGCGCCAGCACAAGCTCGGCGAAGCCGACCGGATCGTCACCCTGCTGACCCGCGATCACGGGCTGGTTCGTGCGGTGGCCAAAGGTGTGCGCCGCACCCGCAGCAAATTCGGCGCGCGACTGGAGCCGTTTGCGCATATCGACGCGCAACTGCACCCGGGCCGCAACCTCGACATCGTCACCCAGGTCGTCTCGATTGACGCGTTCGCCACCGACATCGTCAGCGACTATGGCCGGTACACCTGCGGGTGCGCGATGCTGGAAACCGCGGAACGCCTCGCCGGTGAGGAGCGGGCACCCGCCCCCGCTCTGCACCGGCTCACGGTGAGCGCCCTACGGGCGGTGGCTGACGGGAACCGGCCCCGCGATCTGCTGTTGGACGCCTATCTGCTGCGGGCCATGGGCATCGCCGGGTGGGCGCCGGCGCTGATCGAATGCGCCCGCTGTGCCACACCCGGTCCGCATCGGGCATTTCACGTCGCCGCCGGGGGCAGCGTCTGCGCGCACTGCCGTCCGGCTGGTTCGACCACACCGCCGCCGGGTGTGCTGGATCTGATGTCCGCGCTGCACGACGGCGATTGGGAAGCCGCCCAGCAGGCCCCGCAATCCCACCGCAACCACGTCAGTGGGCTGGTGGCCGCACATCTGCAATGGCATCTGGAACGACAGCTGAAAACATTGCCGCTGGTGGAGCGGAGTTATCAGGTCGATCGCTCGGTTGCTGACCGGCGCGCAGCGCTGATCAGTCATGATGTGGACTGTGGCTAGGAACGAGCGCAAGCTGAAGTCCACCGACTTCCCGCAGCTACCCCCGGCACCTGAGGACTACCCGACCTTCCCCGACAGGTCGACCTGGCCCGTTGTTTTCCCGGAGCTGCCGCCGTCTTCTGACGGTGGTCCGTGCCGGCCGCCGCAACACGTGTCGAAAGCGGCTGCGCCGCAGATTCCGGCCGACCGGTTGCCCTTTCATGTCGCCATCGTGATGGACGGCAACGGTCGCTGGGCCACCCAACGCGGATTAGCACGGGTCGAGGGCCACAAGATGGGTGAGGCGGTAGTGATTGACATCGTCTGCGGTGCAATTGAACTCGGGATCAAGTGGCTTAGTCTGTACGCCTTCTCCACCGAGAACTGGAAGCGTTCCCCTGAGGAAGTCCGCTTCCTGATGGGGTTCAACCGTGACGTGGTGCGACGGCGCCGCGAGAACCTCAAGGCGATGGGGGTCCGCATCCGGTGGGTGGGTTCACGGCCACGCCTGTGGCGCAGTGTTATCAACGAATTGGCGATCGCGGAGGCCATGACGCTGGACAACGACGTGATCACGATCAATTACTGCGTGAACTACGGTGGCCGCACTGAAATCGCCGAAGCCGCGAAGGATATCGGTCGTTTGGTCGAGGCGGGCAGGCTGAACCCGGACCGGATCAACGAATCGACGATCGCCCGTCACCTGCAGCGACCTGACATCCCCGACGTGGATCTGCTGTTGCGCACCTCGGGGGAGCAGCGATCCAGCAACTTCATGTTGTGGCAGGCGGCCTACTCTGAATACGTCTTTCAGGACACACTGTGGCCTGACTACGACCGCCGCGACTTGTGGGCGGCCTGCGAGGAGTACGCGTCCCGCAGTCGACGGTTCGGCAGCGCCTGATGACGTCCCTGCAGGCGCAGCTGGCATCGATACTTCGCGACGTCCTTCCGGTCGAGGAGGAACCCGACGGCGGGCTGACGGTGCGGCATGAAGGTACGTTCGCCTCGTTGCGGGTGGTGAACATCGTCGAGGGCCTTGATCTGGTCTCCCTCACTCAGATACTGGCGTGGGACTTGCTGCTGACCAAGAAGATCAGCGACCAGGTGGCCAAACATGCGCGCGAGACCAACTTCGGCTCGGTGACCGTGGTGGAGAAAGCCGGCGAGCAGGCAGCGCCGCGCAACTCCGGCAAGAGTGCGTCCAAAAGCCCGGTCAAAACAGTCGATGTGATACTGCGATATAACTTTCCGGGCGCGGGCCTGACCGACGACGCGCTGCGCACGCTCATCTTGCTGGTGCTGGATAGCGGCGCCCGGATGCGCGGCACGTTATCGGCTTGACACTCAAGCCAGGCGTCGTCAGCGCCGGCAGTCGGAGCAGGTGCCGAAGATCTCGATGGTGTGGCTGACGTCGGAGAAGCCATGCTCGGCGGCTACCTCCGCCGCCCACTGCTCGACCTCATGGCCGCCCACCTCGATGGTGGAACCACAGTTGCGGCACACCAAATGGTGGTGGTGGTGCTCTGAGCATCTGCGGTAGACGGACTCGCCGGTGTCGGTGCGCAGCGTATCGACCATTCCCGCCGCTGCCATGGACTGCAGCGTGCGGTATACGGTGGTAAGCCCGATGTTCTCCCCGCGGCGGCGCAGCTCATCGTGCAGCTCCTGGGCCGAGCGGAATTCGTCGAGCGTCTCCAGCAAGGTCGAAATCGCCGCCCGCTGGCGAGTGGAACGGACACCGGCTCCGTTCCCAGAACCGTTGCCGGTCACGCCGTGTCCTCGCCGGCATGGGCGACGGCGTCGACGACAATGTGCGCAAGGTGGTGGTCAACCAGCCGGTACAGCACTTCGCGGCCGGATCGCTCCCCGGTTACCACACCTGCCGCCTTGAGGATTTTCAGATGTTGGCTGACCAGCGGCTGTGGCACGCCCAATGCATCCACCAGTTCATGGACGCAGCGCTGGGATTCGCGCAATTGCAGCACAATGGCGATTCGTACGGGTGCAGCCAGCGCACGCAGCAGTTCGCCGGCGGCGTCGAGAATCTCCCGTGGCGGCGCCGCGGGGTATTCGAGGGACCCGTGCTCGTGACCCGCGCCGTCGGCGGACGACATCGAGGACGGCACCGCGGAGGACATCACCATGAGTAGAGTCATCACCTCGAGAAGCGCCGGGTATCAGGAGGGCCCGCTACCGCCTACAGCGACGCCCTGCCCCCACTGTCACATGCATGATGACGCATGTCAAAGATCGCGGCGGCGATCGCTACCATGACTGATGTTTTGAGCCCATCTGCCCCGACCAGGAAAGGGAGTGCACCAACCGTGGCTTCCGTCATCGATTCCGTCGTCAACCTGGCCAAGCGGCGCGGTTTCGTCTTCCCTTCCGGCGAGATCTACGGCGGCACAAAATCGGCGTGGGACTACGGTCCGCTTGGGGTAGAACTCAAGGAGAACA
>Ga0182012_10006727_pt1 | contig 11653 bp, 12 predicted proteins | sample 612S2SmetaG_FD_120486 | JGI IMG/M metagenome (GOLD analysis project Ga0182012, IMG submission 120486) | Permafrost microbial communities from Stordalen Mire, Sweden - 612S2S metaG | ecosystem: Environmental > Terrestrial > Soil > Wetlands > Permafrost | place: Sweden: Stordalen | collected...
TCCGCACTACCACCGCATGCCCGACGCAACCATGAAGCGCCGCATTGCGCACGCCGTCTATCAAATCGTCTGGACGCAGGGCGACAACGGCAAAGGGATGCTGAACTACGCCGACCTGGTTGGTTTTGGGATCGACGATGAGATCGGCAACCTTTATATTCCGGGCCGCAAGACCGATGGAGCCGCTACAGCGGAACGCTACGGAACCGCGCTGGCTACCGCGCCGATCGACAACTTTGTCTCCGAGTTTCTGCCGGACGTGGCGAGACATCTTCACATTCAGATTGTCGTGATCCAGCGGATCATCAACCAGGTGGCGAATAAGGATGCGGCGAACACCGCGCCATGAAGGATAACTTAGGCTTGCGGCGCTCGGGGATTGCCAAAAACTGCCCCAATCTCAGTGCAAAATGGCGGTTTCTCCGACGCATGGGTGTATGTAACCTATTTGTTTTCAACGGCGCTAAAAAACAAAAACAGCTAAGTGCTTTGTTTTCATAGAGATCATAAAAGAGGGTAGGGGGGGGTGCCTGTTTTTGGGGAGATTGCCCGATTTGAATGGGGTCGAGTTCATGGGAATTCCGCGCTCTGTTCTTCACAGTTTTAATTGTGCGCTTTTTGCTGGTAATTATCGGCAAAACGAACATGGAGAAATGATGAAAGAGCAATTGTTTCGGCTCGACGGGGCTCAGGTGCGCGATCCGGCCATCGACAAGTGGATGGAAGCGCATGGAGGCGAATTGGGGGACATGGCGCGGACGTGGTTTGAGGGGATGCGGCGATGCGGGGACGAGGTGCGGGAGGTGCTGCATGACGGGTGCCCGGTGGCATGCCTGGGCGATACGCCGTTCGGGTACGTCAATGTGTTCACTTCGCACATGAACGTGGGGTTCTTTCACGGCGCGGCGCTGCCCGATCCGGCGCGGTTGCTGCAAGGCGCTGCCGAGCGAATGCGGCATGTGAAGCTGAGGCCGGGAAAGGAGCCGGACACCGCGGGAATCAGCAGGCTTATCGAAGCGGCGTACTCGGATATCAAGGCGCGGGTGGAGAACGGCTAGCTTCGACAACCTACTCGAACAATAGGGGTTGGGTTGGCGATGAACCGGCACGGGCCAGCCACAAGCGTGACTGATCCTGCCACGGATCGCTGACTTCCCCTTCTTCTCAGATCTATTGAGGGTAGTTATCGGAAAGGGAGACGCCGAGGAGTACGCCAACTTTCGCGAGCGGAATCAAGCACTTACGCAAACGTTGGTCGAGGTATCACTCGGGTGAGTCAAGCTCAAGTGGAGCGCTCTCGTCTTTACCTTCGATGATCGCCGACTGCTTCTCAGACTTCCCAATTGTCAGCAGCACGGGCTTGCAAATGATCTCTCGCACGATTAGATCAGTCAAAAATCGCTCAGTGGCTGCCGCTCTCACTAGGATTGAGGTATCCGACGTCATGGCTATCACGTGTTCCCCCAAGCCAACAAGCCCTGCGTCAGACGCCATGAGCACGGCTTGCACACACAAACTCATGCTGCCGCCAAAAATGCGCAATGCGTTGCCGATTAGACCGAAATCCTGTCCTAATACGCCCTGCCCTGCGTAATGTGTTCGGATCGGATCAAACGGGAGATGCGCTCGCACTATCGGAATTCTGTTTTCCGCCAATATGCGGATGACGTCCTGGGGAATGCTGTGCTCCGATGGATCGCCAGTGGTGAATTGGGAGTGACTTGGGAATGTAACCGCTACCAGTTCGATGTGGGCATATTGGTCCTGAGAACGATACGATTCCAAGGCCATCAAAACACCTTGTCCCGCAGATGTAAAGATGACGACTTTCTCAACTTGATGTGCAAGTGCGGCCTTAAATGAGGCCTCCAAACAGTGGGCAAGATTCGCCTTGCCTTCGCGCAGGAAGTATTCGGTCGGGTATTGGAAACCGGACATCATTTTGTGGCACTCACCTCAAATCCAAGTAGTTCCGGAAGGGGTTTCTGAGTTTGTCGATGTTTTTCCACCGCGCGAATAAAGTCAAACGGTGTTATTTTATCGAAATCTAATCCCAAAAGCCGTGATTCGGGAATGTGATTTTCTCCCGCGAAATGCGCGTGGCGCTTGGATTTGAGATCTATGTCGATACGCAAAACGCATTCGTCTTCCTTGTTCGGGAATCCATCGTCGTCCCGGTCGGCGCTACATGGCCCATAGTGGTAGGAAAACCATTGAATCCGTCCTCCTCCGCCCTCTTTCCTCGAAAGCTCGCGGTAGTGTTCGAAGATCCGAATATACGTCTCATCGTTGTAGACGATGGCAAACCACATTGACCACGGAGGAGACGGGTCATTGACTGCCGAGATTTTGGGATCAACAACAGAAAAGCCTGGTCGCAGGACAATAGCATCGCACTCGTCCTGAAACCAGGCTTGGTACTCGTCGAACGTGCAATTATCAGGCCGCAAGTTCGATCAGCGTGTCAGATGAGTTTTCGAGTTCTTCCGACGGAAAGGGCGCCTTCATCCCATAAATCGAGCGCAGAGAATACGGAATAGCGCAGTCGGTAACGGCACGGGGGGTCCGTCGTCTCGCTGCCTTGAGCAGATCGCATAGCGACAGCCATTTCTGGGCGTCGAAATCCGACATCTGATCAGCATCTGATTCGCCATAGCACTCGTTCGGGAGATGGTAGCGTCGAGCGAGCGCAGCCAGCGCCGCCGTCACTTCCGCTTCCGATAACAACCTGCGCTTAACGGTGATCATGTCAGATACTCCTTCTTGAATTTGCAAGTTTCGCATTTTGCGGCGTGATGATGATGTGACCTACGCCGCATACGATACGAGAAATTCGACACAAAAGTTCCACTGCAGTCGATGCTCCACTTTTCTCTGCAATCGATTGCAACATTCTTAGATGCGCAACAGCCGTCAAGTGGATCGTTGGACACCCATTGTATCGGCAAAATCAGGCTCAGCGCTAGGTATATTATGACCGATTTGACCTTTTCATGTCCCGCATCGGGGTACCCATGAGAGACTATCTCGCTCGACGGGTTAGCGTTAGCTCCTTCGGCCAGCCCGTCAGCTGGTCCTTGAACCCGTGACAAATGACGACTATTTCGGGGCAATGGAGAGCGGATTCTACAGGCCAGTCTCGTCCCGGCAATGTTGGCTTGCTTGATTTTCCTCCCTCATAGACCCATTGTGCGCCAAAAGAGGATAATTATCGGCAAACCGCGTCCTACTCGGCACGCCGACTGGTTCTTGGATGTGTGCCCGTATTTCAGCTGGGAGATTCGCGGAGTCGCTCGAGCCTCCGTTGCGCCCCCCGACAGAAATTCCTCCTCAGGGCGCTGTGGCCATTTGTCTGTCCGGACTGTTGTCATTCAGCTCATCGTCAACTAGGCGGGCGGGCGGGATGCGGCTCGCTGCACAAGAAACCCGCACCTATTTCCTAACCGCCGTCACTGCGCAACGCCGACGGCTCTTTCAGGTCACGGCCAATGCGGCGTTGCTTCAGCAGACCATGCTCGACTACCGCAGCGAGGGAAGGTTTCTTTTACACGCGTTCGTGATTATGCCGGAGCATTTCCATGCGATGATTACGCCCGCTCCGGAGGTTTCGCTTGAAAAGGCAATGCAGTTCGTCAAGGGAGAATTCTCCTTCCGCCTGAGGAGCAAGCTTGATGTGTGGATGCGCAGCTTCAACGAGAGCCAGATTTCGACGGAGGAGAAGTTTAGGAGCTGTATGCGGTATATCGAGGAGAATCCGGTGCGGCGAGGGCTTGTTGCAGCGCCTGAAGCGTACGCCTTCAGCTCTGCTGCCTGTGGGGGATGGACCCGATGCCTCTCCATATGCGAGCAGTAAGGCCCGTGCCTGAAGGCACCACGTTGAGCTGATTCAACCAGGGGCGTGAAGGCCCCTGCTCCCTCTGGAAACACCAAGACAGACCCTTTTGCTTCTGAGACTTACCGGTGGCTTCCAGGTCCGACCGGCGCGGGGCCAGACGGCGGATGCCGGACAGTGGCGTGCCGTTCGGGGTGGGGTTGTTGCCATTCAATTGGGGATTCTGCCGTTCGCTGTTCCCCGTTTGGGTTGACCGGGGCGGGCGGTTAACCTATGAATGCATTTTCAGGCGCAGGATTTTGTTCTATATCGCCGGCCTGAGCCGGGCACGCTGGACTAGCTAGACCTGCCGGCGACCAAATCACTTGAGGAGACAGCAACTTATGCGCAAAGCAGTCAAGTATGTCGAGAAGGCCGCGGTGTATGCGGCGCAGGGTGCGTGGGTGGTTTACGAGCGCCTGAACCGCATCAGCCAGAACCCGTCCTTCACGCCCAAGTGGAGCGACAAACCGCTGCAAAAGAGCTGGCAGAAGGAAAAGCCGCCGCTGGGCTGGCCGCGCACCACTGACTCGCTGTGTCCGAAGTGCGTGCCGGAGATCCGGAAGCAGATTTTGGACGGCAAGCTGCCGCACGAAGTGCTGCTGAACGAAAAGGTCGGCGAGATCAAGGCCCAGATCATTGAGCGCGACGGCAAGATCCTAATGGTGAAGGACTGCCCCAAGCATGGGCACTTTGAAGATGTGATGTCGATCGACACCAAGTTTTTCAAGCACCTGGAAGAGAGCTTCCCAGGGCGCGACATGCGGGCGCACGGCAAGGGCGACGAGGAGCTGCACCATCACGGCACGTCGACCGTTACACACGGGCGCGGCTCGGTGCTGACGATCGATTTGACCAACCGCTGCAACATGATGTGCGATCCCTGCTTCATGGACGCGAACCAGGTTGGGTTTGTGCACGAGCTGACATGGGACGAGATCAAGACGATGCTGGACAACGCCATCACCATCAAGCCGAAGCGGCAGATGAGCGTGCAGTTCTCAGGCGGCGAGCCGACGCTTTCGCCTTACTTCCTTGACGCTGTAGCCTATTCGCGCAAGGTTGGGTATAACTCGGTGCAGGCGGCTTCAAACGGGATTGAGTTCGCGAAGAGCAAGGAACTTTGCAGGGCCGCGGCGGAAGCCGGGCTGCGGTATGTGTATCTCCAGTTTGACGGGATTGGGAACGCGGCCAACTCGCACCGCAAGGTGGGCAACCTGTTTGACGTGAAGCTGCAGGCGATTAACAACCTGCACGAAGCGGGCGTGGAAATTGTGCCGGTAACGACGATCATCAACGGCATCAACAACGAGCAGGTGGGAAACATTATCCAGTTTGCGCTGGACAACCCGAAGAAGATCAGCTTCCTCAGCTTCCAGCCGGTCAGCTTTACGGGCCGCGACGAGGACATTACGGACGAACGGCGCCAGGCGCAGCGCTATACGCTGAGCCACATGGCGCACGACGTGAAGAGCCAGGTGGGGATTGGCGAGCCGGAGCGGGATTGGTTCCCGATCAGCTTTATGAGCACCTTCTCGGACTGGGCGGATTTGATTCACGGGCCGGGCGCGGAGTGGGGCCAGTTGAGCTGCGGTTGCCACCCGAATTGCGGCATCGGCATGGCGCTGATGATCGATAAGGAAACGAAGGAGTCAGCTCCCGTAACCGCCTTCCTCGATATGGGGCAGGTGGCGAAGGATTTGGCCAAGGTGAATGATGCGGCGCGCGGCAAAACGCTGTCGCTGATCGGCTTTGGGCTGGCGCTGCTGAGGAACTACGATCCGTTCCAGTCGCCGACCCACTTCAAGATCACCGACATGATGAAGAAGATGGACAAGACGTTCAACGCGACGGGCAAGAATTATGGGTCGGTCAAGGGCGATCGGACGCTGGAAGACATTCAGAAGCGGCGCCAGGATCGCTGGAACTTCCTGTTTATCGCGGGGATGTGGTTCCAGGATTTGTTCAACTACGACTTCAGGCGGACGGAGCAGTGCATTATTCCGTATGCGACGCAGGAAGGCGAGATCAGCTTCTGCGCTTACAACACGGGTGTGGGCTGGAGAAACATTATCGAGAAGATGCACATGACGGCTACGCTCACCAAGTGGTATGAGGAGCATGGGCGGCATGAGATCTTCGCCGGCGGCAAGAAGGTGGGCATGTCACAGGTTGGGCACACGCTGAACCTGAACATGGAACACGTGAACGCCGAAGCCAATCACACGCTGGATACGCTGGGCATCGCCAAGAACGCCCGCGAGGAAAAGCTGCGCGCCCGCGCTGCTACTACCGCGGACAAGGTCAAGGCGGACGCTGAAAGCGCGAAGATGGCCAAGCTTTATCGCGAGCATGTGCTGGGCGAAAAGCCGATCGAGGGGCTGGTTCGGTTGGACTCGATTGCGCCGGCCAAGCCCGCGCAGCAGCAGGCTGAGCCGGTTGCCGGGGACTAATCTGGAACGCATCTGAACCTGCAGAGGCCGCCCCTAACCGGGCGGCCTTTGTGCTTGATGGGACGCGGTCCCGCCAAAGGCGTGGCCAACCCCAACCTCCGGCACTTCATCCAACCAGTGGACGTGACGGAAGGAAAAACTCTTTGGCGCATCGACTCGGATTCTGCTTATTCCCTACATTTTTGCTTACTTTGCTGCCTTGCGCATGGGGGGCGAGCGCGCCTGTCAAGAATTCGGCGCAGCTCATCCCTGTCCGCTTTGTCCAGGGAACCGTCCACGGCTTCCTCCAGATGCGCTCCGAGGACGGCCACATCGTCGCTTCGGGAGACAGCGTGCAGGTGGCTCATGGCAGCCAGGTCACCGTGCGCACGACGTTCACCTTCAAGGACGGCTCCATCGACGATGAGACCACTGTCTTTTTGCAACGGGGAACCTTCCGGCTCGTCTCCGACCGACACCTGCAGAAAGGGCCTTTCTTTCCGCATCCGATGGATGTCCTGATCGACGCACGGAGCGGGCAGGTCACCGTCCACTCAACCGGAAAAGACGGTAAGGAAGAGGTGAAGACGGACCATCTCACCCTGCCTGCGGACTTGGCCAACGGCATGGTTCCCCTGGTGATCGAACACATCCGGTCCGGCGTCGCGGAGACAACCGTGCCCATGCTGGTGCTGACGCCCAAGCCGCGCCTGGTCAAACTGATCATCTCTCCCCGCGGCGAGGAGTCCTTCGATGTAGTCGGTTCCCCCCGCAAGGCACTCCACTACGAAATCAAGATCAATATCGGCGGTATCGAGGGCATGGTAGCGCCTATTGTGGGCAAGGCGCCCCCCAACATTCAGCTTTGGATTATTGGTGGCCTGGCACCAACCTTCCTCAGGGAAGAAGGCCCAATCTACGCGGAAGGCCCCATCATGACCATCGAGCTGGCCAGCCCGGTTTGGCCCGACGCTGCAAAGCCTGGCTCCTAGAAAAAACAAGATGGAACGTGGAAAGACCCGATGGCCGCTGGTCTGCCTTTGTGGTCTCCCACCCATCGAGCAAAAAAACGCTCGATGGATGGGGCACCCGGCGCATCGGACCGCGGCGCGAAGCGGCGGCTGTGCCACCGCAAGTGGTGGCTACGGGCGGTCGTAGAAGCGGAAGAACAGCGAGGGCTTGGCGCAGGGCTCGGCGCGCGCTACCAGTTCTTTGGCCTGTCCGTCGCTCAGCGGCGTAAATTCACGCGCCAAATGGACGTTTTCTTCCAACTGCGCAATCGTGTCGCAGCCGATGATGACCGTGCTCACGGGACGCGACAGGGTGTAGAACATGGCCTCTCGCATGGTGAGCGTGCCGGGTTTATCGGTCTGGAAGGTCATGCCTTCCCACGAGTGCTTCTGCTGCTCGATGGGCGGCGGTGTCCAAGAGGAGAGCAGCCGGCTGCGTCCCGGGACCTTCATGCCGATGATGCCCATCTGCCGCTCGACAGCCAGCGGCAGCAGCTCGTCGTTGAAGCTGTAGTGGTGCGGATCGGCCGCATTCATGGCCATCAGAATTGTGTCGAAGGGATGGCGCTTGATGCATTCCATGAGCGCGTCGGGCCGGTAGTGGCCGGTGATGCCGAGATAGCGCACCACTTTCTGCTGCTGCATTTCAAGCAGAGCTTCGACCGCGCCGCCCTTGGCGAAGACTTCATTGACATCGGTCATGGTGCCGATGTCGTGCAGTTGCCACAGGTCGACGTGATCGGTTTGCAGCAGTTGCAGCGACTTCTCGATCATGCGCATGGAGCCGTCGCGGGTGCGTTCCTTGGTCTTGGTGGCCAGGAAGGCCTGGTTGCGACGGTGAGCCATTACTTTGCCCACGTATTGCTCGCTCCAGCGCTCGGGACCGCCGTAGATGGACGAGGTGTCGATGTAGTTCACTCCCAGGTCGAGGGCGCGCTCGATGATGGGTACGGCGACGTCGAAGTTATTGGGGTGCTCGAGCGCAGCCTGGCCGCCGAGCGAGAAAATGCCCACCTTGTAGCCGGTTTTGCCCAGATTGCGCGTAGGCATGGCGGTGGGTGTAACGGGGTTCGACGGCAGTGCCGGCAGAGACTTCGGCGTGTCGGCTTTGAGCGCCGATGGAGCCAGCAATGCGGCGGTGACTGCGCCGCCGGCCTTCAGGAATTCGCGGCGGCCATGTTTGCCGCTGGTGAGATGATTGTCGCCCATTTGAGCCTCCCGGCGAGACGCTTCAGTTTTGAAATACCATCATAGTCCAGTTGCGGGAGACGCGGAAATTACAACTCTTTGTCAACGCAATATTGGAGTGAAGGCAGTGCGGCTTTACCTTGAGACAAACCGGACCGAAAGATGCGCATCCAAGGGAGTGCAATTGGATACAGAAATCTCTGGCGATTTTGTTCCAAGCTGGATTGGGATCTGTGTCATCGCAAAGACACATACCGAAAGGATTAGACATGTTTCCTTCAGGCTCACTGGGGCACGCGGGGCGGATGCCGGTATTGATGCTGGTGCTGGCGGCGGGCATTCTTTCAGGATGCGAATCGAAGCAGGAAAAGGCGCTGGACCAGGCCAAGGCGCAAGCGGCCAAGACTGGGCAACCGCAGCAGGTGGTGACCGTGGACAAGAGCGGAACCACGACGACAACCGTGGTGCAGCCGCCCGCAGCAGGACAAAAGGCTGAGGCGATCACTACGACAACGGCTCCGACCGCGGCTGGCGCGCCGGTGCCGGCGGCTTCAGGACCGACGGTTTCCACAGTGCCGCCGCCACCTCCGCCGGTTAATCTGACTGTTCCGGCGGGAACGATGCTGGCGATTCGCGTGGATCAGCGGATCAGCGTTAAGTCGAGCCGCGCGGGCGACACATTTACCGGCGAGGTGGTCGAGCCAATCCTGAATGCCACCGACAACAGCGTAGTGATATCGAAAGGCGCGACGGTAGGCGGGGTGGTGGATGTGTCGCATCGGCGGGGACACTTCAAAGGCAGATCGCTGCTGGAGTTGCGGTTGACTTCACTGACGATGAATGGCACCCAGTACCCGCTCACGACGAGGGACCTGGCTGAGAGTAAAAAGGGTAAGGGCAGACGATCGGCGGCCATGATTGGCGGCGGCGCGGGGCTGGGCATGCTGGTGGGCGGCGTGGCCACGGGCGGCGTTGGATTGGTGGTGGGCGGCCTGGTGGGCGGCGGCGCGGGAACGGCCGCGGCGGGATTGACGGGCAATCGGGATCTCGATATCCCGGCCGAGTCGATTGTGCACTTCAAGCTGGCGGACGACCTGGTGGTGCAGGCGGCACATTAAAAGGGACGCGTTTTATTGAAGGGCCAGTTACAGCGTAACATGTGATGTTACGCTGTAACTGTGATCAGGATGCACAACCCGGCCAGCCCAGGGGAATTGCTGAAAGAGTTCCTCGGGGACATAACGGCCACGCAGCTGGCCGAGCATATCGGCGTGGCGCGCGCCACCATTTCGCGCATACTGAATGGCCGCACCGCCGTAACCGTGGACCTCAGCATCCGGCTTGGCGAGGCTCTGGGCCTCTCTCCTGACTTCTTCTCGAAGGCGCAGCTCCAGTATGACGTGTGGATCGAGTCGCAGAGAAAACGACAGAAGATCAAGCCGTTGGCGGCTTGACAAGATCGCAAAGTTGCACGGAACAGGTCGGAGACTCGACGCGTTTCATTGGTGATGAATGCCGACCACGCAGAGGCGGGCGATGAGTTCAACTCGCCCGACTACAACTGGCCGGGCGTGCCTCCCCAGGTTTCGGGGTCGACATCTGCGATCGACTGGGAAAATGTCCAGCGATGTCCGGCGAAATCTTCGACATTGTATTGCCGCTCACCGAACATATGTTCTTTGGGTGGTGACACCACGCGTGCGCCGTGGCTTTGCGCGCGCTCAAGATGAAGATCGACATCCTCCACGCGAACAACCACAGATTGGAAACTGTCGGGACCTAGCAGTTCACGCTGGGAGAGAATAACTGCGCCGTCTCCGACATTCAACTGCGCCCTGTGATCGCCAATGCGGAGACGGAGCGTAAAGCCGAATGCATTACAGAGCCAGTCGATTGCGGGGCCGATCTCAGGGTAGCCAATGATCGGGATGACTGTACACGACGGAATGGATCGATTGGGGCGCATATTCAAACTCCTCCTGGTCAGTTTCTCAGAGGCGCCGGGGAGTTTCTAGAGGTGATTGATGAGCGAGGCGATGCAGGCTGCGCCGAAGCCGTTGTCGATGTTGACGACGGAGACATTGGGCGAACAGGTGTTCAACATGCCGAGGAGCGCGGCCACTCCGCCGAAGGACGCGCCATAGCCGACGCTGGTGGGCACGGCGAGAACCGGCGCGTTGACGAGGCCCCCGACCACAGTGGGCAGAGCGCCTTCCATGCCGGCGCAGACAATGAGCACACGGGCGGATTGCAAAGATGTTTTTTGCGCCAGCAGGCGATGAATGCCGGCCACGCCGACGTCGGCGATGAGTTCGACTTCGTTGCCCATGAGGCGTGCGGTGACCGCGGCTTCTTCAGCTACGGACAGGTCGCTGGTGCCTGCGCAGACTACGGCAATGGTTCCTTTGCCGGGAACGGCGGGCGCCTGGGAGAGGGTGATGGCGCGGGCGGTTTCGTGAAACTGGGCGTGGGGTTGCTTGTCGCGAGGTTCGAGGGCCTGGACCGCGGCCCACATTTCAGGAGTGACGCGCGTGGCAAGGACGTTGCCGCCATGCTGTGCCATATGGGCAAAGATCGCGGCTACCTGCGGGGGGGTCTTGCCAGCGGCGAAAATCACCTCTGGCATGCCGGTGCGCAGGGAGCGATGGTGATCGAGCTTGGCGAAGCCGATGTCTTCGAAGGGAAGATCTCGGAGGCGGTCGAGCGCCTGTTCGACGCCGGTGCGGCCCGCGCGGACTTCGTTGAGCAGCGCTTCAATCTGCGTGCGATCCATCAGGACTCCTTTGCTGCGTTGGCTGCGTAGATGCGCATGGCTTCCTGCATCACCTGTTTCAGAGGGACCGCGTGCGCAGTGGCGATGCGGCGGCAATCCTCATATTCCGGCGATGCGTTTGCGATTTTGCCGGAGGGCCAGCGGGCGATTTTGATTTGCACTTCTCCCCAGGGAGTCTCAACTTTTTGAAATTCGCGGGCCAGGGCGATCTTGCTTTCGACGCGCCAGTGGAGGCCGATGGTGGTGGTCTCGCGAAAGAGAATGTCGCGCAGCGCGTGGACGAGATCGGGGCGGCAGAGGACGGTAACCTGCACGCCGGTGCGGCCCTTCTTCATTTGCACGGCGACGCGATAGACATCCCATGCGCCGGATGCGAGCA
>Ga0182012_10006728_pt1 | contig 11651 bp, 12 predicted proteins | sample 612S2SmetaG_FD_120486 | JGI IMG/M metagenome (GOLD analysis project Ga0182012, IMG submission 120486) | Permafrost microbial communities from Stordalen Mire, Sweden - 612S2S metaG | ecosystem: Environmental > Terrestrial > Soil > Wetlands > Permafrost | place: Sweden: Stordalen | collected...
CGGCGCGCAAAGTTGAAATGAAACTCCTCGTCGCTCCCCGGACCTTCGGGTTCGAGCGGCGCGGCCCAGCCTTTCGGTTAGCGCAGCCGCGCCGATCTGCGCGGCGGCTCGCGTGCTGAATCGGACGCGCATCACGCGCATCACGCACATTTGGCCCAAAGCGCCCGCATGGCCTCGTCGGACGCGATTTCGCCGCGTTCAACCTCAGCCAAAGCCTCGGCAAGGTCGCGCTCTTCCTCGGCTGTCAGCTGGATAACAGGCTGCTCCTCGCCCACCAGCTGCAAGAGGACTTGCGCGAGTTCGTCCTGCGCGGAGTCGGGCAAGCCGCGCAGTCTGGCGACGGCCTTTTCAAGCAATTGGGTCATGGCGTAAACCTCACAAGGGCGATATGGCCCGCCCTGTCTCTCTGCATCATATCGCGTTTAAACGGCCCTCCGCGAGTCCGCGAATAGGGCGCTATCCCTCCCCCTGGCGGGGAGGGTGGCCCTTGCGTAAGCAAGGGTCGGGTGGGGGGCTCGCGCCATCTCGCTCAGGATTCGGCAGCCCCCCACCCGTCGCGCTTGCGCGCTCCGCCCTCCCCGCCAGGGGGAGGGATGGGACACCGTCCGATTCAATTTCAATGACAAAAATCGCTGGATCTAAAGCGGACTGGCGCCCGGCTGAACTGATTAGGCGGACTCAACTCGCCAGCAAAAACTTCTCCGCCTGCTCCAGATCGACCGACACGAGCTGCGAGATGCCGCGTTCGGCCTGCGTCACGCCGAAGAGGCGGTCCATGCGCGCCATGGTGATGGGGTTGTGGGTGATGGTGACGAAGCGCGTGTCGGTCTTCTTGCGCATCGCTTCCAGCAGGTCGCAGAAGCGTTCGACATTGTAGTCGTCGAGCGGCGCGTCCACCTCGTCGAGCACGCAGATCGGCGAGGGGTTGGTCAGGAACACCGCGAAGATCAGCGACATCGCCGTGAGCGCCTGCTCGCCACCCGAAAGCAGCGTCATGGTCTGCGGCTTCTTGCCGGGCGGGCGGGCAAGAATGTCGAGCCCCGCCTCCAGCGGATCGTCGCTTTCGACAAGCTGCAGTTCCGCCGTGCCGCCGTCGAACAGCAGCGTGAACAGCTCCTTGAAATGCGCGTTGACCTGATCGAAGGCGGCGAGCAGCCGCTCGCGGCCTTCCTTGTTTAAGCCGGCGATGGCGGCGCGCAGTTTCTTGATCGCCTCGGCGAGATCGTCGCGCTCGGCGAACATCTTGCCCTGCGCGCCCTCGATCTCGGCGAGTTCCTCCTCGGCGCGCAGATTGACCGCGCCCAGCCGCTCGCGGTCGGCGCGCAGCGATTCGAGCTGGCGCTCGATCTCCGCGCTCGGCGGAAGCTGGTCGTCGGCGCCGACTCCGGCCATGCCGAACAGGGCCTGCGGCGTCGTGTCGAGGTCGTTGGCGATGAGACGCTCGACATCGGCGGCGCGCTGGCGCGCGGCTTCAAGCTGCGCCTCGCTTCTGGCCTTTTCCTCGCGCGCGGCGCTCATCGCCTCAAGCGCGGCGCGCGCGGCGCGGTCGCCTTCGGCGAGACGCGTCTCGCCCAGCGCGCGCGCGTCGGAGGCCTCGCGGCGGGCCGCTTCGGCGGCCTCGACGGCTTTCGCCAGATCGCGCTTTTGCAGCACGAAGGTCTCGGGCGCCTCGGCCAGCTCCTGCTGCTCGGCCTTGGCGGCCTCCAGCCGCTCCTCCAGCTCGCCGATTCGGTCCTGCGCCTTGTCGCGGCGCTCCGCCCAGGAGGCGCTTTCGCGCAGGATCGCGGCCCGGCGCGTCGCCCGCGCATTGACCTCATGACGCATCGCGGCCAGAGCGGCGCGCGCCTCGCCGGCCTGCGCCCGCTCGACCATCGCCTTGGCGCGGATGTTCTCCAGAGCGCCGGCGAGGAAGGCCGGCTCGTCGAGATCCTCCATCGCCGCGAGCACCGAGTCGCGTTTTTGCGCGGCTTCATCTCTGTTGGCGAGGGTCTGCGCCTTCGCTTCCTCCAGCGCCGACAGCCTTTGCGCGACCTGCGCATAGCGGCGTTCGGCGGCGCCGTGACGCTCGCGCGCCTCGTCCAGCCTTGCGCGCGCCGCACGCTGGGCGTTGCGCGCCTCGCTCTCATGCATGGCGGCTTCGCGCGCGGCCTCGGCGGCGAATTGCGCTTCCTCGGCGGCTTCGTCAGCCTGCGCGCGGGCGACGGCGGCTTCGCTGCGCAAATCCTCCAGCCGGTTCTTCTCGACGAGGCGGCGGGCGGCGGCGGTGGGCGCCTCGGCGGCCTGAGTGAAGCCGTCCCAGCGCCACAGGTCGCCCTCTTTCGAGACGAGCCTCTGGCCGGGCTTGAGCAGGCCGCGCAGGCTCGCGCCCTCTTCGCGCAGCACGACGCCAATCTGATTGAGCCGCCGCGCCAGCGCCGGCGGCGCCTTCGCGACTTCGCTCAAGGGCCGCACATTGCGCGGAAGCTGCGGGTCGCCATCGGCGGAGGTGAGCGCCCAATGCGCGGGGGCGGAAGTCTCGGCGGAGGCGTCGAGATCGTCGCCAAGCGCGGCGCCAAGCGCGGTCTCATAGCCCTTGGCGACGGAAATCTGCTCCACCACCGGCGCCCACAGCCCGCCGGACCCCGATTGCAGCAGCTTTTCCAGCGTGCGCACTTCGGTTTCCAGCCGCTGCGCGCGCCGCTCGGCCGCCTCCAGCGGCGCGCGCGCGGCGGCCTCGGATTCGCGCGCCTGCCGGTGGGCCTCTTCGCGCTCCTGCGCCGCGAGATCGGCGGCCTGCGCCTCCTCGCCGGCCATTTCATAGGCCTGCTCCAGCCGCGCGACTTCCTCTGCGCCGCCGCCCTGGGCGGCGATCAGCGCGAATTCAGTTTCGAGACGCGTCAACTCGGCCTCGAAGCGCGCGACGCGGCGGTTTTCCTCCGCGAGCGAGGATTCCAGCGCGGCGCGGCGGGCGTTGACGCCGGCGAGACTCTCCTGCGCGCTGGCGAGTTCGGCCTCGGTGGCGGCAAGAGCCGCCTCGATTCGCGCGACTTCGTCCTGCGCCTCGCGCTCGCGGTCGCCGTCCAGCGAATCGGCGCCGATCAATTCGCCGCGCTCTTCCTCCAACCGCTGCGCCACCTCCGCCGCGTCGTCGATCAGCGCGCGTTCGCGCTCCAGATCGCGGGCGAATTGCTCGATATGGCGGGTCAGCTCGGCGATACGCTCCCTGGCGCGCCGCTCCTCGCCGTCCAGCGCGTCGCGCGCGACGATGAGGCGATGCAGAGCGGCGCCAGCCTCTGCCTCTTTTTCGCGCAGCGGGGGCAGTTCATGGGCGGCGATCGCCTGTTCGCGCGCCGTGGCGGCCTGGTCCAGGGTGCGCTGCGCGACCGCGCTTGCGTCCTGCTCCAGCTTGCGCTCGGCCTGCGTCAATTGCTCTGCCGCCGCGCGGTAATTGATCAGCGCGGCCAACGCTTCATTCTGGCGGATCTGGGCGGCGAGCGTGCGATAGCGCCCCGCCTGCCGCGCCTGCCGGCGAAGGCTGTCGGCCTGGCTGTCGACCTGCTTCAGCACATCCTCAAGCCGCGTCAGGTTTTCCGAGGCTGCGTTGAGGCGGAGCTCGGCCTCGTGACGGCGCGAATGCAGCCCGGCGACGCCGGCGGCGTCTTCGAGAATGCGGCGGCGCGCCTGCGGCTTGGCGGAAATGATCTCGCCGATCTGCCCCTGGCGCACCAAAGCGGGCGAACGGGCGCCCGTCGCGGCGTCGGCGAACAGCAGCTGCACGTCGCGGGCGCGCACCTCGCGGCCATTGACCCGGTAGACCGACCCCTGCTCGCGCTCGATGCGGCGGGTGACCTCGATCGTCTCGGAATCATTGAAGGCCGCAGGCGCCGTGCGCGCGGAATTGTCCAGCACCAGCGCGACTTCCGCCAGATTGCGGGCGGGACGCGAGCCGCCGCCCGAGAAAATCACGTCGTCCATGCCCGAGCCGCGCATGTTCTTGTAGGAGCTTTCGCCCATCACCCAGCGCAGGGCTTCGACGAGATTGGATTTGCCACAACCGTTCGGCCCGACCACGCCAGTAAGGCCCGGCTCGATCAGGAAGTCGGTGGATTCGCAAAAACTCTTAAATCCAAGAAGGCGCAGACGTTGGAACTTCATGACCGCATGAGCGCCACAAAAGAATGGCGATTGCAAGATTCTTGCATCAATATGTTGTGGGTAGCCGCCCTCACGACGACTACTGGCCGGGGAAGCCGTTGAATTTTTAACTTGCTAGAAACCATCAAGGCGGAATTATTCTTGCAGTGGCTTCAGCGGCGCGCCGGCGCCTTTTGGACTGACGAGGACAGCGTGGCTTCTTCGAATCGCGACAAGGGGGAATTTCAGCGCTCCGGCGGCGAGCTGTCGTGCTGCCAGAATGGCGACTTCTGGGTTTTTGGCTATGGCTCGCTGATGTGGAAGCCGGGATTCGACTTCCTGGAAAGCGCGCTGGCCGACGTGCAAGGCTATCATCGCTCGCTGTGCATTTTTTCGCATGTTCACCGGGGCACGCCCGAACGCCCCGGCCTGGTGCTGGGGCTGGATCACGGGGGCTCCTGCCAGGGTGTGGCGTTTCGCGTGGCGGCCCGCAAACGCGAGGAAACGCTTGCATATTTGCGCGAGCGCGAGCTGGTGACCTCGGTCTATTTCGAAAAGACCCTGAACGTGCGCTTCGCGGAGGGGTCGAGCGTGCCGGCGCTGGCCTATGTGGTTGATCGCGAACACGAGCAATATGCGGGACGGCTACCGCTGGACGAAGTGACCCGCCTCGTCTCCGGCGCGAAGGGCGCCTTCGGCGACAATCCGGCCTATGTCCGCAATACATATGAGCATTTGCTTCGGCTCGACATCCATGACGAGGAGCTGGCGGCGGTGACTCGCAGGCTTGACGCCGTCTCCTGCCGGGTCAAGCCGCTGCGGGCGGCGGAATGAACGGCGCGCCGTATCTCGGCGGTGTGACTGGATAGATTGACAATCCACCCCCTCCGGGTTAGGTCATCTTCGCTTCGGCGCGGCGGTTTCGCCGCGTTTTTCGTTTTGCGCGCCCTACCGGTCGCGAGGACGGACCGAAGCAAAACTCGGTCAACTGCAAAGAAGCCGGCCGGCGCACAAGCGCCAGAGCGCGGAACGAACACAGGAAAAAACGATGTTCGCAGTCATCAAGACCGGCGGGAAGCAATATAGCGTCGCCGCCGGAGATATTATCACAGTCATGGCGCTTGAAGGCGAAGCCGGAACCGCCATCACCTTCAACGAAGTTCTGCTCGTCTCCAGGGACGGCGCAGCCACCATAGGCGCCCCGACAGTCGCGGGCGCCAAGGTTCTCGCCGAGATCACGGAGCAGACGCGCAGCCCGAAGAGCATCGCCTTCAAGAAGCGGCGCCGGCAGAATTCCAAGCGCAAGCGTGGCCATCGTCAGGATCTGACGCTCGTCAAGATCACCTCGATCGAAGGCTGACCGGCGCGAATCGGGCGTGGAAATTCCACCCGGATTGAGCTATAGATAGTGAAAGGCGCGCCTAGGCGCGCGATCCCATTCAAGCGGCGCGCGAGCGCTGCTCATAAAGTCTCGGAGCAGGAACAATGGCTCACAAAAAGGCAGGCGGCTCGTCCCGCAACGGCCGCGACTCGGACGGCAGACGCCTTGGCGTCAAGAAGTTCGGCGGCGAATCCGTGATCGGCGGCAATATCATCGTGCGTCAGCGCGGCACGAAGTGGCATCCCGGCCTGAATGTCGGCATGGGCAAGGACCACACGCTGTTCGCCCTGACCGCCGGCAAGGTTCTCTTTAAGACCACCAGCGGGCGCGCCAGCGTAACGGTCGTTCCCGCAGCCATAGCCGCCGAATAGGCGGAGGATCGAAGGAAGACCCTCCGCCGGCCCGACGAACCCCGGCGGACTTTTAGGTCTTCGCATTCAGTGAACACCGCGCTCAAGAGCGAGAGCTCAAGGCAAAAAGTCCGGAAAATGGCCTCATATGGCCGTTAGGGGGAAGCGGGTCGCCGCTTCCTCTTTTTCGTCCGTGGACCGCCTTTGGACTTTCGCCTGGAGCTTTGAGCAATGTTTCCGGATATCACGCGCGACGACATTTTCAGGCTGGAGACCGAAAGGTTGTGGCTCCGCTGGCCGCGCGCGTCCGACGCAGAGGCTTTCGTCAGGCTTGCAGGCGATCCTGAAGTTGCGAAGCAGACCGCCAACATCCCCTATCCCTATGAGCCGCGTCATGCGGAAACTTTTATCGTCAGCGTGTGCGCGGAAAACGCCAGCGGCGCCGGCCTGTCGCTGGTGATGGCGCCGAAGCGGCGTCCCGATGAAGCGATCGGGATAATCGGCGCGCAGGGAGCCGAAAGCCGGGGCGTCGCGACGCTCGGCTTCTGGCTCGGGCGGCCCTTTTGGGGGCAGGGTTACATGGGCGAAGCCGGAGCGGCTTTCGTCGATCTTATATTTGGCGTCACTTCCGTGGGCGAAATCGCGGCCGCCGCATTGCCGACCAATACCGCTTCCCTGGAGCTTCAGGAGAAGCTGGGCTTTGCTCCAGCGGGACGGGGGCGACTGATGGCGCCGGCGCGCGGCGGCGAAGTCGAGGTCGAATGGCGCCGTCTGACGCGGGGCGCGGCCCGCACGCTGTTTGGCGCACGGCGGCCGAAACTTACGTCCACGTAACGCGGAACGCACGAATCATGAAATTCCTGGATCAAGCTAAAGTTTACGTGCGCTCCGGCGACGGCGGCGCCGGCTGCGTCTCATTCCGGCGCGAGAAGTTCATCGAGTTTGGCGGTCCTGACGGCGGCGACGGCGGACGCGGCGGCGACGTCGTGGCTGAATGCGTCGAAGGTCTCAACACGCTCATCGACTACCGTTACCAGCAGCATTTCAAGGCCAAGACCGGAATGCACGGCATGGGAAAGAACCGTACGGGGGGGCGGGGATCAGACACGGTTCTGAAAGTTCCGGTCGGCACACAAATCTTCGAAGAGGATGAGGAGACGCTGATCGCCGACCTCACGGAAGTCGGGCAGCGCGTGGTCATCTGCAAGGGCGGCAACGGAGGCTTCGGCAACGCCTATTTCACCACCTCCACCAACCGGGCTCCGCGCCGCGCCAATCCGGGACAGGTTGGAATTGAGCGCACCATCGTATTGCGCCTGAAACTCATCGCCGACGCCGGCCTCATCGGTCTGCCCAATGCCGGAAAATCCACCTTCCTCGCCAGCGTCACCGCCGCGAAGCCAAAAATCGCCGATTACCCCTTTACGACTTTGCACCCTGGCCTCGGCGTCGTGCGCCGGGACGAGCGCGAATTCGTGCTGGCAGACATTCCAGGCCTCATCGAGGGCGCCCATGAGGGCCACGGGCTCGGCGACCGCTTTCTCGGCCATGTCGAACGATGCAGGGTGCTTCTGCACCTCGTCGACGCGACGGGCGAACATGCGGGACGCGACTACAAGACGGTGCGCCACGAACTTGAGGCCTATGGCGCCGACCTCGACGCCAAGGCGGAAATCGTCGCGCTGTCAAAAATCGACGCCGCGGACCCCGATCAACTCAAGAAGCAGCGCGAGCGGCTTAAGCGCGCCATGGTATCCGCCGGCCCCCCTCGGTCGGACGACGCAAGCCCGCCGCCTCTGCTGCTCCTCTCATCGGCGACGGGAGCGGGCGTGACGGAAGCCCTGCGCGCGCTGCTGACGGTCATCGACAACGAGCGCACGCAAGAGCGGCAGCGTGTCGAAACCGCCGAATGGCGACCTTAAGTTACGACGCCGCTCATTGACAAAGCGCGAGGAGCGCATACGTTAGCGAAATCATGGCCAACAGGACAGACAAGACTTGGCAATTCGGATCAGCGACAGCATCTATGCTCGTCGCTTATCTGTTTGTACTACAAGGACTTGCGGTTGGCATTGCGGTAACGCCCAAGCTGGGTCAGCCGGGCGTTTTCGCTAACTCCATTTGCGTGAACGATGACGAGTCCCGGTCGGGAGAAAAAACGCCAGGCGTCCCGGCGGGCTCGCGCAGTCATGCCGATAAATGCTGCCTGCTTCATTTCTCCGGAGCAGGCGCTCCGCCCTCGTCATCTTTCGATGACGCCCTGTTCAGGGCGTGGCGCGGGCAACTCGCGTGGTCTGGCGCGCCAGCGCAGCTTTCGATTTCATGGCCGACCTTGCCGGTCGGCTCCAGAGCGCCGCCAATCTCCATCCTCTGACGGCGGCCAAAGGCCGCAGTAAATTGCGACGTCCGTTCTCCCGGGGAATGCGGGGACGTCGTCCTATTCGTGAAATCTGTCAGGGCGTTCGAGTCCTGCCGCGTCTCTCATCCAGTGCGGGCGCCCCTACAGGGGCGACGGATTTTTACAAGGTCAGCAGGAACAATGGACTATTTCCATACGTCAACAAGCCCGCCGGACACGGCAGGGGCGCCGCCGCGTCGCGGTCGCCCTTCGAAAGCGGCGCCCACAGAGCTAGCCTTGGCGGCGAAAAGCGCAGTGGAGCCCTCCCCAGCCTCCCCGCACCTCGTCGAAGTCGTCGAAAGCTATTTCGGCGCAGATGGACGACCGATCAAGCGCAAGAGCCTAGGCGCGGCCCGGATTGCCCGCAGCTATGACGAGCACGGCAATCAGGTCGAGGAGGCCTATTACAGCGCCGACGGACGGCCGACGCGACGGAAAGGACTCGGCGCGGCCCGCATTCATTGGCGTTACGATGAAAGCGGCAGAAAGGTCGAAGCGGAGTTTTTCGGGCCCGATGGGGCGTTATTGTCCCGGGAAAATGCAGATGAACTGCGCGCTCCAGCGCCGGAAGACGCCTGAAAGACGGCGAACGCCTCCAATAAAAACTGAAGGGCTCGGCCGCGAGGCGCGAGCCCTCTTTTTTTCTTTTTCATGGCCAATGACGGCGGGATCAACAACGTCAATTGACGCTGGCGATCAAGAGTCCGTCCCACCCCTTGGCGCCGACGGTTTGCAGAGCGGTCGCGGAAACCCGCGGCTCTCTCGAAACCAGATCGAACAGCGCTCGGCTGGCCACCACCATTGGATCCTTGCTGGCTGGGTCCACGACGGCTCCAGCGCGAATCACGTTGTCCACGACGATCAAGCTTCCAGGTCGCGAGAATTTCAGCGCCCATTCAAAATAATTGGCATTGTTTTCCTTGTCGGCGTCGATGAAGAAAAAGTCGACGGGCCCAAACCCCTCCGCCAATAATTTCGGGAGCAAATCAAGCGCGGCTCCAACGCGAAGGTCGACCCGCTCATCCACCCCTTCCCGAACAAGATTGGAGCGCGCGATTTCGGCGTGTTTGGGGTCGTATTCCAAAGTCGCCAGCTTGCCGCCGGGCTCAAGCGCCCTCGCCAACCAGATGGTGGAAAAGCCGCCAAGCGTCCCGATTTCGATGATGTTCCGGGCTCTTATCGAGCGCGCCAGCAAATAAAGGAACTTCCCCTGAGCTGGGGAAACATCGATGTGCGGCAGGCCAGCCGCCGCATTCGCGTGAAGGGTTTCCGCTTGCGCCTCCGCGCCGCCAATCAGTCGCTCCTCGATATAGCGATCGCAAGCAGCCCAATCATTTTCCTGCATCAAGCTACCTCGCCTATGGAGAAATCCCTCGTCCCCCGGGAAGGCCGCGACCTGGCCGGAAGCCTTACCGAGCGCTTTCATGCCGACTGCAATCAACCAGATGGTCATCGACCATCCCCACCGCCTGCATGAAGGCATAAACTATAGTAGGGCCGCAGAATTTGAAGCCGCGCGCTTTGAGGTCCCCGGCGATTCGCTCTGAAAGCGCAGTCTGCGCGGGAATGTCGCTCGTGCGCCTCGGGTGGTTCACGATCGTCCGACCGTCGACAAAATCCCAAAGATAAGCCGAAAAGCCCCGTTCCTCCTCGAGCGCCAACCAGGCCCGCGCCGAAGCCACGGCGCCCTCTATCTTCGCTCTGTTACGGACGATTCCCCTGTTTTGCATCAGCGTTTCGATTTCTCCCGCGTCGAATCTCGCGACTCTTTCCGGTCGAAATCCCGCGAAAGCCGAGCGAAACGCGTCTCTTTTTCTCAAAATGGTGAGCCACGACAGCCCGGCCTGGAAGCCATCAAGCGCCAACTTCTCGAACAGGGCCCGAGAGCAGCGCTCCGGCCGACCCCATTCATTATCGTGATAATCGACATATAGCGGGTCGTTGCCACACCAGGGGCACCGACTTTTGCCATCGCCATGCAAAATCACGCCAGCATCGCGCCACGCAAGCGGATTTTCGCGCCTGGTTTTTTCGCGCATCGTGGCGGCCCTTCATCGAAACGCTCTTTGGTGCGACAAAACGGCGTCTTTGAGCACTCTCTAATTAGGTTCAGATTGCGTTCATGTCGATCTTGGGATTATCGTCATGTCGTGAAAGTTGGATGGCATAGACTCTGCTTGCCGAGGCGGCCACGGTCATGCATTCAAGGCAGTTTTCGACGACCGTTTCGATTCTGGATGAACTTGCCAAATGGCAAGATTGTCCATCAGGGGGAGAATTTGATGTCAATCCGTCTCGCTATGTCTACCGCCATCGGCCTGTTCGCCTTCAGCCTTTCTGTCGCCGCTTCCGGCGAGGCGCAGGCGCAGGCCAATGTTCTGAAAGAGTGCGGCTCGCAATATCAGGCCGCCAAGGCCGCAAACCAACTCAATGGCCAGAGCTGGCAGGATTACCTGAAAGCCTGCCGCTCTCGTGTCACGGAAACGGCTCCCGCAGCAGCGCCAGCCGCTGCTCCCGCCGCGGCGCCTACGCCGGCTCCTGCTCCCGTTGCAGCGCCCGCTCCTGCCCCCGTTGCAGCGCCTGCTCCTGCCGCAGCCCCCGCAGCTACGCCCGCTTCCGCCGCCGCTAAACCGGTCAGCGCCGGACAGGCTGCCGCGCATGATCGCCAGAAGCAGTGTGGCGCGGAATGGAAGGCCAAGAAGGCCGAAATTCGCAAGACCGATCCCAAGGCCACCTGGCCGAAATTCTGGAGCGACTGCAATAAGCGTCTCAAAGGCGACGCGCAGTAAGGCGCGCCGATCCCGCTGATATCCCTGTCGCCCGGAGATGTTTCTCCGGGCGATTTTTTATGGGTGCGACCGCTGTCGTTTGACTAAGTCTGCAAAGATTCTTGCGATCCCATCGGGTTTCGTGGCACAGGCACTCGTTAAGGATCGAAAAAAGTGGGGGCGAAATTGGACAAGACCGAATTGCGCAAGCTGCAGGAATTCCTGCGCCGCTCGCTCGGCAATGAAGACGTGATGGTTGCGCCTGACCCCAAGAACCCCGACGACGCCGCCGTGCGCCTCGGCGAGCGCCAGATTGGGTCGCTGGTCGTGGACGACGAGGATGGCGACCGCTCCTTTGCTTTTTCGATGAAAGTGCCCGTCGGTCGAGAGGTGCTGCAATCCTATTTGCGCAAATTATTTGAAAACGATCGGCTCACCGTCGCTCCACGTGGTCGCAAAACCGATTCGGTCGAGTTGAATAGCGGCGAGGATTTTCTGGGGATTATCTCGGCGGACGACGCCAAGGCCACGAGCTACACCCTGCAAATCGCGATACTCGACTTCGATCTCGACGATTTTTGACAGCGCGAGGCCGCTGACCAGAATCTCTATGGGCGGGTCGACGTCATGGTTTTCTGCCC
>Ga0182012_10006729_pt1 | contig 11651 bp, 9 predicted proteins | sample 612S2SmetaG_FD_120486 | JGI IMG/M metagenome (GOLD analysis project Ga0182012, IMG submission 120486) | Permafrost microbial communities from Stordalen Mire, Sweden - 612S2S metaG | ecosystem: Environmental > Terrestrial > Soil > Wetlands > Permafrost | place: Sweden: Stordalen | collected...
CTGCGCCGCGACAACTATATCTACGAGTAATTGGCTTTTCGCGAGGCGGCCGCCGACAGGTGAAGGGACGATTTTCTCGCGCGGACAAAGAGCGGGAGTTTATACTTCTGTATGAGCCACCCGTTGAATATTTTCATCGCCAAAACCGCACAGGCTACTATTAACGACTTTATGCCGCTGCCTCGCACCACCGCTCTGCCCCGGCTCTGATCGCCTTTTGGTCCACCCCTGTTGCGCTCCTATGTCCCAGATCGACCCTCAATTGCTCCTGTCGCTCATGGACACCATTCCCGACCGCATCTACTTCAAGGATCGGCAGGGCCATTTTCTTTCCGTCAACCGGGCCATGCGCGAATATTTGCACGCTCCCGATGAGGCCTCCTTCCAGGGCCGCACCGATTTTGATTTCTTTCTACTCGAGCATGCGGAGGAAGCGATGGCCGATGAGCAGTACATCCTGGCCACCGGCGAATCGATTGTGGGCAAAATTGAACGGGAAAACCTGCCCGACGGCCGCTTCAGCTGGGTCTCCACCACCAAGGTCCCGATGCGCGACGGCGCCGGAAACATCATCGGCACCTGTGGCATCTCCCGTGACATCACGGCGGAACACGAGAGGGCCGAAAAGCTCAGCGAGTACACCCAGGCGCTGGCCGAGAAACAGTCCCAGATGCAGGAGGAACTTGCCCTCGCCACGCAGGTCCAGCAGGCGTTGTTGCCGCAGAGTTATCCGTCCTTCCCACGGGGCACGCCGGAAGATGCCAGCGCCCTTCGCTTCTCTCATCGCTACCTGCCCGAGGCGCTCGTCGGCGGGGATTTTTTCGCAGTCGTTCCGGTCTCTGACACCCAGGCCGGCGTGCTGATTTGCGATGTCATGGGCCACGGTGTCCACGCGGCGTTGGTCACCGCCGTGCAGCGGGTGCTGGTGGAGGAACTGCAAGGCCTGGCCGGCGATCCGGGGGCCTTTCTGGGCGAGCTCAACCGGCGTCTTCACCACTTCTTCGAACCGCTGCTCAGTTCGATGTTCGCCACCGCTCTCTATCTTGTCGTCGACACCGTCACCGGGACGGTGCGGTTTGCCAATGCGGGCCATCCCCACCCCCTTCACATCAGCCGGGCGCGGAACGAGGTGCGCACGCTGGGCAGCTATCTGCTGAACCGTCCGTTCGCCTTGGGCGTGAGCGACGAATCGGTCTATGTCACCGAGGAGGACATGGTCCAGTCGGGCGATCTCATCCTGCTCTTCACCGACGGCCTTTGCGATCTCGGGGAAGGCAAGGACCTGACGCCGGAAGACCCCCGCTTTCTGGGCCTCGTCCAAAACTGCATCCATCAGCACGGGGAAGCTTTCCTTGACGCGTTGCTGGCCGAGAGCCGCCTCTTCTCCGGTCAGGACCATTTTCTCGACGACGTTTGCCTCATCGGCGTCGAAGTCGAATACCTGCAGGGCAGGTCGTAGCACTGATCAGTGGTTGCAAAGCACCAGCCGCGTCCCGCTTTTGTCCACCACGCGGGCCCCGGCGGGGAGCAGCGCCTGCCAGTAAGTCAGCCGGCTCTCCTCCAGGATGAAGTAGACCGGACGGGACGAATGCCAGACCGCCACCAGCCCCGCTTCGTCCCAATAAAAGTCGCGGCCGAGGCCCAGCACCCGTTGCGGGTATTGCTGGTCAAACGGAGCGTTGACCCAGTGAACGCGGGCGTTGAGATAATACAAAAGGCTCGAAGCGGTATGCGGAAGAGCCTCGCACGCCACGAGCGCGTCCGGCTCGGTGGCGATCTCGCGGTTGATGGCGCGGGCTTCCTCGGCCAGCGAAAAATACGAACTCATCATGCTGAAACCGGCCGTGGCCAGGCATACCGGCACCACCATCGCGCCGGCAAGAACCAGCAGTCCGGTCCACGATCGGCGGCGCCAAGTCAGCACGCTGGCGGCCGCCCCTGCGACCAACATGACCGCGCCGAAAATCGCCAGCAACACCACGAACTGTCCCCACAAGGCCGGGGAGATTCCCGCAATCGCGTCCATGAATGTGTCACGATCTCGAATCGGCGCGGCGGTGATCTCACCGAGCGAACCCAGGCGCCGTGCGGTCCATGCCGCCAGGGCCAGCGCCGCGGCGCCTCCCCCCGTTACCAGCAGGCAGGGTACGGCAAGATAAGGCCGGGGCAGGCTCGACGGGGAGAAATTCACCCACGATAGCGCCAGGAAAATTGCGACCGCGCCCCAGCAACTCATGCTGTAGTAATCCTGCCGCGTGGAAAAGGCGACGGAAACCAAGGTGAGGACGGCCCAGCAAAAGAGCAGCTTGGCCAGGTCCGCCGTCGGCGAAGGAAAGGCACCGGGATTTTTCCGGGCCGCCCGCATCGCCTTCACCAGGGCATAAATGGATCCGGGCAGGAACAGCGTCCAGGGCATCCAGAAAAGAAGATGCTGGGCGTAAAATTGCGGGAGCGGAAGCTGGCGGGCGTCGGCCGGATAGCGGGTATTCAGGAATGCGCCCCATTGTTCGTTGACGAAATGCGCGGCTAAAAATCCGGGATAATGGGCGGCCATCCAAGCGTACCAGGGAATGACCAGCAGCAGAAAAACCAGGATGCCGCGCAGGCTCAAGATGGGCCTCAGCCACGGACGCCATCCCGGAACCGCCAGCGCGGTCAGGACCACCGTCCCCAGCGGCCAGAGCGCGCCGTGCACCCCCTTACTCATCGTTCCCAGCGCCAGAAAAGTCCAGAAAAGCAGGTACCAATGATCGCCCGGAAAGCGCCCGAAGAAGGTGGTCCGGTGCGCCAAAGCGGTCTCTTCCGGCACGGCCGACAAACGGGCTTCGACCAGACACCAAAGGCTCAGTGAAATGAAACAGGCCAGGAACGGCTCCGGCTGCACCAAATGGTTGAATATCCATACCCCCATCATGGAGGCGAGGATCAACGCCGAAGCCAGACCGAAGCGCTCGCCCCCGATGCGCCGCGCGATCAGGTAGGTGGCCACGATCCAGCCGACAGTGGCCAGGGCGTTGGGCAGCCGCAAGGCGAATTCGTTTTCGCCGAGAAGAGAGGTGGAGACGAGCATCGTCCAATAGACCAGTGGCGGCTTTTGCACGCGCGGGAATCCGTTGCTGGTCGGGACGAGCCAGTTGCCGCATTGATGCATTTCGCGCACCGCCCCGGCGTAAAGGCCCTCGTTGTCGTCGAAAATCACCGGGGTGAAGCAGATGCCGACGTAGAGCAGGGTGATCAGGCCGAGGACCAGCCAGGAAAAGCGGGTCGAGACAGCGAGTGGAACGGTGGACGCCCGACCCATGGGCCTGCGCTCTACGGCAGGCCGTTCTTCGGTTGAAATTGAGTACCGGTTGCTCAAATCCACAATCTCCCTCCCCAGAACGGATTCCGATCCGTCCCTCGCCTTTACTTAGCGCGTAACTCGGGATTGTCTAGAACCTATCGCATCAATAGAGGGGAGAACGGGAGACGTTAAAGGAGTCGCAAACTGGTTGGGATTAATTAAGGTTTAATCTAATCTCGCCCCAAATCCCGCCGGGTCAAACTTATGATTGTCGCCGTCTTCGATACCCACCGCTTCGACCGCCTCGCCCTCGAAAAAGAGAATGAGCGTCTCGGTCATGAGCTCCGTTTTTTCGAGACCCAGTTGCAGGACAAAACGGCCAAGCTGGCAGCCGGCAGCGGGGCGGTTTGCGCCTTCGTCAACGACACCCTCGACCGCGTCACCCTCGCCGTCCTGCGCGAAAACGGGGTGCGTCTCGTCGCGTTGCGCTCGGCCGGCTACAACAACATCGACTTGGGCGCGGCGCGGGAACTCGGCCTGACCGTTACGCGCGTGCCCGACTACTCACCTTACGCCGTGGCCGAGCACGCCCTTGCCCTGCTGCTGTGCCTCAATCGCAAAATCCACCGGGCCTACAACCGGGTGCGCGAATCCAATTTCTCGCTCGAGGGGCTGGTCGGCTTCGACCTGCATGGGAAAACGGTCGGGATCATCGGCACGGGAAAAATCGGCGCCGTTTTCGCCCGGATCATGGCCGGGTTCGGCTGCCGCCTGCTTGCATTTGACGTTTTTCCGCGCACCGACCTGCCGGTAACTTATGTGCAACCGGAACAATTGCTGGCCGAGAGCGATGTGATTTCCCTGCACGTCCCGCTTCTGCCGGAGACCCATCATTTCCTCAACGCGCGGACCATTGCACAACTCAAGCCGGGGGTCTTCATCATCAACACGAGCCGAGGCGCGCTGATCGAGGCGCAGGCGTTGCTCGACGCGCTCAAGTCGGGCCTGATCGGCGGCGCGGCGCTCGACGTTTACGAGGAGGAGGCGGGGATTTTCTTCCACGATCTTTCGGGCGAGATTTTGCAGGACGACGTTTTGGCGCGGCTCATCTCGCTGCCCAACGTCCTCGTCACCTCGCACCAGGCCTTCCTCACCCGCGAGGCGCTGGCCAACATCGCCCAGACGGCGCTGGAAACGATCTCCGCCTTCGAACGTGGCGCCGTCCCGGAAAACGTCCTGGTGAAGTTGTAGGGCGTCCCGATCCCGCAGCCTTGACGCAAAAAGGGCATGACCCGCGCAACCGAGTCATGCCCTTTTATTAAGCCTGAAGATTTAGGCGGTCGGAGTCGTCACCGGTTCCTCGACGGCGGCTTGCAGCGCCTTGGCCCAACTACCGAAGAAGCGAGCTTTGCAGGCCGCGGCAAAGAGCGCCGGGTGCTCGTGGCGGATTTCCCCACTGCGCAGATCGGCTCCCGTATTGCGCAACTGGCGGATTTCCTGCAGGACAAGCTCCCGCGTCCAGCGGCGGCGGCGGCGGATCAAGCTGTAATCGATCCCGGCCCGTTCCACGGCCGCGCCCCAGTTGCCGAAACGGCGCCGGGCGGTGGCAATGAGCGGATTGGCCGTCTCGTCCATCTTCTTGGAGCTGAGGTCGGCGCCTTCCTCGTTGAGGCGGCGGATTTCCGAAATGATCGAGTTGTCGTCCCACGAGCGATACCGGTAGATTTCGCCCGGAGCCAGGCCGGCGGCGGCCAGCGCGTCTTTCCACGAACCGAAATGGTTCGGGCGGATCGAGGCGTAGACCATCGGCGCGTATTTGCTGAGCATCATTGAGCGGAACGAGAGATCGACGCCGTCTTTTTCCAGGCGCTTGATCGTCTCGATAATCCGTTCCTTGGACCAGTCGCGGTATTTGCGGACGGAATCGTAGGGGATGCCGGCGGCCTCGATGGCGGCGCGCCAAGTGCTGAAATAGCGGATGCCGGCAGCCAAAAGTTCCTGATAGTTCTGGCGCATGTAGTGGGAATAGAGAGGTTTTCCCGACTCGTGCCAGGCACGGATTTCCTCGACGACGAGGGTTTCATTCCAGTTTTTATTGCGTTGAAGGCTCATAGTATTATTAGTTTTATTACTGTATAGGCGATTTTCATGCCAAACACAAGAATTATCTCAAAAATGAGTGTGTTTCACTCTTGTAATGATAAGATTACCTAATTTCAGATAGCGGGATTTCTTGCGTAGATAGTTGCTATTATTAGCCTTTATGACGCAACCGACAGCAGTAACGTTCGAATTTTCTGCGGCGTGAGCAGGCTCATGCATTCCACCGGGATGTCCCGCCAGCAGTTTCGTTTCAAACAGGGAGAGCAAAAAAGCGCACGGGTCTGGATTCGCACCCGTTTCCCCGAGGGCTTCGTCTTGCGCCAGTCGGTGGCGCCGAAGAGCACCAGCGTGGGCCGGCCCAGCGCCCCCGCGATGTGAGCTGGGCCCGAATCGGTGCTAAGGACCGCCTGCGCCCGGTCAAGGACCGTCACCAGCGTGCGGATCGAAAGGCCGCCGCGAAAGTCGAGCAGCCGTCCGGACGCTTCCAGCGGAAACCATGGACCCTGCCCCACGACGACAAAGCGCTGGTCGGGCAGCGAGTCGACCAGCTCCTGATAGTAGCGCCAGGGCCAGAGCTTCGTCCGCCAGCGCGAATAGGGGTGCAGCGCGATGTAGGGGCCGAAATCCCGGAGCGAATCCGGAAGCGGGGCGCGCGCCGTGAGCTGGAACTCGAGCGGCTGCACCGGGATGCCGAGATATTCCAGGCAGGTGAGATACCGCTCGGCGGCGGAGATTGCCGTATCGGCGATGAATTCGTTGTAAAAGGCGCCGGCCCCTTCGCGGGCCGAGACGAGGCCAAGTCGGCGCGGGCTGCCGGCGGCCCAAGTCATGAGCGCGCTGCGGAGGAGCCCTTGCAGGTCAATCGTCATATCGTAGCGTTCCTCGCGCAGGCGGCGGCCCCAGCGCCAGATTTCCGGCAGGCGGGCGGGCGACCTCCACCGCTTGCGCGGATACAGAACAAGCCGGCGCAGACACGGATGGCCTTCGAGGATGTCGCTGAGCGTGTCGTTCACGATCCAGTCGATCTGGGCTTCGGGCCATTGGCGGCGCAGACCGGTCAGGACGGGCAGCGCCTGCACGATGTCGCCCAGGGCGCTTGGTTTGATGAGAAGAATTTTCACTTTGCTAAATGCGTATGAGGCTCAAGATTCCACCGGCATCGGCTCACGAGTAAAGCGGATCAGCACCGACCAGAGCACCGTCCCGATCAGCAGCATGGCCGGCAGAACCAGCACCCCTTTTTGCAAATTCTGGCCGAAGAAGTCGGAGATACGCCCGACGATCGTGGGCGAATAAAAATCGCCGAAAAGATGGATGATGAAAACCGAGAGGGCCATCGCGCTGGCCCGCAGATGGATCGGAACGATCTCGAAAATCTCCGTGGTGATCGGCCCCGTCGGGAGAAAAAAGAAAAAGATGCTCGCGCCCAGTCCGGCGAGGCAAAGCCGGGTGTCGCCGACCACCAGCGCGAAGAAGGAAAGCGGCGTGACCACGACCATCGACCCGGCCATGACCCAGACGTAACCGGCCGGGGTCCGCTTGCGCAGGGCGTTGGCCAGAAATCCTCCAACCAAGGTCGCCACCAGCCCGAAAGCGGCGAGCATGATCCCGAAAATGATCGAGGCCCGGTCCAACGACATGGCATGAACGCGATGGAGAAACGCCGGCGCCCAGAATCCGAACGCTCCGATGGCGAAGGTCTGCGCGGCGTAACCCCACATGAGGAGATTAAAGCGGCAGTTGAGCAGCAGACCGAGAATTTCGCGCACCGTCGCGTGATGGCCAGCCGCCTCCTCGACGCCGTCCGCTTCGCCCCGGGGCGGCTCCCTTAAAAATAACAGGCTCAGCGCCAGAGCGACGCCCGGTCCCCCGACCCAGACAAACGCCTCGCGCCATTCGCCCCGTTGCGCGAACCAGCCGCCGATCGCGAAACCGATGGCCGAACCGACCGAGGTCGCGACGTAGAAAAGGGTCAGCGCCGTGTTGCGCCGGGTCGAGGCGAAGATATCCGAAATCCAGCTCGGCCCCATAGTGACAAAGCATGCCTCGCCAATCCCGACGAAGCCGCGAATGGCCAACAGCTGCGAGAAGCCCTGCGCCAGGCCGCTGCCCACCGTCGCCAGGCTCCAGACCAGCACCCCGGCCAGCATCAGATATTTCCTCGGAAACCGGTCGCCCAGATAGCCGAAGATCGGCGCGGAAATGAAGTAGCCGAGCATGAAGGCCGAGGCCAGCCGCCCGCCGTCGGCGTCGTCGAGATGGAGCTCGCCCTGCAATGGCGTCAGCACCGCCGACATCACGTAGCGGTCCAGATAATTCAGCAGATTCAGGCCGGAGAGAATCGCCAGGGTGATCCAGGCCGTGGCGGCGCTGTCCAACCGCATCGATGACGAGGAACGCATTCGCCCGGAGTGTGCGGTAAACCCGGCACCGGCGCAAGAAACGCGCGGGCAGCGCTACCATGTTACCTGTCCCCATTTCCCCACGGTCGCCCATTTTGCCTGACAAAACGGGCCTTTTTTCGCGGTTTTTGCACGGTAAAAACACGGTTTTTTTTGAAACCGGGGAAGGGAAGGTGCCGAAGGGGTTTAAGGCGCTTTTTCGGCCCGGACGGTGAAAGAGAAAACGCGACAAGCTTTTTACTTGTTTTCGACTGAAAATATATCCTTTTTCATAAAGGACGATTAAGTTAATGCCGTTCGTGCCAATCCCTCTGTCCTTCCGGTTGGGTTGTGGGTTGGGTGACGGCGTCCCCTCGAAATAGGCGCAGTCTCAACCCCTCGGGCCAATTACGGATCTTGCGAACGATCTCGCATGCAAGCTTTCGCCCTGAGTGTGCGGCAAACCCGGCACCGGCGCAGGAATCGCGCGGCCTGTGCCACCAATTGCCTGTCGCCTTTGCCGCGCAACCCCGCTAAGACGACAACTACGGGCGGACAAAATGAACAAGACAACTTCCGGCGACGATTACAAATTTCACGCCGGGTACGAGCCCCACACCAACAAACTTTTTGAGCCGGTCATTTCCCGGTACATCCGCGACCACAACGTCAAGTCCCTGCTCGACATCGGCTGCGGTAACGGAACCCTGGCCCGGGACATCGCCGCGCGGGGTGTCGCCGTCGTCGGGATGGACCCCAGCGAAAGCGGAATCGAGGAGGCCAGAAAGAATTGTCCGACGGGGAAATTTTACCATCTCGGCATCTATGATGACCCCGGCGAAATAGCGGAGAAGGAATTCGACATGGCCGTCTCTTCCGAAGTGATCGAGCATGTCTTTTATCCGCGCGAATTGCCGCGGTTCGCTTCCAAAAAATTAAGAAGCAGAGGGCTTTTGCTCCTCACCACCCCGTACCACGGTTACCTTAAAAACCTGGCGATTGCGGCCCTTGGCAAATGGGACCACCACCACATGGTGTTTTGGGATGGCGGCCACATCAAATTCTGGTCGCGCGCGACGCTGACGCGGTTGCTGGAGGAGGAGGGATTTGAGGTGATCGGCTTTGATGGCTGCGGTCGCGCGCCCTATCTCTGGGAATCGATGATTCTGGTCGGGAGGAAGAAGGCGTAGGGACAAAGCCGGGCCGGTCCTGACTCCACAATAACCTTCTCGCAGTGTTCGGCCTCACGACTTCCTTGATGTTGAGCGGGCCGATGTCGTTGTGTGAGAAAGTCAGGCCGGACACCGAACGCGCCTGCACCAGCGGCGCGGCGCAATCGACGAAACTGTTCGGCTCGATCCGGATGCCCATGTCGGGAGCGTATCACTCCCCGTTTCCCTCACCATCGACTTCGGAGACGGAGTTCTCCCAGCCTGTTACTCCTCGCCGTCGTTGCCGATGGAGCCGGTCGGGCAGACGTTCATCGCCCGGTCGGCGGCGTCTTCCTCTTCGGCGTTCTCCGGTTGCTTGAAGAAGTAGACCTTCGTCTCGTCGTCGTTGTATTTCAGCAAATTCGCGGCCTCTTCCATGCACGTATGACAGGGCGTGCAGGTCTCGTCCACGTACCATTTGCCGGGGACATTCTGAGGCACCTTTTGAGTCTTATCGGCCATAACTGCTATCTCCTTGGGGGTTGGGGTTGATTGACAGGCTTATTTGAATTCGACCGGCTGGCCGGTGGCTTCCAGGACCGTCTGCCACAAATCGCCCTGCGGGTTCACCTTGCGGCGCCGCACGGTGACCACGTTCATCGGCAGGTTCACAAAATGGCCGTGCCACCGCCCGACCACCATGTTCGTCTTGCCGGCCATCGCGGCATGGACAGCGTTCTGGGCCAGCCGCAGGCAATAAATCGCGTCCTGCGGCGAGGCCGGCACGCTGCGAATCACGTAGCTAGGATCAATGTACTTGATGCTGATCTCCTTGTCCTGCGACTTGAAATGGGTCTCGATTTGCTTCTTCAGGAAGGGCCCGATGTCGCCGTACTTGAGATTGCCCGAGGCATCCGTTCCGCCGGTGCTCTCCTGCATCAGGTGCTGACCCGCGCCTTCGGCCACCACCACCACCGCGTGGCCGCGCCGCGCCATCCGGTCCTCCAGGCAGGCGAACAGGCCATGCTTGCCCGTCAGCTGGAAAGGCACCTCCGGAATCAGCACGTAATTCACGCTGTTTTCCGCCAGGGCCGCGAAGGCCGCGATGAAACCCGAGTCGCGCCCCATCAGCTTTACCAGCCCGACGCCGTTCGGATAGCCCTGCGCCTCGCGGTGGGCGCAACGCACCATGCGCACCGCCTCCGCGAACGCCGTCTCAAACCCGAAGCTCTTGTCCATGAACTCCAGGTCGTTGTCGATTGTCTTCGGAATGCCCACCACGCTGATCTTCAACTCGCGCGCCTCGATTTCAGTCACGATGTCCTGCGCCCCGCGCAACGTCCCGTCACCGCCGATGACAAAAAGGACGTTGATCCTTTGTTCCACCAGATAATCGACGATCTCCTTCTTCGACTGCGGCCCGCGCGAGCTACCCAGAATCGAGCCGCCGGCCTCGCTCAGCTCGCTGACAAAGTCCGGCGTCAGGTTCAACGGCAAATGGCCGTAGCGCGGAATGAAGCCCTCGTAGCCGTAGGGAATCCCGTAGATCGTCCGCACGCCGTAGCTATAGTTAAGCGTCATCACCAGCCCGCGAATCACGTCGTTCAACCCGGGACAAAGACCGCCGCAGGTTACCACCGCGCAAATGGTCCGGGCCGGGTTGAAGTAAATCCGCTCGCGCGCTCCGGCCCGCTCGATCGTCGCCGGTTCCGTGCCGTTTTCGAGGCAGGTCCGGACCCTGTCCAGCGAATGATCGAAAAGCACCCGGTGCCCGTCGTCCGTCATGAACTCGGCATCCGCCTGGTAACGAAGATGTTGCAGGGGTGAGGCAAACTCCGCCGGCCCAAGATTGGGGACATCAAAGTCATGTCGGGTAATTTTGGTCATGGCGCGCTTCCGGCTGGATGAAGACGGGAAGCACTATCCGTTCCAAGCCGTTTCGATGGGCCTGTCCCCAGAATTAAGGTTTGCCGGGAGCGGAACTAGAACTGGGAGCGGGAGGACCAAAAATGGGAGCGGGACGAGAACTCGGAGCGGGAGGACCAGGGCTATGAGCGGGACTTGCCGCAGGGGAACTCAAATCCGGAGGAGGTGAAATGATCTCGAGAGGCCATTTCATCATCTCCGGATGAAAGAAGAAGACTCCCGCGTTGTCGCCAAGTTTTTTACCCGGGTTGCTGTCGTCGTCGTCGCGACAATCAATATATTCATAATAGGGGGAGAGCTTCTTTTTCAGAGTATCGACCACATCCGTGCTGACCTGGTCCTCCGGAGAAATCACCACGGCAGCGATGTCGTGGGTGCGCAAAAAAAGCAGCGGGTTGGCGCATTTGCCGTCGTAGAAATCCCTGACGTCAAATCCAGGTTGTTCTGCCACGGTGGCCAGCACACCACTCAGATGCCCGTCAACAAAACCCGCGCCGGAAACGTAGACCCAATTACCCGTCTCGATGGCCACAATGGTCGTGGCCATGTTGGCCGGCTGGCCGCTTAAAATGATGGCTCCTTTCAGCCGGGAAATAACCATCATTTCCCGGTTTTGCACGGTGAACGAACGAAACGAACCGGTACCTTCCAGGTGCAGGAGGTCATCGGAATGGAGTGGGTCGTCGTGAAAACAGAACTGCGTCCAGGCCCAAAAGGAACAAAGACTTGAAACAATGAGAATCAAGCTCACCAGCCGGAACACGATGGCGCGCCGCCGGAGCACCGCCGGAAGCAGCGTGATCCATC
>Ga0182012_10006730_pt1 | contig 11651 bp, 5 predicted proteins | sample 612S2SmetaG_FD_120486 | JGI IMG/M metagenome (GOLD analysis project Ga0182012, IMG submission 120486) | Permafrost microbial communities from Stordalen Mire, Sweden - 612S2S metaG | ecosystem: Environmental > Terrestrial > Soil > Wetlands > Permafrost | place: Sweden: Stordalen | collected...
AAAATTTACGTAGCGGCAGCGCTTGCCGGGATTGCTGCAAGAGACGTCCAACTGCAAGCGCGTCCGGATGCTGAAGTAGTTCAGATAGAAAGAACTTCTTGTAAGCCAAAATCGGATAAGATTTGGCCGGCGGAGAGCCCAGCTCGCTGTCGCTGATCGCGAAATGTGATAGGGCGCGCCGGGGGGTAAAGAGCCTTCCAGGGAGAATTCCCCATGAAATCGATGTCGCGCTCTTTGTGGCTGGGTATCCTCGTCGTTGTGGCCGCGACCATCGTCGTCTCCCATTTCCGCAGGCCTTCCGATTTGCTCCCGGCGCAACCATCCGCGGGACCGAAGCCGCCGCAAGAGGCGTGCGCTGTCACCGTGGAAGCGGAGGTCGTGGCGCTCGATCAGCCGCTGTTCCTGAACCGGCTTGGCGGCAACATGCCCGGTGGCATGATCTACGCGTTACGCCGCGACGTCGTTGCAAGCGACGGCTCAAGAGAGCTGACGGCAGGCCATGTTCAGCTTGACGCCACCAAGCGACCCAGGCCGTTGGTGCTGCGTGTGCGTGCCGGCGACTGCCTTCATGTCAGATTCCAGAACCTGTTGGCCGCTGAACCGCTCGGAACGCCAAGCCGGGTGCCGCAGCCCTGCGGCAGTCCGGGTCAGCTCGCCGAACAGACATGCACTCGCGAGGTGGGCCTGCACGTCTACGGGATGAGCGAGAAGAGCCGCGACGGGGATCTGCTCGACGGTTCGTTTGTGGGCAGCAACCAGTCGAGCGTTGTTCCTCCGGGCGTTGCTACCGAGTATCGGATGCGTGCGGACGCCGAGGGCGTCTTCCTCATGTACAGCGAGGCCGCGGATACGAACACGCCGGCGGCCGGCGGTGGGCTGGGTGGGCAGCTTTCGGCCGGTCTGTTCGGCAGCGTGGTGGTCGAGCCGCGCGGTGCCGAGTGGTTCCGAAGCCAGGTGACGAAGACGGATTTGGACGACGCGACGCTGAAAGCGGCTCATCTTCCCGAGGGATTCACGCTTTCGTGCGACGTTACGACGTGCAAGCTGCAGCAGCCGAGCGGCGAAGCGGTGGACGTTCGCAAGGACAGCAACGGTGCGTTGCACACAGCGGACGGGCATCCTCTGGTGAACTATAATGCCGTTCACAAGCTGGCGAACGGAAGCTGCGCGCCTGTGCTGCGCATGGTGGACGTCCCGTATCGCGCGGAGGGCGATCATTGCGTGCCGGCGGGCGACCGCCACGTAACCTATCACGGCGATCTGACTGCCATCATTGCCGGCCCCCACGGGGGATCGTTTCCCGAGCAGGACACCGCACCGCCATTCAATCCGAATGCCGTCGCCCCGAACCGGCATGAGCCGTTCCGCGAATTTGTCGAGCACTACCACGACGCGCTTACGGCGGCGCAGGCGTTCGGCCCGCTTTATGGCAACGACAACAACCCGGTGCTTGCCAACGGGGCGGACACTTTCGCCATCAATTACGGCGCAGACGGCATCGCCAGCAGAATCGTCGCGAACCGGCTTGGCACCGGGCCACAAGCTGGTTGCGTCGAGTGCCGGTTCGAGGAGTTCTTTCTCAGCTCATGGGCCGCAGCCGATCCGGCTCAGCTTGTGGGTCAGCCCGCTGGCCTGAAAAGCCCGCTGCCAACGCCGCCGAAGGTCCCCTACAGCCCAGGCGTCACGCTGTCTGGCGACGACGAGGTGAAATACCCCGATGACCCGTCGAACGTGTATCACAGCTACATCGGCGACCGCGTCATCTTCCGCATCGTCCATGCCGGCCAGCTCGTGACGCATCTTCACCACTTGCATGCGCATCAATGGCTGCACTCGCCGAACAGCGACACCAGCACCTATCTTGACAGCCAACTGATCAGTCCAGGATCCACGTTCACGCAGGAGATCGACTACGAAGGCAGCGGCAACCGCAATCGCACCGTCGGCGACGCGATCTTTCACTGCCATTTCTACCCGCATTTCGCGACCGGCATGTGGGGTCTCTGGCGCAGCCATGACGTGTTCGAGGGCGGCACGGATCTGACCAAAGACCCGGCGAAGGAGTTCACCCGCGCGCTGCCGGATGGCGAGCTGGCAAAGGGCACCCCGATTCCGGCGGTGGTCCCGCTGCCGACGCTCGCGATGGCGCCAATGCCCGCGCAGGTCAAGATATGCCCGGTGGATGCTGGCTGGGATGGCGACCAGCTTCTCGATACCAGCAACAACTGCCCGACAGTCTCTGCTGGCCGCGTCATGGGCGAAGCAGCGTTCGTTAGTCGCGCGGATTTCGACGCCGGCCGTAATCCTGGCTTCCCGTTTTTCATCCCAGGGGTCGCCGGGCAACGCGCGCCGGTGCCGCCGCTTGCACATCCTGTCGACCCGGGTCCGGTCGCCGACAGCCAGACCAAATATCTTGACGGCGGCCTTGCCCGGCACCTGACGGTCGCGGGCGAAGTCTCCAACGATCATTTCAATGCCTGGGACTTCAGCAAGGATCTCGACCGGGTTGTCGCGGTGGAGCTCCCGGAACTCGGCACGCCGCTGGAGCAGTTGGCCATGGACACGCATAGCCGCTGCCTGCATCCCTCCATCACGCCGACCGGACAAGGCGCAACCTTCCTGCTGAACGGCGGACCCCGCGTCCCCGGCGCGCCCTACGCCAATCCGTCCTGGGGCACGCGCGGCACAACGCCCTGTGTCGATCTTGCGGATCCGGCGCCAAGCGCCAACGCGCCCGGCAGTGCGAGCCGGGTCTACAAGACGGCTGCTGTGCAGATGGACGTCGTCTTCAACAAGCTTGGCTGGCACTATCCGCAACAGCGTTTCGAGACGCTATGGGATGACGTGGCGCCGTCCGTCGCCCGTAAGCGCGCGCCGGAGCCGCTCTTCTTCCGCGCCAACTCGGGTGAGACGATCGAATTCTGGCTGACCAATCTCGTGCCCGCTTATTACGAGCTCGACGATTTCCAAGTGCGTACGCCGACCGATGTGCTCGGGCAGCACATCCACCTGGTGAAGTTCGACGTGACGTCGTCCGACGGCGCCGCCAACGGGTTCAACTATGAATCCGGCGCCCTCGGCCCAGATGCGGTGCGAGAAGAGATCGCCGGCATCCGCCGCACGAACGGTTGCACCGCGGACAGTCCAGTCTCGTTCCGGTGCCCACAGGCAAAGCCCGCGCCGGCTGCGTTGGGACCGGCGCCGGCCGGTCAGGACTGGACCGGCGCCCAGACGATCAACGAGCGCTGGTGGGCCGATCCTGTGCTCGACAACAAAGGCAACGACCGCACTTTGCGCACCGTGTTCACCCACGATCATTTCAGTCCGTCCACGCATCAGCAGTCGGGCCTTTATAGCGGCTTGCTCGTAGAGCCGAAGGCGTCGGCGTGGCGCATTCCGGTCGCCACGGACCCGGCAACGGGCCAAGTCAACACCGACGTGCCGATGGGCACGCGCGGCGACGGCGGTCCGACAAGCTGGGCCGCGGATATCGTTACCTCCGACCGCAGCGAGAGTTACCGGGAATTCGCTCTTGAGTTTCAAGACCTGACTCTCGCCTATACGCGCGACAGCACACCTTCGGCGGTGCCGTATCCTTGTGCGTCACCCGGAACTGCCGGCGCAAGCACGACGACCAGCGGCTATGTGTGCGACAGCAACGTGCAACCCGATAAGACGACTTCGGTTTGGGGCTGGGTTAGCCAGAACAGCGCTATCAAAAAGCCCAAGCAGGCCAACGCGAGCCCCCAGGCAACACCGCAACTGATCAGCGCGCTCATCGGCGTGTCCAACCTCAACTATCGCAGCGAGCCGCTGCCGCCGCGGACCATACCTGCCGAAGGCGCCAAGCACGATCCCGGCGCGCTGAACCAGGACCTCGCACTCGCGTTCGCGTCGATCGAGCGCACAGACCCGTCCGAGAATCGCCAGCCACCAGGCACCGAGAAGCTCTGGCCGAGCGTGCCTGCCAGCACGACGACGTTCCCCGGCCCATTCCAGGGAGCGGAAGCCTTCGATCCGTACACGCCGCTGATGCGCGTCTACCCGAACGATCGCGTGCAGGTGCGGGTCCTCGTAGGCGCGCACGAGCAGCCGCATTCCTTCGCTATCCACGGGGTAAAATGGCTGTTCGAGCCATCCGACCCGAACTCGGGCTATGTCAGCGCGCAGCCGATGGGCATCTCGGAGCATTTCGAGATGCTGTTCCGCGTGCCGCCGGCGGGCGGGGGGCCGCGTAGCGACTATCTCTACCAGGCCGACGCCAACGTGGCGGGCTCGGAGGATGGCTTGTGGGGCTTGATGCGCGCCTACAACCAGCCGCAGGCCGACCTGCCGCCGCTGCCCGCCAGCCCCGGTCCTGATGTCGCGGCGAGCGCGCCGGCATGCCCGCCCGAGGCGCGCCATGTCGCTTATGATGTGACCGCCACGACGGCGGCGCAGGCGCTCCCGGGTCAGGTTCTGACCTACAATGCACCGATCCCAGGCACGCCGTCCGCCGCACTCGGTCCGATCACGCAACCGGATGCGATTCTGTATATCCCCACCGCAAGCCTCGACAAGAGCGGTCATCTCGCGCGCGGCCTGATCGAACCACTGATCCTTCGCGCGGCCGCCGGCGATTGCATCGACGTCACGCTGCGCAACGGGATCGATCCGGCGGCAACCGACATCAGCGGGGCACCCATCTTCAACCAGCCGAAGCCGGACACTTACCCGCTGACGACCAACCTGACGTACAGCCTGTTCCCTTCGGCCAGAGCCGGGCTCCATGCGCCGCTGCTCGAGCAGACGGTGACCCAGAGCGACGGCACCCGCGCAGGCACCAATCCCGACCAGACCGCCGCGCCGGGCCAAGCCGTTCGCTATACGTGGTTTGCCGGTCGCCGGAGCCTCGGCTCCGACGGTCACACGAGCTGGCAGCCCATGGAGCTGGGCACGGTCAACCTGCTGCCGCCAGACCCGGTCGAGCAGCCGCAGTATGGCGCCGTCGGCGCGCTGGTCGTCGAGCCGCAGGGCGCGACATGGAAGCCTGACGCGGGCACGCTGGCCGCCGCCACGGTGTTTGCCCCGCCCCGGGAGCCATTCCGCGAGTTCGTGGTCGTTTGGCAGACCGCCATCGCTCGAACGAAGGCCACCAAAGGCGGAGCCGTGGCTGAAGCGATCAATTATCGCGCGGAGCCGATACCGTGGCGGGTTGGGCCAAAGACGACGGATCTCGCGAACGCGCGGTCCAACACGCTGTTTGCTCCGGCCGGGGTCCCAGCTTCGCTCGCCCGTCACGTCGTCGCCTGGGGGCCGCGCACGCCGGTCTTCTCGGCGGCGGCCGGCAGCCCGGTGCGGTTCCGCTTCACCAACCCCGGCGGGAATACGCTGCTGCGCCTGCCCGAGATCTACGGCCATCACTGGGAGGAGGAGCCCTGGCAGGCCGACAGCACGCAGATGGGACATAACCCGCTGTCCCAGACCAAAGGCGCCACGTTCATCGGTGCCAGCCAGGGTCTGAACCTGCTGATCGACCAGGCGGGCGGGGCGCTCGCGACCGAGGGTGACTACCTCTATCGCAACCTTGTCGTCAGCCCAGGCAGCAACGCGATGTGGGGCCTGTTCCGGGTCAACCCTCCGGCACCGGACGTGCTGGTGATCAGCTCCATGACGGCGAACGGGGGCGGGGCGACCATCACCGGCTATGTCACTCCCAACGCTGTCACGGGCACCTATGCGAGCAGCGTTGAAGTTCTGGAGGCAGCAAGTGGAAAACCGCAACTGACGGCACCTGTGAATCCTGCTGACGGCACGTTCTCGCTGACGCTGGACAGCGCGCCGGGCGTGGTGGTCGTGCAATCGGCCTACGGCGCACGCAGCGAAGGGGCTCTGCCGCCAACGCCTGCACCAACGCTGACAGCGGAAGCGGCGAGCCCACAACCGCCAGGCAGCGCAGCCGCTCCGGCCGAGCGACCTGCCGCTGGGCCTGCCCCGTCATCGGCCGCGAGGGAGCATATGCCGACTGAGGCCGACGAGAACCGCCAGCGTGGGATCAATGACCGGGCAGCGCGCTATCTCGACCGCAAGTTCAAGGAGCAGAACGAAAGCCCATGAGGGGCGATACCCCACGCGCGTTCGCGACGTCTCTGGTGGCCGCGCTTGTTTCGCTGAACATGGCCGCCGTGCCTACGGCCGTGGCCGAGCCGCAGCACCACGTGGACCAGGGTGTTGCCATGGATCTGACCATTGCAAGCGCCGATGGCGGGTCGCTCGCGGTCGGCGGTGACGTTCGGCTGGCGCTGCATTTCTCCGATGCGGCGTCGGGCGTGCCGATCGTGGATGCCAGCCCGGCCGCGTGGCTGTCGCGCCGGCGCCCCGGCCAGCCGCCCGACGATGGACGATGTGCTCGCAAGGTCGCGGCCTTTGTCGGCGGCGGCTTTGCCGAGCAGCCCGATGCCGACCTGACCGGCTTCGCTTTGCTGGTGCTCAACCGGGATCCGACCATTAGCGTGATCGACCCGCGATCGGGCTATGGCGGCTCGCGGTTTCTGGCGATGCTGTCTCTCGACGGTCCCGGCGCGGACTGGGTCATCGGCGGCGATCCGGCGCGGATCTACGTGAGCGAGCCTGCGGCCCGCCGGATCGCGATTTTTGACCCCGAGCGCTGGGCGCGGATCGCCACGATCACGACGCCTAGCGCGCCTGGGTCCCTCGCGCTGGATGGTCGGGGCGTGCTGTGGGTGGCCGGGGTGTCCGACCTCACCGCGTTCGGTCCCGACCAAGCGGTCCTGGCGGGAATCCCATTGGGACCCGGGCCACATCGCCTGGCGATCAGCGGCGACGGAAGATTTCTCATCGCCAGCAGCGGCGGCGACGGAACGGTTCTGGTGATCGATACCGCAACGTACGCCGAACATGCGCGGCTCTCGATTCCAGGCGCCGAGTTCCTCGCCGTCTCGCCGCTGTCCGAATTCGCCTACGTTGCCGGCGGCGGCGGAGTCGCCGTCGTCGATCCCGCCCGCGGGTCGCAGGTCGGTCAAATCGACAGCGGCAAACCAAGCGCGATCGGCATCGCCCCCCGCGGCCGCTGGGGTTTTGTGACCAGCCCTGCTTCTGGTCGTGTCACGATCTTTGACACCGTCACCAGCCGGGCGGTCCGCACCGTTGCCGTGGCTGACGGCCCTTACACGGTCGGTTTTACCGGCGATACAGCCTATATCCGGCGTCACAGCAGCGAGCAGGTCACGCTGATCCCGCTCGGCCCGCTGGCTCAGGACGGTCCGGTGGCCGGCGTCGCGGAGTTTCCCGCCGGCGAGCGTCCCGATCCACCTTGGACAGGCGCCGAGGGTTACGCGGCAACAATGGTGGCCGCGCCCGGCGAGCCGGCGATGCTGCTGGCGAGTCCAGCCGAGCGCACGGTTCAGTACTATCACGAGGGCATGGCGGCGCCGTCGGGCAGCTTCGAGAATTTTGGCCACCAACCGGTCGCCGTCGCGGTGCTCGATCGCAGCCTGCGGCAGACGGCGACAGGAACGTATACTGCCCCGTTGCGGCTCATGCAGGCCGGCACCTACGATGTGGCCGTCCTGTTGGACCGCCCACGCGTGGTCCACTGCTTTACGCTGGATGTGGCGGCAGGCGGGTCTGCCCGTGACCTTCAGCTTGCGATCGAGCCGCTGTCCCTGCCTGTCGAGACGACAGCGGGAGAAAGGACAACGGTGCGATTTCGCATCATGGATCCGGACGGTCACGCGCCCCGCGTGGGTCTCGATGCGATCAATGCGATGGCGGTGCTGGTTCCCGGGACGTGGCACGCCGCGACGGCCATGATCCGCGAGGCCGATGACACGTGGCGCCTGGAGTTCACGCCGCCGCATCCCGGCCTTTACCTCATTGCTTTCCAGACCGCGCCCAACGGCCCGTGGAACGAGGGCCGCTTTAGCATCCGGGCGGTCTCTTCGCCGGCACCGGGCGGAGCGAAGGATCGGGGAAACCATGGCTAGGCTTGTGGCCCTTGCGCTGGCGCTCCTCTGCATCGCGTCCGCCACATCATCGGCTTCGCGTGCAGCCGAGCTTGCACTGGGGGGCCCCGCGCTGGGCCGGCCTGCGCGGATCGATGTGCCTGACGTTGTGCTGACCGACCAGCGCGGCGAGCGGCGGCACGTGATGAGCGAACTGATCGCCGGGCGGGTCGCCGTCGTAAGCTTCGTGTTTACCGGCTGCAGCACGGTCTGCTCCGCGGTGGGCGCGAATATGGGTGAACTCGATCGTCTGCTCGGCACCCGTGTCGGGCAGGACGTCAGCCTGATCTCGATTACCCTTGACCCGCTCGGCGATACGCCGGAGCGACTCGCGGCGTGGCGGGCGAAGTTCGACGACTCGCCCGGATGGCGGCTGCTGACCGGAGAGCCCGGCAGGGTTGAGCAGGTGCTGCATGCGTGGCAGCAGGACGCGCCTGACATTGCCCAGCACGATGCGTTCCTGTGGCTACATGACCCGCGATCCGGCGGCTGGACGCGGGTGACGGCGTTGTGCCCACCCGAGACTTTGGCCGCGCTTGTGATGGATTTCTCGGCACGTCCATGAGGCGTCACACCTTCATCTTCATCATGACGGCTGCGCTTGCCTTCTCGGCGCCCGCACTGGCCGACAGCGGGCAGTCGAATCGCCTGGACGGCGCCAGCCGGTATTTCGGTAATATCGTGCTGATCGACCAAGATGGCCGGCGGTTGCGCTTCTACGATGATCTCCTGGCTGGGCGCGTCGCGGTGATCAATGGCTTTTTCGGCGGCTGCACCGCGTCATGCCCCGTTGTTCTCAGCAATCTGGCGGCCCTCCATGAGCGGCTGGCGATCGAGGGTATTGACGCCAGTTTCGTGTCGATCACGGTCGATCCCGACGGCGATACCCCCGAACGCCTGCCGGCGATCGCACGGCGGTTCGGTGTGTCGGCTGGCTGGCATCTGCTGAGCGGGCCGCCCGACTCCGTCCGGCAGGTGCTCTCCAAGCTCGGGTTGGCGCCCGATCCTGGCGATCCGGCCGACCATCTCAGCGTGCTCTACGTGGCAAACCTGCGAACCGGCCTTTGGGTCAAGGCGTTCAGCACGGCGCCGGTAGACGACCTGATGAGCCTGATCGTTCAAACTGCCAACGATAGCGGATCGGACGGCTGATCCTCACGGGGCCTCGACCCACTCCGGAGGCCCGCCGCCCGGCGAAATGATCCATGCGCCATTCGATCCGATATGCCGAAGTGGCGAAAAGCTCAGCGGCGGTACCAGTCCGGTGTGAAGTGGTGGCGCGCCTTCGATCGCTGAAATCAGCCGCTCGCGGGTGAGAGTCCGGCCGGCGTTTTCCAGCGCCATCGTCAGAAGCTTGGCGGCGGCGGCGACGCTTCGTTGCGCCGCCTGGTCGTGCCCTTGCATGTCAGCGCCGGCCGCAAGCTCGCGGAGCTCGGCCGCCGCCGCCTGTGATACGTCCGCGCCGACTTCGGGGAGGGCCAGACGCACTCTGCTGTCGTCGCGTTCCAGCAGATCAGGGGCAACAGCGGCAGGGAGCAGTACGCTGGCGGCGGACGGCAGCGCACGATCGAGCGCCGCACGCGCCGCGTAACCGTCTGCGAACCACAATAAGCGTGACCCAACGCCGGCCGAGCAGGTGTCGCCGCCAGTTTGAAAACGACACCGACCGGGAACGATGCCTGCCCGATCGAGCACGGTTGATGCGGACTCGGCAGCATCGTGCCAGAGCGGACTGCCGTCATCGACGATCTGCGAAGGCATGGTCGACCCAGTGTGAATGGCGTAGGTGGCAAGCGCTCCACCCAGCGCGGAAGTTCCGCCCTCGAGGTAGAAGACGTACCGGCTGCTCGGTGCCGCGCGCGGACGCAACGTCAGCGGCCCAATCAACGGCACGCTCAGTGCTGTGACTGCGCTGACCGAGTCAACCTCGTCCCCTGCTATATCCGGCGCCACCAGGCACAGCACCGCGTTCGTCGACAGCAGCCGTTTGATGGCAGTTGAGGGCGTCTCGTCCGAGCCGAATGCCTCAGAAACCATGCGGATCTCACGTCCGAACAAGGCGCCGTCGCGGTTGATGCGCTGGACATACGCATCGAGAAGCCGCGCAAGCGGTACCCGCCCCGCGCGCTGCACGGTCCCGACAACGATTGCATCCTCCGTGACGCCCGGTTCGGGCGTCGTGCCGAGACGCTGGAGGAAAGCAACCAGCGCGTCTGCGTCGCTGCGTGAGAGCGCGAAGCGCGGCATCACCGGATCAAGCCTGTTGCCGGCCGGGTCGATGCCCAACGTGATGGCGCGGATGAGCGCGGCACCGTCATAGCCCGGGCGGCCACGACGGCCAGACCCTGCCACGCGCGGGGCCGCGAGCGACGGCGCCGTAATGTCAGGTGGTGCGATGCCGCCCTCGGGGCGCCCTCTTCCGTCAACGCCATGGCACGACGCACAAGGCACCGCGGCTGCAATGACCGGAACGTTGCCGGCGCCGATGGTCGCACGTGCTGTCGGGTCGTCGATCGGACCCGACAAAAAGACGGTCTGGCCCCGGCTCTCTAACGAAGAAAAATCACTGCTTTGCGCCTTTGAGCCTGACACGATGATGAGTCCGGCACCCAGTGCCCAAATCGGCCATGCCATCGTGCGCTTTCGGCGCGCACGGTATTTCGGCGCATGGGTTATCGTCCCGTTTTGGCCGCCCGGTGCGGGGTCACTGCGTGCCGCACTTGCGGGTCCTCCAGGCGCCGGTCCGGACGTCAGCCCGATCAGGGTTGAGAAGGCCACGCGGCGGGGCGCGGCATGACTACGCTGTACGCTCACGGTTACGGCGACATCGTATGGGAACACGTCATTCCGGCGTCCTGTTGTCCTGATCGGTTCTTTCCGTTAACCAGCGATGCCGCATGGCCGGCCCATTCCTGAGCCGAGAGATGACCGGACAGGCTATCCAGACCTCACGACCGAATGCCAGGGGCGGCATCACATCGGTGCTGTTCCGTGGTCAATCACTGCCGGTAATGCTCGCCGCCAGATTTGCCGTGGGGGCGGCACCGACTCTGGCGATGCCTCCCATCTCTGTCAAACTTGGCGGCGGCAGCTTCTGGGATTTCCCCGCCGGCACCGTACCGGATTGTCGACATGCGCAGAGGATCATAGCCTCCCGAACTGCCGCCGCCAGCGGACAACGCCGGGGGCTCGCCAGGCGGCACGGCCTCACCATGACTGCTGCACAACATGCCTCCCCGACGCGCCAAGTGGATTTCGCGCGGCAAGAAACCCGTGCTGTTTCGAAAGACGTGCCGGATAGCCGCGTGATCCGCCGCCGCTTTCGAGCGTGACAGACTGCCGGCGTCAACCGGATCAATGCCAGGCGGGGAGCGTCTGCAGGCCGCCCTCGTCGGGCAGATTATTCATGCCGCGCGGCAGGCCGAGGCCCTTGTAGCCGAAGGTTGCATCATAGACCTCGGCATAGTCACTGTGAACGTCCTCTCGCTGGCCCAATGAACTGCGCCAAGGCAAATCCTACCCTTAAGAGCCTCTTGCAAAACTCTGACGCAAGAGTGCCGGTAGATCCCCAGGAAGAGGCAACCAGGACCGGGAATGGGGGGTCGTTGCGGTATCGTACGCTATATAGCCGCCTGTGACTGGTTTTCC
>Ga0182012_10006731_pt1 | contig 11650 bp, 7 predicted proteins | sample 612S2SmetaG_FD_120486 | JGI IMG/M metagenome (GOLD analysis project Ga0182012, IMG submission 120486) | Permafrost microbial communities from Stordalen Mire, Sweden - 612S2S metaG | ecosystem: Environmental > Terrestrial > Soil > Wetlands > Permafrost | place: Sweden: Stordalen | collected...
CACGACATTCGCGAGGGCGGCCCCAAAGAAGATTGCCAGCAGCGTGCTTGAAAAGGAGAACAGGCCGTCAAAGAGTGTACGCAGGAGAGGTTCGTGCGAATGGCTTCGCAGTTCGATGCTGAGGCCCCGCAGCATGAAAAGCCAGAGTACGATCATGATCGGCAGGTAGAATCCGCTGAAGGCGGAAGCGTAGACGAGGGGAAACGAGAAGAATAATGTGCCGCCTGCCGCGAGCAGCCATACTTCGTTGCCATCCCACACGGGACCAATCGACCGCAACGCGTGCTGACGGTCCCGCTCGCTCTTCGTGACGAAGAGATACACGATCCCCACGCCCAGGTCGAAGCCGTCAAGTACCACGTATGCGGCAAGCATCAGAGCCATGATCCAAAACCAGAGGGTCCCCATTCGTCCTCCTAGACGTTCGTAACACTTTGGCCTGTTGTCGCTTCATGGGAAGCGTTCGGTCCCGTTTGAATGAAGTTGAACACAAGGATGATCCACAAGATGGAAAGCAAGGAATACATGCCGAGGAATCCCAGAAGAGTAAATAGACTCGTACCGGCTCCGATATGCGTTGAGTAACCCTGTGAAGTCCGAATGAGGCCATACACAAGCCAGGGTTGGCGACCGATCTCCGCGCACATCCAACCCGCTGTGTTCGCGATATAGGGCAGTGGGAAGCTGAGCAGGATTGGCCACAAGATCCAGCGCGAGGTGTAGAGCTTGCCGCGCCACAGCAGGAGTCCCGCAAGGCCCATCAGCGCAACGAAGTAGGTGCCGAGACCAGCCATGATGTGGTAGCTGTAGAACAGCAATGGGAGCGTCGTCGGCCACTGATCGCGCGGCGTCTGATCCAGACCCTGCACCTCCGCCACGAACGTTCCGTAGATCAGGAAACTAAGGACCTTGTTGACCGCCAGTGGATTATCGATCTTCTCGCCTTCGAAGTCCGGCTGTCCCATCACCACCAGGGGTGCGCCCTTCTCGGAGTGGAAAAGGCCTTCCATGCCGGCGATCGCAGCTGGCTGATTCTTGGCCATATACTTGCCGTGCAGGTCGCCGGTCGGGAATATCTGTGTAGCGCAGGAGATCAGGCCGGCGATCACACCGAGCTTGAGGAAGGTGCGGCCATACTCGATTTCGCGGCCCTGAAGCAGATAGAGAGCGCCGACCGCCGACATCACAAAGGCACCCGTAATGACAGCGCCCGACATATTGTGCGCGTACTCCAGCCACGCCCAGGGATTCAGCAGCAGCGCCCAGAAGCTGTCGACCTCAAACACGCCGTTGGGTAGCATCTGGTAGGCAACTGGATGCTGCATCCAGGCGTTCGCCACGATGATGAAGAAGCCTGAAAGCCATGAGCCGCAAAAGACCAGGAAGGCCGACGCCCAATGCGCTCTGGGAGAGAGCCGCTTTTCCCCGAACAGGAAGAGCCCGAGAAACGCAGACTCCAGGAAAAACGAGAAGATACCCTCCATCGCAACTGGCATGCCGATGACACCGCCTGTGCGGCGCGAGAATTCCGACCAGTTGGTCCCGAACTGAAACTCCATCGGAATGCCCGTCACCACGCCCAGCAGGAAATTGACGGCAAAAATCCTGGCCCAGAAGCGGGTCGAAACAGCATACCGCTCCTGCCCCGTCTTGAGCGCCAGTGTCTTCAAGACAACGATGAGCAGCGCCAGCCCCATCGTCAATTGCGGGAACAAATAGTGATAGGTGATAGTGAAGGCAAAATGAATTCGGTGGAGTGTTAACGCGTCCATTGAGCTCCTCGGCTAAGTCGATCCTCGGCTTGGTACGTTCCAGTTAGTTGTCCTTTGCGAACTCTCCTCAATCCGTTTCATTCTTTTTCCCAGGTCGTGCAAGGACAAACACTTCGTGGTTAGTTTCCGCGAGGCGCAGCGAGTCTCCTGCACGGAATCTACTTCGTATTTCTCACCCTCGATCTAAAACGCTTCCTAACCGTGCTTTGGCGCCGGCTGCTTCCCCAGTGCGGCCCCGAACGCATTCAGCATTCCCACTGCAACCGCCATGCCACGACGCGCCTCCATTGAGGTCGCCTGCCTGCCGATGGTCAGTAGCGAAGGAGGCTCTTTGCCGGCCTGCGCGAGCACCGCGCCGAGCTTGTCCGGATCCATCGAACTAAGCAGGTTGCTGAAGATCAACCCGATTCGAAGGGCTGTCACCATCTCTTGAGAACTGATGATGCCGACGGCATGATTGACCACTGTTTCGCCGGCACTGAGCAGGCCGCTGAACAGCTGCAGCATGCCCTTTTCGTGGAGCAGCTGCAGTAATTCATAGGCAGAGAGGATCGCCTCTGCGTGTTCGACGGGGGCATTTTCCACTCTGCGCAACAGGTCGCCGCGCGAATCGACGGGACGGAACTCTCTAAAGTTGACAGCTACCGCCATGGCAGTCCTCACCTTTCTCTCACTGTGCTCTATAGCTGGATTTGAACAAGCTTCTCGCTTCCCGGCATTCGGTAGTCTTTACGTTTCCACTTACGTTCAACCTCGACTCCGCTTTGCGGCGTGGGCTTTCCGGAAAAGCGAGGATTGAGAGGCTTCAAAGGGCTGCTGCCTTGATCCGGAAGCACCTTGATCCTTACCGCGGTCTCTTTAAAGGCGGGTGTATTCGTGGCCTCGTCCGCATGCGAACCAGTCAGAATATTGATCGGCCCCTCCTGGGACAACAATGGCAGGTACACCTGCCTGCCGAAGACTCTATTGGTGACCAGAACCTTAATCACCAGCGTCCCGTGCCGGCTCGTGACCCGCACCCAGCGCCCTGAGCTGATATTGCGCTCCTTCGCCAGCTCTTCGGATATTTCGAGATAGCGCTCCGGCGTCTCCTCCTGGATGCCTGGCACACGGTACGTCATGTTGCCTTCGTGGAAGTGCTCCAGGATGCGACCATTGTTGAGGAAGAGATCGAAGTTACTATCCAAAGCCTCCTCCGGCTCACGAAAGGACATCGGATAGAGCCGCGCCTTGTTATCCGGGAACGGAAAGCCGTTGAGATATAGCACGGGCTGATCGGTACCATCCTCCGCCACTGGCCACTGGAGCGACTTGAACCCTTCGAGCCGTTCAAAGGTCACTCCTGCATAGAGCGGCGTCAACGAGGCCATCTCCGCCATGATCTCCGACGGATGCGAGTAGCTCCATTTCGCTCCCATCCGGTTGGCGATGTCCTGCGTGATCTTCCAATCGGCGCGGCTGTCTCCCAACTCCGGCAGCGCCTGATAGAGCCGCTGGATCCGTCTCTCTGTGCTGCTGAACGTACCTTCTTTTTCCAGCGCCGGAGCGCCGGGCAGTATCACGTCGGCATAGCGGCAGGTCTCGCTGAAAAAGATATCCTGCACCACGAAGAAATCCAGTTTCTCAAAGGCGCGCGCTACATGGTTCGCATTCGAGTCGGCCTGGATCATGTCCTCCCCTGCAAGGTACATTCCCCTTAACTTGCCTTCGATGGCCGCATCCACCATCTGGTGGTTGTCCATGCCCACATCCGGCGGGAGCGGAACTCCCCATCCAGCCTCGAACTTCTGCCGAATTTCCGGATCGGTCACGCTCTGGTAGCCCGGAAAGTAGTTCGGCGCAGCCCCGATATCGCCAGCGCCCTGCACGTTGTTATGCCCGCGCAGCGGATACGCTCCGCCCTCGTCCCGCATATAGTTGCCTGTGATCAGCAGCAGATTCGAGATCGCCGTCGAGCCGTCCGAAGCCCTTGAGTGTTGCGTGATTCCCATGGCCCAAAGAACGGCAATACTTCTGGCAGCAGCCAACTCCCTGGCCACCTGCTCCAGCGTCTCCAGCGGCACTTCGCAGGTCTTGGCAGCATGTTCCATTGTGAAGGGGTCGAGACTCTTCCGGTACTCCTCCAGCCCGTTGACCCACTTGTCCAGAAACTCCTGCTTCGCATGTCCGTTATCGAGCATGTACCGGCTCATCGCCGAAAGCCACACCAGATCCGTCCCCGGTCGTGGACGGAAGTGTATGTCGGCGCGCGCCGCCATCTCGTGTTTGCGTGGGTCGGCGACAATCAGCCGCTGCCCATGCAACTTGTGCGCCCTCTTCACCCGCGTTGCCAGCACTGGATGACTCTCCGCTGTCTGGCTGCCGACAATCAACACCAGCCCAGACTTGGCGATGTTCTCGATCCCGCCTGAGTCGCCGCCATAGCCCACGGTGCGAAACAGTCCCATCGTCGCGGGCGACTGGCAGTACCGTGAGCAATTATCGATGTTGTTTGTCCCCAGGATGGAGCGCGCAAACTTTTGCATGAGGTAGCCGTCTTCATTGGTGCACTTCGAAGAGACGATCACCGCGAGCGCGTCCGAGCCGTACTGCTGCTTAATCGCGCCGAGCTTTGAGGTGACCAGCGACAACGCCTCTTCCCAACTTGCTTCGCGGAAACCCTCGCCATCCCGAATCAGGGGCTTCTGGAGACGATCTTTGCTGTTCACATACTCCCAACCAAACTTCCCTTTCACGCAGGTTGAAATTTGGTTGGCGTCGCCGTGCAGAGGTACAATCTTCAGGATCTTGCGTCCCTTGGTCCAGACATCGTAGCTGCAACCCACACCGCAGTAGGTGCAGGTCGTCTTGGTCTTCTTGATGCGCTCCTCGCGCATCTTGGATTCGGTCTGCGAGACCTGCATGATCGCCCCGTAGCCCATCTCCGGCTCGATTGCCTTGACCACGTCAATCATCTTGTTGAGCGACTCCTTGGGCATGTTGCTCATATACCCTGCCTCGCCCAGCATTGACTTCTCCATCAACGCGTTGCATGGACAGACTGTAATGCAATGACCGCAGGAGACACAGCTAGATCCGCCAATCTGCATGCCGCCATCCCATAACACACGCGGATGCTCGAGTTCCCAGCCGATTGAAAGCGTCTCATTCACCTGCACCGTCTGGCACGCTTGAACACATTGGCCGCACAGGATGCACTGGCTCGGGTCATAGCGGTAAAAGGGGTTGGACATATCCACTTCATATGGCTTCGGCTTGAAGGGATGCTCCTGGTGTTGCACGTTCAGATCCAGCGCGGTGTTATGTACGCGGCAATTCTCATTATTGTTATCGCAAACCGTGCAATAGAGCATGTGGTTGCCGAGAATCACATCGAAGGCCTCTGCACGAGCATCCTTGGCCCGCTTGGACTCGGTCACTACATTCATCTGAGGGGTCACCTTCGTTCCGCAAGCCCGTACAAGCTTGCCATCCACCTCGACCATGCAGGTATCGCAGGTCTGGATCGGCCCCATCAGCGGAGAGTGATAGCAGATGTGAGGGATTTCCTTCTCCCGAAGTATAGCTTCCACCAACAACTCACCTTCAGAGGCCACTAAATTCTTTCCGTCGATCCGGACCTCGACTGGGTCTTTCATCACTGACAAGGAACTGTTCCATTCTGAGCGTGGGCTTGGATTCTGCATGGGAGTCCTTTCGCGGAAGCATGACGGCAGCTCGGTCAATCGCCGGTATGTACTACATTTCATTCTTCGTTCAGTTCATTGCGACACAGCGCAGATGCCAGGATTTGGAAAGGTGTCGTGATTGTCGGCGTCGCTAAGATCCAGACAGGCATAATCCTTTTCCACAAGGATTTCAAGGTTGCCATGCATGCCAAGATCGACTGTGGCATATATTCCCACCTGGTCGCTCGGCCCCCAGGTGCGAACGTCTGCGGTGGGTAGTACGACTTTCAAGTGCGACGCATGATAGCGAACACTTGCGCAAGTCGCAGATGGATGATGCTCAAGTGCGTACGTCATCTTCAGGTTTTCATCAGGGGCGAAGTAGATTGTCTTCTCAACGCGCCCCGTATCGATGAGTTGGGTCAGGTCCGACTGAGTGACTCGAAATCGGATTGAGTTATCCTTGAAACGGAGTTTCATGCGCATCCTCAGGCTGTTCGATTCGCTGTGGTTGAATGGAGCCGATCACAACCTTCGTGGCCGAACTCTCGAGTGTTGTCAGTTTGAAGAGGACGAGCAGCGATCCGATCGCGAATCCCGAGAAAATGAGTTTTAGATCTGCTCATAGAAGTTGCTCCGTTTATCGTCCCGGATGACGTGTAAACAGTTATCTTCACTACTGGTCGCTTCTGTCGACTGCGTCTTGCATTCGAAGCCGCCAACGAATTCCATGGCGACTTCAGTCTTGATATTCATACTGGGATACTCGGCAATCACCGACTTCCGAAGAGCTTCGGGGGAGACCTCATATCCGATACCAAACTCATCCAACCGCCCCGTTGTGTGCGAGTTCGCATTACAAGCGGTTGCAGGCCACAATGCCCGGTGTGGTTTGTGGCGAAATTGGATCCCGGGCTACCTGAATGCGAGTGGCGGACACTCTGTTATGGTCTAAGCACTGGCGATCGGCATTGCCTCTGTCCCGCTCGCAACGGTCGTTGGTTCTTTTGAACGTTTTGAGAAGTCCAAGGTCGAGAAATATAGCGCTGACAAACAGATGGTTGACTTCGAACTTATCAGCCGTCTGACGGCCACGATCATCCGCCCTGAACAAGATGTGATGCGAATGATGGAATAGAAGCGGTGTACTGAATTCACGAAGGATCCCCTTTGCCTCGCGTATCTGTTGGCTACCAGGAATTCCTGCTTGTAGAGATTGGAATTTGGGGAGGGCTTTGGCGCTGGAATGACTGTTGCGGTCCGTCGAAACATAAGGGCTCCTTCTGCGGACTGTCCGCCTCAGGCTCACTCAATTGGCCGCGTACCGTGGCCACGTCGATTGCGTCGAGGGCGCTCTTCAACAATATGTGTCGCTTCAATCTTTGTATTTCTATGAATGAAGCCGTGCTGCCATCTTCTCATTCGGAAATCGCATCGACGACGACGAATCCAGTATCAGTATTAACTCGGAAACATTTCGATGCCAATTATGTCTTGGTATTAGGCGTAGCGAGTCCTCTTGAGCAGGAGGAGGCTGCGTACCAGTCTGACTCCATTGCACCTTCTTGCGAGGCGCAGAAGAATTGATCTTTTCCTCCGCGCTCAACGGTACCTGGGCCTGAAGAAGAATCACAGCCGTCTGTGCGCAGGCTTCGCGCTGGTCAATCTCTGCAAGCACGCAGTGAGACCGTGACGGTACGCGTTACGGTCTCGTGTTTTGGGGAAGCTACGAACACCAACTCTATTGATGACGAGAGTGCCTGCCTTCCCCCGGGATGTGGGGTTGAAACCCAACCGAAGGGTGGAGATCCGATTGACCTGTCGCGATTGGCATTTGACATTCTGCGGTCGCCTGACCGCCAATGCAGAATGGACTCCATGAGAAGCAGGAAGAGGCGGTCCTGAGTAAGCCACGCGCGCACTGCTGTTTTATGCCAGGGTCAATGATTTCACGCGATCTATCGCAGGGGTCCGTCGAGTGCTTCTCGCCAGTTCATTTGGAATTGCTCCGGCTCACGAAGCTTTGAAGATATCCTTGACCAACAGTAGCGGCCTCGCCCATCTGTTGCAGGCGGGAGCCTGGTGTCCTGAGAACATCTTCGATCTCATTTGGCCTCTCCAGTTGCAGTGCCTATCCGTCTAAGTGCAGCCCCTCAAACGTGACCTCGTTGCCGATCACGACGCAGCCGAATGCAAAGGCCTCAAGGACTTTTGTCTTGAGTCCGCCACGTAGCAAGCCGGGAGAAAAGAGAACGTAATCTTCGAATGAATAGGGTGAAGGCCTGAAGTCGCCTGAGATCCGAAATTCAGGTAGCCGAAACGAGTCAAAATCTGAAGTTCCAGCATCCAAAAGGTATACAACGCCGGGCCATCCGGCGCACCAGCGAAGGAGGCAGGGAAACCCGCCACCCCCCCCGCGTTCTAGATTTGCTATAGCATTCTTTGCAAAGCGCCCCTCCATGCGCATAAGTCCGTGCCTGGTATGGCAGACAGGATTTAGTTTTGCCTCAGATGCATTCGAAACGAAAAGGTTTGCATCGATTGAGTACTTGATAACGCCAGCAAATCGCCTGGGATCCGGCACGCGAAAGCGAAAGTTGATTTCGCGAGCTACGACTCAGTCATCGGCCGTGAGTCTCTCTGGGCACGCCGTAGGAAGTTGTTCAGTTTTGCTCACCGCCTCCGGGCCGTACCCGCGCTGGATCTAATTCCACACAATATTACGAAGTCTTCATTCCCCTAATGCAAAATACTGGTAGGATGTAACTTAACTGTTGTAGCCCCTGACTCTCGACGTCTCAAAGAGTGAGATTGTCCGAGTTTGATCTAAAAGTAAATCCGCCCGCAAATAATCTATGGGTGTTCGCGAACCAAACTGCCACATGGCCCATAGTCCCGTTCAAAAAGGAATCACAACTGCATGATAAATCAGAAGATGCAAGCCGACGCTCTTACTGCGGAATTCGATTGGAATCCGGCCCAGTCACCGGAACTGGCCCCCCAACTCTCCCTGGTGCCATCGGATACAAGATTGGATCGCTGGCAATACCGAATCGTCAAACGGATGATCGATATCCTTGGTTCAGCGCTCGGTATAGCTCTCTTTCTGGTGCCCGGAATATTGATAGCGGCCGCAATTGCAGTTTCGTCCCGGGGTCCCATCTTTTATCGAGAAGCGCGTATCGGCCGCGGTGGGCGAGTCTTCTACATCTGGAAATTTCGGTCGATGCATGCGGATCCGCATCGGTGCTCGCACGGCGATACCGCCCGCCATTTCGATGTTCTCGCCAGGCTCAGGACATGTAAGGACATGACTGACCCGAGGATCACGTACGTCGGCGGGTTTCTGCGTCAATGGAGTTTGGATGAGTTTCCACAACTTTTCAATGTCTTTCTCGGAGAGATGTCGCTGATTGGCCCGCGACCCGTTGTGCATTCCGAACTTCGGCTTTACTCGCATCTGGTCGGTTTCTATCTGGCTGCGACGCCCGGAATGTCTGGCCTCTGGCAGGTGTCCGGGAGAAGCGACGTCAGTTTTCCGAATCGAGCCAGACTGGACGCAGCCTACGTGCGGAAGTGGAGTTTGATGATGGACTTTGTCATTTTGTCTCGGACAATTCCAGCCGTCCTTCAGCGCGTGGGAGCCAGATAGCCATCTGTTGGCATCTATATACTGAGGAGATTCAACGTACGGGCGATATCTCAGCGGAAACGATGAGACTCTCGGGGTCGAATCACGACAAACGGTGATTTTTTGAGATCCAGGCAAATTCCGGAATCGGCCAGAGCTTTACGACTTTGCGCCATTGCTTCAATCTAGTTTCAGGTGATGCAAACGGCGTACACTTGAAAGGGAAATCTACACGAACGAGTTTGAATCAGGTTTATGGAAAGTCATCCCCATGTAACGATTGCACTGTTTCTCGCCCTGGCATCGCTTCCCCTAAGCGCGCAGACAGACACACCTGTCACACCTTCCAGTGATCCTTCTGGCCAGCAGGCGAACCCCGACGCAAGGTGCCAGGACCCCAGCGGGTTCTGTCCCGCGAATCCCGTGCCTGGAACACGGGACGGCCTGATCAACTCGCCTCAGTATCAGAATCGGCAATCTCGAGCCAGCGCTTTTGAAGATACAGATTTAAACCAGCCCTCGAACTACTCCAGAGAATCGCGGCAACGCTTGCCTCCGGAGCCGCCCACCGAGTTCCAGCGATTTGTAGCTGAGACCACCGGCCAGGTGCTTCCTGTATACGGAGCAGACCTCTTCCGCAACGTCCCATCGACATTCTCTCCTAGCGGACTCACCCCGGTAACCGCGGACTACGTGGTGGGTCCCGACGATGAATTGCGTGTTCGCATCTGGGGCCAGGCTACCTACAGTGGCAATCTTCGGGTCGACCGCTCCGGCGATATTTATCTCGAAGGAGTCGGAGCAGTACACGTCGCCGGCTTGCCCTTTTCCGCCCTTGACCAGCATTTGCGTTCCGCCGTGAGCAGGGTTTATCGGAACTTCGATCTGTCGGTAGACATGGGGCGAATCCGATCCATCCAGGTTTATGTTGCCGGTCAGGCTCGTCGGCCGGGAGCTTACACCGTCAGTTCCCTCAGTTCTTTGGTGGACGCAGTTTTTGCCAGCGGCGGACCCTCGCTGCAAGGCTCGCTACGTCATATTGAATTGAAGCGCGACGGAAAGACCGTTTCCGACTTTGACCTGTATGCGCTGCTCATTCACGGGGATAAATCGAAGGACATCCGGCTCCTGCCGGAAGACGTCTTGTACATTCCGCCAGCCGGACCGCAGGTTGCCATCACCGGAAGCGTGAACACTCCTGCAATTTATGAGATGAGGGGGGACGAAACCATCGCCGATCTGCTGGACGCGGCCGGAAAAACCAGCGCAGTCGCCTCCAACTCCCGGATTTCGCTCGATAGGGTCGCCGGCCGACAACGCCGCGAGACCATGGAGGTTGCCATGGACCCCTCCGGACTTACCACCAAGATCTCCGATGGCGACATCGTGCGCGTCTATTCCATTGTCTCTGCCTACCAGAAGTCGATTACGCTTCGGGGCGACGTCGCCAATCCCGGCCGCTTCAGCTGGCACGACGGGATGCGTCTGAGCGATCTGATCCCGGACAAGGACTCGCTGCTGAGCCGCGATTACTGGTGGAAGCGCAGTCATCTCGGACTTCCCAGTCCCGAATTCGAACCCATGGTCTCCAAAATCGGGCAAAATCCGAATGCCCCGGATCCCGACCGAGAACGATTTACCTCGACCGCCTCTCAAGCGGCTCTTACCAGGGCCCTCGCACCCGAACCCGACGATCGAAATCAATTGGAAAGAAATCAATACGATCCGAATCAATCTCTCACAGACCAGAATTCCAGGACCGGTCAGCCGCAGGATCCCAATAATCAGCAGACCCTGCTCACCTCCGGAGGCTCGCTCGCATCGCAGTCCGTCAACAAAGATCGCACCGGCCAGCAGTCTGCGTCTGACCGCACCGACATGCAAGGCCGCCGTCCTGCCCCGGAGCACACCGAAGTGCGCCTCACTGCTCCGGAGATCGACTGGAGCTACGCAGTGATCGAGCGTCTCGACCCGAAGACGCTGAAGACTTCGCTGATTCCTTTCGACCTGGGCAAACTCGTTCAGAATCACGATGCCTCTCAAGATCTGCCGTTGCAGCCTGGCGATGCCGTGACTATCTTTTCGCAGGATGACATTCGCGTCCCGTTGGAGCAACAGACCAAGTACGTCCAATTGGAGGGCGAGTTCGTCCACGCCGGGGTTTACAGCGTGGCGCCCGGCGAAACACTTCAGGACCTGATCCGGCGGGCTGGCGGCTTGACCGGGAACGCCTATCTCTACGGAGCCGAATTCGATCGGGAATCCACGCGCATCCTGCAGCAGCAGCGCATCGACGAGTACGTGAGTCGGGTCGATCTGGACGCCGAGCGCGGCGCTCTCGCCATTTCTTCCTCGGCCACTTCTTCGGCCGGCTCCCAGGCCAGTACTACCGCTGCCCGAGCCAATGAGCAGGACCTGATCAACCGGCTCAGGCAGATCCGGGCCACCGGAAGGATTGTGCTGGAGGTTCGATCCGACAGCAAGAGTATCGACGACCTGCCCGCTCTCAGCCTCGAAAACGGCGATCGGTTTATCGTTCCTCCGATGCCCGCCACCGTCAATGTCGTAGGAGCTGTCAA
>Ga0182012_10006733_pt1 | contig 11649 bp, 9 predicted proteins | sample 612S2SmetaG_FD_120486 | JGI IMG/M metagenome (GOLD analysis project Ga0182012, IMG submission 120486) | Permafrost microbial communities from Stordalen Mire, Sweden - 612S2S metaG | ecosystem: Environmental > Terrestrial > Soil > Wetlands > Permafrost | place: Sweden: Stordalen | collected...
ACCAGCTTTTAACCCAAGGCCCACGCACCGGGACGGTGCCTGAACCCGCAGCCGAGGACGGCTGCGCCACATTGGGCTATCGGGGGCAGTGTCGAGATGCGCCCCCTTCCGCCCGCCCGTAAAATTTCCCTTTGACAACTCATCATTAGGTGCTACATTAAATGAGTAGTCTAGACCTGAGGGTCCCGACTGAACGGCCCCTGCCCCCGGGCGGCCGGTCCGCCGTCGCCATGGCGCGGCGGGCGAAGCTCTTTGACATTGGCCCCCGACCGGGGCCGGCCGGCGATGCCATCGCCCTTGGAGCATTGATTGCAACACTCCAACGTGCTGTCCTTTGGACAGTTAACAAATTAACCAAATAACCAATTAACGAAATAACCCTTGTCTTCAAGTTTCGCGAAGTTCCCGGGGGCCGGCGGCGCCCCCGCCCCCAAAGTTTTTAATTTCCCGCCTGCAATATTTAAGGCATGCTTCAAATATGGGCAAACGACGCGAAGCGCGGGAACGCGCAGTTCAATTTCTGTTTCAGTACGACCTGAATCCACCGGAGCATCTTGACCTGGAGCTGGCGCAATTCTGGCATTACCAGCGCGCCTCGGCCCTGGAGGATGAAAAAGCGCCCTCCACCTGGGGTCCGCGCGCCGAGCCGCCCCCGCCCACCACCGAGGAGGCCGAAACCCGCCTGTTTGCCGAACCGCTCATTCGCGGGGTGCTGGAGCAGCGCGACCAGATTGACGAGCATATCAAGAAGCACGCCCAGAACTGGGATTTTCACCGGATTGCCGCCGTGGATCGCAATATCATGCGGCTGGCGATCTATGAAATGCTCAATCGCGACGACATTCCCCCGGTGGTGAGCATCAATGAGGCGGTGGACATTGCCAAAAAGTTCTCGACGCAGGACAGCGGCAAATTTGTGAACGGCATTCTCGACAAGGTCCGCAGCGAACTCATGCGGCCCGCGAGAATTGTTAAGTGAGTCTAAAGTCTCGAGTCTAATGTCTAAAGTCTGACCCATGAAGTTTGCCGACCTCCATCTGCATACCCGGTTTTCTGACGGCACCTTTTCGCCGAAGGAACTGGTGGAGCATGCGGCGCAGCATGAGCTGGCGGCCATTGCGCTGACGGATCATGACACCGTGGAGGGCTGCGCCGGCACCGCCCGGGAATGCGCGGCGGCGGGGATTGAGTTCATTGCCGGAACGGAACTGACGGCCGAGTTCCAGGACACCGAGGTCCATTTGCTGGGCTATTTTTTGGACACGCAGAATGCGCGGTTGCTGGCGGAAATCACGAAGTTCCAGGACGTCCGGCGGCAACGAATTTATGAGATGGTGGCGCGCATCAATGACATTGGCGTGCCGCTGACGGTGGACTCGGTTTTCGCGCTGGCCAATTGCAAATCCCCCGGCCGGCCGCATGTGGCGCGGGCGCTGCTGAAAGCCGGGCTGGTCAAACATTTGGACGATGCCTTTGATCGTTACCTCAAAAAAGGCCGCGTGGCCTGGGTGCCCAAGGCCCGCATGTCCGCGCTGGAATCCATCGAATTGATTCACCAGGCCGGTGGCCTGGCGGTTATGGCGCATCCCGGCTTGAACCGCACCGATGAGATCATTCCCGGCCTGGTGGCGGCGGGGCTGGATGGCATTGAGTGTTTTCACACCAAGCATTCCACCGCGATGTCGGAACGCTATCTGGCGCTCGCGGCGGAACACCGTTTGCTGGTCACCGGCGGCTCGGACTGCCACGGTTATAGCAAGGCCAAGCCGCTCATCGGCTCGGTCAAGCTGCCGTACGAGCATGTGGAACGCCTGACCGCGCGGGTGTTGGCCCGCCGGAATGCATCCGCCGCGCTCCAGTAACCCACCGCACCTTTTTTTCTTTGCATGGGATTTTTCGACAAAATCAAAGCGGGTCTGTTTAAGACCAAGGACAAACTCGTTCACGAAATCAAGCGGATCATCAGCCGCTCGCCCAAGCTCACCAGCGAGGCCATCGAGGAACTCGAAGCCGCGCTGATCGGCGCGGATCTGGGCCTGGCCATGACCGGCCAGATTGTGGCGGCGGTGAAAAAGGCCTATGAAACCCAGGGCACGGCCGGCGTGGACTGGCTGGCCGTCGCGCGCACGGAGGTGGAACGCAGCCTCGCCACCAACCAGCCGCAGTTGAAACGGGTGGTCGGCGGCCCGACGATTGTTTCAATTGTGGGGGTGAATGGCACGGGCAAGACCACCACCTCGGCCAAGCTGGCGAACCTGGTGAAATCCCGCCAGCAAACGGTGCTGCTCGCCGCCTGTGACACCTTCCGCGCCGCCGCCATTGAGCAGATCAAACTCTGGGGCCAGCGTTTGGGAGTGGATGTGATTGCCGGCGCTTACAATGCGGATGCGGCCGCCGTGGCGCATGATGCCGTCACCGCCGCGCTCGCGCGCAAGGTGGATTACCTGTTCATTGACACCGCCGGGCGGCTGCACACGAAGCACAATCTGATGCAGGAATTGCAAAAGCTGCACCGGGTGATTAGCAAACAGGTGCCCGGCGCGCCCCACGAGGTGCTGCTGGTGCTGGACGCCACCACGGGCATGAATGCCCTGAACCAGGCGCGCGAATTTCACAAGGCGGTGCCGCTCACGGGCCTGATCGTCACCAAACTGGACGGCACGAGCAAGGGTGGAATGGTGGTGGCCATCCAGCAGGAACTGGGTCTGCCGATCAAGTTCATCGGCGTGGGCGAAAAGCCGGATGATTTGCAGCCGTTCGACGCGAAGGAGTTTGCGCAGGCGTTGTTTGGGGAGTGATCTCCGTTTGCGTCCCGGGGCAAAATCCGGTAGCTTTGGATCATGAAGACCGTGCGGGCGGAAAAAGAACAATATATCGTTGACGCCTCCGGCAAACGCGTGGGCGTGCTGCTGGACCTGCCCACGTACGCGCGCTTGCGGGAGGCCGGGGAGGATTTGGATGACATCCGGGCTTATGATGCCGCCGCGCCGCAGGTGAAGGCGGAGATTGCGAGCGGAGATTTTGTGACCCTGGCGGATTATCGAAAAGCGCGGGCGGCCAAGCGGAAATGATTAATATTCCCTTGTGTAAAATTACAAGTGTGATTTTATACGGACGAAACTAATTTAATTATTATGACCCTCACTCAGATTCTTGCACTTGTCGGTGAACTTGACGATTCTCCTGGCACCAATAATCCCCGTGAGCGCTTTCGCCATTTCCTGAAGGAAAACGCTAAAGATGTTGGTCAACTTCGAGATTATATTCAAGAATGCCTAACAAATAAAGGGCCTCAATATAATCGAGCTCTTCAGGATTTGGTCAATTACATTGGAACCTTCCTCGAGTTTGAGGTAGCTTTTGGTCGGTATCAAGGTGTCCAGGGACAAAATGGATTCGATGGTCACTGGAAGTCCCCAAAGTCATTTCATATCGTAACGGAAACTAAAACAACAGATGCTTATGCAATCAAAACACTGACATTAACGGGTTACATTGACGCTTTGATTTCTGAAAAAGCAATCCCGAATTGGGATTGTGCTCTTGGACTTTATATTGTTGGCCGCCCGGATGCTGACCTCAAGCAACTGGAAAATGCGATCGTCGCTGAGAAGAGAACGCATCAAATCCGTGTTATTTCTGTTGAATCATTGCTCTCTTTAGCGGAAATGATGACTGAATATGATGTGACACATCAGGACGTATTGGACATTTTACGCCCTTCCAGTCCCAAGATTGATCCGGTTGTTGACCTCATGGCGCGACTGGTGGCGCAAACTCAAAATGAAACAACACAAACTTTCCAGCCCCAACGCGATGAAGCGCCTCAACTAAGTAAATGGCAGCCAGGTCAAGCAACGTCGCTTGGGGATAATGTTAAGATTGAGGATTCTGCATTTTGGATTTCTCCAGTGAAGTCTGACGAAAGTGAGACAGCAGAGGAATGCATTAATCGATTGGTCGGTAAGGGTCATTACTACGCTTTTGGCGAACGTACGCCTGGAAGAAAAAGCATGAAAAGCGGCGACCGCATTGCATTCTATGCCACAACCAAAGGTGTCGTAGCCCACGCCACTCTTTCTTCACCGCCAGAAAGAAGGCCTTTTCCTGATGGCCTAAGTCATAAAGATTATCCTTGGGTCTGTTCGCTGACAGATTCTCGCCTATACTTAGAAAAGCCAGTAGCCATTGATGCAAAACTGCGTCTTCAATTAGATTCATTTCAAGGACGAAATCCTGAGAAGGGTTGGGCTTGGTTCGTCCAAGCGACCCGCAAGGTCAGCCTCCACGACTTCGAGCTTTTAACGAAAATGAAGCAATAATTTTTGCCGGGTAAGCTTTGCAATCATGACTGCCCCAATTCCACGCGTCTGGCCTTACGGTGGACCGGTCGTGTAAATTAATTAAATTATTCTCCATTTGAGTTATTGATCCGGCAAAAGAAAAACCAATGCGCGATCCATTGCCAGCGCCAAGCGCAAGCAACACCTTTGAACGCATCAAACGGGTGAGCCCGGAAGGCCATGAATCGTGGTCGGCCCGCAAACTCGCACAGGTGTTGGAATATCTCAATTTCCGCAATTTCCAACCGGTAATTGAGAAGGCAAAAGAAGCCTGTGCCAAAAGCGGTCATACCGTTGCCGACCATTTTGCGCAAATGCGCAATATGGTCAGCCTTGGTTCAGGCGCTCAGCGTGAAGTGGAAGACTGGGCATTGTCCCGCTATGCCTGTTATCTCGTCATCCAGAACGCCGACCCCGGCAAACCATTGGTGGCCTTGGGGCAAAGTTATTTTGCCGTGCAAACGCGGCGGCAGGAACTGGCGGATGACGAAGCGTTGAAAGAGGAACGGACGCGCCTGCTGCTCCGTGCCGAGATCAAAAAGCACAACAAGAATCTGGCCGGCGTGGCGAAACAGGCGGGGGTGGTCCAGCCTCTGGATTACGCCATTTTCATGGATCACGGGTATCGCGGACTCTACGGCGGGCTGGGCATGCGGGATCTCCATGCGCGCAAGCGGCTCAAGGCAAAGGAGCACATTCTCGATCACATGGGCAGCACCGAACTGGCCGCCAATCTGTTCCGCGCGACCCAGACCGAGGAAAAATTGCGCCGGGACAATGTCCGAAGCAAGGATCAGGCCAGCCGGATTCACCATGAAGTGGGCCGCAAAGTTCGCAAGACCATTCATGAACTCGGTGGCACCATGCCGGAAGATCTCCCGGTGGCCGAGAGCATCAAAAAAGTGGAGAGTCGTGAAAAGAAGCGGATTAAGGCGGGTCAAAAAACTCCGCCGACGATTGAGCGGGAAGGTTGAATTTAGTTTTGCGTTTTGCCCGATCAAATTAATCCTTTTCATTTCGGCCGCCGCGCCAACTTAAAATGACCGACATCGCTTTTATGCGCCTCGCCCTCCGCCTCGCCCGGCGGGGTTACGGCCGCACCTCGCCCAATCCCATGGTTGGGGCCGTGGTGGTGAAGGGCGGCAAGATTCTCGGGCGCGGCTGGCATCATCGCGCGGGGGAACCACACGCGGAAATCGAGGCCTTGCGGGACGCCGCCAAAAACCGCCGGGAGACCAAAGGCGCAACGCTCTACGTCACCCTCGAACCCTGCTGCACCCACGGTCGCACGCCGCCCTGCACGGATGCCATTATCGCCGCCGGGATTCGGCGCGTGGTGGTTGGGGCCACCGATCCCAATCCGCAGCACGCGGGGCGCGGGTTTGACATTTTGACTCGCGCGGGCATCGCCGTGGTGCCGGGCGTGCTGGCGGAGGATTGTGCGCGGCTCAATGAGGCCTTCAACCACTGGATTGTCCACCGCACCCCGCTGGTCACGGTGAAGGCGGCCATGACGCTGGATGGCAAAATCGCCACCGCGAGCGGGGAATCCAAATGGATCACCGGCGAACGCGCCCGGGCGTATGGCATGAAATTGCGCCAGGGCAGCGACGCCATTCTGGTAGGCATCAACACCGTGCTGGCGGATGATCCGTCGCTGACCGCGCGCACCGGCGGACGCGCCGCCGCCCATCCCCTGCGCCGCATCATCCTGGATTCCCGCGCCCGCACGCCCCTCACCGCCAAAGTGGTCACGGACGATCAATCCCGCCTGACCACCATCGTAGTAAGCGAGCAGGCTCCCAAAAAGCGCGTCACCGCCCTGGCCAAAAAAGTACATGTTCTGACCGCCGCGCTCGCGAAATCCTCGTCACCCCTCACTCGTCACCCGTCACTCGACCTTGGCTGGCTCCTAAAAAACCTCGGCGAGTCCGGCGTGAGCAGCCTGCTGGTGGAAGGTGGCGGCGAGGTGAACGCTTCCTTTTTACTAGGCGGTTTGGCCCGACGCGTGGCGTTTTTCTACGCGCCAAAAATTCTCGGCGGACGCGATTCGCGCAAGGCGGTGGCGGGCGAGGGCGCGCGGAGTCTGAGCGAGGCGCTCGCGCTGGCGGACCTCCGCTGGCAAACGCTTGGCCCGGATTTATTATTGACCGCGCGGGTGCTCTGACGGCAGGCTGGCAGCTTATGTTCACCGGCATTGTCCAGGAAGCGGGCGTCATCGAGCGCATCCACCCCACGGATCGGTCCATCGAATTAACCGTCCGCGCCGGCGCCTCGGCGCGCGGCTTGAAACTGGGCGACAGCGTGGCGGTGAATGGCTGCTGCCTGACAGCGGTCAAAATCACTGCGCGCGGCAAAAGCAAACTCGTGCGGTTTGATTTGCTCCAGGAAACCTGGACCCGCACCAATCTGCAATTTGTTCAAGTGGGTTCGCTCGTGAACCTGGAACGGCCGTTGCGCGCGGATGGCGAATTCGGCGGCCATTTTGTGACCGGCCATATTGATGGCTGCGGCACCATTACCCGCTGGGAAAAATCCGGGGCCGATCATGTGCTGGACATCGCCGCCCCGGCGGACGTGATGCGTTACCTAATCTTTAAGGGATCGGTGGCGGTGGATGGCATCAGCCTGACCGTGGCGGCGGTGCAAAAGAAAAGCTTTCGCATCTGGATTATCCCGCACACCTTTAAAATCACCGCTTTGTGCGAGCGCAAAGTGGGTGACGCGGTGAATCTGGAGGCCGATATGCTGGGCAAATACGTGGAGAAATTTCTGGCGGGCAAACGCGCGCCGTAACCCCAGATCCCTTTACCTCTGTTCCCGCGCCTGATGCACGGCATCGGCGAGTTGTCGGGCAGTGGGCAGGCGGCCTTTAAACTGCGCGGGCAAATGGCTCTGAAGCTGGTATTCGGCGACGCCGATGGGATTACTTTTGGTTTTCAGGGCAAACTCGACTTCCACATCGTCTTTTTTGGCGCAGAGAATAATCCCGATGGAAAGCTGGTCGTCCGGGGCGCGTTCCTGATCATTGAGGAGGTTTAAATAAAAATCCATCTTGCCGGCGTGCTCGGGCTCGAAGGAACCAATTTTCAGGTCAAAGGCAACGAGCGCCTTGAGGAACCGGTGGTAAAAAAGAAGATCCACGAAGTATTCTTTCTGGCCCAGTGCCAGCCGGTGCTGGCGTCCGACAAAACAAAAGCCATAGCCGAGTTCCAAAATGAACTGTTGCAGGGCCGTCACGAGGCGCTTTTCCAGATCACACTCTTTCAGAGCGCGTTCCAGGCCGAGAAATTCCAGGTTGTAACGGCTCTTAAGCATTTCATCAGCCTGTTCGGCCAGGTGTTCCGGCAGGGCGAGCGGGAAGTTGTGGGTCTTTTTCTCGCGCACGGCCCGCTCGTAGGCCCCGGCCTTGATTTGGTTAAGCAGCACATTGCGGCTCCAGCCGAATTGGGCGGTGGCGCGGAGGTAATACAGACGGGCGGCGGGGTCAGCCATTTGATTCAAGATGATCAAATGATGGCCCCAGGGAATTTGCGCGACAAATTGTCGGGTAAATTGTTCCCGGCCCTTGGCTGCCAAATTGGCTGCAGGTTGCAGCCAAAACTCACTGGTGGCCGGCCGTTTTGGCAATTTGGCTGCAAGTTGCAGCCAAAATATGGAATCAGAATAAGCCAGGTGAAATTGTCTGATGCTGCGCAGATTGCGTGGTGAAAAGCCGGACATTCCCGGGAAAGCAGCCTGAAGATCACGGGAAATTTGATCAATCACCGATTCCCCCCAACCCGCCACCCGCTGTTTCTCCACAATCCCTTTTCCAATATCCCAGTAGAGCAAGATCAGTTCGCGGTTGACCGCGCGGGCGGCAGCAGTGCGGGCGTTGACAATCCGCTCCTTCAAGGCGGCCAGAAAAGCCGCATAATCCGCATGGGTCACGAGGGTCAGTGCCGAATTGCCAACCGTCCGGCCGGGACCTTTTCCCGCCCGGACCTTCCTTGTAGAATTATTTGGCTGCTTCGCCATGCGTTTTCGGCATGATGCGCAAAAAGTCGTGCCAATTCAATGGGATTGATCACCCGCCCCGCCTGGCGCCCCGTGCCCCGCGCCTCGCCTGCCCAAAATATTTTGTAACATTTTGGCAGATTTGCTTCTGAGTTGGGTATATGAATGCCTCAGGCACAAATCCAAACATGGCAAACCAATGTCCAGCGTGCGGCACCCCGCTGCCCACCGGCGGTCTGGCCGGGCTTTGCCCCGCCTGCCTGTTGCAACAAGCGGCCGCCGAAACCGCCACGCAACCGGAGGCCCCGCCCTTCACCGCGCCCAGCGTGACGGAGGTCGCGGCGCTCTTTCCCCAGCTTGAAATCCGCTCGCTGCTCGGCAAAGGCGGCATGGGCGCGGTTTACATGGCCCGCCAGCCGGCTCTCGATCGCCTGGTGGCCCTCAAAATCCTCCCCGCCCGGGCGGACGCCTCCGCCGATTTCGCCGACCGCTTCAACCGCGAGGCCCGCGCCCTGGCCAAGTTAAACCACCCTAACATTGTCACCGTCCATGAATTCGGCCAGGTCAACGGGATGCCGTTCTTCATCATGGAATATGTGGATGGCCTGAACCTGCGCCAGCTCGAGCAGACCGGCAAGCTCTCGCCGCGCGAAGCCCTGGAGATCGTGCCCCAGATTTGTGAGGCGCTCCAGTTCGCGCACGACGCCGGCATCGTCCACCGCGACATCAAGCCGGACAACATTTTGCTGGATAAAAAGGGCCGGGTGAAAATCGCCGACTTTGGCATCGCCAAACTCGTAGGCACCCCGCTGCAACCGGCCAGCGCGGAGACCCAGGGGGCGATTGGCACGCCGAATTACATGGCCCCGGAGCAAATCGAAAAACCGCAGACGGTGGATCATCGCGCGGATATTTTTTCGCTCGGGGTGGTGTTTTACGAAATGCTGACGGGCGAACTGCCGCTCGGCAAGTTCGCCCCGCCCTCTTCCGGTCCGCGCGGATTGCGCGTGGATGTGCGTCTGGATGAGGTTGTCCTCCGCGCTTTGGAAAAGGAACCGGACCGCCGCTACCAGCACGCCAGCCAGATCAAGACCGCAGTGGAAACCATCGTCAGCACACCCCCCGGCACCCCACCAGGCACCCCGCCGGGAACTCCACCGGGTGCGCCGCCACCGCCGCCCATTTCGCCGGCGTCACCCGGCGGCACACCGCCGCCTCCGGGACCGGCCTCAACCGACCTTGTGGCCCGGGATTACCATTTGGACATCGCCCACTGCCTCAGCCGGGGGTGGGCTTTGGTTCAGGCGCATTTCTGGCCGCTGGTGGGGGTGACGGTTCTCGTCGTCATCATCCAATGTGTTTTAGACTCCTTTTTTAACCAGAGCGGGACTGCTCTGGGCGCGACCGACTGGGTGTTGTGGTGTTTCACCTACCTCCCCGGTTCCCTGGTGCTCGGCCCCTTGTACGGCGGCTGGACGCTCTTTTTTCTCAAAACGATGCGTGGCGAGCCAGCCACGTTGGAAACCGCCTTTGCCGGATTCGGCCCGCGTTTTCTGCACCTCTTCCTCGTCAACCTAGTGGCCACCTTCCTGGTTTTTTTGGGCCTTAACTTCTGCATCCTGCCGGGCGTTTATTTGTTTGTGGCGTGGTTTTTCGCACTGGCGCTGGTCGCGGATCAGGGCCTGGAATTTTGGCCGGCCATGGAGTTAAGCCGGAAGCTGGTGAACAAACATTGGTTGGTCGTGTTTGGCTTGGTGGTAATATTGACAGTGTGCTTTCTGGCTGGCTTCGTGGTCTGCTGCATTGGCGTGCTCGTGTCCCTGCCCGTGGCCTTCGCCGCTTCCTTGTATGCGTACGAGGATATCTTCGGCCCCCGGCCGGCGACCGGCGAACCGCTTCCGCCGCCGCCGATCAATCCGTCACCGTCCGCCCCCTCACCAGGCCTGGGCAATCCTCCCGGCGCCACCGGTCCCACGGGCACGGCGGTGTTTCCGGCCGCGCCCGCCCGGCCGCCGCAGGCCAGTGGCCAGAGAGGCAACGGGGGAAAAATTGTCCTGGTCATTTTGGGGGCGCTGGCGCTCTTGGGGTTCCTGTTTTTATTCATCGTCGTGGGGTTGCTTTTGGGTCGTCATGCGGTGATCCCCTTCTCGCCCTATTCACACCGCTCAATCTTGGGCATTTGGGAAATTATTTTGATCCTGCTTGCTTGCCTGGTTCCAATCGGACTCCTGGCCCTCGTCTGGCTCTTGTTTCGAACCAAGCCTCGAAACCCCGGCGTGCCTGCGACCGCCACCAGCCAGCCAACGTCGTGGGGGCGAATCACGCTCATCGTCCTGGCCGTCGGCCTGCTCACGGTCTTTGGGGCGCTCGGGGGGTTGGCCTTGGTGCGCCTGTGGAGTATTCACACCGATTATGGCCAGCCCATGACCCCATACAGTTCAATCCTATTGCCAGTGATGGCAATGGGAGCAGTGGGGGTTTTCCTGGCCGGATTGGTGGCGATCTGGCTCTTGCTTCGGACCAAGCCGAAGGTGGCAGGCCAGCCGCAATCCGGCGGGGGCGGCACTGGACGCACGGTGCTGATCATTTTATTGGCGCTGGCCGGGTTGGTGGTGCTCCTGGTTTTATTGGCGGGCGGGGCTTTCTTCCTGGCGCGCTCCCGGGCATCTCAATCCTTCCAGGTCAATGCCGTAACAATGGCACCTCCAATCGTGACCATGCCGCCGACGATGCCCACAATGCCCGTCATGCCAGCGATGCCGGCAATGCCGTCCATGCCCGCAATACCGCCGATGCCCGCCAACCCAGCCCTGCCGCCGCCATCAAACGGCGCTGGCCTGGATGCACTAACGGAACGCGTCCGCCAGGAACTGGACGCCTCGGGCATCCGGTTTGACCAGCTCCAGGTGTCGTCCCCGGATCCAAATCAGTTGTTGGTTTCCCCCACCCGTTTGGAGGCGCGGGACGCCGATTCATGGCATCCGATCATCGGCTTTCTGCGAGGGGATAAGATCTTGGGCGGCGGCTGGCATTTTCTGGGTCAGGGCGAGCTGGGAATCGCTGTTTTTGACGTCATTCCACTTGATCGGAATCAAGTGCTCGCCGATGCCGCCAGCCGGGTGAATCCGCCGCAAACTTCCCCGTCCGCCAACCCGGCGCCACTGGCCGACCGTCTGCAGGCGGCCGAGAAGATCATGGATCTGAACATTCGTGACAAATCCCTGGCCTTTCTCGCGGAAGAGGCCGCCGCCACGGGCGATGCCGGCACCACGAGATCGGCCCTGCACAAAATAATGGACCTCTCCGC
>Ga0182012_10006734_pt1 | contig 11649 bp, 5 predicted proteins | sample 612S2SmetaG_FD_120486 | JGI IMG/M metagenome (GOLD analysis project Ga0182012, IMG submission 120486) | Permafrost microbial communities from Stordalen Mire, Sweden - 612S2S metaG | ecosystem: Environmental > Terrestrial > Soil > Wetlands > Permafrost | place: Sweden: Stordalen | collected...
GCCGGTGCTGCCCGCCGTCGCGAAATTGTAAGGCGATGCCGAGTTCTGGCTGATGCCCAGCCACACATGGTGCGTCACGTTGCCGATGTAGTTGACCGACAGCAGCAGGTTGCTGGTGAGTTGATCCTGGAAAGCCAGGTTCCACTGCTGCACGGCTTCCGGCTTGTTGGCCTGGTTTTCAAAGATGTAGGTTCCGTTGGTCGGGAAGACAAAGCTCTTGGCCGGGTTAAAGAAGGGGAACGGGTTGGCGATGACGTTGCCGCCGCCACCGTAGGGGCTGGCCAAACCGCCGCCTGCCGCCACAGTGTTCGGCGTGAACGACAGCGTCTCGCCCCAGGGCGGATTGAGCACCACGTGCATGGTGTTCCACAGAACGCTCGAGTCGTAGAAGTAGCCATAACCGGCACGTATCGTCATCTTGCCTTTGCCGGTTGTGTCCCACACAAAGCCAAGTCGAGGCGCGAAAGACCCGATGTAGTTGTTCGTGTCCGACATGCCGTGGAAGCCCGCATCGCCCGCGAAGGTCATTCCCGGAGGTGCGTTCGTGTACTGTGTGCTCTGAGTGCCGGCGTTGTAACCCGCAAGTGAGAAGTCGCCCACCTCGCCGTACTTGTTGTGCTGCGCGATGAACGGATCCCAGCGAATGCCGCCGGTAAGCTGGAAGCGTGGCAACACCTTCCAGGCATCCTGAACGTAAGCCGATGGCTGATTCATGCCGTCGCGGCTCAGTTGGCCCTCGCCCTGCAGAATCGAGTCCAGGTTTCCGGTAACTTCATCCCCAAAGGTGACGCCGGTTGTCGCGGAGCTGAAACCCGCCTCCGCATTCTCCTGGAAGGTGCCGTCGCCGTTCATCTGGACGTGCAGCCAGGTAAAGCCGGCATTGATCTGATGCTTGCCGTTGGTCCACGCATAGCCTTCGGTACCTGCATAGGAGTTCTCGAAGTCCCAGCCCAGGAAGCCCGGCTTCACGCCACCAATGATGGTCATGTAAATATCGTGGGCCACGGGGCAGTTTACGTTCACGCCGATCGAGCAAAGCGTGGGAATTGCTGAATTAGATGTACGCTGTGTTGCCGTGCGGTCAAACGACAGCCGCGCGGTGTTGATGGCGTGCACGCTCAGAACATGCGTATCGCCGATGGCCACGTTTTGAATCTGGTCGGCCAGTCCAACGCCGCTGCTCGAAAAAATATTGCCCGGAGTGTAATACGAAGGCTGACTGTACTTCGATACAAAGTACCTGCCAAAGATCGTGTCGGAGGACGTGCGCTGCCAGTCTACGCGGCCAACAATCTGATTCTCGAAGTAATAAACCGGGTCCGCCACATAGGTGTAGTCGCCGCAATTATCGTAAATGCCGGCGGTCGAGATGTAGTTTTTGTAGAAGCTTTGCAGGATCTGGGCCGAACTCGTGCCCGTGGTCCCGCCCATGTATTGTTGTGCGATGACATTCGCCGCGGGGCTCCCTGCGCCGGTAGTGAAGGCGGTTTTGACTGTTCCGGTGGAGCACCCATTGGTGTTGCCCGCTGCCACAGCGGTGAAGTCGCCATATCCCGGATACGTATTGGCTTGCCCCGGACCCGTGCCAGACCCTATGCCGAGCATGGCCGGCGTGGGAATTGAGGTGGTTGACGCTCCGTTGGTCGAGTTCTGGATGGTTCCCTGGTAACCGCCGAAGAAGAACAGCTTGTCTTTCTTGATTGGCCCGCCGAACGTCCCGCCAAACTGGTTGCGCTGCAGCGTGTCGCGCACGCCGGGAGTAACAACGCCTGCTCTGGTTGCGTAAGTGCGCGTCGTGGCATCCAGAACGCCGTTGCGCACAAATTCAAACACGCCGCCGTGGAACCGATTGCCGCCGCTCCGAGTTACCGCGTTGACCGTGCCGCCGGGGTGGACGCCCAGGTTCGCCGGCATGGCGCTGATGTTGATGTTGAACTCAGAAAGCGCATCCGGGAAGGGCAGCGGCAACCCGACGTTGGTGCGATAGTCGAGGTGCTGCGCGCCGTCCAGGTAGTAGTTGGTTGCATTCGGCTGGCTGCCGGCAATCGAGTAGGAGACCGCGCTCGGATAGTCCAGCGTACCCGTGGTGCCGCCGCCGCCGTTGGTATTGAGGGCAGCTCCTGACAACGCAATCAGATCGGTCGGCTGCCGACCATTCAGCGGCAGATCGATCACCTGCTGCGGGTTGATCACTTGGCCGACGTTTGAGTTCTGCGTCTCCACCATGGCCGCGTCCGCCTGCACCACAACTTCCTGCGTCTGCGCTCCCACGTGCAAGGCGACCATGATCGAAGGATTCGTGTTGACCTGGAGCACGATTCCGGACTGGATGTATTTCTCAAATCCCGCCTTCTCCACCTCAAGCCTGTACGGGCCGATAGGCAGATTGGAGACGGTGTAGGCGCCCCGCTCATCGCTGACCGCCGAGCGAACGGCGTCCGTGTCTGTATTCCTCATCTGAACCTGCGCGCCGGGAACCACAGCGCCGGTTGCATCCGTCACCACGCCCGATACCTGGTCCGTCCCGCCTTGAGCTGCCAAATGCGCGCTACATGCCGCAAATACGACAAGCAGAGCCACCACGACCTGCATCTTTTTCACAAACTGCATTACAAGCCTCCAGAAATTGCTACTCAACTCCAGCAAGAAACTCTACGTGTTGCAAACAGCCGCTAGCAAGCAAGTAACGGTATCAAACGGAGCGACCCGCGCACGGGAAATGTCTCCCCGCGCCCCCAATTCCCGCAGAACGGTAGGTAGGGAGCGACTTTGCGCTTTAAATTTATGAACTTACGGACTCACCGGTCCTTTTTCCTGGGTGTTAAGAACTTGGTTACCGTTACATATTGCTTTTGCCCTTGGCAGAGGTGTCCCAGATATGTTCACTTGACTGGAGCACCGGAGAATCAAATCGCGGTGGCGCTTAAACGTCCCGCAAATCGGGAGAAATCATGCAACTCAAGAAATCCTTCAGCGCAGCCATTTGCATCGGGCTGGCCTGTATCTTCGGATTCAGCCTGGCGACAGTCGCCTCCATGATCGCCATCCCCGGCGATCCCGTCGCCACGTCGTCTGGAAAGATTGCCGGTACGCGTCTGACCTCCGGCGTAAAGGCCTACCTCGGCATTCCCTACGCCAAGCCGCCCGTGGACGAGCTGCGCTGGCGTCCGCCGCAACCCATAAGCTGGCCCGGCGTCTGGAACGCCGACCGCAAAGGCGCCGAGTGCATTCAGGTCCTGCGACCGCACAACATCAACCACTACTTCGGAGAAGAAGCCACATCAGAGGATTGCCTCACGCTGAACCTCTGGGCCCCTGCCAACTCGAAAGCTGGCGCCGCCCTGCCCGTCATCGTCTTCATCTACGGCGGCGGAGGCACCATCGGCTCCGCCGGCATGGCCAACTACGACGGCGAACAGGTAGCCGCGCACGGAGCCATCTACGTCAGCATCAACTACCGCGTCGGCACCTTCGGCTTTCTCGCCCATCCGGAGCTCACCAAAGAGCAGGGCGGCCACTCCGGCAACTACGGCTACATGGACCAGGCCTTTGCCCTGCGCTGGATTCACGACAACGTCTCCGCATTCGGCGGCGATCCGGCCAAGGTGGTCATCATGGGCCAGTCCTTTGGCGCAGGCTCCGTGGTGGCGCAAATCTTCAGCCCGCTTGCCAAAGGATTGTTCCGTGGCGCAGTCATGTCCAGCGGCTGCAACTTCACCTCCCGCGCCGCCACGCTTGAAGATGGCGAAAAGGTGGGCCTGGAGCTGCAAAAGGCCCTCAATGTTTCGAGTCTTGACGACATGCGCCAGATCCCCGCCGACCGCATCTTGGCCCTTCAGGCCGAGAGCCAGGTGGGCGTTAACGTCCGCGGCGTGCGGACCTCGGGCGTTATCGACGGCTACTTCTGGACGATGCAAAAAGAGGCTGCACTCAAGGCGCACGCAAACTCCGATGTGCCGCTCATCGCCAGCTACAACCAGGACGACATCGACGTAGGCATGAGCGCATTGGCGCGCGTAAAAACAGTGGCCGAGCTGCATGAGGTCGCGGCCCGCCTCTACGGAAGTAACTCCGAAGAATTCCTCCGCCTCTTTCCCGCAGCGAATGACGAAGAAGCACATGCCATGGGCATTCAGGCCGCGCATGAGGTCGGTCTTGAAGGCTCATCGCGCACCTGCGGCGAGCTGATGGCCAAGTACGACAAAAGCGCAACGTACATCGACCTCTTCACGCACAAGCATCCCTACGTCCCCGGCGTGAAAATCGCCGATCAGGACACGGCCACCATCGGCGCATACCACACAGCGGACATTCCCTACTGGTTCGACACGCTCGACAAGTACAACTCCCTCCGCCCGACGAGAAATTGGACCCCGTGGGACCGCGAACTCTCCGACAAGATGCTCGCCGCGCTGATCGCCTTCGCCAACACCGGCAACCCAACCACTCCGCAAATGAGCTGGCCGGCATGGTCGCCAGCCAACGAGCAGGAGATCACCTTCGGCGACAAGATTGAACTTCGTAAACTCAACGCCCAGCGCCTCGACTGGCTAGCCGCCCATCCCGCCGCCATGAATGCCGCACCAATGCCCGCGCGCCCCGGCCCGCGCGACTGAGATTTTAGCGGTTCGGTTTGCAGTCTCCCTGGTCTAGATTCCGAAGCCGGCTTGCTGACTTGCTGTCGCGCATAGCGCGGCTGACTAGCTGAAAATTGAACATGCGTATGCCCCCGGTCTCGATTCTGAGACCGCGGAAAGTACAAACCTCAATTTCAAATATTTTCTAGTACACAATCACCTTCCCCGTAGTCCGCGGAGAAGTACAGTCGTTATAAAAATATTCGCCGGCATCTTTGAACGTGTACTCAAACGATTTTCCCGGCTGCAGCGGCCCGGTATTGAACAGCCCCTCATAAAACTGCGTCGCGCAATGCGCCGTCTTGTTGCCCTCAGGATTCAGGAACGTAACCGTAGTCCCTTTGGGCACGCGTAAAATCTGCGGAGCCATCGCGCCCTGCGCCGTCGATTCCGCATCGCTCACTGCGCCGCCGCGATACGTCCGCGCCAGATTGATGGTGTTATGAACTGCTGCGCCCTCGACTGCCGTGCCGAGAATGGGCTGCCGAATCGGCGGCGGCTCCGGCGCCTGCGCTTCAGCTACCTTGCCGCCCAGCTTGAACGCCCACAGATCGTCCCCGCGCGGCGAGTTGTAAGGTAGCGCATTGCCGCCCGCAAACACCGCAATGTACTCCTCGCCGTCAATCTCGTACGCGATGGGGCTCGAATGCACGCCCGCGCCGGTCTGGAACTTCCACAACTCGCTGCCGTCCTTGATATCCAGGCCGAGCAGCAGCCCATCCGGCTGCCCGATAAATATCACATCGCCGCGAGTGGTCAGAATTCCGTTGCCATGGGCCAGCGACCACTTCATATCCCGATGCCAGACGACTTTATGCGTGGCCGGATTGAAGGCATTGATGCGCCCGCTGCGAATCTCGCCCAGCGGACGAAAGCCAACGCCGCCATCGACAATGTCATGCGCGGAGTTTACAAACCCCAGCCCGCTATAGAGTAGATGCGTCTGGGGATTGTAGGAGAGCGCGCTCCAGTCGCCCGCGCCGCCCGTTCCCGGCGCAGTCACGACGGGTTGATCTGTGTGCGGCGTGAACAGGCAGCCGGAAATATAGTTCGGCGGCGGTGCCGTAACGCCCTTTGCTTCAGGGCAAAGAGGAATCATCGAATCGCCCTCGGGAATCGGCTGCGTCGGCCAGGTCTTTTGCGACGGAGCCTGCGGCACGGGCTTTTCGTCAATAGGAGTGATCGGCGTCCCGTTGGTCCGGTCGAGAACGTAGTAGAGCCCCGTCTTGCTGCCGTAAATAATTCCCTTGCGCATCTTGCCGCCGACCTTGTCGTCAAACAAGACCGGTGCCATCACGTTGTCGAAGTCCCAAATATCGTGATGGACGGACTGAAAGTACCAAACAACCTTGCCCGTCTTCGCGTCGAATGCAATGAGCGAGTTGGAAAAAAGATTCAGCCCCGCCCGATCCCCGCCGTTCACAGCGCCGCCCGGTGCAGGGGTTCCATTCCCACCGCCAAATCCGCCTCTGGCGCCTCCCAATCCTCCATCATCGCCAAACGGAATCGTCCCCGCGCCTGCCCCAGCCCCGCGCTGCCCGCCAATCGGCCCTCCGCCGCGCGAGTTCCCAAACGTCCAATACACCAGCCCCAACTCCGGATCGATCGCCGGATGCATCCAAGGCGAAGCCCCGCCATTCATCCACGCCGTTCCGCCGCCCCAGGTGTCATTGCCAATCTCGCCCGTCCCCGGAGCGCCAAAGAACCTCCACACCACGTCGCCTGTGTTCGCATTCAGTGCAAACGCAGCCCCGCGTGGCCCATCCGCACAACCCAGATAAATCATGCCGTCGTAATAAACAACCGCCGTCTTCAATGAGCCGATGGTTGTCTCCTCAAGGTGCTTCTTCCATGTCACGGCGCCGGTCGCCTGATCGAGCGCGACAACAACATTGCCAGCCAGTGTGGCATACATTTTGCCGCCTCCCACCGCCACGCCGCGATGCAGTTGCGAACCGGTGCCGGAGGCGTACTTCCAGATCGTCTTGCCCGTCTTGCCATCCACTGCAAATACATTCCCCTGCGAGGTCTCAACATAGAGAACGCCGCCAACGGCCACCGCAGTAGCCTGCTGATAGAGATCCTTCGAGCCGCCTTCAAGGTTGTTGTGCCAGGCTGCGCCAAGCTGGCCGATGTTGCCGCGATTGATTTGCGCGAGTGAAGAGTAATTGTCGTTACCAAAATTTCCGCCGACCTTGGGAAAGTCCTTCGCCGTCGGTGCGCAGCACGACTGTGCGAATCCATAAAATGAGATCGTCACCGCAGAGGCCAGCAATATCGCTTTCAGAATTGTCTTTTTCATCTCCCGCCTATCGTACCCGTCAATCGCACCAATGCAAAAGGCGCGATCCGAAAATCTCGAACCGCGCCCTCACTCCTTCCCGCCCACCGCTCACGGCAAGCTAAACACCACAATCTTGTCCGTGCCAGCTGCAACCTTTGGCATATTGAAGTTATCCAGCCCGCTTGAAACCACGTCGGCCACGTACTGTTTGCCGTTCGCGCCCAGATAAGTCATCGGCGTATCGACCGAGTTATTGGAAAGCTCCGTTGACCAAATCTGCTTGCCCGTCTTCTCATCGAAGGCGCGGAACATCAGGTCGGAGGTCGCGCCAATAAACACCACGCCGCTGGCCGTAATCACCGGCCCGCCCGCGTTTGCGGTGCCGGTAATCGGCACTCCACGCTTGGTCAGTTCCTTGTACTCGCCCAGCGGCACGCGCCACACTACATCCGCCGTATTGGCATCGATCGCCATCAGCTCGCCCCACGGTGGCGCGCTGCACGGGTACCCATCCTTATCCTCGAAGGGAATCTTTCTCTTTGCATACGAGTCCAGAATGTTCGAAGACTTCGTCGGCTGCAACTGCCCCATCGTCCCCAGGCTGCGCGTGTTCACCAATATCAATCCCAGCTTGGGATCGAACGACGCGCCCGACCAGCTTCCGCCGCCTTCCGAACTCGGAAACACCAGGCTCGGCACCATCAGATACGGCGTGTTCGGCCCCATCTGCACCGCCTTGTCGTACTGCGCCTGGCAGTCCTTCATCGTCTCCGGCGAAATCTTGCTTACCTCGTCCCGCGTCATGCTTACCCGAGAAATCGGCGGCGGCTTCAGCGGATATGGTTGCGTGGGCGAACTCTTCTCACCCGGTGCGTCGCTCTGCGGAACCGGCCGCTCTTCCACGCCAAAGACCGCCTCGCCCGTGAGCCGATTCAAAATATACAAGTATCCAACCTTCGTCGATTGCGCAATGGCCGGAATCACCTTGCCGTCTTTCTTCACGTCGATCAGCGTCGGCGGCGCATTCATGTCCCAGTCGTAGATGTCATGATGCGTGGCCTGAAAGTACCACTTCATCTTGCCCGTGCTGGCATCGAGGGCCACCACGCTGCATGCGTAGAGATCCTTGCCCGGCCGGCTGCCGCCAAAGTTCTGATCGGTCGCGTTGCCAAAGGCTATGTACACAATTCCATTCGGCACATCCACCGTCATCGGAACCCAGCTTCCCGGCCCGCGGCGATCCTGCCATCCATCTGCGCCCCAGGTGCCGAAGTTTGGATCCTCAGGCTGCGGCACGGAGTGGAATCGCCAAACCTCCTTGCCCGTCGTCAGGTCGAAGGCCCTCGGGTCGCCCGCAAATCCAAACCGTCCCTGCTCGCCCGAAGCCGGTGCAAAGATGGCAAGATTTTTGTAAATCGAAGGCGTCATTCCCGGCGGATAGGAGCCGCCAAATTTTTCGATCATGCCCACCTTGAGGTCGACCAGGCCGTCCTTACCAACGCCCTTGAAGAGCTCACCCGTCTTTGCGTCAAGCTGCAACAGAAAACCGTCATTGGTAATGACGACGATCCGCGGCTTGGCCGTGCCGTCTCCCGGCCAGTACGAAACGCCGTACTTTGCGCCTGCGCCCTGGACGCCGAGCGTGGTCAGATCCACCTTCCAGATCTCCGTGCCGTTCTGCGCATTCAGCGCGACGATCTTTTTGCCTGTCGTCGGAAAATACATCACGTTCGAGATCACAATCGGCGTAATCTCCCAGCCGCGAAAGCCGCCCGCCGGATCGCCCGTGTCGTAGGTCCACGCCTTCACCAGATTGTTCACGTTGGCCGGCGTAATCTGCGTCAGGGTCGAATACTTCATCCCGCCGGGATCGTTGCCCACTGTGGGCCAATCCGCCTGCGCGTGCAGCAGAGCAGGAGGCACAGCGGTAGCCATCAAAAATCCACCAAGAGTCACACCAACAAACACACCAGGCAACTTCATCTCAAACTCCTTGAAAAAAACTTAAAGCAATCCCGAGGCCGCAAACCCGGCCTTCAACGTCAGCAGGTCTCTCTTCATCGCGCCGAGCACCATTGCCCGAGGCAGAGTGATCTTGTCCTGCGCATTCTCCGCACCGCCGTTCGGATACTCCGACTGAATCTCAACCGGCCCGGAGAACTCGATCTCCTTGAGCGTGCTGGCAACCAGCGGCAGATTATTGATGCCCTCGCCCAGCGGAACCGGGCGCTCACGCCACGGCAGCGGCTGTCCGCCACCGCCGCGCGACGGAGCCGCACCGCGAGCCGCAGCGCCTCCAGCCGGTGGACCGCCTCCCGGCGCACCCGCAGGCATTCCACCCGGACCGCCTTGCCCTCGCCCGCCGCGTCCGGCATTCGCTCCGCCTGGCGCGGCATTCGGCGCAGCTGCCTGTTGCCCCGGCGCAGCCGGAGGAGCGCCCGCTGGCGGCGGACCACCAGCCCCCGGCCCAGCGCCCGGTCCTGCTCCCGGCCCGCCACCCGGCGCACCTGGCGGCCTACCAAACGATCGCGCATTCAGTTGCGCAGGCGTGCCGGTGAAAGGCCCGCCGCCCGGCGTCTCAAGATTCAGCTCGTAGGTGTATTCCTTCACCGAAACCCCGCCCACATAGGGCCCTGCCGCGCGCATGCTCTCCACCCAGGTTCCGTTGCCGCCGGTCACCGTGCTGTGGCCCACGTCCCAGTGGAAGGCCACATAGTTCGGATCGAAGTTGCGCAGCACGTAAAGAAAGTCCCACACATTGCATCCCACCGTCCCGGCCATGGAGTAGGTGTGATAGAGCGCCTTCATCTTGTACTTCGCATTCAGCGCGGCCAGCTTTTCCACGCGCGGCTTCAGCGCATCCAGTTGCTTCATCACCGGCTGCGATGCATCGTAGCGGAAGGTTCCCCACCAGTAGTGCGTTATGCCCAGCGACGATGCCGTGCCCAAAATCTGCTCCGCATTTGCCGAGTCGGCATCCAGAATCGGACAGGTAATCATGTTCACTTCCAAACCATGCTTCTGCAGCGTCTTCACAAACGGCGGCAGATCGGTCGTAACCTTTGCCGGGTCCACATGGCCCGGATACGGACGCACCGTAACATCCACGCCGGTAAAGCCCATCTCGATCGTGGCTTCCGCCACTTCATCCGCCGTGCGCAGCCACTGCAGGTGCCGCGAGTAGGCATCCACCTTGAGCTTCTTCACCGCCTGCATTGGCGCAGCCGGCGACATCACCGCCGGCGCATCGCCCCCTGGCACCTGCGCATGTACTCGGCCGCGAAGCACTCCGGCAGCCAGCGCCGCCGCACTCGTTTGCATAAATCCACGTCGATTCATAGCCTGTTCCCGATTCCTCTCTGCATTCCGATTCCCGCCGCAGCGCACATTCCCGCCGCAAAACATTCGGCTCTACGCAACGGCAGCAATTCTATTTGATTTCTCTATGGACAAGCGACCCCGAAAAGCGGCGATAACCGTGCCGCACGGTTACATGTATCGACACATAGGTCGCAAACGCCTGACACCACGGCATTTTCCGGTCTGGAGTTGACTCCACATTGGGTGCTGTTGCTCTTTCTTCACGGGGCAACAGATTGTGTGCCCCATCCATGCCCGCACTTTGCGCATGGGTGGGAGAGCACAGATGTCAGGTTACGCTCTTTACCCGCGCCGCCCAGCCCGCGCAACCACCCGCCGCGCCCGCTCCAGCACCGGCAAATCCACCATCGCCCCGCCAAACAAAAACGCCCCCACGCCCTTGGCCTCGGCTTGCTCCGCGGCGGCAATCATCTTCTCCGCGTGTTCAATCTCTTGCGCGGTGGGCATAAAAACCTCGTTCGCAATCGGCACCTGCGAGGGATGAATGCAGCTCTTGCCGTTCATCCCCAGCGCCCGCGCCTCCTCGGCCTCAGCGCGATAACCCTCCGGCTCATTCACCTTGCCGAATGCACCGTCAAAAGCCGCAATCCCTGCCTCCGATGCAGCAAACCGCACCGCCAGCCGCACCGCATTCAGCGCCGCCCGGTTCCCGCTTGCAATGCCGCAACTGAGCGTGAAGTCCACCATCCCAATCTGCAAGCCCACCACGCGCGGATGAGCCGAAGCAATCTCAAATGCCATCCGCAGCCCTTTCGGCGTTTCAATGTTGGCCAGGATTCCAACCGGCGAGGTGAGCCCAATGCTCCGTTCACGCCGCTCCAACTCCTCCACAGCGCGCAAGACATCGTCGCGGCTCTCCGCCTTGGGCAGGTTGATGGTGTCGATACCATGCGCCAGAATCTTTTCAACATCCTCCGCAAACAACCCGCTGGCCAGCGAGTTCACCCGCACAATCTTGATTTTGTCGCAGGTCTTTCCCGCTCCGGCCAAAAACTCCGCCACCGCCAGGCGCGCTTTTTCTTTCCCTGCCACCGGCACAGAATCTTCCAGGTCAAAGCTGAGCGCATCCGCTTCTCCGGCCCCAGCCTTCGCAAACAGTTCTGGTCGCGCGCCGGACACGAATAACTTGCTCCGAACTTCCAAATGTTTCAGGCGAACCGCATCGAAACTCAAGCCAATCCCCCCAGCGGACAGTGCCGCAAACCCCGCGTCTCCGCATGAACCCATCAGCCTCAACCCACCGCCAACCATCGTCCTTCACCGGTAAGCGGATTATATGCGAATGCGATACACGCTGATCCTTGCACGTGTCCAGCTTGCCCCCAACTTAACCGTCGCCCACCGTAA
>Ga0182012_10006735_pt1 | contig 11649 bp, 10 predicted proteins | sample 612S2SmetaG_FD_120486 | JGI IMG/M metagenome (GOLD analysis project Ga0182012, IMG submission 120486) | Permafrost microbial communities from Stordalen Mire, Sweden - 612S2S metaG | ecosystem: Environmental > Terrestrial > Soil > Wetlands > Permafrost | place: Sweden: Stordalen | collected...
AATCACTTCTCGTGGCACCATTGAGGGTCGCTTGGGGCGGCGCGCGAAGCGTGACGGCTTCTCGAGGTTCAAATCATCGCTGCTTGGCACAGTCCGAGGCTACAACGCTCGTCAAAAGCACGTTGTCAACGCTCGAAGTAGGATTGGACATTCGGGCGCTTAGCTCAGTTGGTTAGAGCGCAGCCTTCACACGGCTGAGGTCGCAGGTTCGAGTCCTGCAGCGCCCACCCTGGTCAGACGCTAGAAATAGGGGCTCATCGGAATCTAGCGGGGTGAGCTTCATCGAACGACAATCGATCCGAGGACCCGCCAGTTCGGTTTCCCGGCGTAAAGCAGAGCGCGTATTCGATAGTTCTGGAAGTTCCGAAAGCCAAATCCGACGCGTTTGATGCGTTTGATCAAGTTGTTGATGGCCTCGGTTGGACCGTTGCTGATTCGAGCGAGGTGGAAGTTGCAGATCTTGTCGAACCAGTTGCGAATCGTGCGGCCCAGCTTTTGGATCTCGGGCGGCATTGACGTTCGCCGACAGTGCTCCTGGAGCTCGTCGAGCATCGCTCTCGCCTCGGTCGCATCGAAGGTTCGATAGAAGTCGCGCAGCCGTTCCTTCACGCGGTAGGCAATCGCCACTTCGGCGTCGGGGTCACCGAGGGCCAAGAGCGACGTCAAACGAGCGGCGGCATGTTGGTCGAGTTTCTCCTCACCCGTTAAGAGCGCCCGTCGCACTCGGTAGAGCGGGTCGTCACGTCGGCCGCGGTGACCGGTCTGTTCGGTCTGGACTCTGCGTCGCACCGCGTCGAGGGCGCGATTGGCCAGTGAGATCACATGGAAGGGATCGACGACCTGGGCCGCCTTGGGCAAGATCACCGAGTAGACCGCGGCGTAGACGTTGGACATGTCGAGGGCCCCGTAGTCGATGCGCGACTTCCAGGCCTCGCTCTGTTGGTCCAAGAAGCCCGCCACGTCAACGAAATTGCGCGTGGGCAGGATGTCGATGATGCGGTGGTGCTCGACGTCGGTGACGGTCGTGGCGTAACTCGTGTGATGGCCGCCCAGTTTCACGAAACTGGTTTCGTCGAGCCCGATGGCGCTGGTCTGATTCAGGCGCCGGCGATCGGCCTCGAGCAGCGCCTCGCCGTAGGTGATGACGGCGTCGTTGACGGTATGCCAGTCACAGTTGAGCTCCTTCGCGACCTCCAAGACGGTTCGCCCCGTGCCGACCTGGACCGTCGCCCACTTGGCCGCCCGAGTCGTCAGCAGGCAGCTCTTGGCCGCGATCCGGTGGTCACGAAGGACCCAGCTGCGCTGCACACAGTCCTCGTTGACACAACGCATCCGGTGTTTCTTCCAGGCCAGTCGCATCGGGGCGCCGTAGACCGGGAGGTCGACGTAGGAAACGACCGGTCGCTCCTTCACCCGAGCGGGCCGATGGCACGCCGGACAACGAACATCCGCGACGACCTGTTCAATGCACAGTTCCACGTCGCTCGCGCGGCGTTCATAGTGCAGGACGCGCACGTCTTTGAGGCCAACGAGCGCCTCGAGGATTTCGGTAGGGTCGTCAAGGACGAAGGTGCTTCGAGTTTTTTGGGTCACACCTTAAGCCTGAAGCACCTTCGTCCTCTAACCGGTGACCCTCAGGGCGTGACCCCGCTGAAATCCGATGAGCCAGAATCACTCATGTGCATCGGGCCAGTTCACTATGTCGCTGCCGTCCTCGACGCCCGAACCAGTGGCGGAGATGCCTCGCAGGATTCGATCGAGGCGTTCCTGATTTTTCCTCTCCGCGGCCTCGGCCTTGGTAGCCGAAAACTCGGCCAGTTCGGGATCGACCACGGCGTCCTCGGTCTTTTCCAGCGTGGCCCCGCAGCGTGCGCATCGCGTCGAACCCGACCTGTTCTCTTCTGAACATGCGGGGCAGGTGACGTTGAACTTCACATCGCTCCCTTGGTCGGCGACACCCACCAGTGTACGGACGTGTCAGTGTCGTGCGACACCGAGCGGAAGGTGGAACCACGGCGGTCCCGTAAGGTCTACGCAACGCAACGATTCGTTGAGGGATTAAATTTGCTGGCGCAAATTCAAGATAACAAGGAGTCGTGTGACGAAAGCGAAGCGTCGTGTCGGCACCGAGTCCTCGCGCGCCAGCGCGCAGGAGTCGGAAAAGCGGAGCGTGTCGCTCTGGCGCACGTACCTACACGCCCTGGGACCAGGTCTGGTCACGGGAGCATCGGACGACGATCCGTCGGGCATCGCCACGTACGCCCAGACGGGGGCCAAGTTCGGCCTTCGCATGCTGTGGGTCGCTCTCATCACCTTTCCCTTGATGGCGGCGGTCCAGGAGATCTGCGACCGAACCGCGCTGGCCAGTGGCAAAGGCCTCGGCGAACTCATCTACATTCGCTTCTCAAAATCGTGGCGCGTCGCCATTGGTCTTCTCATCGCGGTCTTGATCGTCGCGAATGCGCTCAATATCGCGGCCGACCTCGTCGCGGTGGGCGCCGGCATGCAGCTGCTGCACGCCGGCCCCGAGGCTCTGTGGGCGTTCGCCGCCGGCGCGGCGATCATCGTGCTGCTCATCTCGGGATCCTTTCCTCTCCTCGCGAAGGTGCTCAAGCTGTTATGCGCGGCACTCTTGGCCTACGTCCTGGAACTGTTCTTCGTGACGATTCCTTGGGGCAAAGTCCTCTTCAATACCGTCGTGCCGCACTTTCAGTTCAACAAGACCTACGTGGCCATCTTGATCGCGGTGCTCGGCACGACGATCTCGCCGTACCTCTTCTTCTGGCAGAACATGGAACGACTCGAAGATCTGCGCGCCGAGGCGGCCGGCGGCTCCAAGCCGCTTCCGCTGGGGCGACGCACGAAGTCGGCTGCTCGAATGAAGCGGGCCGAGAGCCGCTTCGACGTCTTCTTTGGCATGGGCTTCTCGAACGTCGTGATGTTCGCCATCATCGTCGTCACCTCACTCACTATTGGCAAGCACGGGCACCACGTCGACATCAACTCGCCGGCCCAGGCGGCGCAGTCCCTCAAGCCCGTCGCGGGTCGATTCGCGACGTACCTCTTCGCGCTCGGTTTCATTGGCTCGGGCATGTTGGCGATTCCCGTCCTCGCGGGCGCCGGGTCGGCCGGTATGGCGGGACTGCTCGGACGGGCGACGGGATTCTCGAATTCGCCCCGTAAGGCGCCGGTCTTCTACGGACTCGTGGTCGCGGGCATGATCGGCGGGATGGCCCTCAGTCTCTTCAACATCAATCCGATCACGTTGCTCGTCTTCGTCGCCGTCGTCAACGGCATCGCCGCCGCGCCGTTCCTCGTCGTCACGATGTTGGTGGCGTCGGATCGGGGCATCATGGGCGACTACGCCAACGGCAAACTAGCGTTCGCCCTTGGGTGGTTCACTGTGCTTCTCATGGGATCGGCCGCCGTCGCGCTGTTGATCGTGGGCTGAACGACGGGGTTTGGCTACGCGTCGCGCGTCGCCATCCGCCGCGCCCCGAGTGCGGTCCAGACGACGATCCACGCGACGATCACTACGACGGCCACGGGCCGCGACTCGGGAATCAGATTCGACGCCGCCTGTGGGCCGTTGCCGCCAAAGACCGGTGGGAGGGCGCTCGGTTCCAAGTGCGCCGTCGCGAGCCCCACCATTCCACGTTGCACGTTGATGAGGTGCGCGATGTGTGCCTGAGCGAGCAGTGGCGTGAGGATGACCTCATAGACGAGCATGATGATCACCGACACCGTGCGCTGGCCGAGCAAGGAGCCGAGTCCGAGCCCGACGATGAAGCCAATGGCGGCCTCGAGTTCGAGCCAGAGGCCCGTGCGGATCATCAGAGTGTTCGAGGGCGACAGGAACTCCTTGGAGTATTCGACGTAGTTCTGCTTCGCGACCGCGACCGCTTCGATTCGGATCTGCTGCTTCGACGGCATCGTGACGCCGGGCGCGTTCTTCGGCACCCCGATCTTGCCCATGTGCGTCGCGCGGTCGTATTCACACGGCACGTTCATGTTGCCGTTGCCGTTGTAGTTGAAGTTGCAGATGACGGCGCTCGCGTGGCCTTCGGCGTACGTGTCGAAGGCAGCACTCGACAGGCCGGCGGGCATCTTGACGCCGTCGTAATTGAGTGTCCGTGGAGCGGCGACACAGCAGACCACGCAGACGATCGTGAAGCCCACCGCCACGATCGACGTGATGATCGCGAGTCCGGCCGGGATTCGTGCAAAGTACAGGGCGACGCGTGAACGACCGGTCACGACGAGGTGGCGGAACATCCCCTCGGTGAGGTCGACCGATCCCGCGGTGCAGCCGAGTGTCGCCGCCATGATGAAGCCGAAGATGAACATCACACCGGAGGTCATGTTGGTGAAGATGTCGTAGCCGCCCGCGGGCGCGTAGACCTTGGGGTCGACGGCGTGCGCGATGAGACGGATGACGAGGAAGATCGTGGGCACGCCCACGACGACGGCCGTCATGGCGATCAGAAGTCCGCGACGTCGCCGTAGTTCCATGAACCTGGTCGTGATCATGCCCCAGGTGGGGAGCCACGAACCGCGGTGGTCGCCCTGATTGGAGGACACGTCTGCGCTCTTGAGTGTGGTGGCCGTGGTCATTCCGGTGCTCCCAATCGACTCGTGACTTCCAAGAACCATGACTCGAGTGAGACCTGGACCGGTTGCAGTCGGTAGACCGAGGTGCCCCCTTCGACGAGGCGCCGATTGATCTCGGCGATCGCGTCGCGCGTCGTGCCGGTCGGCATGGTGACCGTCACGTCGCCGCCGTGCACTTCGACTCGGACGTCGACGTTCATTCCCTTGAGTAGTGAGGACACACCATCGGGCGTCGAACAGTCGATCTGGACGACGACATCGGCTCCCGAGAGGAGTTCGCTGATGGGACCCTGGCGGATGATGTTGCCCCGGTCGACGATGGCGACCGCGTCGCAGGTGCGTTCCACCTCGTCGAGGAGATGCGACGACAGCACGACGGTCCGGCCTTCGCCGACGAGCGAGAGGATCATGTCGCGCATCTCGTGCATGCCCGCGGGATCGAGACCGTTCATTGGTTCGTCGAGTATCAAGAGCTGGGGGTCGCCGAGGAGACAGGCCGCGACACCGAGTCGCTGGCGCATGCCCATGGAGTACTTGGTGACCTTGACGTCGGCTCGGCTGAGCATGCCGACGCGGTCCAGTGAACTCTCGATGCGCCCTTTGGCCGCGGGCTCTCGAGCGGCCGCCAGGATCTGTAGGTTCTGGCGGCCGGTGAGGTGGCCGTGGAATCGAGGTTCGTCGACGATGGCGCCGACGCGAGCCAACGCTCGGTCGCGGTGCTTGGGCACGGAGTACCCGAGGAGCGACATCGTGCCGGCGTCGGCGTGGGTCAGACCCAGCAGTACGCGAATCAACGTCGTCTTACCGGCACCGTTCGGCCCGAGATAACCGAAGGCGCAGCCTCGTGGGACGAGGAGTTCCACTCCGTTGACCGCGATGTTGTCGCCGAAGCGCTTCGTGAGCCCGTGCGTCTCAACGGCCCACTGACTATCGCTCGCCCCGATCTTCGCCGCGTCGTCCAAAGTCGTCGTGCTCATGAACGCGTCGATGTGACGGAATGCCTCGCGGACGACTGCACGACACATGGTCGAAACGCTTCGTAGTGATTGTCGGTCATTCGTCGAGGCTATCCCTGACGAGTCATGGACTGATTCCAAGAATCTCGGGTATAAGGGACAACCCTTAGGTGAAGTTCCTCACAAAGCAATCGCGACTCGAGATCTCTCCATGACGTCTCAGATTCATGAGTCAACCCGTCGTGCGGCGACGGTACAGAACAGTGGCGAGCGGCGCAAATATCGCGAGCAGAACGAGCGACCACAGGAGTGCGGCCTCGATGGGGTGTTGCATGGGCCATGCCTGTACCAACGCCGAGGGATTGGGGTTGCCGAAGAGCTCTCGGGCGGCGGCCGTGACGGCACTCACTGGATTCCAGTTGGCCACGGCGCGAAGGGCTGCGGGCATGTGGGCGGTCGGCACGAGTGCGTTGGAGACGATCGCCAAGGGAAAGAGGATCACCAATCCAACACCCTGCGCCGATTCAGGACCTTTGCTGACAATCCCGAGACAGGCGCAGCCCCATGACAGGGCGTAACTGAAGAGCCAGAAGAGCGCGAAGCCGGCCAGCGTGTAGAGGGGGGAACGTTCCGGACGCCAGCCGACGAGCAGACCGGTTCCGACCACGAACGCCGTGCAGATGACCGCCGTGAGCAGGTCGGTCAGTGATCGTCCGACGAGCACGGCCGGGCGCCACATCGGGAGCGTTCGAAATCGGTCGATGATGCCGCCGTTCAGGTCGTTGCTCAGTCCCACGGCCGTGCCCATGGCGGACGTCGTGAGGTTGAGGGCGAGCATGCCCGCGATGGCGTAACTGGCGTAGGTCGCGCCGTGAGTGATCGGTACGCCCGCGCCAAAGACGTAGACGAAGAGTGCCGTGAAGAGAATTGGCTGAATCGTCACGTCCGAGAGTTGGGCCGGCTCGCGCGCGATGTGCACGAGGTTGCGAAACGTGAGCGACAACACGTCATTGATGCGCCGCGTGATGCCCGGCGGCCTCGGCGATACGGTGTCCGCAACGTTGGTGGAGAGGGTGAGCGTGGTCATGGTTACACGGCTGCTTTCTGGGGATCGAACTCGCTGTCAACTTCGTCGGCTTCGCTGGAGTGGCCCGTGAGCGCGAAGAACACGTCATCCAGGGATGGCTGATGGACTTGCACGTCGTCGACGGAGATGCCGGCCTGGTCGAGGGTCCGCACGATGGCGGTCGCGAGTCCCGTACCACTGGTGACCGGTGCACGGAGCCGTCGTCCGTCGTGACTGGTGTGGACGTCGCCGTCGCAGAGGGGACGAACGGCCGCCGCTGCGGCGTCGTTGGGCTCATTCAACGTCAGTTCCAGTCGGGCTCCGCCCACCTTCGCCTTCAGCTCGGCCGAGGTGCCATTGGCGATGATGAGACCGTGGTCGACGACGACGATGTTGTCGGCCAGTTCGTCGGCCTCGTCGAGGTACTGGGTGGTGAGTAGCAAGGTCACGCCGTCGGCGACGAGTTTGCGTATGACCTCCCACATCCGAAGACGGCTCGTCGGGTCGAGGCCCGTCGTTGGCTCGTCGAGGAACAGGACCGGTGGGCGAGTGACGAGCCCGGCGGCCAGGTCCAGGCGTCGGCGCATGCCGCCGGAGTAACCCTTCAGCACGCGCCCGCCAGCGTCGTCGAGTTCGAAGTCGCTGAGCAGTTCATTGGCGCGCCGTTTCGCGTCGCGGCGCGAGAGCCCACTGAGCCGACCGATCATGATCAGGTTCTGACGGCCGGTGAGCAGTTCGTCGACCGTCGCGTCTTGGGCCGTCACGCCAATGTTTCGTCGGACCTGGGCCGCCTCGCTCACCACGTCGAAACCGGCCACGCGGGCCCGGCCCGAACTGGGCTTCGCGAGCGTCGTGAGAATTCGTACGGCAGTTGTCTTGCCGGCGCCGTTGGGACCGAGCATGCCGAGAATGGATCCGGCCGGGACATCGAAGCTGATGCCGTCCAGGGCCATTGTTTTGTCGTAGCGCTTGGTGAGAGCCTCGGCGTGAATGACTGCTTCGTTTGCCATTGTTTCGGCCTTTCGTAGACTTACTTGCCACATGGTAAGTCATTACTTGCCGGTTGTCAAGTAAGGTGAAAGTATGGCGCAACGATTGAAGGGTCATGCACGCAGTGGGGCGGAGAGCGCGCCCGAATCGGAGACGCCCGACACGCGAGAGCGGATTCTGGACATCGCGCTCGAACTCTTTACGACCCAGGGGTACGAGACGACGTCGCTGCGCGAGATTGCTGAGCGCCTGGGCTTTTCGAAGGCAGCGATTTACTATCACTTCCAGAGCAAAGACGACATCTTGATTGCGCTGCACATGCGACTGCACGCATTGGGCGGTGACTCACTTCGAAATATGGATCCCAAGACAATGACCCTCGACATGTGGGCCGGTCTTATTTACGAATTGATCGATCAACTGAGTACGAATCGGATTCTTTTCACCCTTCACGAACGCAATCGTGCCGCATTCGAGAAGCTCCACGACGAAGCGCACGAGGGCGAGCACCAAGACCTCGAAACCCTCTTTCGATCGGCACTCAACAACGACGCCGTGCCAGTGGAGGTCCGGGTGCGCGTGTCGTGCGCCTTCGGCGCGGTGTTGATGGGCTCAATGATCACTGGCGACTCGTTTGACGATGTTGCGCCGAACGAGATGACCGCCCTGTTCCGCGCCGTCGTGCAGGACATTCTTTATCCGCCCACAGCGCAGTAGAGCTCCAACGACGAGGGTCAAGGGTCGCCGGCGCCACGATTGCAACGTGTGGGGCGGTGTCGTGGTCATGCGAACGTACCGACGACGTTCGCAGCACCGCGCCCGTCGTTAGCTGCCCTCTAGGCCAACTGCTTTAGGGGGACGCGAGCCGTCCGTCCTGCTTGTTCCCTGGCGCGGGAGCATCAATCGGACGTCCGTGACGGCGACCACTTTTGCCTAAGCGAATGAAGAGAATCGTGCTGACGACCAAGTAGATGAGCCAGACGAAAACCTGGAGCACGGTTGGATGATCGGCGTAACCAACCAGTGAGTGGAGGACGTCACCGAAGTTCGACGCCTCCGAAATAGTTCCAGAGGTGTTCCACAGTACGTGACCACCAAAGCCCAGCCAGTGCAACTGCTGCATATTCTCAACTGCGTCTGCCAGCAGACCGGCGGCGAAGACCATCAAGGCGATTCCGAGCACTCGGAAGAATTTGCGCATGTTGAGCTTCGCACCCAACTTGAAGATGGCGAAGGCCACGCCCAGTGCGACCGCGAGTCCGAGTACGGCACCAATCAAGAGAAGCTTTCCGTGTACCGGGGAGGCCGCTTGTCGGTCCGCGGCAAAGATGATCGCCAACGTGAAGACCATCGTCTCTAAGCCCTCACGTCCGACGGCCTGGAAGGCGAGCAGTCCAAGTCCCCAGCGTTTCCCGGTCGACAGTGCGAGATCGCTTCGATGTTCGAGCTCCTTGGCCAGACCCTTGGAGTGCATCTGCATCCAGAACGTCATGTAGGTGAGGATCACCGCGGCCAGAAGATAGGTCGCCGTTTCGAAGTAGGTCTGCACGTTCGAACCCTCGTAGTGTCGAATGAGGAAGAAAGCAGCGATTCCCCCGCCCAAGGTCAACAAGAGTGCTGCAGCCACACCACTGAAGACATCGCGAAAGTGCCGCCGCTGCCCTGTTCGTTCCAGGTAAGCGAGGAGTATGGCCACAATCATGGACGCTTCAATTCCCTCGCGAAGAAAAATGACGAAGGTTGGAATCACGAAAAAACCTTATGTGGTGGAGAATTGAGACGACCGTCATGCGTGGCACGACAGTCGTAGTGGTCGGTGATGACCGATTTCAGATCAACGGTGAGTCTAGGCGTCCTTCATTTTGGCCTTTCTCACACGAGAGGACTTGCGATGAGGCTTTTTGTGAAGAGTTTTCACTTTGTCGGTGGACCGCGAATGATTCGCGCTGCATAATGAGCAAAGCGACGCGACGACCGTTGGTCGAAGGTTCGAGCCGCCAACCTGACTAGTTGACGGTCACCAACGTGCCGATCGGCGTGTACGGCCAGACGATCTTCGCGTTCGCGAAGGGCATCTCGACACAACCGAGGCTCTGGGGGTAGCCGTATTGGCTGCGGAGGAATCCGTGGAGCGCGTCACCACCATGGAAATACGAGACCCACGGGATGCCCGGGTCGTGGTAGGTGCTGCCGTTCGGCAGCGTGCCCGACATGGTCGTGACGGTGTAGCGCACGTAGACGGGGTAGGTGCCACTTTGGGTTGGCGCGACACTGATGCCCGTGTTCACGAACGACGTATAAATATGGCGTCCCCCTACGTAGAGCCTCAGCTTCTCGGGCTGTTGCTGGTCGACGAACACGTAGTCGTAGGTGGTGGGGTCGTACTGCTGCTTCGCGGCCGCTTCGACGATGGCGTTCCAGGTCGCGGTATTGATACCACCGTTCCACGCAAAGCCGTGTTGCGCTTGAAAGTTCATGAGGGCGCCCTGGAGGATGACGTTATTCGTGCCCACGGTCCAGAGCGAACGAAGCGGACCGGTGAGGCCTTTGTAGCGCCAGACGAACTTTCCTTTTTGCAACGCCGTACGATTTGGCTTCTTTACGGGCTTTGGTTTTGGCTTCGGGTGTGTCGTCGTCGTGGTCGCCACCGTCGTCGTCGTGCTGCCGGGAGCAGTCGTCGTGCTGCCGGGTGACGTCGTCGTCGTGGTCGATGTGGTGGACGTCGTTGTCGTCGTGGTTGTCGTTGTCTTCTTCTTCGTTCCTGCGGGCACGAAGGTCACGGGAAGATAGTGAAGCGTGGCGAGGAGTTGATCTTCGAGCCTGATCGAGAACACCACGTGGGAGTAACGCATCCCCGAAGGTGCCTGGTGACCGACGACCTGTGCGCCGTTCGCGGCCGTTGAAAACGGGGCGACCAGCATCGAACCGGCTAAGAATGTCGCGGCAATTGTGCCGGTCAGGAGGGGTCGATTGAGAATTGGCACTCTGGCGAGTTTACAAGGCGTGTCAAGTCCTCCAGCGTCAGGATGGGCGCTGCGCGACGAGATTTCACAATTCCTTATCTACGGATCAAGGGGATCGATCGACGTGCGAACGCTCCGGATACGGACCTCGCGCCCTTTTGCTTCGATACCCGAGCGCGATCACCTGGTCCTCGCCGCCGAGAGTTCTTCCTCCTTCGGCCTAATTCGATATAGCGTTGACACATGTATTGGACACTTGAGAGCTGGACGCATAATTACGCGCAGGTGCACAGCGACGATTTTGGGTACTGCGACAATGTCCAGGGAACTCCCGGTGTCGGTACGCACCCCAAGGGTAAATGGCTCGGTCCCTTTGAGCAGTTCGCCGATGCCCTTCGCGCTTCTAGTCTCGATACGTCGCCGTGCGAAAACTGTTCTCCATCAGCGTGAGCTCAAAGCGGGGCTCGGCATAAGACGTCGAGCAGGGCGTTAATCTGTCGACGCCAGCCGTCGCTACGAGTGGTGGTGGTGGCGTCGCCGACGGCGCATGTTGGAGAGAACCGACGGCTCCCAGCCGCCGTCACCGCTGCGAACGTTGGTGCCCGGCGGCACGATCTCGTCGATCCGGTCCAACACAGAGGTCGAAAGGTGGATGTCGGGGGCGCTCAATTGAGAGTCCAAGTGCTTCATGGTGCGCGGCCCGATGATCGGAGACGTGACCGCGGGGTGCTCAAGGACGAAGGCGAGGGCCAACTCAATCAAGGTGATGCCGGCTTCGCCAGCCAAGGCGCTCAGTTGGTCCACCGCGGCGAGCTTGGCCTGATTCGCCGGGATGGCCATGTCGTAGCGGTCGGGGAGCATGGCCGATCGTCGACTCGTGTTCTTCTTGCCCTCACCGAACTTGCCGGCCAACCATCCACCGGCGAGCGGGCTCCAGGGGATGACGCCCATCCCGTAGGTCTGGGCGGTCGGCAGGACGTCGCGCTCAATCGAACGCACGAGGATTGAGTAGGGCGGCTGCTCGGTGCGGAACTTCTCGTACCCGCGCCGTTCCGAGGCCCAC
>Ga0182012_10006736_pt1 | contig 11648 bp, 7 predicted proteins | sample 612S2SmetaG_FD_120486 | JGI IMG/M metagenome (GOLD analysis project Ga0182012, IMG submission 120486) | Permafrost microbial communities from Stordalen Mire, Sweden - 612S2S metaG | ecosystem: Environmental > Terrestrial > Soil > Wetlands > Permafrost | place: Sweden: Stordalen | collected...
CACTTCAGTACATTGGAAGCGGTGTACCCGCCCCACAACGAAGTCACGATCCAGATGACAACGTTATTCACGCTGGTCACGTACCAGCCCAGCAGAATGCCCAGCAGAACGACCACGAACGAACTCAGATAACTCAGCCGAACGTAGGTCTTGGGGCTGGCGTTGGGATTGATAAACCGCTTGTAAATGTCGTTCACAAAATAAGGCGGCGCGGCGTTCACGGTGGCGGCGAAGTTCGACATATACGCAGCCAACAATCCGGCAATCAGCACGCCGAGCAATCCGGCGGGCACGAACAGCGCCAGCGCCGAAGGAAGAATGCGCTCAAAATCCATGCTCGTCCCCATGCCGCGGATCTGGTCGCCGAAGAAAACCAGCGCCAGGACAGTGAGCCCGGTAATTAGAAAGTAACGAGGGAAGGTCAGAACCACGTTGACCCAACCGCTCATCATCGAGGCTTCGCGCGGATTCTTACAGGAAAGTACGCGCTGCATGTCATAGTTAGGGGCAGGCCCGGCGGCGCTGATCAGGATGCCTTTGAAGAGCAGCATCATGACGAAGAATCCGAAAAGGCCGTAGCCATCCTGGGCGATGCGCGCATTGGCGGACGGCACCAGATTGGACCAGTCCAGATTCAAGTGCCATCCAAAGAAGATGTTGCCCCAGCCCGGAGGCGTGAAGCGTTCGACCGTCCCCGGCGCGACCTTCATCATGGCGATGATGCCCACCGCGAACGACGCCACCGAGAGGATGCAGAACTGCAATACCTCCGTGATCACCACGCTGAACATGCCTCCCTTAATCACGTAAATGGCGGTCATCGCGATGAGCAGCAGGGCGTACTGGTTGACGCTCAGGTGCCAGGGCAGAAAGGTCGCGGCGAATTTGCCGATGCCCTTGAATCCGTAGGTGAAGAACCCAATGATGCTGATGAAGGCATAAATCACCACGATGATGTGGGACAGTTGCGCGCCTCGTCCCTTGCCGAATCGGGTCTGAATCCACTCCGCGCCAGTCATCACGTTCGAGCGCCGCAGCCAGGTCGACATATACACCATCAGGAATACCTGGTTGAAGGTTGGCCACAGCCACGGGATCCACACGCTCTTCACGCCGTAGACGAACATCCAATAGACCAGCAGCATGGTGCCGCTGATATCGAACATGCCCGAAGCGTTGGAGATGCCGAGGACGTACCAGGGCATGACGTTGCCGCCGAGGAAGTACGCCCTCATATCGCGCGAGGCGCGGTGCGATACCCAGTAGCCGATCCCTACCGAGAGGGCCAGGTAGGCAACGATGATGACGATGTCAATGAAGTGCAGGTTCATGGTAGACCTCGGTTGCGGCGGCCTGCCGCGGAAAGCTCGTTGCCCGGTTCTCTTCGATTGCGTTCTTTTCGATTACGCCGAAGGGCGTGACCGTGATCACAGCTCCGGCCGCGCGCCGACTTGCATTTTGCGGGCACGCATCATGTCTACACCCGAAAGTTATTCAATGCCACTAGAAAATCGTTATACTAGTTTGTCTAACCGGTCCCCGGCATGCGCGCAACGGAGCCATCATCATGAAATTCGGGTACTTCGACGATCCGAACCGCGAGTACGTAATCACGCAGCCCGACACCCCCCTGCCCTGGATCAACTACCTCGGCTGCGAAGCTTATTTCGGAATCATCTCCAACACTGCCGGGGGCTATTCGTTCTACCGCGATGCGCGCCTGCGCCGCATCACGCGCTACCGCTACAACAACGCTCCCTTCGATGTGGGTGGACGCTACATTTATCTTCGGGACGACACCGCTGGCAGCGATACTCTTGGCAAATTCTGGTCGCCGTCCTGGCAGCCCACACAGCACAAACTGGAACAATATTCCTGCCGGCACGGCATGGGCTACACCACCATCGGCTCAAAGTATATTGGCATCGAGGCCAGCACGCGCTACTTTGTGCCGCTCGGCGAGAACCTCGAAATCTGGCAACTGACGGTCAGCAATCATCGGGCGCGCCCCGCCCAGCTTTCCATTTTTTCGAGCATCGAATTCTGCTTGTGGGACGCGCAGGATGATTCGACCAATTTCCAGCGGAATTTCAGCATCGGTGAAGTTGAAGTGGAAGACGGCGTCATCTACCACAAGACGGAGTACCGCGAGCGCCGCGATCACTTTGCGTTCTTCGCCTGCTCGGAAAAAATAGCGGGCTACGATACCCAGCGCGAGGCCTTTCTTGGCCCCTATCGGGGCTGGAATAATCCCGCCGTAGTGGAACGGGGGCAGGCGTCGAATTCCATCGCCCACGGCTGGGCTCCGATCGGCTCACACCAGGTCAAACTTTCGCTCCAGCCGGGGGAATCACGCCAGATTGTTTTTGTTTTGGGCTATCAGGAGAACCCGCGAGACCGGAAGTTCGATCCGCCCGATTCACAAATCGTCAACAAGAAAGCCGCGCAAGCCACGATAGCCAAGTATCGCGTGCCGGCGCATGCCGATGCGGCCTTCGAAAAGCTCCGCGCCTACTGGGCTGAATTGCTTGGACTCTGCCAGGTGCAGACGCCGGACGCGCACACCAATCGCATGGTGAACATCTGGAACGCGTACCAGTGCATGGCCACCTTCAACATGTCGCGCTCGGCTTCGTTCTACGAATCCGGCATCGGACGCGGACTCGGCTTCCGCGATTCGAATCAGGATCTGCTGGGATTTGTCCACATGGTACCGGGGCGCGCCCGGGAACGCATTCTTGACCTCGCCGCTACGCAACTTCCTACCGGCGGCGCTTATCACCAGTACCAACCGCTCACCAAGCGCGGCAACAATGAGGTGGGCAGCGGATTTAATGACGATCCGCACTGGCTGATTGTCGGCGTCGGCGCCTACCTCAAGGAGACGGGCGACTGGAGCATCCTCGACCAACCGGTACCCTATGACAATGAACCCGGCTCCGAAACTCCGCTCTACGAACACTTGCAACGCAGTTTCCGCTACACCATCGACCGTCTGGGTCCGCATGGTCTTCCACTCATTGGCCGCGCCGACTGGAATGACTGTCTGAATCTGAATTGCTTCTCCGATTCGCCCGGGCAATCTTTCCAGACCACGACAAACAAGGATGGCAAGGTCGCCGAATCCGTGTTCATCGCCGGACTGTTTGTGCTGGCGGGCCGCGAACTGGCGGACATCGCCCGGCATCGCGGCCTCGCCGCCGAAGCTGCTTCGCACCTCGCGGAAGTCGCCAAAATGGAATCCACAATCCGCCAGCATGGATGGGATGGCGAGTGGTTCTTGCGCGCTTACGACGACTTCGGCCGCCCGGTCGGGTCCAAAGAAAACGTGGAGGGCAAGATCTTCATCGAAACGCAAGGCTTCTGCACCCTCGCCGGCATCGGGCTGGAAGATGGCCTCGCGCTCAAGGCTCTCGATTCGACGCGCCGGCTGCTGGCGACCAAACATGGAATCGTTCTGCAGCAGCCCGCGTACTCCAGGTATTACATCGAACTCGGCGAGATCTCCTCGTACCCTCCCGGCTATAAAGAAAACGCCGGCATCTTCTGCCACAACAACCCCTGGGTCATCATCGGAGAAACCCGGTTGGGTCATGGAGACTCCGCTCACGATTACTACAGCCGGATCAACCCGTCGGTGCGTGAAGAAATCAGCGAGGTGCATCGTTGCGAACCCTACGTATACGCCCAGATGATCGCCGGCCGTGACGCTCCCACGCACGGCGAAGCTAAGAATTCATGGCTTACAGGCACGGCCGCGTGGAATTACTACGCCATCACGCAATGGATTCTCGGCATCCGGACGTCTTACGATGGCTTGATCATCGCCCCCGTCATCCCGAAAAGCTGGCGTGGCTTCATGCTATCGCGCAAATTCCGTGGCGTGACTTACGACATCGAAGTGCAGCGCGCCGGAAATGGCAACCAGGTTTCGCTGGAAGTGAATGGCACGTCCGTGCCGGGCAACCTCGTGCCGATTCCTGCTCCTGGCATTACGACGGTGGCTGTCAAAGCCACGTTGCGTTGAGCTGTGCCAGGAGTTGACGGTGGTGCGGCAGATGCGGAAAATAGCCCGCCAACCTTCCAGATTCCATATTCCAGAGCGCCATTTCTCCCATTCATGGAAGTCGGTACGAGCTAAGTGACGCCTTTGCTGCAGTTGACATTTGGTTCACGGATTGCCATTGGTAAGGTGCCAATAGTAGGGACCTACTATGCCCCAGGAAATCTCAGTCTCGTATCACGCGATCAAGAGCAAGGTGTACCGGTTGATCGACGCCCTGGTCGCGGGCGAGAAGTCGGAAGCGGAGATTCAGGAGTCGATCCGACGCTGGTGGAGTTTGATCCATCCGGCCGACCGGCCTGTCGCTCAAAAATATCTGCTGACGGTCCTTGGGCGATCCGTGTCGGCCTTGGACGCGATCGGAGATGGCCTCACATCTTCCAGCGGTTGCGCACCCTCGCGCGGGCAGTTTCCATCCGAACGAATCAAGGTAGAGGAACCGCTGGCCAACCAAAACCAGTTCACCTCGCCGGTTTGAAACGGCCAATCGTTTCCCCGTCGTTGTATCTACCGCTTGCCGCTCTTTCTGGTCGTTTTCACTAAGTTCTTCCCGGATGTTGGGGCCCGTCCTGGAAGCTTGCCGTAGGTCTTAAGCAGAGCCAGATTCTTCCGGATCAACGCGTTCCGCTGTTCCACGCAGGCAAAACTACGGAGCGGATCTGCCGGCGTGTTCAGTGTGTAATCGAGCAACTTCTCCACCGTGCTGGTAGCTACGTTCAGACGCGTGTCGGAGGCTCCATAGTAGATGTACACGCTCCCGTTGTCGGTCGCAATCCAGCCGTTGCTGAAGGTCACGTTCGAAACATCCCCAACCCGCTCCCCGCCTTGCGGCGCTAGAAAATATCCGGCCGGCCGGTGCGTGATCCAATAGGGCCTCTCCAGTTCAGCCAGAAACGTGTACAACACATAGCGCAGGCCAGCCGCAGTGTTACGCACCCCGTGCGCCAGGTGCAGCCAGCCTTTGGCGGTCTTGATGGGGGCCGGACCGAGCCCATTTTTAACCTCGTTGATGGTGTGGTAGACGCGGTTATCGATGATTATTTCATTTTCGACGGTCGCCCCTGCCATGGTTGGGGAGAGTCCCCAACCGATTCCTCCGCCTTTTCCGGCTTGAATGAATTCATCCTGAGGGCGCGTATAGAACGCGTATTTCCCATCGACAAACTCCGGATGCAACACGACATTTCGCTGTTGCGGCGATTTCGTGCGCAGGTCGGGCAGGCGCTCCCAGTGCTTCAGATCCTTGGTTCGCGCCAGCCCGCATTGCGCCACCGCCGACGATGTGTCCCACGATGGAGCCTTCGGATCCTTTCGCTCGGTGCAGAACAGGCCGTAAATCCATCCATCCTGGTGCCGCACCACTCGAATGTCGTACACGTTGGTGTCCGGGTCGCCGGTTTCGGGCATCAGGATCGGGTAATCCCAGAAGCGAAAGCTGTCGATCCCGTTTGGGCTTTCGGCCACTGCCAGGAATGATTTCCGGTCCACTCCCTCAACTCGCGCCAACACCAGAAATTTCCCTTCAAACTCCATCGCGCCCGCATTGAAGGTGGCGTTCACGCCCATGCGCTCCATCAGGTGCGGGTTGGTTTCGCGGTCAAAATCATACCTCCAGAAAAGCGGAGTGTGCTCTGCCGTCAACACCGGATTCACATACCGGTCGTACACACCATTCCCGTTCATCGCCTTCACATTCTTACGCGTGATCAGCTTCTCGTGCTGCTGAAACAGATCGCGCACCTTCTTCTTATATCCCGATTCGGTCATTGGTCTTCTCCGGCGTGATTAACCCGCCGCACTTTGGCCCGCAAGTAAGCTAAGGAGGTAACGCGGTAAATCCGTCCCTACACTCGGCGTTTCCCCGCTGATTTGTCCAGCCGCTCCATCATCTCGAAGCAGGTCCGGCTGTTGTGGTACGGACACTTCCAAGGATCCACTTTGTACTTGTCGTGGCTCGGCCTGCCGTCGCGCGACACCAGCCAAAACCACTCTCCATGCTGGCGATCGACGATATACTTTTCGATAAAGTCCCAACTCTTCTCCGACGCCTTTAAGAAATGCTCTTTCCCGGTGAGTTCGTAGGCGTTGCGGAATCCCACCACCGCTTCGGCCTGGGGCCACCACTGCTTATCGGTGTCGATGATTTGACGGCCTCTACCCTCGTAGAACAGACCGCCATCCTTGTCCACCGCCTGCTCGTACACGGTCTGCGCCATGCTCACTGCCGCGCTTCGCACCCGCTCCACAATTCCAGCGTCACCCAATACCTCCGCCGCCTCGCAGATCAACCAGCTCCCCTCGATATCGTGCCCAAAGGAAAAGCGGTCCGAGTGGTCATGCCACACATCGTCAAAAAACATGCGGAAATGATGCGATTCCGGATCGATGATGTAGTCCAGAAAAATACCCAGCAGCTCCCGCAACCGCAGGCGCAGTTCTTCGTTCTTCCATACCCGCAGGAGATTCGCATACGCTTCGAGAATGTGCAGGTGGGTGTTCATGGATTTCCTTTCATCCATGTCCACTTCGCTCAGCCGCTGCTCTCCGGCTAGTTTCCAGTCGCGCTCGTAGGTTTCGAAGTAGCCGCCGTTTTTTCCATCATGACTGGCGTCTTCAATCATCTGGTGTAGCCCAATGGCTCTTTCCAGCGCTTCCGGTTCTCCGCTCGCCGCTGCGTATTCCGCCAGCGCGTAGACACTGAATGCCTGACCGTAGATCCGCTTTTTCGTCTCCACCGGACTTCCCAGGTGGTCCACCATCCAGTACACACCGCCAAATTCCGGGTCCCAGAAATGCTCCCTCAGATACTCGTACGCCCGCCGCGCGCTCCGCTCGTACACCTCGTCCCCATAAACCTTGTAGGCCTTGGCAAATGTCCACAGAATGCGCGCGTTCAGGATCAGTCCCTTGTGGGCCAACGGATCGATCATCAGGTCATTGGTAATCTGTCCGCGGAATCCTCCATATTCATCGTCCACTGCGTACTTCAGCCAGAAGGGCAGAATGTCGCCCAGCAATTCCCGCTCCACCCGCCTTCGCAACTCATCCACGACGATTCTCTCTCCGCACCACTCGCGCCCCGGCAGATCGTACCCCTCTTTCTTCCACCAGCCGGACCCGAGCGCTTCTCTTGCTGAGTCTGGAAGATACCTCCCCCGATGTCAAGGCTAGATAAACGATTATTTACAGGGAAATCTCCTCCACCGGCGAACACTTCCCTGGTGCTCCCGGTCCCCGGTTGCGCTAGAATAGCTGGTAGTCTGAGGTGCTCCTTCGAAGAACGGAATCTTCGATTGCTTCGCATCATAGAAGCCTTGACCCCAAATGAAAAAAGCTCCCAAGGCAGGCCGTGTGCCGAAGGCTCACGCCGTCACTCTTAAGTCTCTCGCTTTGCATCTGAACCTTGCGGCCGGAACTGTTTCCAGCGTGCTCAACAATTCGCCCGCCTCACGCGGTATCCCCGAACACACCCGCGACCGCATCTTCAAAGCGGCCAGCGAGTTCAACTATCGCCCTAATTTCCTGGCGCGCTCCCTCCGCGTCCAGCGCACTTTCACCGTGGGCGTGATCGCCGAAGAAATTGGCGACGCCTACGGCGCCACCATCATCAGCGGTATCGAAACCGTTCTCCGCAAGAACAATTTCCTTTTCCTCACCGTCGTCCACCGTCACGATGACAACCTCATGCGTTCCTACTCTCAGTTATTGCTCAACCGTGGCGCGGAAGGGATCATTACCATTGACACCTCCATTGACCAGCAGCCCACTCTCCCCAGTGTAGCCATCGCCGGCCATCAGCAAGTCCCCAACGTCACCAACGTCATCCTCGATCACCACTACGCCGCGCGGCTCGTACTGCAGCACCTGCTCGACCTTGGTCACCGCCACATCGCTTTCTTTCGCGGGCCTGCTTTCAGCTCCGACTCCATTCCTCGCTGGAACGCCATCCGGGAGGTCGCCGCCCAATTGAATCTCCCCATCCACCCGCAACTCGTCGTTCAACTTGAAAATATTCCGAACACTCCCGATATCGGACGCCTTCCGGCACAAGCACTCCTGGCTACCAAGCTCCCTTTCACCGCTCTGTTCGCCTATAACGACACTTCCGCCGTCGGCGCCATGATCGTCCTTCAGAAGGCCGGCCTCAATGTTCCCCAGGATGTTTCCGTAGTCGGCTTCGACGACATCGACTTCGCCTCTTTCGCCATCCCTCCCCTCACAACCGTGCACCAGCCTCTCCTCGAAATGGGCACCGTCGCCGCCCAGACCCTGCTCAACCGCATCGAGAATGCCGCTCATTTTATTCAGGAAATCGCCCTCGCCCCTGCACTCATCCTCCGCGAATCCACCGGCCCCGCTCGCCCGCTCTGACCTCATTCACCCGAATGTCAGGGAAGCGGCCAGCGCTGTCCTCTCAGCCGAGGCCGCACTTAGGCCACCCTCGCGCTATGATGCCGCTGCCTCGTCAGGCGGGTACTTGTTCAGAAGCTCCTTAGGGGTTTTCTCGGAAGAGAACAGAAGAAACTCACCGCGACCTGGCCCGGACTGCTAGCCCCGCCGCGTCCGCATCATCTCCCGGCAAGCTATGAGGCCACTCGAAATCCGCTTGCCAGCGGAACGATACGAGCCCCGTGCTCCGTGTCGGGAATCAGCGTGGATTCTGCGGCACACTTCTCGCACAGCCAGAACAGCTCTACTCCGTTCGCAGGCCCGCGCCCTGTCGCACCCTCACCGGCGCACTGAAACCGCTTTTCGAAGTGGAAGAGTCTGCCAGAATGCAGGAATCGGAACGAAGCCGTACATGACGAATTGGAACACTTAGCAAGCATTCCCGTAATCCATCGACCTTTTGGTGCCATTGTGATGCGGCGAGTGACTTAGGAAAAGGTTACGGAAGTAACGTCGGTGCTCCAACTCTTCAACCCGCACACCGCACTCGCTAAGTAACGGAGTCTGACCAACTCGCTTAGCTTGATGCCTGGGCCACCCGAGATAGACGAGTTACCGGGCGGAAAGAAGTGGCAGCCGCCCTTCGGACCGCCATCCGGGCGTCGTCACTGCGTCTGTTACCGACCTGCCGTGATAGCGTTCATGATCGGGGGGCTGGTTTAAGGCAAGCTTTTCTTCTTGTGTTTCATGGAAAAGAGAAACTGCATGCCCAGGTAGCCGAAGAACTGTGGCTGGCCGCTCGACGGCCCGCGGAAGCTGCGGCCGGCCATGAACAGTAGGACGAAATTCTCTCCCAGTTTGTAGCGGCCTCCGCCGTCGAAGGTGTTCCAGTGATTGGAACCATTGCTGTTTGCGGTGTTGTACAATTCGCCGTCCAGTTCCAGCCTTTGGTTAACGTCGCGTCCCACTACCATTCCGGCCGCCCAGGCTGCGCCGTCTTTGTCGGCAAACCAATAACCGGCTTCCGGATTGATCACGAACCGCCCCACTCTCTTGGTCAGCTCGATCGGAAGATAAAATCTCGTGCCGTCGGCCACCAGTCCACGCCGCAGCGAGGACGTTGGATTGTTGAACTCGAGCTGAGGATACGTCGAAATCTGCAGGCCCTTCTCGTCATTTTCGTAAAAACGCCACTTCACCCCTGCCAGCGATTTCCCTAATCCGCTGCGAGTCGGGCCGCCATCGTTACCATCAACCAAGTATGGCACCTGGTACTTGAGTTGGATACGTGGACCCCATCCGTAGTTGGCATCCAGAATCGGCGCGTTGTAAATCCGCTCGGTGGGATGGCGCTCGTTGTAGGCGGCGACATTGACTTCCCAGTTGCCGTCGCCGGGAGTGCCGGGGTCGTCGCCAATGTACGGCGGCCCTCCCTGCGCCACACACGGCTGCGAGAGCCCCGCCAGCATCATCAGCAACGACAGGGCTAGGAAAACTCGAATTGGAACCACCATGCCCTCATGCAAGAACGATACTAAGTGATTTTGAATCGGCTGAAGTCTTCTCGACCACATCCCGCAGATCAATTTCCTTCCTGGCCATTGATGACAATCACTCACGACTGAATCCAAACTGTCTTGATGTTCACAAACTCCCGGATTCCCTGCACCGCCAGTTCGCGCCCGTGCCCCGAGTACTTTACGCCCCCGAAGGGTAGCCGCGCGTCGGAGGCTACCATCTTGTTTACAAAAACCATCCCCGCATCAAGTTCGTTAATGAAGCGCTCGGCTTCCGCAGGATCGTTCGTCCATGCGCTCGCGCCCAGTCCAAAGCGGCTGTCGTTAGCGACATCGATGGCTTGATCTACATCCCGCACGCGAAAAATCGACGCCACCGGACCAAACAACTCCTCCTTGTATGCGGGCGAGTCTTTCGGGATGTCGGCCAGCACCGTGGGCGCGTAAAAGTTGCCCGGGCGGTCGAGAGGGTGGCCCCCGGTCAGCACCCGTGCTCCCGCCGCCACCGTCCTGATTACGTCAGAATGAAGAGAAGTAACTGCCTCCGCGTTGGCCAGCGGACCCAATTGCGTGCTCTCCTCGAAGGGATCGCCAATGCGCAACTCCTCCATGCGCTTGACAAACTTGCGCTCGAACTCGTCGGCAATCTTTTCCGCCACGATAAAGCGCTTGGCCGCAATGCAGGACTGCCCGTTGTTCTGTATCCGCGCCTCTACCGCACTCGCGACCGCCACCTCCACATCGGCGCTGGGCATTACGATAAAAGGATCGCTGCCGCCCAGCTCCAGCACCACTTTCTTGATGCGCTTGGCCGCGGAAATTCCAACCTGAATCCCCGCCTGTTCACTGCCCGTTAAAGTCGCCGCCGCCATCCGAGAATCTTGCAGGATGCCATCGACCGGCCCAGAGCCGATCAGCAGCGTCTGGAATACGCCTTCCGCAAAACCGGCGCGCCGAACAATGTCCTCAATCTTCAGCGCGCACTGAGGAACGTTCGAAGCATGTTTCAGAAGTCCCACGTTGCCCGCCATCAATGCTGGCGCCACAAAGCGAAATACCTGCCAGAAGGGGAAGTTCCACGGCATGATCGCCAGGATCGGGCCAATTGGCAGATACCGGATGAAGCTGCGTTTGGCTCCCGTTTCCACCACCTCGTCGGCTAGAAATTTCTGGGCATTCTCCGCATAATAGCGGCAACCGGTGGCGCATTTCACCGCCTCGGCTACCGCAGCCTTCAGCGGCTTGCCCATTTCAAGCGTCATCAAATGGGCGCATTCGTCCTTTTCCTTCTCCAGAATCTCGGCCACACGCATCATCCTGCTGGCGCGGTCCGCGAACGAAGTCCGCCGATGCGTGCGGAACCCGGAAGCCGCGACCTGCAGCTTCTGCTCAATTTCTGCCCCGGTAAGAGGCTCAAAGGTCTTTACAACCTCGCCGGTTGCGGGATTAATACTCGCGATCGCCATTCGATTTCCTCACCCTCCGTCTCTCCGCCACACCTCCAACGCATCCCTTCTGCCCAGGCTACCGTCTGCGCCAGCGTTGTCGCCGCAGCACCACAATGCTACTTGACGCCTCGGCTACGTCAAGGCTCTACCTTCAAATCCCCGTGGAAACTCTGATTCAGTTCAGGTTCCCCCCGTACACCGCCGGTGTACCGTGTGGTTTATGCTTTTTAC
>Ga0182012_10006737_pt1 | contig 11646 bp, 2 predicted proteins | sample 612S2SmetaG_FD_120486 | JGI IMG/M metagenome (GOLD analysis project Ga0182012, IMG submission 120486) | Permafrost microbial communities from Stordalen Mire, Sweden - 612S2S metaG | ecosystem: Environmental > Terrestrial > Soil > Wetlands > Permafrost | place: Sweden: Stordalen | collected...
CCTCTCCGTCACCATCGATGCGGGCATCGCCATCACCACCACAAGCCCGCTGCCTGTCGGCTATAGCGGCACGGCCTACTCGCAACAACTGGCTGCCAAAGGCGGCGCAGGCACGCCCTACACATGGACGGTCACTTCAGGCAGCACCAGCCTGACCGCTGTCGGGCTGAGCCTGTCGAGCACCGGACTTCTATCGAGCACCACCCCGGTCGCCGGAACCGCAAGCTTCACCACCCAGGCCAAGGATTCTGCCGGAAATACCGCCAGCACGACTTTCTCCGTAACCATTGATGCGGGCGTAAGCATCACCACCAAAAGCCCGCTCCCGGCAGGCATTGTGGGCACGGCTTATTCGCAGACTCTCGCAGCCACCGGCGGCGCGGGAACGCCTTACACCTGGTCCGTCACCTCCGGCGCAAGCAGCCTTTCGGCTGTCGGACTGAGCCTCTCAAGCTCCGGCGTTGTTGCGGGAGCCATTCCTGTCGCAGGCGCCGCCAGCTTCACGGCACAGGCCAAGGATTCGGCCGGCAACACCGCCAGCACGGCCTTCTCCGTCACCATCAACGCCGGCGTCTCCGTCACCACCCCAAGCCCGCTGCCGGTCGGTTACGTTGGAACAGCCTACTCGCAGCAACTGGCTGCATCCGGCGGCGCCGGCACGCCCTATACCTGGACGGTCACGTCAGGCTCCAGCAGCCTGGCAGCCGTCGGATTGAGCGTATCGAGCGCGGGAGTTCTTTCCGGCCCAACACCGATCGCCGGACCTGCCACCTTTACCGTGCAGGCCAAGGACTCGGCCGGAGACACAGGAAGCGCAACCCTCTCGGTCACCATCGATGCGGGAGTCACCATCACCACCACCAGCCCGCTGCCTGTCGGCTATAGCGGCACGGCCTACTCGCAACAACTGGCTGCCTCCGGCGGCGCGGGAACACCGTACACCTGGACAGTCACATCGGGCACAAGCAGCCTGACCGCCGTCGGATTGAGCCTCTCCAGCTCCGGCCTCGTTTCTGGAACAACCCCAGTCGCCGGAACGGCAAGCTTCACCACCCAGGCCAAGGACTCAGCCGGAAACACCGCCAGCATGACCTTCTCCGTAACGATTGATGCGGGCGTAATCGTCACCACCAAGAGCCCGCTCCCGGCAGGCATTGTGGGCACCGCTTATTCGCAGACACTCGCAGCGACCGGCGGCACAGGCACGCCGTACACCTGGTCGGTCACGTCCGGCGCAAGCAGTCTTTCGGCTGTCGGACTGAGCCTTTCAAGCTCCGGCGTGGTTGCGGGAGCCATTCCCATCGCAGGCACGGCCAGCTTCACGGCGCAGGCAAAGGACTCGGCCGGCAACATCGGCGCAGCAACCTTCTCTGTCACCATCAACGCCGGCGTAACCATCACCACCTCCAGCCCGCTACCGGCAGGCGTCGTAGGAGTTGCTTACTCGCAGACTCTTGCAGCCAGCGGCGGAACGGGCACTCCTTACACCTGGACCGTCACAACAGGCGCCACCAATCTCACTGCCGTCGGCCTCAGCCTGTCCAGTGCCGGCGTGCTCTCGGGACCTACGCCCATTTCCGGATCGGCAAGCTTCACCGTCCAGGCAAAGGACTCAGCCGGCAACACGGGCAGCTCCAGCTTCTCCGTCACCATCAATACGGGCGTAACCGTAACCACCGGCAGCCCACTGCCCGCCGGCTATGTGGGCGTGGCGTATTCTGACCAACTCACCGCGGGCGGCGGAGCAGGCGCACCCTATACCTGGACGGTCACCTCGGGATCCAGCAGCCTGACCGCGCTCGGGCTGAGCGTGTCCAGCTCGGGACTGCTCTCCGGCGCCACTCCTGTTGCCGGGACCGCCAGCTTTACAGTCCAGGCCAAGGATTCCGCCAACAACACCGGCAGTGCAACCCTCTCCGTCACCGTCAATGCGGGCGTCAGCATCACCACCAAGAGCCCGCTTCCTGCCGGCATAGTGGGAACCGCCTACTCAGACCAACTGGCTGCCAGCGGCGGCGCGGGAACGCCTTACACATGGACAGTCACCTCCGGGTCGGCCAGCCTCACCGCAGTCGGGCTGAGCCTGTCGAGCGCCGGGCTTGTTTCAGGAGCCACGCCGGTTGCAGGGTCGGCAACCTTCACTGTCCAGGCCAAAGATTCCGTAGGCAACATCGCCAGCGCAACCTTCTCCGTCACCGTTGACTCGGCAATCGGCATCACCACCGCCAGCCCGCTGCCTGCCGGCATCGTCGGCACAGCCTACTCGCAAACCTTCGCCGCAACCGGCGGCGCGGGAACGCCCTACACCTGGACCGTCACGACCGGTTCAACCAACCTGACCGCCGTAGGGTTGAGTCTTTCGAGCGCCGGAGTGCTTTCCGCAGCCACACCGATTGCCGGCTCGGCGACCTTCACCGTCCAGGCCAAGGACTCTCTCGGAAACACGGCCACCGCCAGCTTCTCCGTCACCATCGATTCGGCGGTGAGCATCACCACCACCAGCCCGTTGCCGGCCGGAATTGTGGGCACGGCCTATTCGCAAACCTTCGCCGCAACCGGCGGCGCGGGAACGCCCTACACCTGGACCGTCACTTCCGGCTCAAGCAGCCTGACAGCCGTTGGCCTCAGCCTCTCCAGCGCGGGCGGGCTTTCCGGCGCGACACCGGTAGCCGGAACCGCCAGCTTTACCGTCCAGGCCAAGGATTCCGCCGGCAACACGGCCAGCGCGACCTTCTCCGTCACCATCGACGCCAAGGTGGCCATCACCACCACCAGCCCGTTGCCGACCGGCGTTGTGGGCGCCGCCTACTCGCAGACCTTTGCCGCAACCGGCGGCACGGGAACGCCCTATACCTGGACCGTCACGACCGGTTCAACCAACCTGACCGCCGTCGGACTCAGCCTGTCGAGCGCCGGAGTGCTTTCCGGAGCCACGCCGATCGCCGGCAGCGCCACCTTCACCGTGCAGGCCAAGGACTCGGGCGGAAACACCGCCAGCGCCAGCTTCTCCGTCACCGTCAACGCCTCGCTCACCATCACCACCACCTCGCTGCCCTCCGGAACCGTGGGCATCGCCTACTCGCAGCCACTCGCAGCTTCCGGAGGCACGGGCGGCAACGCCTGGTCGGTCTCGTCAGGCAGCTCACAACTCACCGCGGTCGGACTCACCTTGTCGAGTGCCGGCGTCCTTTCGGGCGCAACGCCGATCGCCGGCAGCGCCACCTTCACCGCGCAGGTGAAGGATTCGGCCAACGACACAGCAACCCAATCGTTGACCGTCAATATCTACAATTCGCTGGCGCTGTCTCCGGGTTCTTTGCCCGGAGGAACAACCGGTCTCACCTACGGCCAGACGATTGCCGGATCAGGTGGAAGTGGGAGCTATTGCTACACGGTTCCGACCGTAGCTTCCATTTCGTCGGGCATGCTCCACGGCCTGTCTACACCCGTGCCCAACAGCGTCTCCTGCGCCGGCTTTACGGCTCCGAGCGGTTATGGCTTTTATATCGGCCCCTCGGTTCCAATCTCAGGAACGCCCACCAGCTCGCCGGCTGCTCCCTATACCATCGCGTTCAATACAACGCTGATCGATTTAACAGTGGGCAACTCCATCACCCGTGCGTACACCATCGCGATTACCAGCCCGCCCGCGCTGTCGCTGCCCACTCCCAATCCGGGTTCGCTGCCGTCTGCCACCGTCAACGCCTTCTACAACGGGTCAGTCGGGGCAATCGGCGGCGCCGGCACCTACACCTGGACAGTCAATGGCAGTGTCCTGTCCTCCACTGCCATTAGCCTGAACAATGGCAACCTGGGCATCGCCGCGAACGGCAGTTCGTTAACCATCACCGGTACGCCCAATACCCTCACCAACGGAACCCCGATCTCGTTCACCGCTTCGGTGGCGGACAGCGCCGGCCAGAGCACTGCAACCGACACCTACACCATCGCCGTCACCAGCCTGGCCACCATCAGCGGGCAAATCGTCCTGAACAACTATTGCGGCACCGGCAATCTACCTCCCATCACTGTCAGCATCAACACCAGCACCACGCAGTCCACCACAACGGACACCAACGGGAATTTCTCCTTCTCGAACATTCCCAACGGGTCCTACACCGTCACGCCGTCGATTACCGGAGCCGAATCGGTCTTCTATCCCGCCACCCAGAACGTCACCGTCAGCGGCAATCCCATCACCGGACTCAACTTCGGCTCCGTACTGGGCTATACCGTTTCAGGAAACGTGAACTATGGCGGACCGTCGACCGGCCAGACCTACGTCGTGCTGAACAGCCTCAATTGCGGCAGCGGCAACGGCACCAGCATGACCCCGGCCACTCTCACCGCGGGCGGCGCTTTCTCCATCCGCGGCGTGCAACCCGGAAGCTACACCCTGCAGGCCTGGATGGACACCACTGGCCAGGGATCGCAGAACATCGCAGACCCGGCGGGCAAAGCCTCGTCCAATATCGACATTTCAACGGCAAATGTGAATGCCGCTTCCGTCACCATGTCCAATCCCACGGTGCCCGTTCCAACCTCCGGTCCGAGCCTCCAGAACATCACCCCAACCGACCTGGGAGTGGCCATCAATTTCAGTTCCATCACCACCAATGGCGAGGAGGCAGTCACCAGCTATACCGTCGAGTGGAGCACCAGCTCTTCATTCACAAGCCCTTCCAGCATCAACTTCGCTGCCATCGGGACCCACTCCAATGTCTGGATACTGAATAACTCGACCGCCGGCATCTCCGGCAGCTTCGTCAACGGCACAAAGTACTACTTCCGCGTTCAGGGCAACGTGACCGCTGGAAGCGGGCCCTTCACAACCTGGGGCGGGGCCACTCCCACGGCCGTAACCATCGGCGCACCCTCGGGCACCGGCTATCACACCATCGCCGGCTCGGTCACCATTCCCTCCTCCATCACCCCAACCGGCCCGCTCTATGTCGGCGTCTATAACCAGAACACCGGAGCCATCTTCGCAACCAGAATCGCCAGCCCGTCGAACTCCGCGGCCAATTCCTACACCGTCAGCGCCCTGGCCGATTCCAGCCCCGATTACTTCCTGTTCGCCATCCTCGACCAGAACAACAACGGCCTGATCGATGTTGCAGACGTCAGCAATACGAACAACAACAATTCAGCCGGGCTGGCTGTAGCCGGTAACCTGACCGGTCAAGACGTCACCCTGCCCACCGCCAACAGCACCGTCTCGGTCACCACGCAGTACTCGAAACAGACAAACCAGAACGGCACCTATGCGCAGTACGCCCTCAGCTTCGATGTGCGCGAGGGGAACGAATTGCCCGTTTCCGTCACGCTGATGTCCGGCCCCAATGTGATTCAACCCATCGACATGGGTGGCAATTGCCAGGGCTGCGGAACTCCGCAATGGCAGTACTATGCGAACATCAGTCCCGTTGTCCCGGCAGTTGGCCAGGCTTACACCTTCCTCGTCACCTACAGCAACGGAAAAACCCAGACTTTGACCGGCACCATCACCGGAGTGCTTACATCCAGCGACCTGGCCACCAACCTTCTGCCAGACAGCACCGGCGCCAGCACCACGCCCACCTTTACCTGGACTGACCCTGCCAACGCCAGCAGCTACATCTACCAGTTCTCCATCAATCCGGCGAGCGGCGGGAACTACATCTGGCAGATTCCCGGCAACAACTCCAATGCAAACGGCTTCTCCAGCGCCTACACCACAATCGTCTGGCCCACCGATCCCACCGGCGGCGGCAGCACCCCCACCCAGGCCTCCCTGACCAGCGGAACGCAATACAACTGGAGTATCGAACTCCAGGACGCCAATGGGAACCAGGCCACAGCCGGAGTTCAATTCACCACCAGCGGCACGGCTCCCCTGAGTCTACCCACCCCCGATCCCAGTTCGCTGGGGCCGGCCATCGTCGGCCAGACCTACAATGGCTCCATTACCGCATCGGGCGGCGTGCCCAACTATACCTGGACGGTGAACGGCGCCGCCGTGAACCCCAACGGATGCACTCTTTTAAGCATCGGCGACGGCCTCAGCGTCTGCAACAGCAACGGCAGTAGCACGCTGTCCGTCACCGGATCCCCAACTTCGGCGCAGACGGTTTCCTTCTCCGCTTCGGTCACTGACAGCACTAACGCAACCGACACCAACGGCACGGTGACCTATACCATCAACGTCGGCAGTTCGAGTCCGCTCACCCTGCCCGATCCAGCCACCAACACCGGCTCCGCTCTGGTCGGCTACCCCTACGGAGCATCGCTTCAAGCGCAAGGAGGCTCCGGCAGCGGCTACGTCTTTACATTGAACGGCACCGCCCTCCCCACCAATGGAACGCTTGTGAGCATCGGCAACGGCCTCAGCGCCTCCAGCTCAGGCGGCAGCGGATTCAACGTCAGCGGAACACCCACCACGACCACCAACGTCACCTTCACGCTGGCGGTGAAGGACAGCGTAAACGACATCGCTGGACCGGACAGCTATACCATCGACGTCAGCAGCCTGCCGAATGGCGTCAACAACAGTAACCTGAACGGCCGATACGTGTGCGAATCCGGCGGATTCACCGACAGCGACGGCACGCTCTGGGCATCTCTATCCAGTTTCCAGGCCAACGGCAGCGGAACCTTTACAAGTGGAGTCTTCGACACGAATGGCACAGACTTCAGTGCAGCCGTGTCAGGAACCGTCACCGGCACCTATAGCATCGCCGCCGACAACAACGGAATTGCAACCCTGACCTCAGTTGAATCCTCCAGTCACACAGTCACGACGAAGTGGGCGTTCGCACTGACCAACGCCGTTGCGCCCGCGCAGGAGTTCCGCATGGTCGAGATCGACGACGTTGGCGCATCGCCTTCGGGGCGCCAGGGCCAAGCCGATTGCTACCTTGCAACCACAAGCGCCTTCGCCGCCTCCACCGTGAGCGGCCACAATTTTGTCTATCTTGCCAACGGCGAAGACAGCACCGACGCTCCGAAAACCACCATTGGAAGCTTCGACGCGCTCAACGGGAACATAACCGCGGGCGCCCTCGACCAGGCCGTCGGTATCCCTGCAACCGCGACCCACATCGCCCTCACCGGCGGCAGCTACACCCTGCCCACCTCGCCAAGCTTTACCACCAACGGACGCTATACCCTCACACTCACCAGCAGCAGCGGCGGTGCCGACTTTGTTGTCTACGTCATCGATTCGGCCAGAATGTTTACTCTCAAAACCGACGCCGCGTCAGGCACGTTAGCCGGCCATGTGCGCACCCAGCAACAGACCTCGTACTCGGCGGCCAATGTGAACGGCAACATGGTCTTCTATTTCCAGGGCCTCGATGCCTCCGCTGGCGCCTTCTCCGGCTACAATTCCTCAGTCTTGCAGGCCACCGGCAACGGCGCCGGAAGCTTCAACGTCAACGAGAGCTATTCAGACAATTTTGGGACTTATTCGGTTGGCAACTCGAATGGGACATATCCTCTCTCGTTCGACAATTCCAATCCCGGCCGCGTCACATTTGTACCCGGTGGCGGAACAGGCTACCTGTACCTCTACAACAACAACGCCGCCGGCATCCTGGTTGTGGACGGGAACGGCGATCTCTATGGCGGATTCGTCGATCCGCAAACGCAGACCACCTTCACCGATGCGGCTCTTGCTGGAACCTACATGCTGGGCCAATTCCCGCCGCTCAAGCCCAAAGACATCAGCGTGGGAGAAATCGATGCTGCCAGCAACGGCAATGTCACCGGCAACGTTTCCACCGGCGGCCAGAACTCTTTCACCTGGGATGATCCGCAGTCTGGACTCACAGACAGTTGGCTCTCCACCACCTACGGCGCCTTCTCTGTCGCGGATAACGGGAATCCCAATAGCACCTGCATCGTCATCAGCTCCACGAAGTTTGTCTGCATCTCAAACAACAAGTCGACGCCGATCCTCCAGATCTTCCAGCAATAAACATCGCGCCACAACAAACCCTCTTCACCACGAGGCCCCGCCGCAAGGCGGGGCTTCACTTTTTGCCGGGTGCCCCATAGCCTGCCCTGAGCTTGTCGAAGGGTCTCGCCTTTGAGTCATGGGAGGTCAGCGAATCGCACCCAACAAAAGCCGCCGTCATCCTGACCGATCAAAGCGCACCCCAACAAAAGCCGCTGTCATCCTGAGCGAAAGGGGCCCCAAACGCTTTTCAGCCTCCGGGGTCCCCGCAGACGGGTCTTCGTCTGCGGGGTGAAGCGTGGGGGTGGTGAGTCGAAGGATCTGCATTTGCTTTTCGTACCCCGCCCAATCGGACATCCCTCGCAAGCCCATTCCCACCCCCAACCCCTTTGTGCCAAACTTGCAACCAATGAACTTCCTCATCCGTCCCCCAAACAAAGAGGTAATATGAGCTTTCGTAAGCTGGCACTCGCCCTCGTGTCTTCTGCGGTCCTATCCGCTGCTGCGCCCCTCGTCTCTCAAGGCTTGAACTCCAACTTTGCCCGCGACCCAGCCCAGCCCATCGACCAGCAATACACCGACCTGATCCACAAGTACACCACCGACCCCTCCTTTACCTCGCCCCTCGTCGACTACCTGCCCGCCTCCAAAACCGTCCCCACCCCCGCCAAGGTCCTCGGCGATGTCTCCGGCGCGCCCGACATGCTTCCCTACGCCGAAGACGTTTACAAGTACTTCCGCCTTCTGGAGTCTTCGAGTCCTCGCGTGAGAGTCTTCACCATCGGCCACTCGGAAGAAGGCCGCGAAATGATCGCCGCCGCCATCGCCGACCCCGAACTGCTCGCCGGCGCCAAAGCCAATAACGAGCGCCTGGCCAAGCTCGCCGACCCGCGCACATCAGCCTCAATGACTCGACAGCCCGCAAGCTCATCGATCAGTCGTACCCTGTCTACTACATCACCGGCACCATCCACTCCCCGGAGACCGGCGCGCCCACGGCCCTCATGGAGCTGGCCTATCGCCTCGCCGTCGACGATTCGCCCTACATCAAGTTCATCCGCTCGCACATGATCGTCCTCATCACCCCGGTGGTTGAGGTCGATGGCCGCGATCGCATGGTCGATCTCTACAAGTGGCACAAGGCGCACCCCAACCAGCAATATCCCCACCTCATCTATTGGGGCCATTACGTCGCGCACGACAACAACCGCGACGCCATGGGCATGACCCTCAACCTCACGCGCAACGTCCTCGACACCTACATCGACTGGCACGCGCAGGTACTCCATGACCTGCATGAATCCGTCCCGTTCCTCTATGACAACACCGTCGGCGACGGCCCCTACAACGCCTGGGTTGACCCCACCCTGGCCGACGAATGGGCCGAGCTGGGCTGGAATAACGTGGCCCAGATGCAGACCCTCGGCATGCCCGGCGTCTTCACCCATGGCGATTTCGATACCTGGAGCCCCGGCTATCTCATGTTCCTCGCCGGCATGCACAACGGCATCAGCCGCCTCTATGAGACCTTCGGCAACGGCGGCGCGGACACTGAAAAGCGCATCCTCAGCCCCGAAGAATACTCGCGCACCTGGTACCGCCAGAATCCGCCGCTCCCCGTCGTCACCTGGTCGCAGCGCGACAACAACAACTACGAAGAATCCGCGCTGCTCACCACCATTTCGTACTTCTCGCAACACACCCATCATTTTCTTGAGAACTACTACACCAAGAGCAAGCGCAGTGTCCTGAAGCCCACATTTGAGGGCCCCGCGGCCTACGTCATCCCCGCCGATCCAGCCGAAGCCAATCGCCAGGTGGAACTGCTCAAGGTGCTCAAGCGCCAGCATGTTGAAGTCGAGCAGCTCACTGAAGCCGCCACCTCCTCCATCCCCGCGGCCAAGCGGGGCGACAAGCCCACCCAGGACACCTTCCCCGCCGGCTCCATCGTCATTCGCATGGATCAGCCCTACTCCCGCGTTGCCGACGCGCTGCTCGACCGCCAGTTCTGGGCGCCCGACGATCCGCAGAAACATCCCTACGACGACACCGGCTGGTCGTTCTCCCACCTCTTTAACCTGAAGACAGTCCGCGTCACCGATCCGGCCATCCTGCAATCCAAAATGGCGTCCCTCGACGATCCTTCGACGATCACCGGAAAAATCTCAGGCGCAGGCCCCGTGCTGGCCGTCGCCAACACCGGCCAGGTTTCGCTCCTCACACTCGTGTACAAGCTCAAGGGCGCAACTGTTCAGGTGGCCGAGAAGCCCTTCGACGCGGACGGCAAGCATTATCCCGCCGGCTCTCTACTGATCACCGGGACTGACGACGCGCGGCTCACGCCCATCCTGCACAGTCTCTCGCTTGACGCAGCGCACCTCACCGCGGCGCCCACCGTCGCCACCCACCCCGCAACCGCGCCGCGCATCGCCTTCATGCACACCTGGCTCGCAACGCAAACTGAAGGCTGGTGGCGCTACGCCTTTGACGCCGCCGGTGTGCCCTTCAGCTACATCAGCACCCAGACCGCGGCCGCCGAACCCGACCTCCGCGGCAAGTACGACGTCATCATCTTCGCGCCCGTCGGCGGCGGCGGCTCGCAAAGCATCCTCAACGGCATTCCCCTGTGGAACAACCCCATGCCCTGGCAGAAGTCGGACCTCACGCCCAACCTCGGCCGCATCGATTCCACCCCCGACATTCGCCCCGGCCTGGGCTACGACGGCCTTGCCCACCTCAAGCACTTCATTGAGCAGGGCGGCCTGCTCATCACCTGCGAAGACACCGCGCAGTTCGCCATCGACACCGGCCTCGCCCCCGGCGTCACCTCCGGCGCGCATGGAGACACGCGCGTCGTCGGCACCATCCTCAACACCGTCTTCGTTGACAAGGACAGCCCGGTTGCCTTCGGCTACGGCGCGGGCGTTCCGGTCATCAGCGCCAACGGCATGATCTTCACCGTCAGCAACACCCTCGGCAGCCGCGGCGGCCGTAGCCTGATGGACCCCTACTCCGAACGCCCCACCGGCCGCGGCAGTATGGAAGAAAGCGACGTGCCCACCGCCCGCAAGATCACCGAGCCCGAGCCGCTCACCAAGCAGCAGCCCTGGGAACCCAAAAGGCTCAATGAAGAGGAAATGCGCAACAACCTCAGCCTCATTCCCGCCGAGTTGCGCCCCGACGTCATCCTGCGCTTCTCCGATTCGAAGTCGCTGCTCCTCGACGGCCTGCTCGACAAGGGCGGCGCCATCGCCGAACACGCCATCGTGGTCAACGCGCACCTCGGCCAGGGCAATGTGCTGTTGTTCGGCAACAACCCCGTCTATCGCGGCGAAACCGTCGGCACCTACGCCCTGGTCTTCAACGCCATCCTCAACTACCAGCACCTCGCCAACCCGCCCGTCCCCGCGGAAAAGCACTGAGGAGGCTGGAGCCTTGGAGCAGTCCTCCACCGGCGAATCCGACACACGGAAGAGGAAACTGTGCCCCATCGGGGTACCCTCTGGGTCGGAGCGCCTTTTTGCTCGATGGGTGGGATGGCGCAAGATCTGATCTTCTAGATGCGCTTTGTAACAAGGCACGACTTTAGTCGTGCCGAAAACGCCACAAAAATCGACATGAAATGCGAGCGCGGACCGCCGGTCCGCGCCCGGGCTCTTCGCCCTTGGAGGACTCGCTCGTTTCATCTGGATCGCCTCCCGGCTCGTCGC
>Ga0182012_10006740_pt1 | contig 11642 bp, 13 predicted proteins | sample 612S2SmetaG_FD_120486 | JGI IMG/M metagenome (GOLD analysis project Ga0182012, IMG submission 120486) | Permafrost microbial communities from Stordalen Mire, Sweden - 612S2S metaG | ecosystem: Environmental > Terrestrial > Soil > Wetlands > Permafrost | place: Sweden: Stordalen | collected...
CCAAGTGACACCTCCAAAGTGCAAACGACTCTTCCATAATGACACCTAACTTTCTCTCTAGCAACACGTTAGGTTAAGTCGGCATCAATGAATATTCTCTGCTTGCCCATGATATGCTTTCCCTAACTCCGTAACAGGAGAACAAAGGCAACTGGCCTCTAGCGCGTGCTAGGGGCCGATTTTTTGCATACCTCGTACTCCGTCTGCCCACTCTGCAAATCCTTCTGACCGATCGGCACAAACAGGATTCCCGCGTCGTGATGGTTGGGATAGCGTCCGCTGTAGATTGCGCCCTTCGGCTCAAAGCCAATCGGGCAGGGCGAGACGACAGCAGGCGCGGCCATGCCTAGAGGCTTCGGCTTGGCGCAACCGCAGGCCCAGCCGATGATGAGGCTGCCGCCGATAATCGTGATCCATGCAAGTGCTTTTTTCATTGGTGGTATCCTTTCAACATGATCTCGACAATGCTAATCGGTGTCGTCGCTGCCTGGATGTTCATCAAGGTTGTCCACTTCCTGATTGACCTTGAGACGCGACGGGCGAACTCCCCTGAACGGCTCCAGCGGTGGCTCCTAGACCTGAAGAATACGCCTGAATGCGTGATAGCGCCGTCGCGTAAGGAACCCTCGCCCCCTTACTCAGGGCAATAGCTAGACGAGACTTAACCATTGGATCATCGACGGCAGCTTTCAGAACCGTTGCGACTATTCCGAGGGGAGTGCTTCCCGTCACTGCTTTCGCCGCTCCTCCAGCTATAGGCGTTCCTATGCCGATGATGTTACGGTTGGAGATTCGGTTGACGGCACGCTCAAGTAGAGGCTGTAAATCCAGTAACTTGGACTCCTGAGCGTTGAGCGCGTCGATTTCCGGGAACTGGCCCGCAATCTCTTCCTTCAATCCCCGCGCCAAAGCCTTCTGAGCCTCTACCGTCGCGCTTCCCTGCTCTCCATACTTTCCACGCAACACCTGATACGTTCCCTGCTTCATTGCCTGCGCATCGGCGGCATTCATTGGCGGGGCCGGAGTTGGAGGCTGAGCCGGCGTTCCAGAACTCATGATCGGACGGCCATTCTGATCCAGCAGGCCGGTAGGAGCAGGAGCGATGGCAGGCTTACCCGGTTTCGCTCCTTGTTCGGCGAGGAACTGTTGCCGAGTGTCTTGGATCGCATTGAGGTCCGGTTGCGCTACCACCTGATTGCTGAACTTGGAGAGTGTAGGCTGAATCCTGCCAGCCACCGCGTTAGGGTCAATCGGTCGATTCGGGTCAGCATCAATCGCACCTTTGATGGCTTGATTCAGGGCGTCAATCTGCCCTCCGAGGCTCTCCAGCCCACTTTGGGATACCGGAATAGCACCCTTCAATCCAGTCTGAATGATGCCTGCACGCGCTGCTGGATCGAGTGTGGTAGATGGCTTGAGTGCGCTTCCATAAAGCCGCTGTGCCGCCGCCGACATCGTAGGGGCGATTGCCCTTCCGCCTGCTGCCACCGCAGCACCAGCGCCCTCTCCTGCCGCTCCAAGCGTAGCGGCCTGTCCTAGCATTCCCTCCGCGTTCTCGGCGGCGTGTGGGGCCAGTGTTCCATCTGGGTTGAATAGTTGGCTTGCTGTGGCTTCCGCAGTGTCTATCGGATGGGCGATTGCGTGACCGATTCCCTCAAGCGTCTTTACCGGGTGCAATATTGCACCGAGTCCGCCAGCTCCGATATTGGACAGAGCCGTGATGCCAGCGTCAACCGGAGCTACGCCGGTATGCTGAGTGCCATGAGGCTCAAGCGTGGTGTACTTGTCTCGCCAGTCCTCTGGCTGCGCTGGCGGAGCAGCCGCAACCGGCTTCCATGCCGATGTATCGCCATTCGGAACTACGGTCCATCCCGCCATTATTGTGCCTTCCATCCTTGCGGCAATGGTGTTCCGGCCGGAGCCTCATGGAGCACGCCTTGAGGATCGGTTGCGCGGATCATTTGCGGCGCGGCCTGCTGCTGAGAGCCATACATCCGCTGCAATACCGGGTTAGCGCCGATGCGGGAATTGAGTTGCGAACCAACTGCGCCGCGAATGCCTTCAATCGCCCCGGCCCTCTGTTCCGGACTCTGGTTGGCCGCGATGATCTTGAGCGCCTGCAACCGCGACGTATCGCTGCCCTGACCGCCACCCATGACTTTCGAGTAATCGTCGGCTACGCCCAGCGCCTGAGCGGCGAACTTGGCAATTGGTCCGCTTCCAGTAGCGGCCTTCTCCCAGTCGGCAATGGAATTGAATGCAGGAATTTGATTACCCGGAATATTCTTCGCCGTAGCTGCCAGCTGATCAAGCGTCCCGCCCTTATCGGTAAGCGACTTCGCCGAACCGAAGAAAGCGACGTTCGCCGGGGATTTGGCCACCTGAAACTGAGCATCCGCAGACTGGGCGTTGTACTGCCCGTTGCTCAACTTGTGCGCCGCCGCAAGAGTGTTGGCAATGAACTCCGGGGTTGCGCCGCGCGACTTCAATTCAGAGAGCGTTGCATCGCCATTCACGAGCAACTGAGCCGCTGCGCCTGGGTCACCCTGGGAGAGCGCCTGCCGCTGACGTGCCAGCGCCATCTCCCCCGGTAGCCGTGCGCCCTCTTCTGCGCCCGCAACCTTCGCCGCTTGCTGAACCTTGCCCTGCTGAATCTGCGCAGCGCCCGGCGCCGTTCCCATCGCCACAGATTGCTCAGACGGAGAATAGAAGGGGCTGGTGGGATCGCTCTTGCCCTGCTCTTGCTGGACTTGTACTTTCTTCTGCGCCTCATCCAACAGTTTGGAGAATCCGCCCAAGCTATTCGCGTAAAGATTGAGCTGCTGCCGTGCCCCGCTCGGGTCGCTTGCCGCTTGCTGGGCGATTTGCTGCGCCATCTGGATATGTTGAGGATCAAGCAATTTCTTTTGAGCCAATTCCTGAGCAGTCTGCGCGATGGCTTGCGGGAGTTGAGCGTCCGGAGCGTTTATCGCGCCCGTCAGCGCGTCCACGATCATCCCATTGTTTGCTTTCATCGAATCAGCGTTAGAGGCCCCCGCGCGGGCATCGTCCATCGCGATAGTCGCAGCCTTCGTCTTCATGTCGAGGATATGCGCCTGCAATCCTTGGACCGCCTGAAATGACGCGCCGTTTTTAATGGCCAGCGGCACCAGATCGTCGTAGCTCGGCATCGCAGACTTGGCCGGGGGCTGCGTCCCATCGGCGGCGGGCGCCGGAGTCTTTCCCCACTGCTGCATCGTCGCGCTCAAGGCTTGCTGGTCTTTTTGCTGCAACTGCTTCTGCTGGAGGTCAAGGTTGCCGGCCGCGACGGTGTTCTGCGCCTCCTGCTGCTGTAGCGGTGCCAGCGCGGCGCGTTGCTGGAGTTGCTGCTGCTGGTTTTGGATACCCATCAACTGAGCGTAGGTGCTCAATGGACTCTCAGGAGCCTGGATGGGTGCGGTATGGAGAGCCGGCAAAGGTATGGAGGCCATAAGTTAATCCCCTAGCTCGTTGGTCTGGCCGCTGCCCGGATTCCCGTTCGGGTAGTTGGCTGTGCCGCCGTTCATGTTCTGCATGAGCTGATAGAGCAGTGGAAGTTGACCAAGGCTGTTTGTAGCGCCACTAAGCCCCTGGCCCCATGCGTTCGCCGATCCAATGTAACCCGATGCCGTCGCTGCCGCCGCATTGTTGTACTGCTGGCCCACTTCCTGCCCCGTTTGCCCAAGGGTATTCGCCACCTGTCCAGCCGACTGCAAACCAGCCGTGCCGAGTTGCTGCGCCGAGGTCTGCCCCATGCCCGCCAGCGCGGATAGCCGGTTGAACTGGTTCGCTTGGTTATTGCTCCAAGTGTTGTAGTTCGTGCCGTAGGTCTGGAGAGCCTGATTGTAGACGTTGTTGTAATTCGTGTTTGCAAGCCCTTGGCCGAACTGCTGTTCGGCATTGGCAGTTCCGCCCGTCAGAAGCGACCCGTTCGCGCTGGCACCCGCCTGAACCGCGCCCTCACCCTGATTCAATGCGAACTGGTATCCCGGAGTTGCCGCAGCTTGCGCCGCGGTGGGTGCTTGGAACTGGCCTCCGGGGTATTGCTGCATCAGCGAACCGAATGCGCCCAGATTGGTGTTCGGCGTAGCGGAAAGCCCATTGACGCCCGGAAGGGTTACAGAACCGTTCACGCCTGGAATGCTCAGGGTCTCAGGTCCACCGGCTGACCCCGACGTGCCATTCGTTCCCGCGCCGGTCGCCCCGGTAGTGGGATTCTGCAATCCGAGCAGATACGACAGCGACGAAAGGCTATTCGCTCCAGCCTGAATAAATGGCTGCTGGAGGGCCGCGTCCTGCTGATACTGGTAGTTTTCATTCTGAAGCGACTCTTGTCCAAGGTCAGCTTGCAGTGTGGCTGCGCGTTCCGCCGCCGTGGCCTGCGTGTTGGCCGCGTTCTTCGCCGCTCCCGATTCAATCGCAGCCGAACCGATGCCGCCAGCCGCAGCAACGCCAGAGCCGATTAGTAGAGCTGTCCCGGTAGCGATCCCGCTCATTGCGTCCTCCGGCTCAAGAGACTCTCGGCCTCATCGGTAAATTCTTCCTCGGCATCGCCAATGCAACTCACGCTCGTGGGAAAGATCATGGTAATTTCGGTCGGCCCATTGGTAACGTAGATTTGCTTGCGCCCCGCCCCAGCCGTAATGATGTTGTAGCCCTTGAGTTCGTGCCACTGGTCGCCGGCCAGCACGACGCAGTCCCCGTTCACGATGAGCAGCGTCGGAATCTTCACAAACACGCTGGTGATGACCTGATGCGCCGCCAATCGGCAAGTCCGAGCGTACATCCCGGCGTGGAGATGATGCTGCATTTCTACCTGCAAGGTATGCTCTCGCGGCCTGATTCGAGCCTCGATCAGCGCAATCTTCTCCAGAATCTCAGGAGAGGCCGGGGGAAGCGTTTTGTCGTTCAGCGCGAGACTCATTGCAACCCCCGAATGAAGACGTTGTTGCTGTGGCGATACGGCTGTCGGCATGAGAGCAGAGTTGAGAACTGACTGCCAACTGGAGCCGTATAGAGGACCGCAGTGCAGCCCTTCTCGTTCGCATAGGCTTCGATGTAATTCAGCATCTCGCGCCCATCTCGCCCGGACCTGTGGAGCTTCGACAGAAAGAGGCTTTCCGTTGTTGCAATCTTACGCCCATAGTGAGGCAGAACGTACACCAAAACAGTGAAGAAGCCTATCAGTCGCTCCTTGTACACCCCAAAGCACTGCAACCCCCCGGACGCCTCCATGCGCTCGTAGAGGTCGCGCTGCGGGGCAATCTCGCCCAACTCAGGCAGGCAGCATTCCGCCGCATACTCTGCCAACAGCGCATCGCAGGCGGGATCGTCGAGCAGTTGACGGTATGTGACTGGGAAGATCATCAATACCCCGAGGCCCGGAAGGTGCAAGCCGATCCCGAAGCTACCGTGTTCGTGCTCCACCATGCGAATGTTGGAGCCGTCAAGCTGGCCGTCTGGACAGCGCAGTTGAACGTTGATCCACTAGAACCGCCGCTGCCAGCCGCGCAAGTTGCCAGCGAAGTAGAGGTCGAGCAGTTGGCAGGGGCGAAGATAACCGTAACGCTTGCCAGATTAGTGAAGGCGTGAGGGAACGTCATTGAGGCGCTGCCAGCGTCAGCACTCCCAAATGTCGGAGTCAACCCCCATTCATCGAAACTTCCATCCGAGTTCTGCCGGTAGCAGTTTCCGCCCGAGCAAGTCACTCCCGTCTGGCCATTCCCGCTGGTTCCCACCACGACCCAATTCGTCCCGTTATAGAGCGCAATCAATGCGGTCGTAGCCCCGATGCCGGTTGACACGATTGGCGCGTTTATGAGGTTCGATGGCCAGTTCACCGTGTAGGTAGATCCGGTCAGAGGAATCCCCGGCGTCCCTGTAGATGGTACCCCGACCTGGATGTACGATGCGCTGGAAGTGGTGAAATAGTAGTTCTCCGCCCCGGTCCCAGTGCCAATGTAAAACTTGTAAGTCGTCACTCCGGCGAATACCGGGCAGTTCCAGGTAATCGTGTTTGTAGCGCCCGAGCCGGTTGTTTCGGTGGCTTCCGCGCTCGGCAGAGATTCCGTGGTTCCAAAGAGATACGCGCATTTCGCGAAATACGCTGTTGTGCCTGGCAGATTTCCGCCTGTCGTCAGGGTGGAGAAAGTGGGCGCTGATACAGGCGCGGCCGTCGTAGATGAACCCTGCATGAGGGCTATCTGGATGAGTTGCCCAGTGGTGCCGCCGCTGATCGAACTGGAAGTCACGTTGCCGGAAAGCGTCATGGCAAATGAACTGTACCCGGTAGTCGAGTAAGTCGGTGTGGGCGTAAACGGAATCTGGTCAAGGTTCCCGGTCAAAGGGGTAGTCGTCGTCGCGGAACTGTTGGAAATCGTAAGCCAGTTGGTCCCGTTGTAGACCGCCGCAACACCGGTGCATGACGACGCGCTTGCCGACACCGGAGGTGCATTGAGCCAGTTAGTCGGCCAAAGGAACGTGTAAGTCCCGGTCGCATTCTGGCAAATATCCGCTGTCACGATCTGGCCAACGACCCCGCCCGTAATCGTGCTCGATGTCACATTGCCGGTCAAAGTGAGCGAGAAGTTGGAATAGTTTCCAGCCAGAAAGATTGGCGTGGCACTGTACGGAATGGCGTCGAAATTGCCGGTCAACAACTGGGGAGTGGTCGATACCGTGACCCAATTCGCCTGATTGTAGTAGGCTGTGACGATGGTGCAAGCATTCAGGATCGGGCTGATTGTAGGCGGCGACGGATAGTTCGCTGGCCACGCGAAAGTAAATCCGGTAGTGATGCCGTTCACCACTTGCCCGGTCCCGTTCTGGCAGATGTCGAAGGTGATGAGTTGGCCCGGCAGACCGCCGTTGATGGTCGAGAACGTGACGTTGTTGGTCAGCGTCATCGTGAAATAGCCGTAAGCGCCGGCGTTGAAGGTCGGAGTCGAGCTAAACGTCATCGGATTCAGCGCAGCGGCAAGGCTCGTGAAGTTTCCCGTAGATGGCGTGGTCTGGCCGATGGGAGTGGAGTCAACCGTGCTCTCGGTGAGGGCATCATTGGTGATCGTAGCGCCATTGATGGCCACGCCCGTAAGGGTTCCCCCAGTAATCGTGGCTCCGGTGATGGTGCCATTGATCACCACATCGCCTGGGATTTGATCAGTGCTCCACTGCTGGACGCCGGTGGCGCAGTTGGTACCGCCATTCGACCAAGCCACGATCTTGTAGGTTGACTGTCCAAGCCACATCACAGCCGAGCCAGTCGAATCCAGAATGACGGGGTTACTGTTCTGCGTGTTGCCGGTGTAGTCCGTGTAGGTAGCCAGCGGCGTCGAACTTCCGGCAGCATAGGTGAATATGCAGCCGTTCGCCAATGGCACGCCATTCGGGTCCAGAAACGTTGCGCGAGACGTGCGGAATGGCAACACCCCTACCTGGGCGGAAGCCGCAACTGCAAACGCGAAAATCAGGAGAACTAATCTCTTCATTGCATCACCGTCGAAACCCATTTCGTTCCATTGTAGACGTGCAGCGTGTTCGTGCTGGGATTAAAAACGAAAGCGCCTGTTGACGGCTGTTGGGCGGCGCTCGGTGGGACCGTGGGAGGCTGGCTTACGACCGGCGCAACCCCTTGGGCGGCCTGCAGCTGGGCGAATTGCTGATACCCGGCGAGACTCAGCCCAGAGGGCGTAGAAGGGTCGATGAGCTTCGCTGCGGCCTGAAACGGTGGAACCGGACTGTAGTTGTTTGCCATTAGCTCATCTTCGCAATCTGGTTCGCATATCGTTCGGTCGGCTCGGTAAAGCCGGGGTTTGCTCTCAGATAGGCGTCGATGATGCGCCACTGGACTGGATCGGTCATCGAAACCTCATACACGCGATCGCGGGCATAGCCCATGCGATTCCAGTAAGCACGCACAAGGAATTGCCCTGCCTCGCCTGTGCCGGTCCAATGCTCATTGCTCCACGTCCTGCCGCTATCATCTGACCAGCGAAGCATCATCTGCGGAGCGCGTGCATTGCCAGCTCCGTCAAGTAGAGGGGGTTGGGGCGCGTCGCCAACCTCCACCGCAACCTGCATCTGGGCGTGGAAGATGCGCTGATCTTCGCTGGATATGTGCGGAGCGCGGCGCAGGCGCCGGATGGGAGTTCCATTATCCGTAAGGACTCCCTGAGCCATAGAGTAGATGTTTCCCGAGTTCCAGTCTCCCACCAGATGCAGACCAAAGGCGAACGCATGGCATTGGGAGAGGTGCGCCGAAAAGCCGCTGTAGCCATTCCCGGAGAGGTAGCCGCGCTCATGCCACGCCTGAGCAGCCACATCGTATACCCAGGTCTTTCCAAAGCCACCATTGGCCGAAGGGAAGCGCAGCACCCAAAAGGTATGCCCCTGGTCGCGGTACGAATATCCAATCGCGTCAGTGCATTTCTTCGGATAAGTTGCCCATTCCGTCTCAATGGCGAAATTGGAAATCCTGAGCGGCGTGTACCCATTGGCCCGAAACGCGATGCCATTTCCGTTGGCGTTGCCGCCGATCCAGAAGGGAGCATTGTCGAGGACGCACACGGACAACGGAGCACTTATCCCCTCTTCCATGAATGCGCCTTGGATCACATCGAACGGAGTGTACTGGCTGGCTCCAGAATTGTAGTAGACCTGCGAATGGCCGTTCAATCCCAGCACAAAAAGCTGGCGGAACACTTGAATAATCGCGCCGATGTTCTCCGAGAAGGCGGAAACCTGCTGAACTGAAAGCGGATTCCACTGGGTCATATCTTCAAGGATGGATACCTGAAACTTGTTCGTTCCGGTCCCGTCCAATGCCCTTAGCTGCGCCACGCCGTAGCCATCGCAGAATTGAATCGACGCAGCCTCTCCCTGCAATCCACCAACAGGACCAACCATTGTGTTGGCCACGTTGTTGCCTGTGTCTTTCAGGTAGAAAACGAAGATTTGCCCAGCCGAACATATCGCAACTTGATTGCCGGCCGTCCCGTTCGTAGCCATCGTCACTGGCTGAAAATCATTCCCGACAGCGCCACGGAATTGCGCGGTACCATCCTTGAATATCTCGTAGAAGTTTTCCGCTCCTACCGCGAAGCATCTGCCATTGACCTGAATCAGACCGCGAATGGGACTAAAGACGTTAACGAACAGCGTGAGGCCCGGAGTGCAATAGAGCGCCATCTGAGACTTGGCTGTTGGACTCTCGATTGTTTCGGGGTACAGGTTCATCACCGTCTGGCAGTCGGCCAGGACAGATTGACTCGTATAAAAACCCCCACAGAATCCGAAACGTGCGATATTGCACCCCCACTAGGCAGATTGGCCAGTTTCCCAGTTGAAGTCGGCTCTCTGGGTGCGTCTCGGCATACCTGCATCTATCGTGCTGGCCCTCGGCGACATTTGGTTGTTCGATTCTATCGCCTTGAGAGCGTCTTTGAGATCCTGCTCCTGCTGATTGCTCCATGAACCTTGGAACGCCCCAACCATGTTACGGGCCAGGCTCATGGTGATGGCGTTTTCATAGCCGGGGGGAAGGCTGAAATTGTAGTTCACGTTCGGGAACTGAGGAATCACTCCCCACAGCTTGAGCCGCACCTGATAGGCAATCGAAGGAACTGGCCAGAAGTAGAGCGAACCGTTTGGAAAGTTCGGCTCGTAATACAGGTCAGTCGGCACGCTCGTTGTCATCGTCTTAACACGCTGGTTCATCCACCACTCGCGGTCGCGGATGTTCATTGGAACATCGACCGCGGGATTTTGAGTGTTGAGGATCAAGTTGCATTCTTCGACGCGCTGAGGCCGGGGACCGCTGTTGGGAGTCGCGTAGGTGGGTGCGACCTGTCCCGCCAGAATGACGTTTCCAGCGTCCGGCGCACTAGCCACGTTGGCGCCGATAAGCGCAATCGAGAACTGGTTGGCTGTAGCCGCTTGGACGCGCCCGGTCGTATTCAGCCCATTGGTGCTGTTGAGCACCGTGACATTCTGACCATTCTGGTAATTGTTCGGCAGAACATAGGTAGCCAAATTGTTGGTGAGGCTACTACTGATAAGTTGCCCCATCTGGCCAATGGTATGGGGAAGCAAACCGGCGACAAGCGTATACACCGGGTAGCTCACATCGTAGATGAAGACTTTACGAGCTGCCCACTGGTCCAGAAGCCGATTCAGCTTATTCAGTGCGAACGCAGCATCGCCCGGATTCACCGCCTCGCCTTGGGCGACCGCGTTGATCTCCTGCAAGGCTCCGGTGATGATGTCCAGGGCGGTGATGGCAGACTCCGTTAGGCGCGGCGCTTGGATTGAAGTTTGGAAATGCGCTCATCGACACGAGCGGCCTCGCCCGCCAGTGCCCCGGCAAGCTCCGGCTCGGATTCTTCCCGGAATTCAGGAGGAGTTTCGCTCCAGCCGTTCGCCAAGGCATGATCCAACTCGGACTGCGATTTGACGATCTTGCGCGTGACGTGCGCCGTGACATGAATCGTCTCGGTAACCACCATCGAACCTCGCAGAATATCGCGCACCTCGTCATGCGCCGGATAACTGTTCTCGTGATGGTAGATCATCATGGGGAACTTCTGGAACCGGTAAGGCATCACAACCTTGCTGGGGTCAAAGTCCTTGTCTTCCTTGCTGGTGGCGTCGTGGTCCGCGAGAATCTCGCGCATCCGCTCAATATCCGCTGCTGAAATGCCGTTCGACATGGGAACTCCGTAGAGAGCGTGAAGCTCTTCCTGCTTCTGCTGTTTGGTGAGATTCGAGCGCCGATAGGGTTCGGGCGAAGGAATCGGCATGGACTACTCCAGATGGGGTTGCGCGGCTGCATCGGCTTCCGACTGAGCAGGAAGCGTGACCGGCTTGGTAGCGGCAACCGCCACAGCCTCAATCTCCTGCTTTGGCCCCTTCCCAACTACATCGCCAGCCGCGTTGGTATAGATGACCTGAGAGAACATGGCGGGAAGGAACTCGGCCGGGGTATCCTCTGGCGCTTCCACCACTTCGCCAAACCCGGCGCCGGTGGCTTTGTCGCTCTCCTCTTGCGAGTGGACGACGATGCTCTGCTTCTGCCCATCGGACGTGCGGTAAAGCACCTTGGGAAACTCCTGGTGCTCGTATGGCTCGTTGACGTGCGCCGACTTCTGCGTTTTGGCGCCTTGCTGCTTCAAATCATGCGGATCGAAATCGGGTTGCGGCTCAAGCATTGAATTCTCCTGGAAAGGGGGCCTAAACCCCCTCTCGGGTTGATTAGCATGTGGGCCGGAAAAACGCCACGGTCAGGGATTGAGCGCTATTGTCAACCCCAAGTTGCTGGAGTTCATCGGCGACGGTTACAACCGTTTCATAGTCGCCAGAGGGCTCTCCCAGGTTAGGGCAGAATACATTCAGCACCAAATCCCCGACCTTAAGGCCGGAAATGCTGATCGCCCCCGCACCATTAATCCCAGTAAAAGATGCCGAAAATGTTGCTCCAAAATTGAGTGCCATGAGGTTCCTTTCGGTGGGGATATTGTCTCCCCGCCCGGTTAGTAAGCGTAGAGGAAAGCTCCATTAAGAGTGGTGAAACCCGTTGGAGCGGTGAAGTTTGGCAGCGTCCCGAAGGTTCCAGCCGTTGCCGACTTGAA
>Ga0182012_10006742_pt1 | contig 11641 bp, 7 predicted proteins | sample 612S2SmetaG_FD_120486 | JGI IMG/M metagenome (GOLD analysis project Ga0182012, IMG submission 120486) | Permafrost microbial communities from Stordalen Mire, Sweden - 612S2S metaG | ecosystem: Environmental > Terrestrial > Soil > Wetlands > Permafrost | place: Sweden: Stordalen | collected...
GACTTCGGGGCGGAAGGTGACAGTAGAACCTGCCCAGAAGTCGAATCCGACCATGTGCTCTTCGAAGTAGCCGGGAGTGCCGGTGCGCTGGCCTTTGATGTCGTTGACTACCTCGTTTCGGATGTTGAGCGAAGCCTGATGATTCCAGAAGTCATGCTCGACGTAGTTGGTGACGGCCCACTCCGGTGCGTAGCAATAGGCCGGCTGTTCCGATGCGGGAAGACGGGGGTCTTTGCAGACGGCGCCGAAGTTCAAGGTGCCACCCGCAGCGGTATGCTCGGGCCACGGGGTCGCTTTGGTGGGAGCGGTCCCGGTGTTGTACCAGTACATATTGGGCGTGTCCCGCATGTATTGATACCAGGCTTCCGTATCGGTATGCCAGTGCTCGTTGATCTTGTGGTACCAGGTTTCGTAGAAGGCGGTGAGGTTGTTGTAACCGTACTTGCCGTTGTTGATGGTGTTGTCGCAGGTGTTCAGGGCGTCGCCACCGTTGTGCCAGGTATAGACGAGGCATGTGTTGCCGGTGACCTGAGCATCGGTGGTCCAGGGCATGGTGTCGCAACCCGGCGAGATGCCGGCCTGAATGGTCCAATGATCGTTGATCTTGGTGGTCAGGTTCGCGCCCAACTGGGTGTAGCAGTCGTAGGTGTAGAGAATCGAGTGCGAGTAGGTGTAGTTGTTCGGCGCAAGCTGGGCTTCGATGTCTGGCAGCGAGATGTAGCGGCCGATGCGCAGATCGGAGCCCTTACCGAGCTTGGGGAAATAGAGATCGACGTAAAACATGACCGGGTCATAGCCGTACTGGGAGTTCTTGACCAGTAGCTGCTGGCTGAGCATGCCATGCGAGGTGGTGAACCGATAGTCCTGGCCGTAGAGGTTGGTGACGCGGAAGCCCCAGTCGAAGTGGTCGGTCTGGGTGGTGTCGGCCAGCTTTTCGGTGTAGACGGCTAGCTGGTCAAGGACGATGGTGTTTGGGAATTCGTCGTAGGCTGATGGTGAGTTCGCGGGGATGCCTTTGCTGGCATTGCCGCGGTTGTTGGTGGAACCGTTGGCCCCGATCGAAATCCAGCCGTACCATTTGACCTTGCTCAATTTTGTTGCGCTCTTGTCGATCGCCTCCTGAAGCATGTAGGTCTGGTAATCGGGTGCGCCGATTTCCTGGGTACCGCCGATAGGCCAATCGGCCGCCGGAAACGGCGGAGAGGAGATGGGGCCGGGGGTTCCACGGCGCTTGGGTGGATTGGGATCGCTGGGCGTGTTCCCGGTCCAGTCGGCCAGGTAGGCTTTGCCCCAACGGGTGAAGAATCCGTCGGTCGGCTTGAAGAGCGGAGCGGCTGGCGCAGCGGTGGGAGGTACCGGAGAGGCCGTAGAGGACTGCGCTCCCAGGTTGGCTTCCGCGTCGCTGCCGGCTGCCACTTCAACAGCGGTGACCTTGCCGGTTTCTACGCCGCTTTCCAGCATAGCGACTTCATAGCGACCTGGAGAAAGTGCCGAGAGAGCAAAGTTGCCGGTTGCGTCGGTTGCCAATACCTCGCGAAATTGGCCGTCTTCGCTGCGAACCACGATCTGGGATGCATTGCTACCGTCTGCGTCGGTCCGAGAAACTGAACCGTGGAGACTTCCTGTGCCCGCGTCTGCTGGAGCAGGCAGGCCCGCAGCTTTCGTCAGAGCTGGAATGGTCATGAAGATTGCGAAGCATAAACAATACCTAAGAAAATGCCTGAAATTTGCTGCTATCACTGTTTTGAGCTCTCTTTCGTCCGGGAACATGGATTCGATCCAGCGGAAGATATGAAGTACGGAATGCGTTGACCCCAAATGCCCCCGAACTGAGGTTCAGGGGGTAACGAGAGTCGGGATCAAGCTACAGTCACGCCCGGTAACCCGTTAATCGAATCTCAACATAGGGACCGTAAGGAACCCGTAAGGAGCCGGAAAGGGCCTTATAAGGACGTGACAATGTCTGGTCCGGCGAGGATACTGGAGCGTTGCGATCACACGCTGCGCATGGCGGAAGCGATTGGAAGGGATGGAGATGGACGAGGTTGTGATTGTGTCCGCGGTGCGGACGCCAGTGGGCAAGTTTCAAGGGATGTTTGCTCCGTTGAGCGCGGTGCAACTGGGGGCGGCGGTAGTACGGGAGGCCGTGCGGCGTGCGGGGATGGATCCGGCGCTGGTGGATGAGTGCATCTTGGGGAATGTGCTCCCTGCGGGTCTCGGACAGAATCCGGCGCGGCAGGCGGCGTTGTTTGGCGGGTTGGCGCATGATGCGGCGGCGCTGACGATCAACAAAGTTTGTGGATCGGGCCTGAAGGCGGTTGCGCTGGGAGTACAGGCGATCCAAACGGGCAATGCTGGCGTGGTCGTCGCTGGCGGAATGGAGTCGATGACAAACGCCCCCTACCTTCTGCCGCAGGGTCGGCAGGGGTTTCGCATGGGTAACTCTACTGTGGTCGATTCCATGGTGCATGACGGGCTGTGGGATGTTTATAACGACTTCCACATGGGGATCACGGCGGAGAAAGTTGCGGAGAAATACGGGATTTCGCGCGAGGAGCAGGACCGGTTTGCGCTGGAGTCGCATCGTAAGGCCTCGGCGGCATGGGATGCTGGAAGATTTCAGGCCGAAGTACTGCCGGTCGAGGTTGCTGGTCGGAAGGGCGCGATTACGGTGTGCGATCAGGACGAGTCGATCCGGCCGGAGTTGACGCTGGAGGCGTTGGAGGCACTGAAGCCCGCATTCCAGAAGAACGGGACCGTGACGGCGGGGAATGCTCCGGGGGTGAACGATGCCGCGGCAGCGGTGGTGCTGATGTCGGCATCGCGAGCGATGGAGCTGGGAATCGCTCCGATGGCGGTGGTTCGCGGGCAGTCTACCAGCGGGGTAGCGCCAGAGTGGGTGATGATGGCGCCGGTGACGGGGGTTCAGAGACTGCTGGCGAAGATTGGATGGGGGCGGGATTCGGTGGATTTGTACGAGTTGAACGAGGCGTTTGCAGTGCAGGCTCTGGCGGTGACGCGGGAGTTGGGGCTGGATCCGGGCAAAGTCAATGTCAACGGCGGGGCAGTGGCGATTGGCCACCCGATCGGGGCAAGCGGGGCACGCGTGCTAGTGACACTGGCGCACGCAATGACCCAGCGAGATGCGCGGCGTGGAGTGGCGGCTCTTTGCCTGGGAGGCGGAAATTCGGTGGCTTTGGCAATCGAAAGGATTTGACAGTGCTGGGGCGGTTGGCTGCCTGAGTGCGGTAGCGTTTATCCTATTGGCATGCCTGATTCGACCCACTTGCCCTTGGTTTCCGACGATGTGCTGGCGCGCGCCCGCAAAATCAAGCTGTTTCTGATGGATGTGGACGGCACGCTGACGGACGGCGGCGTGTGCCTGATTGGTTCAACAGATGCCGCCAGTGGCGAGTCGCAAGTGACGGAAATGAAGGTATTTAATGCTCAGGATGGGCAGGGGCTTTCGCTGGCGCATACGATGGGGATCCAGACCGGGTTCATCACTGGGCGGCGTTCGCCGGCAGTGGCGAAACGCGCCGCGGAGCTGAAGGTGAGCTTCGTGTACCTAGGACAAGCGAAGAAGATGCAGGCCTTTGAAGAGTGCGTGGAGAAAGCCGGTGTGACGGCTGAGGAAGTGGCTTACCTGGGCGACGATCTGCCGGATATTCCTTTGGCGCAGCGATCGGGACTTGCAGTTTGCGTAGCGGACGGAGTTGCCGACCTGAAGGCGGTCTGTCATTACACGACCGGGCGCAATGGCGGACGCGGGGCGGCGCGCGAAGTGATCGAGTTAATCCTGAAAGCGCAGGGGCGGTGGGAAGAAGCAGTACCTCTGGCGCTGGCCTAAGCAGGCCGCATACTGCGGCTTGGTCCACTCGAATGGGTCATCGGTTTTTCCCCCGAAATGGTCACGGACTATGGGTTCTTTCGCGGCTTTCATAGCCCGGCATCGATGCCTACTCTGAAGTACATGCTGAACAGGTTCGCGGTTTGGCTAACGGAGGAGGACCGGATGGGATCCGAGATGAATTTCAGCAAGGCTTTTGCCCCCTGCACATTATTCACGCTCAGCGATAGCTCCCTGGTAGTCGCGGCGCAGAGTGGAGTCCACCAGGCGTATGTCGAGCTTTGCCTGCGACATCGAGAGATGGTTTTCCGCACCGTGCATCGCATTACACGAAACCTGGAGGATGCGGAAGATGTGCTGCAGGAATCATGGATGCGCGGGTTTATGCATATCCGCGCATTTGACGGGAGATCGGCTTTCTCCACCTGGCTGACACGGATCGCCATCAATGCTGCGCTCATGCTGTTGCGGAAGCGGCGCAGCGTTCATGAATATTCTCTGGATCAAACACTGGAACCGAACCATCCGCGAATTCCGGAGATCCAGGAACCGGGGCAGAATCCAGAAGAGCGGTTCCTGGCGCGGGAAGAACAACTGTTGGTGAGACGAGCCGTTCGACGGCTACCGCCGCGGCTCCGTGTGGTGGTGGAGTTGCGTCAAACCCAGGAGGGCTCGATTGAAGACATTGCGGCTGTGGCGGGAATTTCTGTGGCAGCTACCAAGTCTCGCCTTTTGCGGGCCAAAGTGGCATTGCGCCGCCCTCTCCGGCATCTGTGACATCAGTGAAACGCTCAAGTCTCACCCGAAATGGTCACTCCGATTCAGCCTCCTGCGACCGGAAGAATCCATCATGGATGCGGCACAGGTGGGGCAAGATGCAGTAAATCGACGTGCCACACTGCAATGGAAACAGACACCATGGGCATAGCCTGCCAAGTTGGTCGAAAGCGGCATTTTTGAATCTGGAATCCCGCTTACCGCGTCCAAGTACAACCCGATGTTTCGGGATGAATTTTTGCAATTTTCGAATCGACTGCGGAACAGACCCGCATTTTTCATGGAGACAAGCATGAGGGAACTACGCGCGAACGCGTCCGGGATTTTTGCGTTCCAAAGAGCGAAACTGGCGGCTGCCGGGATCTTGCTGGCAGGAGCGGGACTGATTGCTGGCTGCGGCGACAAAAAAGCCGCGCCTGCCGGACCACCCCCGGCGTTACCCGTTACGGTTGTCCAGATTGAACCGACGGACGTACCGCTGACCGGCGAATGGGTTGGCACCATGGACGGATATGTGAACGCCCAGATCCAGCCACAGGCAAACGGCTACCTGATCAAGCAGAACTACCGCGAGGGCAGCGAAGTAGCAAAGGGGCAGGTTCTCTTCGAGATCGACCCGCGGCCGTTCCAGGCATCGCTCGATCAGGCTCAGGGGCAACTGGATCAGGCCAAAGGCCAGGTACAGCAGGCGCAAGCGCAGCTCGGGCTGGCCCAGATCAACGTGGATCGCGATACCCCGCTGGCGCAGGCTCACGCTATTTCCCAGAGCCAGCTCGACACCGAAACACAAACCAAAGCGCAGGATGAAGCCTCCGTGGCGAGCGCCAAAGCATCCGTAGCGGCGGCCGAAGCTGCAGTAGCGACTGCGAGGCTCAATCTTGGATTTACTGAGGTTCGATCGCTGATCTCGGGCGTTGCGGGACAGGCAACCCTCCAGGTAGGTAACCTTGTCAATACGCAGTCGGTGCTGACCTCCGTTTCGCAGATGAATCCGATCAAAGTGTATTTTTCGATCAGTGACTCGGAGTATCTTGCACTTACCCAGCGCACCCGCCAACAGGGCGGCGACCTGCTGAAGAATGCGGCAACCGTGCCACTTACGTTGACGCTGGCGAATGGCGAGACGTTCCCGCACAAGGGCCACATTGAGTTTGTCGATCGCCAGATCAACTCGCAGACGGGCGCGATCCGCATAGCGGCCGTGTTTCCCAATCCCGGCAATGTGCTCCGGCCGGGCCAGTTTGGCCGCGTGAAGGCAGATACGGAGGTTCGCCGTAACGGGCTGCTGATTCCACAGGTCGCGGTGACGGAGTTCCAGGGCCTGCATCAGGTTTACCTAGCGGGAACGGACGGCAAAGCGCATGTAGCCACAGTCAAGCTGGGCGCTCAGGTAGGGACAGCTTGGCTGGCCGAAGAGGGTGTGTCAGCCGGCGACAAGGTGATCGTAGACAACCTCCAGAAGCTGCACGACGGCGCTTCTGTAAGCCCCCACGCCGGTGCCGCGGCAGCGCCCACGGTTGCCGTCAACGGCTCGGCGGGGAGGTAGGCGATGTCTAAATTCTTCATTCGCAGGCCCATCGTAGCCATTGTCATCGCTATTCTCACTGTAATTGTCGGCTTCGTTTCCCTTGCCTCTCTGCCGACCGCCCAGTACCCGGATATTGTCCCGACCGAAATCCTGGTGACCGCGACATACCCTGGTGCGGACGCCAAGACAGTCACGCAGGCCGTTTCGACTCCGATCGAACAGCAAATGAATGGCGTCGACAACATGATTTACATGGACTCGGTAAGCGCCAACAACGGCGTGGTTCAGCTTTTTGTGGACTTCGACGTGAAGACCGACCCGAATATCGATCAGGTGCTGGCGCAGTTGCGCGTGGATCAGGCGCAGTCCCAGCTCCCTGCGCAAGTGACGACGGCTGGCTTGACAGTTCAGAAGGCGCTTACTTCGCCGCTGATGCTGGTGGCCATCAACTCGCCGGGCGGCAAACTGAGCCAGGACTTTTTGACTAACTACGCCATCATCAACCTGCAGGACCAGATCGCCCGCGTCAAAGGCGTTTCGCGCGTGCAGATCTTTGGCGGCCAGTATGCGCTGCGCGTCTGGGTGCAGCCGGACAAACTGGCCCAGCTCGGCGTGACCGCGAATGATGTGATTTCCGCGATCCAGACGCAGAACAACGTGAACCCTGCCGGGCAGATTGGCAGTGAGCCGATCCCCAAGGGGCAGCAGTTTACCTACACCGTGCGCACTCAGGGACGTCTGGTGACACCTGAGGAATTCGGCAAGATCGTCTTGCGCGCGAACGCGGACGGCTCTGTCCTCCACCTTAGCGATGTGGCGCGCATCGAGTTGGGCGATGCGGCTTACGGCATCTCAGCCCGGTACAACCAGGCCCCCTCGGGTGTGATGGCCATATACCAGCTCCCCGGCTCGAACGCTGTCTCGACCGCCAAGGCAGTCAACGATCGCATGAAGGAGCTTTCGGCGACCTTCCCATCTGGAATCAGCTACGACGTTCCACTCGACACCACCAAGGCGGTTACGGCCGGCATCCACGAGATTGTGATCACGCTGATTGAGGCGCTGGTGCTGGTCGTTATTGTAGTTTTCATCTTCCTGCAAGGTTGGCGCGCGACGCTCATTCCATTGCTGGCGGTGCCAGTTTCGCTGATTGGAACCTTCATCATCTTCCCGGCGCTTGGCTTCTCGATCAATACGCTTTCACTTTTCGGCCTGGTGCTGGCCATCGGCCTAGTCGTGGATGACGCGATCATCGTGGTCGAGGCTGTAGAGCATCACATTGGCGAGGGGATGGACCCGCAGGCGGCAACCATCAAAGCTATGGAAGAGGTGGGCGGACCCGTCGTAGCGATTGCGCTGATTCTGGCCGCGGTCTTTATTCCCACCGCATTCATTCCCGGAATCACCGGCAGGCTTTATCAACAGTTCGCGGTGACAATCGCCATATCAGTGCTGATCTCAGCCTTCAACGCGCTTACGCTTTCGCCAGCGCTTGCTTCCCTGCTCCTGAAACCCCGGTCGGAGAACAAGAATCAGGGACCGCTCGCCAGGTTCTACGCATGGTTCAACAAAGTCTTCGGCCGCACAACGGACGGCTTCGTTTCCACCTCCCGCTTGCTTATCCATAAGTCTGGAATTGCAATGGTCGCGCTGGTGCTGGTCGGTGTTCTAGCGGTTTACCTTGGCAGTACTCTTCCCGGAGGCTTCATCCCCACGGAAGATCAGGGATATATGTTTCTCGCATTGCAGCTTCCAGACGGAGCATCGGCCCAACGCACGGATGCAGCGCAACAAAAGATCACCGCAGCCCTTCTGAAGACGCCCGGAGTCCAGGGCGTGATCGCGGTGAATAACTTCTCGCTGTTGACCCAGGTGCAGAGCACCAACTCCGGTTTCTTTTTCGTCGCTCTCAAGCCGTGGGACATGCGCAAGACTAAAGACCAGCAGCTTGCCTACATACAGACCAACCTGCAGAAGCAGCTCGGGGCCGACCCGGACGGCATCGCATTCGCCTTTCCACCGCCGGCGATCCCCGGCATTGGAACCTCTGGAGGCGTGACCATGGTGCTCGAAGACCGCTCCGGCAGCGACGATCCAACTACGTTGACCAAAGATGTTTTCGGCTTCCTCGGCGCGATCTCGAAGCGCCCCGAAATCGCCGCGGCGATTCCTTCCTATCAGCCCGCAGTGCCGCAGCTGTACGCGGACGTGGATAAGGAAAAGGCGCTCCAACAGCAGGTGGATCTGGGCAACATCTACACCACTATGCAGACCTTCATGGGCGGATACCTGGTTAACTACTTCAACCGATTCGGCCGCCAGTGGCAGACCTATGTCGAGGCGGAAGGTTCATCGCGCACAGACATCGCAAATATCAACAAGTTCTATGTACGCAGCGCCAATGGCAGCCAGGTCCCGCTCGGGTCGCTAGTGCATGTCAAGCAGATTACCGGGCCCGAGTTCATTTTCCGCTTCAACGAATTCAACGCCGCGCAGATCAACATCACCGGCGCTCCGGGGTACAGTTCGGGCCAGGTAAGAAAGGCACTTGAAGAGACATTCCACCAGACCATGCCGGCGGACGCTGGCTTCGACTACTCGGGTATGTCTTACCAAGAGCAACAAGCGGAAAAGGGTGTACCTTCGTGGGCCGTTTTCGGACTCTCACTGCTTTTTGTCTTCCTGATCCTGGCGGCACTGTATGAGAGCTGGACGTTGCCGTTCAGCGTGCTGCTCAGTACGCCGGTTGCGATTCTCGGCGCCTATGTTGCGTTGCATGCGCGGCTGCTTGAAAACGATATTTTCGCCACCATCGGCTTGGTGATGTTGATCGGACTGTCGGCGAAAAACGCGATCCTGATTGTGGAATTTGCCAAGACCAATTACGAATCTGGCCAAAGCATTTGCTCGGCGGCGCTGAATGCGGCTCGCCTGCGATTTCGGCCAATTGTGATGACGGCGCTGGCGTTCATCTTCGGCTGCCTGCCACTGTGGTTTGCGACGGGGTCGGGCGGCGCGTCGAGGCGAATTCTGGGTACGGTGGTGATTGGTGGAATGTCGCTTTCGACGATCCTCGGCCTCATCTTCATCCCGGTGACTTTTTCGGTGGTCGAATACCTCTCGCATCGCTTCGTCAAAGGCGGTGGGCACATCACCATGGACTGCGCCAGCGAGCCCAAGAAGCCAAAGAAGCTACCTTCCATACCTCCAGAGATTCCCTCGCATGCAGAAAGAGGTCAGGCATGATTCTCTCGTCGCTTCCATCCTCGACTCTGTCCAAAGGCGCTTCCCTGCTCTCTCTGGTTGCCGTCGGACTGCTGGCCGGCTGCAAGGTTGGCCCCAATTACGCGCGCCCCGCTGTGACAGCGCCGCCGGCGTTTCGCGGCGCCGAGGGTGCCCAGGTTTCCAGCGACACGAAAGGCTCGCTGGGCGATGAGCAATGGGCAGCCGTTTATCGCGAGCCGGAGTTGCAGGAACTGATCCGCAAAGCGCTGGCCAACAACTACGACGTGAAGATAGCTGCCCAGCGAATTCTGGAGCAAAAGGCACAAGTAAAAATCACGCGAGCGAACGAGTTCCCGACGCTGTCCTTTGGCGGAACTGGAATCGGTGCATCTTTGCCTTCGTCCCTGGGAACCTCGATCGCCAGCCCGCTAGTGGATGGCGCTTTCAGCTTAAACGCCTCGTGGACACCGGATTTCTGGGGCCAGTATCGCAGACAAACCGAAGCCGCGCGCGCAACGTTGTTGGCGCAGGAGTGGGCGCAGCGGGCGGTTCGCTTGACACTGGTTGAAGATGTGGCCACTGATTACATTCAATTGCGTGCGTACGACCGTCAGCTTGAGATCACCCAAAATACGCTCCGAGTTCGACAGGATTCGCTTGACCTGACGAAAAAGCTCGAAAGCGGCGGGTCATCGCCTCTCTCCGACGTACGCCAAGCAGAGCAACTCCTGTACACGGCATCCTCCGAAATTCCCCAGCTCGAGCAGGATATTCAGGAGGAGGAGAATGCTATCACGCTGCTATTGGGAGAAGACCCAGGACCCATTGTGCACAAGGACCCGAATGCGCTGATCCCTCCTCCCCAGGATCTGCCGACGGGCTTGCCGTCACAACTTCTCGAACGCCGCCCGGACATTCAGGAAGCGGAAGCAACGCTGATCTCCGCCAACGCGCAGATCGGCGTTGCGCGTGCACAATTCTTTCCTTCGCTCCCAATTAACGCCTCGGCAGGTCTGGGCGGAAGCACGTTCTCCAGTCTGGTGGACATTGCAAGCAAGACCATCTACGGCTACGGCTCGCTGTCACAGCCCATCTTTTCGGGTGGAAAACTGCGTGGTCAGCTACAGCTCTCGCAGGCTACCAAGGAGGAGATGGTCGTCACCTACCAGAAGACCATTGCCGGCGCGTTCCGCGATGTCTCAAACGCGCTGATCGCGCTAAACAAGCAGCGTACCAACCGCGAGCAGCAGGAAAAACTGGTGGCTGCGGCGCAGGATGCAACCCGATTGGCCAGGATGCGCTACCAAGGTGGTTCAACGAGCTACCTGGAAGTGCTGACCACGGATTCAACACTTTATTCCGCCCAGTTGAATCTGGTGACCGCGCAGCAGAACGAAGCGCTGGCGCTGGTGCAGCTCTATAGCGCTCTTGGCGGCGGATGGCAGTAAACGCTGGTTAGTCTTGGAACGCAGAAGCGAAGGTTCCCCGACACAACCGGGGGATTTTTCGTTTGGTGCGGGTGCTATCCGACATGTATCGATCACCGTTTGATCGGTCGATTCTCTTGCCTGAATAGCCTAGTCGCGAGGTTGCGGCAGCAGAACCAGGGGGATCTTCTCCAGTGCTACCGCGATCGCTCCCCATCGTACTGCAAGTTCTCCCAGAGTTGCTGCGGCGATTCTTGTGACTGCGAATTCACTGAGCACCAGTTCTTCCTGCACCGAAGTGAGCAGTATGGGATGGCTCCCAATTTCGCCACCCAGCAATATCAAGCCGGGATTCAGGATCAGAGCCAAGTTCATAATGATGTCGGAGACGATTGCCGCCCGAGTCTTAATGATCTCGGCCGCCTTCGGGTCTCCTGTTTGTGCGCGGTCGAGAATCTTCACGACATCGCTTTCTTCCTGCGCCGGTGCTTCTTTGCTATGCTGGTCGACGAGAGACGCGTTCCATTCCTGCAGAATTGCAGACGTGGTCAAAACGCTCTCTAACTCGCCGAATTCATGCAGCCTTGGAAGCCTATGAGTGATCGTCGGCACGCGAAGATAGGCAATCTCTCCCGCGGACCACTGGGCGCCGTGATGGAGCCTTCCACCCAATACGATGCCGGCGCTGACGTTGACTCCGATGTTGATAAGCGTGAAGGACTCTTCCAATCTCGCAGCTCCGCAGTGGCGCTCTCCCAGCGCCGCCAGATTAGTGTCATTCTCTACGATGACCCGACACTCAACGATCTTGTTCAGCAAGGAACGCAAAGGAAC
>Ga0182012_10006745_pt1 | contig 11637 bp, 9 predicted proteins | sample 612S2SmetaG_FD_120486 | JGI IMG/M metagenome (GOLD analysis project Ga0182012, IMG submission 120486) | Permafrost microbial communities from Stordalen Mire, Sweden - 612S2S metaG | ecosystem: Environmental > Terrestrial > Soil > Wetlands > Permafrost | place: Sweden: Stordalen | collected...
ACACCACCGCAAAGGCAACCTTTAGGTGGCTACGCCGCGCTGATGCTGATATTTGCGCTCCGCAACATCACAACGCGCTGCCGCGCAAATCCACGGCTCCGGGTGCTTTCGTCCGGCTGCTGGCGTTTCCGCCGTTGGCCGCGCCAAAGGGGAATGGCGGGGGGGCGGACAGATTTGAAGCATTGAACTTTACAGGGCCATGCAATCGGCGCACTTTATGACCAAGAAACCAATATGAAAGCTGAAATCATTGACGGAAACCTGGTCATCACCTTGCCCTTGGAAAAGCCCACGCCCAGTTCGTCCGGCAAAACCCTCGTCGTGGCCAGCACCCACGGCAACCAGCGAACCAACGTGGAGATTGACGGCAAACCCGTCACCGTTGGCGTCAACGCCTACATCTCCGCCAAGTAACCGCGCCGGGCGTGATCATCCCCGGCAGTCGCCTTGCCGTTGCCCCCGGCCGGGCCGGCGGACGGTCAGAGACGCCAGCATCCACCCCATCCACGCCGCGCCAACCCCAGGCGGCCGGATGCTCATGGTTCCGCTCCGCCCTCCGCCGTCCGAGCGCAAAAAATTTCACCTTGGACAGCCATTGTCCAAGGCCCCCTGTCAAACTGGGGGCATGAACATCAAAAATTCAATCAGTTGCTGGCCGGTCCCAGATGAAATCATCGTGAAATTCGGCCGGGTTCACCTCGTCAGAAAAGCCGACGGCCGCCATGTGTTAATCGGCGGAACGCCCGGCGAACAGGCCAAGGCCCGGCGCTGGTGCCACCGCCGCGCGCCCTTTGTGACCTTCACCGTCCCCCGGCGCCGGAGCCGGCGGTCGGTCAAATGCCGTTTGATGGAGAACCGGACCCGGCCCACGATCCGCCTCACCGCGAGCCAGCCCTTGCCACCTATGGAAAGCATCCACAGCGGAGGAGCCAGGGACAGCTTTTAATATGAGGCAGGCAGCTTTGTCGCCGGGCGTTACGGCGGACGACTCCGGACACCACCCGCCGGGGCCGCGAGCTACAGGCTCGGAGACCGGCCCCGGCTCCCTTTATCCGGCATCCGGCAGGCACATTTGACACCGTTGACCCATCCGCGCGACATCGCCCACAGGCGGCCGGACCCGCGCCGGCGGTTGCGCCCCGCCCGCCCGGAGCACCAGGGGCGATGGATGACAACCCCAAACACCCGGCAGCCCTGGCTTGACCATCGGCGGCCGGTTTGGCTTTGATCCTGCCACCGGGAAGCGCGCGCCGGGGACAATGACGCCAGCAGGCCGCCGCGCAACGCCATTAGCCCGCCACGGAGCCGGGGACACCGGGGGCGATGGACATTGGCCGGGCCGGCGGCGGGCTCGCCACGGGGCAAGCGGTGTAAATGCCAAGTGAGATGGATGGAGGCCGGGCCAGCGCGGACATGCCAAGGGGCAGGAACACCCTACCGGGCACATAATCCCGGTATGGTATGGTGGAAAAGTTTCCTACAGTTTCCTACTCAAGACGTGCCGTTATACTGTCGCTATACGCCGCATCCTGAAAACATAAATCCCGATTAAACCATTGCAACCATTGCTTAATATGGCATTTTGCCCGTTTTCTAAAAAATCGCAAAACCGTTTTCGATTCCCGGTAGGGTCGCCATTATTCATTCACCCCCCGAGCTTGAACTCAGCCTCCCGGCAGGGCGGTGCTGCCGCACCGCCCAAACTTTGATACATTGTTTTCTCCCACCAACGCCTGAACCAAACCAAGGCCAACCCCGCCCACTCAAAGCCTCGACCAACTCAGTCGTGAATTGCATTTGCAATAAATCCAAATAATTTACTTGGACATGCTTGGACTCAGCCGGACTCAGCCGGACTCAGCTTGACTCGGTAGGGCGGTGCTGCTGCGCCGCCCCAATATTGCCTTTGTCCCGCGAGCTATTTCAAAGCAGGTTGGATTTACCCGGACTTACCTGGACCGGAGACCGAAAGGTGGAACAGGCTTCCGGACTGTTAAATATAACACCAAACGCCCGCCCGGTCAACCCCCCGCCCTTGACGGTTCCTTAAATGACATTATACTGTCATTATGAAAACATTAACCGTGACCGCCGCCCGCCAAAACCTCGGTGCCTGGCTGAAAAAAACCCTGCGGGGCGAGGACATTGGCGTGATGATTGACGGCGCGGTCGTGGCGTTCCGGCCGGTGAAGGTCTATTCGGAAGATTACGCCGTGCAGGAATACGCCGCCTCCCCGGCGGAACTCGACCAGTTTGTCCGGGCCGCCAACCGGGAACTCGACTCGGATCGGAAAGCCCGCCGGCTCAAGCCGTTTACGGGCACGCTCAAACGTGGCTAAACCCGCAATTCTGCTCAGCCCGCGCTTTCTGGCCGCGCTCAAAAACTTGGGCGACGCGGACGTGACGCGGGTGGAGGAAGCCTTGCGGGTGCTGCCCGAATGTTTTGGCGAACCGCACCTTTGTGCCGGCATCTCCATCCGCCGGTTAAGGGGGAATATTTTTGAGTGCCGGGCCGGGCTTAAAGTCCGCCTCCTTTTCCGCGCCCAAGGACAGGCTTTGGAGATTTTCTTCGTCGGCAATCATGACGAAGTGCGGCGGCTCATTCGCGATCTCTGAGCCGGCCGCCGCGTCTCACTTTTTACCATAGCTTTGGACGACCGCCGTAATGCTGGTGCCAATGCCCGGGTTTCTGCTTCCCCTGCCACCCGCCCGGAAATCCGCCAAGCATTTTTGCTTTTCCGGCTCTTTTGATGGAATGTACTCTAAAAGCACATCGAAATGTGGGTTCCCGCCCTGATGGCGGGCGGTTTGATTTATGAAAAATACCCGCAAGGCCTTCACCTTGGCTGAACTCCTGGTGATCATCGCGATCATTGTCATATTGGCCCTCATGTTGATGTCCGCTCTGACTGGTGGTGGACCTGCGCCCGTCAACAAGGCCAAATTGGAGATGAGCGCCCTCTGCACGGCCATCGAAGCTTACCACTCGGTCTACGGCCGCTACCCAGTTTCCCCAGCCGCCTTGGAGCAGGCCGCCCGCGACGCGAATGATCCCGCGAGTCCGATCAGCAACAATGGCGATTTCACCTACGGCGGCGTTTTGCCTGCCCCTCACGGAAAGACCATCGCGGTTGGAACCTTGGTGAATGGCCGCCCGCTGCCCAACTCCGAAGTGATTTCCATCCTGATGGACTACACCAATTTTCCCAACCATCCCGGTCAATCCACCGTTAACACCAACCATGGTTTAAACATCCAAAACACCCTGTTCCTGAATACCGCCAAGTCGTCCGCCACCAATTCGCCCGGCGTCGGCCCGGATTTGGTTTATCGCGACCCTTGGGGCCATCCGTACATCATCACCATGGATTTGAATGGTGACGGACAATGCAACGATTCATTTTACGGCCTCCAGCAGGTCTCGCAACATAACGGCGCAATTGGATTTTATGGCTTGTCCAACAATGTGGATGCCGGCGGCAACGGCCCGCATTTTCAATTTCACAGCCCGGTCATGGTCTGGTCCGGCGGCCCAAAAATCGGCTCGCTGCAAGGCGTGGACACCAACTCCCCGGCCAATGTCGGCGCGAACAAAAACCACGTCCTGAGCTGGCAATAGGCCGAACCGCTGTGCCGCCGATTGGCAATCGGCTTTTTCGCGGATTGTCAATCCGCTGACCGTTGCTGTGAGGCGCGGAACCGGTATCAGCCCCGTCAGCGGCGAAATATTTGTAGCGCCAAGAATCTACATTTTTTTTCAAGTTCCGTAGGAGCGGCATCGTCTGACGGCCACAAGAAATATGTCGCTCCTGCGGTGCTTAAAAATGAATCGGGGGGATGTTTTTACAAATATTTCGCCCCTGACGAGGCTGAGCGACAGCTTGCCATGACAGGTTTTGCTGGTTTCGCAGGATTTCATCCGTCTCTCCGGGATTTTTTAGGTCGGGAAAGAAATGCTGAGATTTCCCACAAATGCCATTCCAATAAAAAAATTTAAAATCTTTATTGACGTTTACCAAGTGTTACAGTAATACTGGTACACGTAGAACGCAACCGGCTTTGGTTATGTTGCCCTTTATCATTGAAATTCAGGATGGCCTGCCGGTCTCGGACCAGATTGTCCAGGCCGTCCGCAAGGCCATGCTCACCCGTCAGTTGGCCGTCGGAGATATTTTCCCCTCCGTGCGCACCCTCAGCCAGGAGTTGAGCATCAGCCCCACCACCGCCCACAAGGTCGTCGCCAACCTCAAGGACGCCGGCTATCTCGCCAGCCGGCCCGGCATCGGCATGGTCGTCCGCACCCCCGAGCTGCCCGACCGCCCCGAGCGCCTGGATCATCTGCAACCCCTCTGCCGCGACCTGCTCCGCGAAGCCGCCGATTTGCATCTCGAATTTGAGGACATCGTTGAAGCCCTCCGTCTGGCCGCGCAGGCCCAAAACCACGAACCAAAAAAATGAACGTCAACGATTTATCATTCGGAGTACGCCCGTCCCGGGCGCAGCAAGGTCCGCCAGGCTGTGACCTTGGCAAGTTTCAACCTGCTTTCCCGGCCGTAAGTTGCTGCGCCCGGGGATCCTCCTTCGCTAAAGCTATGGCGGACAGGCGGGCGCGCTCCGGGACGCAGTCGGCCAACCCATGAACCTCACCCCGCTCCAACCATGAACTCCATCATCGAAATCAGCCAACTTCGCAAAAGTTACCGCCACACCCTGGCGGTGGACGGCCTGAACCTGGCAGTGCCCGAGGGCGCGGTCACCGCTTTTCTGGGCCCCAACGGCGCCGGCAAAACCACCACCATCAAGTGCATTCTCAACATGCTCACGCCGGATGCCGGCACCGTGACCGTGCTGGGCGAGGATTCACGCCGGATGGGCGCCGAAATCTTCCGCCACATCGGCTATGTCTCTGAAAACCAGGAACTCCCCCTCTGGATGACCGTGCAGCAATTCCTGGATTACTGCCGCCCCATGTACCCGAGCTGGGACGCCGCCTTCGCCGCCAAGTTGCTGAAGGAATTTGATCTCCCGCTCCGGGCAAAACTCAAAGCCCTCTCGCGCGGCATGAGAATGAAGGCCGCGCTCCTCTCCAGCTTGGCCTTCCGCCCCAAGCTTGTCGTGCTGGACGAACCCTTCTCCGGCCTGGACCCGCTCGTGCGCGACGAATTCATCCGCGGCATGTTGGAACTCACTGAAAACGAAGGCTGGAGCGTGTTTGTGTCCTCGCACGACATCGCGGAAGTCGAGCGGCTGGCCGACCATGTGGCCATCATCGATCGCGGCCGGATCAAGCTCGACGAGGATTCCGACTCCCTGCGCACCCGGTTCCGGTCCGTGGAAATTGTGCTGGCCCAGGAGGGGGCCCCGGCCGGGGAGCTGCCCGGCTCCTGGCTCAATCTGGAAACCGCCGGCCGCGCCATTCGGTTCACCGATTCGCAATACGACGAGGCCGAGCTGGCCGCCGCCGTGGCCCGGCATTTTCCCGCCCGGCAGCAATGGCAGGCCAAACCCATGAACCTGCGGGAAGTTTTCGTCGCCCTCGCCCGCACCTACCGCCTGCAAGGCCTGGCCACCGGGCAAATAACGAATTAAGGGATATGAAGACGATTCCAATGCTTGATGGGCAAATGGTCATCCGGCTGGGCGCCGACAACCGGCGGCTTTGTAGCGCCGATTGGCAATCGGCTGTATCGCCGGTTGGCAACCGGCAGCGCCCCTCAGCCACACCAACCTCTGTGCGCCGGCCGACAATGATCACCGCGAAGAGTTCTGAGTGCGGCGGCCCTCCGCCGCTTTGGCCGTCCAACCGGAGGCAACGCCAATCGTCCGGTATCCCAAACATCCGGTGGACGTTTCCCCCTCTCCTGGGGAAGAGGGCCGGGGTGAGGGCGGACGTATCCTCCTCCCGCAGGGACTGACCTTTACCGGCTTAAATTCAGAAACCATATGCGCTTAACTTTCCATCAATTCCGCAAGGACCTCCGGCAGTTCCGGATCCTCCTCCTCGTCTGGTTCTTAATGCTCCTGCTGGACCTGAGCGTCAATCTCGGCTGGCTGGGCGTCGGGGCGGCGCCCAACTGGCAGAACGGGGAGTACCGCTCGGAGCTGTTCGATTTCCAGGTTTTCATGCAGACCGCTTTTCGGTGGGTGCTTTTTTTCCTGATTCCTTCCGTCGTGGTGCTGGCCGACTCCCCCGGCCGCCGCGAGGGCTTTCTCCGCACCCGGCCGCTGCCGGGCCGGAACCTGTTTTGGGCCAAGGCCCTGTTTGTCGTGACGCTGGTCCTGGTTCCGGCGCTCCTTCAGGAATTGATCTACCTGTCCGCCTCGGGGGTGTCGGCGGGTTATGTGCTGCACGGGGTGTTGGAACGCCTGCTGTATGCTCTGCCCATGGTGACCATCGCGGCCGCCTTCGCCTCATTATGGCGTAATTATGCCCGGTGGGCGGCAGGGGCGGCGATTGCCTTGGTGGGTACGTTGTTGTGCTTGAGTCTGCTGAACATCCTTTGCCTGCTGACGGGGCACCTGGATGCCTTCGACCATCTCTCGGACGCCGCCACCGGCTCACGAACGTTGGCAGGTTTATATTTTTTCAGCCTGGCCGCGACCGCCGTGGCCGTGGGACATGCGCGCCGCACCTGGGGGGCGGCCGGCCGCTGGCTGGGCATCGCCGCCGCCATCCTGGTCTATTTGACGACCATCACTTGCTGGCCGCAGGATTTTTTCAAGCTGGTTCCGGCGGACCCGGTGGCGGCCCGCTCCGTGGCCGCCCAGTCCCCGTTCGACGTTCCCCTGCAACAAATTCAACTGGGCCGCTCATTTGATCAACATTGGCTGGACCGCTTGGATTTTTGGGTCAACGTCACGCCCCAAATCACCAATTCCATCGCCCCCAACCTGATCGAATGGAGCGGCCGCCAGGTGCAACTGGCGAACGCTGCCGGCCAGACCTTCACGCCAGACCGGCCGCCGGGAATCTCCTCCTCCCGGCAGTCCTATGGCAATCCCCCGTCCACCGATTTGAATATCTGGGCCGGGCTCCTCCCCAAGGAGGCGATTTTTCTGCTGAGTCCGTCTACTCTCCCGGCTGGGGCCTCCACTTCCCTGGGGGAATTTCACTTGGATGCCCGCGCCGCCTGGCTGCGCGGACCGGTGACCCTGCATGCCCGGCTCGAGGGCCGGGTGTATCGCTGGGACAAAGTCGCCGAACTGGCGGTCAACACCCCGGCAACGGTGAAAGATCCGTATGGCGCCTGGACCATGGTCGCCTTTCACCCGGTGATCAAGCATCAGAATGGGAGTCAAACCCCGGTTGCGGTGTTGTTGAAACGCAGCCAGATCGGCTTTGCCACCGCCACGGATGCCCGGACCGCCGCGTTTCAAAATGGGCCGCGTGAACGTTATGATTTTGTGCTCTACCAACCCGGGCGCAATCTCGTTCTGGTTCCCGATTCTTCCTATCCCGCCGCCACCCGCGCCGGCGACACCGCGCTGGAACAGTATTGGCTGAATTTGAGTTTCAGCCAGAGGTTCGGGGCGACGAAGTCGTTCACCCCGGAAGAATGGGCGGAATGCCAGCTCCTGATTTTCCAAAGAACTTGGCTGGGCACCGTGCCGGCGGACTGGCAATCCCCCGGCCTGGTCATCAATGACCTGCTGGCCCCGGCTGATGCCAGCCAACAGGCCGGCTCGGCTGCGGGGCAGGGGGTGCTTCCACTCGGCGAGGTGCGGCGGCGGTTGGCGGAATTGCCGGTGCCCGGCCCGGCGGCCTCCCGGGTGGAGGTCGGGCATTATCTCTTTCAAGTGGCGCTGCTTCTGAACGCCAACAATACGTCCTACACGTTGGGGGAGGCCGCCAGTTCCCGGTTGGCCAGCTTGGCGCCAGACCATCTCGAGGTGTTGCTCGCCGGCCTGTCCGCCATCGGCAACCCCGCCAAAACCACCCTGCTACAGGCCATCAACTCCGGGGTGACGGAATCCCAGAAAGCCCGGATCATCGCCGCCCTGCCGGAGAATCCAGACCTCTTGGAGGTGGTGTTGAACCGGGGCTGGGAGGCCGACGCGCACGATGCCATCTATAAACTAATGGCCTCCCCCCAACCGTTGTCCTATCAGGCCATCCAGGCCATCGCCTCCTTTCACGATCCCGCCACCTACCCCCGCCTGCTGGCGGCCTTCGAAGCCGCGCCTGGCCGCGAAGTCTATGATCTGCTCCGCACCCTTCCCGGCCTGGCCCAACCCCTGTCCGAGGCGGTGGCCCGGCAGTGGCAAAACCCGGTTCATTTTTTGAGCGGGAATGGACAGGAAGTGGACGAGCAGGCGCTAAGCCTGGGCTTGCACACCGGCAGCATGGAGGCGCTGCGGTTTGCCTATCGAATGCTGGCGGAGACCGAACCCGGCGATGATTCGAGTCTGATTGTCTGGCCGCTCGCACAGTCCTTCTTTGGCAATGTGAGAATGGACGGGCTAAAAATCCAGGACCGGCAGAGTCATCCGAAGGTGCTGGATTGGATGCGGCAGTACAAGCCGGAGGACTTCGTCTTCGATCCGGTCCGCCAATGCTTTTACCTGAAAAATGAACGTTGATCACCCATTGCCGGCGCCAGTCCCCCTGCATTGGCCGGGAGGTTTCGCATCGCGCGAAGCGTCCTGGAGTGCGGCGGCCCTCCGCCGCTTTGGCCGGCCACCTCCCGACCATTGGCCCCGTTGCCTTATGGCGGGTCTGCCGGCGATTCCCCCTGCCCAAGAACCGCACTTTGCCATCGGAGTGCGCCCGTCCTCGGGCGCAGCCACGTCCGCCAGTTTGCCAACCCGGGTGGGTAACGTAAACCGCCCGTTGGCAAACCCATGCCCCTCGGTTCAGGGGCTCAACGCGCGAATTCTGTATTCGGGGAATTCTTTCCATGAACCGGGAATGGTGGAAGGGTGCGGCGCGCGACGCTTGCCACTGGAGCGCCGGTCTCCGACCGGCTTAACCCATCCGATGATCCCGCCGTTAGGAACCAGACTTGATTTCCGAAGTTCCAAAACCGGCTGCCAGCCGGCGCTCCGCTCCCGGTTCAAGGTCTGTGAGCAGTTTTTGAAAAAACAGGCAACGGCCCACGAACCATGCACCCTCCAACCACTGGAATCATCGGAGAACTCTGCGACGGCCGACAATTCTCCCTCTCCTGGGAAAGAGGGCCGGGGTGAGGGCGGACGTATTTTGTCCCCACTCACTTATCTTTTAGTCTTTCCCCCAAGGGGCCGGGGTGAGCGGGAACGAGTTCATGCCATGCAAAACGAACTCCCCTCCGCCTCGGTTCCGGGGTGCGCGGACTATCACATGGAGTGCGGTGGCAAACAGAGCGCGACCCCGCCTTGGCGGGCGACGCTCAACCGCATACGCAATCGCCGTCACCGCGGCGGCGCCTGGCACGCGGCTTGCGCGAACGTACCGCAGGTTTCCAAACCTGCGGTATCGCCGATTTCCCAATCGGCGGATCGTCCGTTGCCGGGCGTGCCGGTTGGGCGTACCGCCGGCGGGTTGGGACACCCGCGAGACAGCAGACTTGGAAGTCTGCGCTACAAAAATGCCGTCCGGTGCCTGCCCTTGTATTTAAAACCCATGGCTGCATGTAAGGTGCAGCGCTCCGCCATCCCCATACGACCAATGACAACCACCCGATTTAATTTCCCTGGATGCGTTGCTCTTGAAAACTCCTTTTATATATGAATCTGATCGCACACCAATTTAAGACCGACTGGCGGCATTTTCGCGGCGGGGTGCTGCTGTTGTGGGGGCTGTATGCCTTGCAACTGCTTTCCGCCGGAGTATTCATGCAGGTGCAGGTTATTGAATCGTTGTCCGGACTGCTGCTGTTCATCCAGCTTGTCTATGGCATGTTCCTGCTGGCCCGGATCATTCAGTCGGACGCCCTCACGGGGTCGGCCGCGCAATGGCTCACCCGCCCTCTGGGCCGGCCCCGGCTCGTCGGGGCCAAATCCCTGTTCATCCTGGTTTGCCTCGTGTTGCCCCGGATGATCCCGCCCATCCTGCTGGCCGTTGACCATCATTATTCCTTCGGTTTGTTCCTGGCCGCCCTGGCCAGCCATCTGCTGATCACCCTGGCCGTGGGGTTGCTCCTGGTGGCGCTGGCCGCCTTGACCCCCAACCTGCCGCGGTTTGTGCTCGTCCTCGGGGTGGGGTTGGCCGCGTTCTTTATCTGCCTGTCCATCCTCCAGCTCGTCTTTCATGCCCGCAACATCAACCAGACGGAATCGCAGTTCGCCAGTGCGTTTGCGGCGGGCTTTATGTACTTGCTGGCTTGCGCTTTGTTCGCCTGGATTTGGCAGGTCCGGCCCGGCCGCTCCAGCACCGGCGGGTTGGTGCTGGGCTCAACGGTGCTGGTGCTGCCTTGGATCTTCTCGGCCTGGCCGGCGGATTTTCTGGGTTCGCGCACCCACCCCGCACCCAATGATCTGGCGGCCATCCGCCAGTTCTTCCCGCCGGATACGCTTTGGACTGACCGCCGGGTGTATAATGGCAAGATTTTTTTGGGGGTGGAGGTGAAAGAGGCCGCCCGGGCGCCCTTGCGCCCGGGTGCCTGGAACCTGGCGCCCGGCAAAAACTTGGTGATCCGGTCGTTGACGCCCGCGCAGGACGGAATCCATGTGCAGGTTGATGAAATCCAAGCCACCCCCCTGCTCGCCGCGGTGGAACAGTCGGCTTCCGGATTCAACCTGGGCGCCAATAATGACTTCACCCTGGTTCTCTATCAGCCCGACTGGGGGGAGGCGGATCTGTTGGCGGACAACCGCACCTACTCGGTCCAGAACGATGTGCTCAACGGCGAATCCCGCTCGGCCTTTCAGTTTGTGCTCCCGTTTCCGGCGTTGCAGCAGCGTTTGACCGGCCTTTCGCTGGCGGATTATTTGGATAAGGCCCGCTTGTGCATCTTCGTGGCGACCAAACCGGACGGCAAGGGACAGAGAATCACACAAACCGACTTTTTTTCCCCACCCGACCAGGCCCGGATGGCTCCCGGAGCGGACGACCAGACCAATATGGACCTCATCACCCGCGCCGTGCTGCCCCCGTCCGCGACGGCGGCGCAAATCTCGGATTACGTGGACCTCATTCTCCAGCACCTCCCGTGGAATTACGCCCAAAGTTCCGGCAAAGCGTGGAAAGCCACGATCCAGGCCCGGTTGCAATCCATCGGCGTCCGGGGGTTGCCCGCACTGCTGGCCCGGCTGCCCTTGGAGACGCAGACGGAGGATGACTTTGTCTTCCCGGTGCTGACCCAACTGGCCACCCGGGACCAACTGCCCGAACTGCGCGAAGCCTTGGGCCGGGATAATTATCTGGCCAATTGGTTCCATAAAATGAAATGGGATGACGACGCCCGGGACACCCTCCTCAGCCATCTCAGCGATCATCGCCAGACCTTTTGCTCCCAAGCCCTGTGTTTGGCGGCGGCGGCCAAGGACCCGGCCACCTATCCTGATTTGAAATGGCATTTTGTGCGGCTGAAATATGACCAGGCCCGCGTGGCCGCCGTTCTGGCGCAATGCCCCGGCTTTGATCTGCCCGCCGCCGTGCTTGAGGCCTGGAACCGAGCGCGGCTCGGCCTCCTCCAAAATCAGCAAGGCGACCTGGCC